>Ga0182008_10003082_pt1 | contig 10234 bp, 8 predicted proteins | sample Sormic07211129_1_FD_120482 | JGI IMG/M metagenome (GOLD analysis project Ga0182008, IMG submission 120482) | Rhizosphere microbial communities from Sorghum bicolor, Mead, Nebraska, USA - 072115-129_1 metaG | ecosystem: Host-associated > Plants > Roots > Rhizosphere | place: USA: Nebraska...
ACCCTGGTCAGCGGCCACTTCATGGCCCTGAGCGAACACCCGCGCGCCGAATGGAACGACCTCTGGCTGCTGCTGGAAGTGGTCCACGAAGGCAAACAACCGCAAGTGCTCGGCGAAAACGTCACCAGCGACGTCACCCAAAACAAGGATGATTTCCACCAGGGCTACCGCAACCGCTTCCTCGCCACGCCGTGGGACGCGCACTACCGCCCCGCCCTCGAACACCCGAAACCGCAAGTCCTCGGCAGCCAGACCGCCATCGTCACTGGGCCGCCTGGCGAAGAAATCCACTGCGACGAATACGGCCGCGTCAAAGTGCAATTCCACTGGGACCGTGAAGGCCAGGCCAACGACAACACCAGTTGCTGGCTGCGCGTCGCCACCGGCTGGGCCGGCAGCGCCTACGGCGGCATCGCCATCCCGCGTGTCGGCATGGAAGTGCTCGTCACCTTCCTCGAAGGCGACCCCGACCAGCCGCTGGTCACCGGCTGCCTGTATCACAAGGAAAACGTCGTCCCCTACGACCTGCCGGCCAACAAGACCCGCAGCACCTTCAAGACCCTCAGCTCCCCGGGCGGCAAGGGCTACAACGAATTTCGCATCGAAGACAAAAAAGGCGCGGAACAGATCTACCTGCACGCCCAGCGCGACTGGGACGAAAACATCGAACACGACCAGAAAATCCGCATCGGCAACGAACGGCACGACACGGTCGAGGCCAAGGTGTTCAGCGAGTTCAAGGTGGAAGAGCATCGGATTACGCATCTTGATCGCAAGACTGAAGCGCGGGCGGATGATCACCTTACTGTTGGCGTGACCCGGCACGTCAAAGTCGGCACGGCGCAGTTTGTTGAAGCCGGTGAGGAGATTCATTACCACGCGGGTAACAAGGTGGTGATTGAAGGCGGGATAGAACTGACGGCGAAGGCTGGGGGGAGTTTCGTCAAGGTCGATGCGGGTGGCGTGACGATTAGTGGGGCTGAGGTGAAAGCCAACTCGGGGGGCGCGCCGGGGGTGGGGACGGGGATTGGAATTCTCGCCCCGCTCGCTCCAGGCCTCGCCGCTGCCGACATCGCCGGGCACCTGATGAAAGAAGCCAAGGCCAATCCGACCTGGCTGGAATTGAACCTGCACTACGACAACCTTGAGCCGGTGCCGGGAGCTTCGTATCGCGTTGACTTCGCGGACGGCTCGACCCGCGAAGGCGTACTGGATGATGACGGCTTCGCCCGGTTGGAGGATGTCCCGAAAGGTCCGGCCAAGGTGTACTACGGCGAGGATCCAAGACCGTTCAACCGTGAAAACGTAACTGTGGTGCAGAACTCGGACGAAAAAGTTAACGAAGATCTACGCAAGCTCGGCCTGGACCCGGGCCAGGTTGATTTACAAGCACTAGTGGAGAAAGCCGCAGGGAGGCTGACATGAGCGAAGCAGTAGCTGAGAGCGCAAACGACGGGGGCGAAGACCGCAGCGCGGCCTATCAAGAGGCAGCGGTTGAACTGGCCAAAGGCATCGCCCTCGGCGCCGTGCCCTTTCTGGGTCAGGCGATCGACGCCTACGACACCATCGAATCCGCCATTGTCCTCTACAACGCGGAGTCGACCGACGGCAAGGAAAACGCACAATTTGACCTGCTGATGGCCGTCATCGGCTGGGTGCCTGGACCGGGTGACGGCCTCAAGAAAAGCTTGCGAATCGTCAACAAGGACCCGCAACGCTACGCCCCGGTGTTGTTCGACCTGCTTCGCTTCGTACTCCAGGAGTGCGGGGTTAAAACCAGCCCGGAAGAACTCCTGAAACAGATATTCGATGCCGGAAAACTGCGTGCTGAACTCGATGAAATCATCACCGGCGTAAAAGGATCCTCCACGTTCCAGAGCCTTCCAAACTGGGCGAAAACGTCGGTGGTCACCGTCCTCGCCGCCTCCCGCGACAACATGCCGGCCATGGTCGGGATCGTTGAGAAGCGCTTGGTTAAATGGAAAGGGATGCAACGCAATAGTTCTGCGGCTTCCTCCGGGTCAAGCCAGCCGAAAAGAGCGGAAAAGCCGGCCAACAAAGACCCGGCCGTTGCGGCGAAGGGAACCGACGGCGCGAGTGGCACCCATTCCAATCAGGTCGAAGCCTCCAAAGTGGGCCTTCAGGCGCCTGCCAGCATTTTGAACGAAGGGCTGGGAGTGAGTGGCGAGCATATTGCCGACTACATCTGCGCGGTGGAGTTTGGTTGGGGCAAGGATTGGGATGGGCATGATAAGGGCGCGGATGGGAAGTGGCTTGAGGGTGTGCCGAGTGCGAGCAAGACGGGGAAACTTTCGGCGGGTGGTAGTCCTAAGGCGAAGCACGTTCTCTACAAACTGTCTGATGGCGCTAACGGAACTGGGATAGACGCCGTTTGGCGAGCCAACCCTGCCAACAATGGAGGTGAGAAATTCGCCATCGTTGAGGCGAAGGCGAGCAAAGATGAAGATGCGCCGAAATTTATGCGTAAGCTGAACAATACGCGTAAGCCTGGCGTGAGCTCCAAGCTAGGCGTATCAGGATTAGGTGATCCAAGTACGCTGCTCGAACCCATCGAAACCGAACAAGATGTCAGTGGTACACAAAAACCAAGCGCCAAGAACACCGGCAGATCAGCAAAACAGCCTTCCAAAAAATCAAAAGTCAGTCCTGCCAAACCCAAAGACGTACTCGTACAGATGAGTGTGGAATGGATATTAAGCAATCTTCAGAAAGCAGTCGGCAATCGAATTCTCGCCGCCCAAGTAGAAGCTTCTTACAGTCGGCATTTATTTTACTCCCCGCTTTATCATCCTAGCTCGAGCCCTAAAGAGCATGCGGAAGCCAGATTAAAATATGCGAATGAAGGCGAGCACCAAGCCCACAAAGCCTTTCACTACAACGAAACCGAGATTAAAGGGTTTGTAAATAAACGCAAAAGATCTTTAGCAAAAAAACATGGTGCATTGAACACACTGAAAATTGAGGCATGACACACATGAAAGTACGGCAAAAATTCTTCTGTGAGAAACACTACGAACATTTCCTCAGAGAACATGATGAATTAATCGAGTTTTTCAGAACCAATAAGTTCAAATCCGACTCTGCGCTAGAGGAGGCCTCCCAGCGCGCAAAATACTTTCAGACTCTCGCTTTGGACAAGCTACTAGCAACTTATACCGCTGGTGAAAACGTAGAAACCCTAAATCCTCTCCTTGAGGATCTGATAGAAAAATATGAAATACGTCAAAAAACTTTAGCCGAGTACCAAGGCATCCCCAACATTTCGCCACTGGCTATCGACGATTGGCCGAATCAATACGAAGAAGCTGTACAAGTAATTAGTCTTTGCATCCTTCTACATCGGATTGACTTGCTTCCACGCTTCATCAAACTCATCGATGATGCGGGATATGCAGGTGACGACACGCTTTATGAAGCCCTATTAAACAAGGTCATGCCTAATAGGCACGATATAGACGAGTGGTATCACGACGTATATACGCTGCTCATTCAAGCGATATACAGCGATGATAAAGAGGAGCAACCCAAACTACTAAAAAAATATTGCCAACAATGGTATCCAGCCTTCAAGCAAGCTCCCTGGCACGACACACACCTTCAAGGAGATGAAGGTATTTATGTTGGCTACTGGTCTTTTGAAGCTGGAGCAGCTGCCTTCCTATACGGTATAAACGATAGCAAGATCGACCACATGGTTTACCCTAAGGACTTGGTCGAATACGCTAGAAACTATAAAGGTGCTATTAACTCTCAGATTAGTCGTATTGTTGCCGGAGAACCATGCAGCAAAACTGGATATTGGTTCACCCCAGCACAAGCAAACTCAAGACGCCACTTCCAGCAAGGTGAAATCATGCCAAGCATCAGCGACTCAAAGTGGGGAGATACCATTTGGTATTGGTCCAGTGAAAAGTAGCCCCTCCATCTCAGCGGTCTTGCTTGGCATTGGGATTGTCGTTTTTTGCGCTCAGGCAATTGCGAATCAAACGGCATTACAAACGATAGTAGATTGTGAACTGGCAGGGTCATCAAACACGATTTCGTTACTACGCGCCTCACCAATTATCGACTCCCATGTTTACAAAACCCGCGATGCCAAAATCACAAGATTTCTTTACGACGGAGCAGAGTCCTCTCGAGGAAGCGACGTTCAATGGAATTGTGTTTCAGATCTAAAGAATTCAAACGTACTGATAGTGTCTGGCGAATTCGCTTCTAACTATCTGCAAGGAGCCTTGTTCTATTTCGATTCACAGGAAGGAAAAATCGAGCGCATAGATTTCGCTGAAAGAAATCGCCCACGCTGGATAAGAATTACCATGCAGGGAGCGCAGGTAATCTTTGAGAATGCGGGCAATGAAAGCTCACACAAATATCTGAGCTATGGAAAAAATGGGGTTTTCCAGGAGTTGGATGATTTTCCTGTGAGTTCGGTTGGTGAATCTTTAATAGACTTGAATTCCGCTCAACCTTTATGAACGCTTTCTTCAAGTTTCTTGTCCAGCGAATGCTCCCGCTCATAAAAAATCCAGCACCTACGGGCGCTGGATCTTTGTGCCAGCAAAAAGTATCAGACCGGTTTTTTCCAGCTCAGCATCCGTTGTTGAGCAACCTTCAACAAATCGCATCCGTCTTGGGCCAGCAGGTAAAGCGCATGGGTGATGTTCGGGATGTCCTGGATGTCACCGTCTTTGAACGATTGGAGGTGGAGCGTTTCCAGTAACTCGCTGGAGGCTCGGATGCGCTGGAGAGCGGCTTCGAGGATGTCTTGGGGGTTGGCTTCGGTGTCGATGACCAGAGGATTTGAGTCGGTGACGCTGGTTTTGATTGAACGGTAGCGTTCCGGGAACGGATTTAGCGTTGGCATAGTAATTACTCGGACATTCGTTAGTAATCGCCAGCACCGTGACCAAACGATGGGAGGCGGCTGTGTGCAGGCTTGGTCAACCGATAATGCCCAAATCGGCTCGCCCTTAGGCGTCCCGCACACAGCCGCCATTTCAACGCACGTAGAAGTCCGTAGTGCGATTGAGGGCACATGTGGGGCGGTATCAGGTGACCAAACCTGCTCGCTGATTTTGCAGCGAACCCAAACACTAACCGCTGCAACCCAGCCCGCGAAAGTCGACAAAGCATCCCTCTCTGTAGGAAGAAGCCGAAGCTTTCCCGGATTATTCCCCCAACGAAACGTCTGACAGAATCGCCTCTCACGACAGGCGGCATTCAGCCGGGTTAACCATCGCTTAACCCTGCGGTCCAAGACTTTACTGGACCGCACGCCCTCAGGTTGCTCTGACGCCCAGTGCGGCAGGCTCGACGCCTTTACGTCGAGCTGACTTCCGTCTGCACTGGAGATCGCTCATGAACATCCGCACATTGCTGGTTACCGCCGCCCTCGCCTGCACCGGGTTTACCGGTCTCGCCCAGGCCAACGACACGACGCAGTCAAAGGCCGTCCCTTATGAATACGGCATGCCGTTGCATGTGGCCAAGGTCGTTGCGCTCACCGAACCTTCGACTCTGGAATGTAAAGTCATTACTGCAGATATGAAGTACATCGACACGTCGGGCAAACCTGAAGAGATCACGTATCGCAAATTGTCGGACGCGTGCAGTCAGAACTGATGACGCGACACCGTAGGAGCGAGCTTGATCGCGAGAAACGTTCAGATAACGCGTGTATTCAGAAAGCACGCGTTATCGTTGACGTCCATCGCGAGCAAGCTTGCTCCTACAGGGCTTGGCGGTCGGGGTGCAGTGTCTGGAGTTCTGCCCGGTGCTGGATTTCGGTGCGCAGTTCGGCGATCAGATCGTTGATTTCCCGGCAGCCATTGAGCGTGCTGGCATCGATGCCGGTGACCAGTAAATCCACCTGATCGGTTTGACCGTCGGCATAGACCTTGATGGTCATCGACAGGTCGGGTGAGAGCGTGCATTGACAACGTTTCGGTAGGAAACTGCTTTCGATGATATTGCGAAGTTCCAAGGCAGAAAGAAACATGGCGACCCTCTCCTTATTGTGAGATTGCCAAATCAGCGTTCAATGCCGACTCTGAATTTTTCGGTCAGCTTCAGGACCATCTGAAGCATAAAACATGCCCCGGGTTTCGCCGTGCAGTTCATCGGCAATTCAAGGGTTTAGTGTGTCTTCAAGTAAATGGGCTCATGCAATCTGCAAGAAAGGCCCGTAGACGTCCTGCAATTTGCATTCATCGCCGCGGCAAGTTTGCGTTACGGGAGCGCGGCAGCAAAAATGTCCTTCGGCTGATTCAGTCTCCGCCTTTCCCACGCACACGCAAGGAGGCATCATGGGGTCTCTGACCTTTAGCACCGCCGTCGGGCTGATTGTTGCCGGGCTGTCGACCTACGTACGGGAATAGGCCAGGCTCAAAACCAGTGCGAGCCTGCTCACGATGGCGTCTTCAGATTCACTTTGATGTTGGCTGATAGACCGCTATCGCCAGCAAGCCGGTTCCTACAAGGGATTGGGGGCGGCTGGGCAAGCTCGTTCATGCCAGGGCGTCGCTCAGTGCGGCGCGTTCGGCGACGTGCCGCAGGCTGTCGAAATTGATGTTGGCGCCGGAGTCGATGGCCACCAGGGTCTGGCCGCGCACGCCGTTCTGCGCCACGTACTTCTTGATGCCCGCTACGGCCAACGCGCCGGAAGGTTCGGTGATCGAGCGGGTATCGTCGTAGATGTTCTTGATGGCAGCGCAGAGCTCGTCGTTGCTAACCGTCAGCATCTCATCAACACAAAACCGGCAGACATCGAATCCATAGGCGCCGATCTGGGCCACGGCTACGCCATCGGCGAAGGTTCCTACGCTCGGCAGGACGACGCGCTCGTCAGCCTGTAGGGCGGCGGTCAGACAGGCGGAATGTTCTGACTCGACGCCGATGATGCGGACTTCAGGCCGCAGGTATTTGACGTACGCGGCAATGCCCGCGATCAGGCCACCACCGCCCACCGGTACGAAGATCGCATCGATCGGCCCCTGATGCTGGCGCAGGATTTCCATGGCGACGGTGCCTTGCCCCGCGATGACGTCCGGGTCGTCAAAGGGTGAGACGAACGTTCGACCGGTTTGCGCCGCCAGGTTCAACGCGTAATCGAGGGCAAACGGGAAACTCTCGCCGTGCAACACGGCTTCGGCGCCCCGGCTGCGTACGCCGAGCACTTTCAATTCTGGTGTGGTCGCCGGCATGACGATGGTTGCGGCAATCCCCAGCTCTCGTGCCGCCAGCGCCACGCCTTGCGCATGGTTGCCGGCCGACGCGGTGATCACGCCACGCGCCTTTTGCTCATCGCCGAGCTGTACCAGCTTGTTGTAGGCACCACGGATCTTGAAGGAAAAGGTCGGCTGTAAATCCTCGCGCTTGAGCAGGATCTGATTACCCAGGGCGTCGGACAGCGCCGGTGCCACTTGCAACGGCGTACGCACCGCCAGTTCGTAAACCGGCGCGGCGAGGATCTTTTTGACGTAGTGCTCAAGCAAGGTCTGCTGGGCGGGCGTGCTGCTCATGGTCGTCTCCTGACGTTGATCAGAACCCAAGAGACAGAAAGTAAAAACCCGCCTCTAGGGCGGGTTGGGTGCTGCAGTCGTGAGCTAGCCCGCCAAATGAGGAATGGCGGTAATAATGCTTGGCTGGCAGCGCAATACGGTGGAAGTCATGGCTGGAAATTAGCCGGGCATCGAGGGCAAGTCAATGGCCAATGTTCAACGGCTTCTGTAGGCTCGGGTTTCTGCTCATTGTCCCAAGGAAGGAAACCATGAAGTCTGTCGCCCTGCCCCTGACCGCCCTGCTCGCCTTTGCTGGCTACACCGTTTCGGTGATGCTGCAGGCTGAGCAATCGTTGATTGAATTTGGCATCAGCCTGATGTCGCGGCCTGATACGGCGCAGGTGGTGGTTGATCTGTATCTGCTGGCGACGCTGGCCGGGGTGTGGATGGTCACGGATGCGCGCAAGCGTGGACAGTCGGGATGGTCGGTGGTGCCTTATCTGGTGATTACGGCAGTATTTGTGTCGATCGGGCCGTTGTTGTATCTGGTGGTTCGCGGGTTGCGGGATAGGAATGGGTCCCAGGGCGCCATGCGAAAAATTTGATCCAGCGTATGCGGTGTTAGTGAGGCCGCCATCGCCGGCAAGCCGGCTCCTACAAAGTGTGCGCGTAAACCTGTAGGAGCCAGCTTGCTGGCGATGGCGCCCTTGGATTCAATGCATCATTTGGCCAACCGCCGAAGCCCCAACACCATCCCCCCCGCTCCCAGCATCATCGCCGTCAAAAACAACGGATACGACACCCACCACGGCGTCCTCGCCGTCATCATGCTGAATTCGGACATGCCGCCGATGCTCGCGATCAGGTTCAGCGGCAAAAACACCACGTTGATCAGCGTCAGTTTGCGCAGCAGGTTGTTCATGCTGTTGTTCATCAGATTGCCCCGGGCATCGATCAGCCCGGAAAATACCGTGGAATAGATCTCTGCCTGTTTGTAGCACTGGTTGTTCTCGATGATCAGATCATCGATCAGGCTGATGGCTTCGGCGCTGAACTGCTGTTTTTCCGCGTGGTTGCGCAATCGGGTCAGGACCGCGCCGTTGCTGTGAATCGCGTTGATGTAATAGATCAGGCTTTCGCTGAGGTTGAACATCTGGATCAGGTGCTGGTTTTGCATCGAGGCGTTGAATTTTTGCTGCAACTCCCGCGCGACCAGCTTGATCACCTTCAGGTGGCCCAGGTAGTGATGGATGTTGTTGAACAACAGATCGAGCAACACATCCAGCGGCGTATTGAGTTTCTGTCGGGTGCCGAGCCCATGCAGCGGCGAATCGTCGGTGGCGATCACCAGCAAGCGTTGCGCGCAAAACAGCAAGCCGCAGGACGACACTTCGAAGGCCAGGCTGCCGGCGCCGGAGTAGTTTTCCGGGCGCTTCCAGATCAGGAACAGGTTGTCGGGGTGAAACTCGATGCGCGACACCTCGTCCGGGTCCAGCGCCGAGGCCAGTGCATGTTCATCGAGTTTGAAGTGGCTGTGCAGCAATTCGCGTTCGGCTGCGTCAGGATTGCTGAATAGCATCACCTCGGCGTCCAGCCGCTCGACTTTGTGCAACGCACCGTGGGTCAGTTGAAAGCTCTTGATCATCGGCCGGTCACCAGGCCTGGCCACGGCGTTTCAGTTCCAGGCGCCGGACGAATTCCTCCAGCACCAGCGAGTACAAATCGTCCTGCAAGTAGGCGTCTTCGATGCCGGCGTCCATGTTCGGGTTGTCGTTGACTTCGATCACCACCACCTTGTCGCCGGACTGCTTGAGGTCAACGCCGTAAAGGCCGTCGCCGATGAGGTTCGCGGTTTTCACCGCCAGTTCCACCACCGCACGTGGTGCTTCGTGTACCGCCAGGGTGCGGCATTCGCCGTTGATGTCCTGACCTTTGGCCTTGTGGTTATAGATCTGCCAATGACCCTTGGACATGAAGTACTGACAGGCAAAGATCGGTTTGCGGTTGAGCACGCCGATGCGCCAGTCGTATTCGGTGTAGAAGAATTCCTGGGCCAGCAACAACACCGAGTGTTCGAACAGTTCGGCGGTCGCTTCCAGCAAGGCTTGCTGGCTTTCAACCTTGATCACGCCGCGGGAGAAACAGCCGTCGGGGATCTTCAACACCAGCGGGAAACCCAGGCGCTCGCCGACCCGCGAGAAATCTTCCGGTCGCTCTTTGTAGAGGATCTCGGTGGCGGGCATACCGAGCTGATGACTTTTCAGCAGATCGGTCAGGTAGACCTTGTTCGTGCAGCGCAGGATCGAGGCCGGATCGTCCATCACCACCAGCCCTTCGCTCTCGGCTTTCTTGGCGAAGCGGTAGGTATGGTTGTCGACGCTGGTGGTCTCGCGGATCAGCAGGCCGTCGTATTCGGCAATGCGCGCGTAGTCCTTGCGCTCGATCAGCTCGACATCAATGCCCAATGTCTTGCCGACGCGTACGAAATTGTCCAATGCCTTGGGGTTGGACGGCGGCAAGGCCTCCTGCGGATCGTGCAGGATGGCCAGGTCATAACGGGCCAGACGCCGCGAACGTGGCATACGCCAGATCTTGCGACTGAAACTGTCGAGAGAGTTGGCGAATTGTTCTTCCTGATCTTCGCGCAACTTATGTAACGCCCCCGACTTTACGCCCTCAATGTGCCAACCGTTAGTTTTACGAAATTCAAC
>Ga0182008_10003083_pt1 | contig 10234 bp, 8 predicted proteins | sample Sormic07211129_1_FD_120482 | JGI IMG/M metagenome (GOLD analysis project Ga0182008, IMG submission 120482) | Rhizosphere microbial communities from Sorghum bicolor, Mead, Nebraska, USA - 072115-129_1 metaG | ecosystem: Host-associated > Plants > Roots > Rhizosphere | place: USA: Nebraska...
CGGGGTCACGCGGGAAGCCTGGATACTTCGAAAGCGTGACCTGGAGCCGTGCTTCGGTGGGGGCGAAATCGCTCATGGGGGCGGTCCTGTCGACTGGTTACCTCATAAGTATATAGTTCATTTGTGAATAATCAATACCGGTTCTATATCTGATTGGTTGCGGGTGGGCCTCGCCGGCTGTCGCCAACCCTTTAGGCCAACACTAGGTCCTTAAAGGCGCCAATTACCCTTAAGACGCGCAGTTGACGCCTTTGGGGGGCTTTAACCCCAGCTTTTCAGGCGAAACGTGACTACACCAAAGTAGGGCATGGTCGAGGTGGTCGCGTGGCTGCTGAGAGCTAGGCAAGTGGACGGATTCCCGTAGTTGGGACAAGTGTCCCGGCTATGGGAATCTGGCCACTAATGCCGGCAGCACTATTCTCGGCGCGAAGCCGCATTGCCGTTTCGAAACGGCACTCTCTGTCGTGTTCGGAATGGGGTTCGCTCGACTTAATCTCCCGTGGTGTGTGGCAAGGAGCTAACCGTGAACACGACTGTCAGGTCACAACCAGAGCGCGACCCGCTGTACGCGAACGCCATCGATATGATCGAAGCCGCCGTCGAGGACTATCTCGCCGGTAACGACAAGCGGTTTGCGACTGCCGTCCGCAATTTAGTGTCAGGCCTCTTGCTGATATCGAAGGAAAAACTTCGACGCCTATCTCCGCCTGCCAGCAGCGGAGTACTTGTTTACGAGAAGCTTCAGCTGGTCCCTGACGGCGCCGGCGGTATCAAGATCGAGCGCGTAGGCAAGACGACGGCGACCTTCAATACGATAAAAGACCGACTCAACGCGATGGGAATACCGTCATCGGAGTTCAAAGCCTTAGACAAGGCGGTAGAGACTCGAAACCAGCTTGAACACCACTACCTTCCTAGCGTGGTACCGGGGGGAGCCCGCGCTAACTGCCGTGCAGCTTTCTCGTCAGGCTACGAGTTCCTTAGCAATTTCATGCCTAAACATTTGGGCGTTGCTCCAGCGGAAATCTTCAACGCCAGTATCTGGTCAACTCTCCTCCAGGAGAATGAGATCGAGGTCGTTGCTCGGAACGCTTGCCAGGCTTCCTTTGCCAGCATCGATTGGGCATCCGCTCCCGCCGATGCAGCGGAAGTCCTCGCGGAGTTCGAATGTTCAGAGTGCACATCGGGTTTGCTGGCTCAGGACGACCCGCTGGGCTCTGACTTCTTCGCCATGGATGTGACCTGCAAGGTCTGCGGGTCTCACTATGCATCGTCCGAACTCATCGCCGCAGCGCTGGAACGTCATTTTTGGGCCGATTGGCATGTCGCTGCCATGGAGGGCCAGGACGAGCCTGCCATTGACTGCGAAGCATGTGATAACGAAGGTACTTACGTCCTCGAACACGACGTTTGCTACAGCTGCGGTCACGTTCGAAAATACGTAGATGAGGCCTACGAGGACCACCTGAGAGAGTTAGAGGAAGAATTTCTTGGCCGAGAGCCGGTCAATCCTCTTTGACGCCATATCGAGCCCGTGCTCGCTGTAGCGCGCCTTGCATGCCCTGAGAGCGTCGTCGTGCTCGCACTGTAGCAATCCCACCCGCCGCGATCCCGATCAGCGCTGCTGCCAGGAACTCGTCGTGCCTGATTCTCTTCGAACGTCTTCGGCGGATGCTCAGACACAGTGAAAAGGGCGAAGTTTTCGCGCGGTGAGCGCGCGAGAATGCCTTCCACCAAAGCCTGGATTCGCTGATCGAAGTCCGACTGGGAGACGAGGTCCAGTCGGCGAAGCAGCTGGCGTGCGACCTGCTGGTCGACGACGTCAAACTGCCGGAGCCAGTCGTGGGCCTGCGGGGTATCTTCGAGCAGCATGGCGCGCAGAGCTCAGAGTGCGATTCCTAGAGTTTCCATGATGCTTTCGGAGTTATCCAGCGCCGCAAGCTCCACACCGGCGGGCCCCGCATGGCGCGGCATGCACTTCTGGCCCACGGCGGTCGTTGGGCATCAAGTGACAAGCATCAGCGCCGTGTCAGCTCTAGCCAGCACGGTGTTCAGTTGGCCTTTCGAAGGCGACCCGCGATCAAGCCGAGCGTCAAGTATCGATCTCCGCGGGCCCGTTCCGTACCGTCGGTGGGCGTGGCGTCTGTATGAGCTTCGCGTCACGGATAGTCCGCGCCGGGAAGCCTAGGTATCCCGTCAGGCAGTCGGGACGTGTGGCGCATCCCTCGTCCCTCGCCTCAGATTATGTTGACGCTCTTTCCCGACTCAAGGGGCGACGCTGAGGTGAATGAGTTTGAAACCCCAGCATTTTGTACCTGAAAACTCGTGACGCTCGAAAAAACGTTGCCTGAGAGGTGGCAGTACCCGGAGCTAGGGGTGAGGATGACGCCAAAGTCAAATGAGTCGAAAGTATTCCCGCAGATCGCGACGAACTGTCCACCACATACTACCCCGCGTGCGGGAAACGATGGATCGGCTAGTGCTCGGAAAATGTTGCCGGAGATGACATGCCGATGGATAGGCGGCACGGGGTTAACGCCGGCTGGACTGATGTTGACACACGCGGCGCCCGGCTCGATCTCCACAAAAGCCGTTGACTGCAGATAGAAAATATTGCCCGTCACAACACACTCGGTGACGTTTGAGGTGGCTACCGCGTTGTACGTGCAGTTGAAATTGCATCCCACAACTTGCAGTGCCGGTCGTGGCTCTGGATTAGTCCCGTTGTCGTGAAACGCTCCCGTCCGGCAGCCGCCGACGCCGCAGTTGATGACCTGAAGGCCCTCCGCTCCAGCCGCCTGCGTACCTGGAGGAAGCGTGGTTGGTTCGTTCGAATACATACGAAATCCATAGTTTCCGTAATCTACCTGACAGGTGGAGCAAGTGACGTTGATCGCGTAGTGGTCTGCGAGGACACCTTGGAACATCGCTTGTCGGTTGAATTGGCCCAGGATTTCGACAGATTCGATCCATGCGTTAACAGCGTTGTTGAGATAAATGCCAGTGTCCCAGAATTGGACGAACCCGTTTCGCCCTCTGATCTCGACATCCTGTATGACTACCGTAAGGTAAGGCGAACCCTGTTGCGGGCCGCTTGGCACGTAACGTATGGCGCACCTTCCGGGATCGACGGTTGATCCTCCTACCAAGGTGTTCTCCGTGAGAAGACAAATGTCCCGCACGCGGACACTTTGGTAGGTCTCGCCACCACCAGATCCCGGCAGCGAGAAAATAATTCCATGGCCAGTCGTTGCTGGGAAATAGAGGATGGAGAGGTTGCTTCCTGCGCCTTCGATCGAGATATTCGCTGAGTTAATCTGAATGGACTGGGCGACATAATAGGTTCCGGGTGGCACGTGCAGAACCCCGCCACCAGCGCTCCCTAGAGCGGCGATTGCTGCCACAAACGCGGGACTGTTGTTTGTCGGGCTTGGTGCGTCGCCGTCCGGAACCGCTCCGTAGTCCAACACGCTTACTTCACGGGTCGGGACGGTGGCGACCTGAGCACGCGATGAGGCGGAGGCCATTAGCCCGACAGTCACCGTACCGATAGCAGCACTATTTAGAAATGTTCGGCGGTGCATACATCCTCCTAATTCTTGTAAACGGGCTACGACGATATCTCGGCGTGATCCTTCGACGATGGCCCTGCGGAAGACTCAAGTAACGTCAGGCAAGTACTACTCCATATGTAGTCCTAGGACTACAGGCACAGCGGGACGCGTTCTCCAGAGTTTCTGGACGCAATCACGCCCTAGGGCTGGTGCTCCGAACAGGCACCGTCACCGCGCCGTTTCCGCGATCGCTTGGGCGGGACGTAAGAGGCAACGAAAGCGTCATAGCGTGCCCGTTCCTCACAGTCGGCTGCGGATGGCCACCACCTCTACCCGAGGAAGGCACCGAAGTCTGCAACTGGCTCACCGCGAAGGGCGTCACCTGTGCCGTCCTAAAGTACCGCGTGCCAAGCTCGGGCCCGTACTGGGCGGACGAGTGCAACTGCGCCCGTAAGCCTTCCGTTCCGATGGCCTTGCAGGATGCACAGCGCGCGATGGGCTTGTTGCGTGAGCAGGCGCAGACGCTCGGCGTCGATCTGCATAAGATCGGGGTGATCGGATTTTCTGCAGGTGGACGCATGGTGGCGGAAATCAGCAACACGCCTAAGCGTAGTTACCAGCCCATCGATGCAGCAGATCGTCGAAGCAGCCGCCCGGACTTCGCGATCGCGCTGTACCCCAGGCATCTATGGACGGGTCCGGGCCTCACGCTGATGCCGGGCGTGAAGATCGCCGCCAACGCACCACCTACCTTCATTGTGCAGACGCAGGACGATGCGACGGACGACATCCGGGAATCGTTGACCTACTACCTCGCACTCTCGCTGGCAAAAGTCCCGGTGGAAATGCATCTGTTCGCGAAAGGAGGGCATGCCTTCGGATTGCGCGCCACCGATAATCCTGTCACGAATTTGCCGGACATCGCAGAGAAATGGTTGGTCACTATCGGCGCCCTTCCAGCGGTACGACGTTGAGGCGAGGGCACGTGTGCCATTACGGCACAATATCGGCAGTAGCTTTGATCTTCGTAGAAGGGTGATGTTGACTGGTCTATTCGCGCAAGCTAAACAGAGAAACCGGTCGGGTAGAGGTCTGGGAATGTGAATGGTCGAATCCCGGTATCGGCGACGACGCAGCGGATGGAAAACAGATCGTAGGGTGTTTGACGCGGTCCGGACCGGTCCGTGCTGCTTGGCAAGGACATGGCGACCGGAGTGGCTCAAGCCGACCTTGACCCGGAAGCTATCTCGGTACCCTGCAGACACACGAGCCACGCTAGTCGTCCGGCGTGAAGAAACCTTCCGTCCAGTGGTCTTTATCCACGTCAATTTGCCCAACGCTTAAACAGTCCGGGAAGTCGCGAAACCCTGGCAACTTTGCTGCGTTCTCAAGCGCTTCCTGCGCCTTCTCCGATGTTGAGAACACCCCGATGAGCTTCTCATCGGCCACATCGTCGTCCAGCTCTTTAAACCATTCAACTTGATACATATCGAAAATTGCTCCCCTCAACTGTGAACCGGACGATCAGTCGACCTGCTTCAGAATCCATTCTCGAAGTAGACCTTATCTACCTCAACCTCAAGCAGCTCGAATCCATCGGGATAGTCACGGAATCCCTCAAGCACAACCGCTCTATCGATCGCGGCCTGGGCTTTTTCGGCTGTCGAATACCAACCGATCCACTTCGTATCGAACACATCGTCGAAGAGAACCCGCCGATGGCGCAGTAAAAATAAAACCTTCATAAGTTCCTCACGGATCGACAAATGCTCGATCACCCCATTTTTGTATTTGGCGACGTTCCCGCTCTTCCTGTGGACTGCTGGGCTTTCGCCCTTGTTTCTCCTTCCACAGGCGATCTGCGAAATCCTTGCCGCTCTCGCCTACGTTGGGCCGCTCTCCTCGCACCCAGCTCGGCACGTCCTTGGCACCCTCTTTCCCGGTCACTCCTGGCTTCGGCACCTTCTTTGGCTTTTGTAGTGCAAGCCACGGCTTGTCGCAACTGAGCGACCCGTAGCAACCTTGTCGGCCACTGATCAACTCGTTCACATAATTCGAATCCACCAGGTAGAGACCAGCACCTAGTGTGACGAGGCCGCCAGCCCACACCACTTCTGAACCCCCGATCGCACTAGTGCCGAGTGATCTCGCCACCGTCGCAGTAACCGTGACTCCTTCCAGCACTGGGGCGGTATCCGGGCTCGGAGGCGGAGGCGGCGGTGGGGTGCACGGACCGCCGGTTGCCGCCTCGCAGTCGTTCCCCGTGGAATCCAGATTCCGAATGGGGTTTCCGTCTGCATAGGCGAACCGATTAAAGGAGAACAGTTCGCCCGGCGAGGAGGGCGAAGGATCGGCCCCTATGAATCGGCTGCTGCTTGGGTCGTAGTATCGCCCTTGCATGTAAACAAGTTCCGTATCGACATCTGTCACCTGCCCGGTATATCCCGGACCTTGGCTTGGTGCTCCCAATGCTGGCACACCATAGGGCCGATAGTCGGTCCGCTCTAACACGTTGCCACTGGCGTCGGCGGTAGCGAGTACCGTCCCGAGAGGGTCTGTGTAGTAGTAAGTGATGGTCTCTGCGGCCGTCGAAGTACCCGAAGCCAACACCGCCCCCGTAACTACAAGTGCACCGATCCAATGCCGCAATTTTGCCGCGATGGAGCCAATGATCACTGAGAAGCGTGCCGGGTTCATCTGCGTCCTCCTCGTCTTCATGGCGTTACGCTCCGGGACGGGCTATAGGCCGAGCAGCCCACTGCGTTGCAAGCACGGACCATGTAGATGAGGGTGACTCCCGGCGTCTGCAGCGCACTGGCGGACAAGTTCGGGCCGCTGTAGGTGTTTTGGTTGTTTTCTAGGAGGTCATAGCGGGTGGCATAGGGCTGCGCAACCCATTTGACCAGCACGGTGGGCTTATTCGTTCCATGGTAGGTGGTGGTGAAAGTTACCCCGGGCGGGGTGGGTGGAATGTTCGACACCGTCACGACCGCTTGGCCACTGAAAGGGCCGCACCCGCCGCCGTTGCATGCTTGGACTTGATACACATAGGTACCGTCACCCCGACCGCTGGTCGACCAGCTTCCTGCGCCGTTGTTTTGCACCGCGGTCCAACCGCCGCCATTGGCAGACTCAAGCAAGTTGTAGGACGTGGCGCCGCCTACTCCGGTCCACGAGATGGTGTACGCACCGCTGTTGCTAGTGCCGCCGCCAGCGATCGACGGCGCCCCCGCTGGCGGAACTGTGACAATGACCACCCCGCTGGTGGCGTAGCCGCTGCATCCGTTGCCGTTGCACGCCCGGACGCGGTAGTACCAGTTGCCCGTCGCCGGCTCGTTAATGGTCGCGCTGGTGGCGCCGCCGACATAGACCTGCACCCAATTGCCATCCTGACTGTGCTCCACCTGATAGGACGTTGCGTAAGGCACCGCAGGCCAACTGAGCGGGACAGCACCGGTCGAACTGCCGGGGGCGCTGATGCTTGCGGGGGCCGGTGGAATGTGTGCAATGGTCACTGCAGCAGAACCGGTCGGCGTGCTGCACCCGTTCGTGTTGCACGCGGCCGCTCGGAACTGGTAGCTGCCATCCGCGGGGCCACTAACGGTCGTACTGGTGGCGGCGCCGGTATAAAGGGTCGTCCACGCTCCGCTGTTGAAGGATTGCTGCACGGTGTAACTCGTCGCATGACTGGTCGCCGACCACGCGACCGCGATGCTCGACAGATCCGCGGCGGCGCTGGCGCTCGTCGAAGCCGGCGCAACTGGGGCAAGGGTCGACGGCGGCACCAGGAACGAACCCGATCCAGACAGCAACGTGTTGTCGCCCCCCGTGGGCGAGATGCCGTGGATGTAGATGCTCTCCCCCGCATGGTCCCCGCGCATCGCTTCGCTCAAGGGGATGCTGAACCGATGCAGCGTGCCGGTCGAATGGCATGCATCCTGAATCGCCTGCTCACTGGTCTGATTGGCGGTGTACGCTCCAATGGCCGAGCCGGTGCCGGCGGGACCACCGACGTACAGGTGCACATCGATGGATGCGGCCAGGCCACTGGCGCACGCCCAGCCGGTGATGGTTGCGTTCGCTCCAGTGGAGACAGCCTCGATGGTCCCCATGACCACAGAAGTCGATGCCTTGCGATCGGCCACGAGCTTCTTGCCCAGGTAGACATAGCTCGTGCCGTTCGTTGTCGCAACGTCGTATTGCCACATCAGCTGGCCGGCGCTGTTGTAAGCGGAGTAGGTCGTCCCGCTTGGGGTAACAGCCTTGACCCGGTGGCCGGACGCGTCATACAGGTAGTCGCCTTTGTTTTCCACCGACAGCAGCCGATTGGCAAGATCGAAGGTCATGGCCTGGGTGTCTTTCTTCGTCGTGTTGCCCTGCGCGTCGTACGTGAAGCTGTGCACCGTCGCACCATTGTTGCTGATGGTGGACAACCGATTGGCCGTGTCGTAGGCGAAGGTGTTCGTGCCTCCACTGTTCGTTAGCGTACGCAGGTTGTTGAGCGTATCGTAGGTGTAGCTCTCGCTTCCCCACAGGTTCGACGCCGTGGCCGAGACCAAGCGGCTCAGGCCATCGTAGGTCATCGCACGCGTCCGCTGATTCGAGCCCGATTGATCGGTGATCGCGAGAATGTTGCCGACTTGGTCGTAGCCCAAATCCTCGCTGACTGCGACACTGGCCACCGTGCCAAAGCTGAAGTTCGACAGCAGGTTTCGCGCGTTCTTGCTGGCCGAATACAGCGCTCCATTTCCGAGCGTGTAGGACTGCACGTCACCGTCTGGGAAATAGGTGGCGCCGGAAACATAGCTGCCGGCCGTGGTCGGTTGACCCAAAGCGTTTGGCGTGACCCCAATCGTCGTATTGTCTGGATACTGGACGCTGGCGAGATTGCCGTTGCCGTCGTAGCCATAGCCGAGCGTCCAGGACCAGCCATCCACCGATAGCACTTCGGCGGTCAACAGTCCGAGCTTGTTGCGGCCGTAGGTCCAGCCCACAGTCCCAGTGCTATTGGCGTTCGCAGCTGAGGTCGACGAAACCGCCGTGGCGGGCTTGCCCAAGGGATCATAGGTGAAGCTCGTGGCCAGCGTGCCGCTCGGATAGGTCACCGCCGTCACGCGATTCATGGCATCGTAACTGCTGATGGTCTTACTCGCCTCGGCGACCTGATCATAGCCGCAGCCTTCGCCGTTGAAGCTTTGCCCGGATGCACTCCAGATGACGTTATCGGCCGCGTCATACGCCGTCATGTTGCTGCCAGTCTCAGGTTCCCACGATCGGCACACCCGGTGCTGGGAGTCATAGGTCGTTGTTCGCGTGACGTCACCCTGAGTGACCGACAACACATCACCCAAGACGTTGCGGGCAATGGTTTGGACGACCCCCTCCGGCGCATCCACCCTGACGGCACTTTCAAAACTTGGCTCGTCGAACGCTTGATAATGCGTGGTCGTGACGTTTCCCTTGGCGTCCGTCACTTGCCGCGCTCCGCCAGAGGGGTAGCTCGTGGCAGTGGTCAGGTCCCCCTGTTCGGACGACTGGGTCGTGACGGTCGGTCGACCAAGTACGTCGTACGCTGTGGTGATGCCCAGCACAATGGCCGCGCGGTCGGGCGTGCCGTTGACCGGATAGGAATCGAAGGTCTTGCGGCCCGCCCAGTCGTACTCCGTGCGCGAAGACACCGCCAGCGCACCGGTGCTGGCGTCCGCCGTCGTCGACAGCACCGGACGAAGCAAGGCATCGAAGTCGGTGCGCAGACTCAGGTTGCCTTGCGTGCTGGTGCGCACCCAGTGATTGCCGCCCATGCCGCGCGCGTCGGCGGAGTATCCGTATGTATAAATCTTGGGTGCCCACGCCGTGGTGTCGCCGGCGGGATAGTCGATGCGCGCGATGCGCCCCAGCCCGTCATAACCGTAGCTCGTGGTCGCGCCCGCTTGGTCCGTGATCGACGCGATCTGGCCAAACCCATCCACACCGACAGACTGGCTCGTGCCGTCCGGATACGCGATAGCCGTGGGAATGCCACGGACATAAGTGCTGAGCGTCGTCGTCTTGCCATTGCCGTCGGTGAAGCTCGCGAGCTGACCTTGGACGTCGAAGGCGTAGTCCATCACCTTCGTGCCGAACCGGTAGCGCGCGGTGGGCGTCAGCGCGACGGCGTCGTAAACGGTCTGACTGAGGGTTTCACCGGTCGTCAGATTCACAAATTGAGCCGGCAAGCCGATGACCCAGGCCGCCGCGTTATCGGTATACGTGGTCCTCTCGCTGGTGCTGTAGCCGAAGTTATTGGAACGGGTCACATCCTGAGGCCTCGCGAAAGCGTCAAAGGCCGTGACATTCCAGATGAAGGTGTCGGGTGTAGTGTTGGCCGGATCGACCACCACCTGCTGGGTGGCTTTGGGCAGCTGGTCTTGCAACTGCGCGGTGTTGACGCGGTCTTGGGGCATATAACCCCAAGGGTGCGCATAGGCACCGGCCCGGGCGTCCTGCGCCGGGTCCGGATTGACATAGCTGTAGGTGGTCGATCGGCGCAACGCCGTGGTGGCATCACCGTCGAACACCTCTTCCTTTTGCAGCTGGCTTTCAGTCCAATCGTAGCGGTTGGAGAACGTGCTGCGTTCCAGGTGTCCATCGGGGTACGTCACATCGGTGTAGATGCTCGTGGCGCACGCGGTGGACGTGCA
>Ga0182008_10003086_pt1 | contig 10224 bp, 8 predicted proteins | sample Sormic07211129_1_FD_120482 | JGI IMG/M metagenome (GOLD analysis project Ga0182008, IMG submission 120482) | Rhizosphere microbial communities from Sorghum bicolor, Mead, Nebraska, USA - 072115-129_1 metaG | ecosystem: Host-associated > Plants > Roots > Rhizosphere | place: USA: Nebraska...
CCGCGCGCGGAAAGGAACAGTGCGTCGTTCGCGCCTCGCGCGAGCGACGGCCTCGCGTCGCGGAGGTAGCGCGCGACCCAGTGCGCCGCCTCCTCGCCGAGCGGGACGACGCGATCCTTTGCGCCCTTGCCGCTCCGCACGTGGACGAGCTCCTGCTCGAAGTCGACGTCGCCGAGGTCGAGGCCGACCGCCTCCGCCGAGCGCAGTCCCGCGGAGTAGACGAGCTCAACGAGCGCGCGGTTGCGGAGCGCGAGCGGCGTCTCGCCCTCGAGCGACTCGAGCTCCGCGTCGACCTCGCGCATCTTCGGCGCCTCCGGCAGGCGGCGCGGCCGTCGCGGCGCGAGCCGTGCCTCCGGAACCCGGGCGGCGCCCAGGGCGTGCTTCAGGAACGCCCGCACGGCGGCGAGCTTCCGTGAGATCGTTGCCGGCGCGAGCTTGCCCCGGCCGCGGCGCGACGTTCCGAGGTAGCCGACGTACTCGACGAGCGTCCGGACGTCGACCGACTCGAGATCGTCGTCGCCGAGCCACTCGCAGAACTCCTCCACGTCGAACCGGTAGGCGCGCCGCGTCGCATCGCCGAGGGCGGGGGAGTCGAGGAACTTCGCGGCTGCGGCGGCTGCATTCACTGCGACCTATCCACTTCGACGGCAGGCAGTGTTGGCCTTGTGAGCCATGCGGCGAAGGTCTGGGTCGCGCTCGCGACCGTCTACGTCATCTGGGGCTCGACGTACCTCGGCATCGAGCTCGCGGGAGAGACGATCCCACCGCTCTTCGCCGTCGCGATTCGCTTCATCGCGGCTGCCGCGCTCCTCGCCGGAATCACGTACTGGCGGCGGGGCCGCCGCGCGTTCCGGATGACGCTGCCGCAGATCGGGACTGCGGTTCTGGCGGGCGCGCTGCTTCCGGGCGCCAACGCCGTCCTCTTCGTCGCCGAGCGGCACGTCGCGACCGGCCTCTCGGCGCTGATCATCGGCTCGGTCCCGCTCTGGATCGTCGTCCTCCGGATGGCGAACGGCGACCGGCCGTCGGCTGCCTCGCTCGCCGCCGTCCTCGTCGGCTTCGCCGGGTTGGCGTTGCTCGTGCACCCGAGCGGCGGGGCGTCGCTCGGCTATCTGCTGCTCGTTCTCTGCTCGGCGGTGATGTGGGCGGTCGGCTCCTACGTGACGACGCGGCTGCCGATGCCGCGCGACGCGTTCGGCGCGACCGTCGTCGAGATGCTCGCCGGGGGGCTCCTGCTCCTGCCGATCGGAGTCATCACGACGAGCCCGCATCCGTCGGAGTTCTCGGCGCGGTCGATCTTCGGCTGGATCTACCTCGTCACCTTCGGCTCGGTGGTCGGCTACACCGCCTACGTCTGGCTTCTCGACAACGCGCCGCTCGGCACCGTCGCGACGTACGCCTACGTGAACCCGATCGTCGCCATCGCCCTCGGTGTCGCCGTCCTGCACGAGGCGCTCACCTGGACGGTCCTCGCCGGAGCGCTGCTCGTCCTCGCCTGCGTCGCCGTCGTCGTTCGCGGCGACCGGATCCCGCCGGAGGCCGAGGCGATGGCCGCGGGCGCAGCCGGCCACGAGGCCGTATCCTTGGAGTAATGGCCGTTACAGAGACACGCCTCGGAGAGTTCGGGATTCAGGTCGGCGGCTCGCAGCGCGAGACCGGCGAGACCTACGAGATCAAGAGCCCCTACGACGACTCGATCGTCGCCGTCGTGCACCGCGCGACGCCGGACGACGTGGAGGATGCGATTGCGAAGGCGGTCGCCGCCTTCGAGACGACGCGCCACCTGCCGTCGTGGAAGCGCGAGCAGATCCTCACGCAGATCTCGCAGGGGATCGCCGCACGCCGCGAGGAGCTGGGCGAGACGATTGCGCTCGAGGCGGGCAAGCCGCTGAAGACCGCGCTCGTCGAGGTCGACCGTGCCGTCTTCACGTTCAAGATCGCGGCCGAGGAATCGAAGCGGATCTACGGCGAGATCGTCCCGCTCGACTGGCTGCCGGGGAACGAGGGGCGCCGCGCCGAGATCCGGCGCGTCCCGCTCGGTCCGATCGCCGGCATCAGCCCGTTCAACTTCCCGCTGAACCTCGTCGCGCACAAGGTCGCGCCGGCACTGGCCGCGGGCAATCCGATCCTGCTGCGGCCCGCCTCGCAGACGCCCCTCGCGGCGCTGAAGCTCGCCGAGATCATCTACGAGACCGATTGGCCGAAGGACGCGTTCGCCGTCCTCCCGTGCTCGACCGACACGGCGCGGCCGCTCGTCGAGGACGACCGGATCAAGCTGCTCACGTTCACCGGCTCTCCGGTCGTCGGCTGGGGCCTGAAGAACAAGGCCGGCCGCAAGCGCGTGACGCTCGAGCTCGGCGGCAACGCCGCCGTGATCGTCAACGACGACGCCGACGTCGAGTACGCGGCGGAGCGGATCGCGTGGGGCGGCTTCACGAACGCCGGCCAGACGTGCATTTCCGTCCAGCGCGTCTTCGTGCACGAGCAGATCTACGACCGGTTCGCGCAGGAGCTCGTCCGGCGGGTCGAGGCGCTCAAGGTCGGCGACCCGCTCGACCCCGACGTCGACGTCGGGCCGGTGATCGACTCCGGCAACGCCGAGCGCATCGAGGAGTGGCTCGACGAGGCGAAGGAGGCCGGCGCCGAGGTCCTGACCGGCGGCGAGCGCGAGAACTCCGTCTGGCGGCCGACCGTGCTCGCCGGTGCGCCCGAGACGGCGCGCGTCTCGTGCGACGAGGTCTTCGCACCGCTGCTCGGCCTCACGAAGTTCAGCGACGTCGACGAGGCGATCGATGCCGCCGGCCGAAGCGAGTTCGGGCTGCAGGGCGGCATCTTCACGCACGACGTGCGCGTGATCGAGAAGGCGTTCGACCGGATCGACGTCGGCGGCCTGATGGTCAACGACGTCCCGACGTTCCGCATCGACCACATGCCGTACGGCGGAGTGAAAGCGTCGGGCGCCGGCCGCGAGGGCCTGCGCTACGCGATCGAGGAGATGACCGAGCTCAAGCTCCTCACGATCAACACGCGTACGTAACCGCGCGACAGTCCGCGCGTGGCTAAGTCACCCAGACGCTGAGCGCGCCGACGCCTTCGGCTCCCTCGGGAACCGTCTCCTCGTAGCCGACGACCGTTCCATGGCCCCACACGGTGCAGGCGGTCGCAGCGGCGTCCGCCCAGGCGGTGTCGGGCGCGAGGTTGCTCAGGCCGGTGACGTGCGCGCTTCTGTGGGCGGTTCCCAGCCCGACGAGGATCGCGACGTCTCCGCGCTCGGGCGCAACCGCGCCGGCGGGCTCCGGGAGCGTCTCGCGCCGCCCAACCAGCCAAAGCGCGCGAAACAACCGGCGAAACCCGATCGGCTCCAGGTCGTCGAAGCTGTCCTTGATCCCGCAGCCGGGAGCTGTGTCGATCTCCGCGAGCACGTCCGCGACCGCGACGCCTGGCCGTAGCGTGACGGCGTCCGGGTAGAAGGGAGGCGTCCGCACGCGGCTGAACCAGAACCCGTCGCCGAGCTCGCCCGCGTCGGCGTGCAGGTCGCACCACTCCGCGTTCTCGCGTACAGCTGCGCCGACGAGGGCGCGCCGCATCACGTCGGCGACGACGCCGCTCTTCGCGTCTGCGTAGTCCTGCACGTACTCCCACCGACGCCTACCGAGCTCGCGCTTCGCCTGCAGGTAGAGCTCGCGGTCCGGCGCGTATGTCCGCAGCCAGTCTCGGAAGACGAGCATCCGATCGACCTCCGAGCAGGCGCGCGAGAAGACGTGGAGGTTGATTTCCGTGTCCGGCCCCTTGAAGAGGCGATGCTCGAACCAATCCGGTTCGCGGATCGTCAGCAGGTAACCCTCGGCTTCGAGGGCGGGCACGTACGCCCCCTCGTCGCTCGTGTCGGGGACCTCCAGGACGATGTCGACGATCGGTTTGGCGGGCAGCCCGGGGACAGACGTCGAGCCGGCGTGCGCGACGCGAACGACGCGCTCGCCGAGCACGCGCCGCAGCCGCTCTTCCTCGCGTTCGTACAGGGTTGGCCACGCGTGGTCGTACTCGTGGAGGTCGATCCGTCCTCGGAGCGGCGTGCGCTGCCGGACGTATTCGACTCCGTCGCTCACGAGGGGAGCTCGCCGGGCAGCAGCGAATAGAACGCCCAGTCCTGCCGCCGGCCGAGGCGCGGGTTCCAGTGCGCCGACCGCATGACACCCTCACGCGTGAAGCCGGCCTTCTCGGCGACGCGGCACGACGCGGCGTTCTCGGGGTCGGCGCGCAGGAACACGCGGGCGGCTCCCGAGTCGAACGCGTGCTGCGAGACGAGGACGACCGCGCGCGTCATCAGGCCGCGGCCGCGGGCGTCGCGTCGGATCCAGTAGCCCACCTCCGCAGCCGATTCCGGCGTGTCCCAACGCAGCCCGATCGACCCGAGGACGCGCCCCGACTCCGCTTCCGTGACGGCGAACTTCTCCTCGCCCTCCATCCCGATGTAGAACCGCGCGTCCGCGAGGGTGTACGGCTGCGGCAGACGGTCGAGCCAGACGGCCATCTCCGCGTCGCCCGCGATGCACTCGACGATGGCGGGTGCGTCCGAGGGAAGCCACGGTCGAAGGCGAATCGTTCCGTCGGTCAGCTGTTCGGATCCCACTTTGCCCTACGATACGCAGCCGTTTCCCTCGAAGACGGCTCGGAAAGGAATGACCGGATGACGACAGTGGACGTGCGTGCGGGCGGCGGGGATCTTTCCGGCCACGGCCTCAACCCGTCGGGACAGGTGATCTGGAACCCCACGACGTCCGTCCTCTACGAGCACGCCGTCACCCGCGGCGACGCGCGCATCGCAGAAGGCGGGCCGCTCGTCGTCGACACCGGCCGCCACACAGGCCGCTCGCCGAAGGACAAGTTCGTCGTCCGTGAGCCGAGCTCCGAGGGGCGCATCTGGTGGGGCGGCAACGGCGAGATCGACGAGGACAGCTTCGCGGGCCTGCGCGAGAAGGTCGTGCGCTTCCTCGACGAGCAGGCGACGCTGTACGTCGTGAACGCGTTCGCCGGCGCCGACCACAAGCACCGCATCGCCGTGCGGGTGATCACGAACCGCCCCTACCACGCGCTCTTCGCAAAGACGATGTTCATCGACCCGACCGACGACGAGCTGCGGGGCTTCCAGCCGGACGCGCTCGTCCTGCACGCGCCCGAGCTCGAGGCCGATCCGAAGGTCGACAGCACGCGGAGCGGCACGTTCGTGCTGCTGCACCCGAAGCGCACGGAGCTGCTGATCGGCGGGACGTTCTACGCCGGCGAGATCAAGAAGTCGATCTTCACCGTCCTCAACGACCGCTTGCCGCTCGAGGGCGTGCTGCCGATGCACTGCTCCGCCAACGTGTCGAAGGACGGCGAGAATGTCGCGATCTTCTTCGGGCTCTCGGGAACCGGCAAGACGACGCTGTCCGCCGATCCCTCGCGCCTCCTGATCGGGGACGACGAGCACGGGTGGGGCGACAGCGGCGTCTTCAACTTCGAAGGCGGCTGCTACGCGAAGACGATCCGCCTCTCGCCCCAGGCCGAGCCCGAGATCTGGAAGGCGTCGCACGAGTTCGGGACGATCCTCGAGAACGTCGCCGTCGACGAGCGTGGCGTGCTCGACCTCGACGACGACTCCAAGACCGAGAACACCCGGGCCGCGTACAAGCTCGAGGCGATCGCGAACACGCTGCCGACGAAGCAGGCCGGCCATCCGCAGAACGTCGTCTTCCTCACCGCCGACGCGTTCGGGATCCTGCCGCCGATCGCGCGGCTCAGCCGCGAGCAGGCGCTCTTCTATTTCCTCTCCGGCTTCACGGCGAAGCTCGCCGGCACGGAGATCGGCGTCACCGAGCCCGAGCCGACGTTCTCGACGTGCTTCGGCGCGCCGTTCCTGCCGCAGCCGCCGACGGTGTACGCGGAGATGCTCGGCAAGAAGCTCGACCGGCACGGCTCGACCGTCTGGCTGATCAACACGGGCTGGACGGGCGGTGCGTTCGGGGAGGGCGAGCGGATGCCCATCGCGGCCACGCGGACGCTCGTCGAGGAGGCGCTCTCCGGGCGGCTCGACGAGGCCGACTTCCGCGTCGACGACGTCTTCGGCTTCGGGGTCCCGGTTGCCGTCCACGGCATCGAGGACACGCTGCTGCGGCCGCGTGACACGTGGCGCGACCCCGAGGCATACGACCGCAAGGCGCGCGAGCTCGCAGGGATGTTCCGTGAGAACTTCAAGAACAAGTTCGCGGACGCCGACGCCGCGGTCGCGGCGGCTGGTCCCCGGCTCTAGAAGCCGGGGGATCCGCTAGCGTCAGGAAAAGCGTGATCGGAGAGCACGACGTCCTCGTGATCGGCGGCGGCTGCGCAGGCATGCGCGCCGCGATCGCCGCACACGACGCCGGGGCGGACGTCGCGATCATCTCGAAGCTGCACCCGACGCGCTCGCACTCCGGCGCGGCCGAGGGCGGCATCAACGCCGCGCTCGGGAACGCGAAGGAGGACAGCCCGGAGATCCACGCGTACGACACGGTGAAGGGCTCCGACTTCATCGGCGACCAGGACGCGATCGAGGTCTTCACCGCCGAGGCGCCGGGCGACATCATCCAGCTCGAGCACTGGGGCGCGTTCTTCTCGCGCCGCGACGACGGCAAGCTCGCGCAGCGCCCGTTCGGGGCCGCCGGGTCGCCGCGCACCGTCTACGCCGCGGACATCACCGGCCATGTGCTGATCCAGGTGCTCTACGAGCAGCTCGTCAAGCGCGACATCCAGGTCTACGAGGAGTTCTTCGCCTGGCAGCTCGTCGTCAACGACGACCGCTGCCAGGGCGTCATCTGCTGGGACCTCCTGAACGGCGGGCTGAAGACGGTGGGCGGGAAGACCGTCGTCATGGCGACCGGCGGCGCCGGCCGCCAGTACCGCGTGACGACGAACGCGTACGCCTGCACCGGCGACGGCAATGCGATGGCGCTGCACGTCGGCGTCCCGCTCAAGGACATGGAGTTCATGCAGTTCCATCCGACGACGCTCTACCCGTCGGGCGTGCTGCTCACCGAAGGCTGCCGCGGCGAGGGCGCGTTTCTGATCAACAGTGAGGGCGAGCGGTTCATGAAGCACTACGCCCCGAACGCGCTCGAGCTCGCGTCGCGCGACGTCGTGTCCCGCTCCGAGCAGACGGAGATCGACGAGGGCCGCGGGATCAACGGCTCGGTGCTGCTCGACATGCGCCATCTCGGCGCGGAGCGGATCATCGAGCGGCTGCCGGGCTCGCGCGAGCTGTCGATGACGTTCGCCGGCGTCGACCCGATCTACGACCCGGTGCCCGTCCGCCCGGGTGCGCACTACCACATGGGCGGCATCTCGACCGACAACTTCGGCGCGACCGAGCTGACCGGGCTGTATGCCGCCGGGGAATGCGCGTGCGTGTCGGTTCACGGCGCGAACCGCCTCGGCGGCAACTCGCTGATGGAGACGATCACCTTCGGCCGGCGCTCGGGCGAGGCCGCGGCGGAATGGGCGCTCTCGCACACGACGATCGAGGTGCCCGAATCGCTCGAGCGGGACGCCGAGCGGCAGCTGCGCGCGCTGCTCGACCGCGAGAGCGGCGAGCGCCCGTGGCAGATCCGCGAGGAGCTCGGGACGTCGATGCTCGAGAACTTCGCCGTCTTCCGCGAGGAGTCGAAGATGCTGCGCCAGCGCGAGATCCTCCTCGAGCTCCGCGAGCGGTACAAGAACGTCTATGTCGAGGACAAGGGCGACGTCTTCAACAGCGACCTGACGAGCGCGATCGAGCTCGGGAACATGCTCGACACGGCGCTCTGCATGGTCGAGGGCGGCATCTGGCGCAAGGAGAGCCGCGGCGCCCATTCGCGGCCCCACGACTACCCGAACCGCGACGACGAGAACTTCATGGTGCACACGATCACCCGCTGGAGGGACGGCGAGGTCGAGCTCACGACCGAGCCTGTACGGGTGACCAAGTGGCAACCGGAAGAGAGGAAATACTGATGCGTGTCGTAGCCACCGCCCTCCTCGCAGCGCTCGCGCTCGTCGCCGCCGGCTGCGGCAGCGGCGCCAAGAGCACGGTGACGCCGCTCGAGCTCGTCTCGCAGGCGACGTCGAAGACGACCACGGCGACGAGCGCCAAGGTGCACATGACGATTACCGAGACGGTCGGCCCGATCGGGCCGCTCGAGATCGCCGTCGACGGCGTCGTCGACAATTCGAAGCACAGCGGCGACATGACGATCGACATGTCGTCGATCGCGCAGATCGCCGGCGGTGCCGCCGGCAACGGGAACGCCTGGAAGGGCGAGGTCGTCGTCGACGGCTCGGATCTCTCGCATGTCGTCGAGTACATGAAGCTGCCCGTCTTCTCGACCCTCCTCCCGAGTGCGAAGCCGTGGCTGAAGGTCGACCTCAGCGAGCTCGGCAAGCTCAAGGGCATCGATTTCGGCCAGCTGCTCCAGAGCGCGGGCACGCAGGATCCGTCGCAGGCGCTGCAGGCGCTGCAGGCGATCGCGAACGTGAAGGAGGTCGGCAAGGCGCAGGTCGACGGCGTCGACACGACGGAGTACTCCGGCACGGTCGATCCGCAGAAGGTCGCGGCCCTGCTGCCGAAGCGCGCCGGCCTCGGCCAGGTGTTCAAGCAGCTCGGGACGTCCCCGATCCCGGTCTCCGCGTGGGTCGACGGCGACGGCTACATCCGGAAGTTCGAGGAGAGCTTCTCGATGACGGCGCCGAACGGCGGCCGCATCGACATGAAGCTCGCCGCGACGTTCGCCGACTTCGGCACGCCCGTGAGCATCACGATCCCGCCCGCCGACCAGACGACCGACATCGTCCAGCTGATCAAGAAGAAGTAGGAGAGGAGCAGTCCAATAGTGCAAGTCGCCCTGAAGATCTGGCGCTACGACTCGTCGAGCGGCGAGCGCGCGCTGCGCGAGTACGAGTTCGACGCGCCGGACGAGGCGACGCTCCTCGACTGCCTCGACATCGTCAAGGACAAGCACGACGGGTCGCTCGCGTACCGTAAGAGCTGCCGGATGATGATCTGCGGCTCCTGCGGCATGCGCATGGACGGCGCAGCCGTCCTCGCATGCAAGACGCGGATGTACGACATCGCCCAGGAGGGGCGCGTGCCCGTCATCTCGGCGATGGGGAATCTGCCGATCGTCAAGGACCTGGTCGTCGACATGGATCCGTTCTGGTCGAAGTTCAAGGCGATGAAGCCCTATCTCCAGCCCGGGTACGACGTGCCGCAGGACGGCCGTGAGTACCGCATCTCGCAGGACCGCATGAACGTCGTCCACAAGGAGGCGCTCTGCATCAACTGCGGCTGCTGCGTGTCGGAGTGCAACGCGATGGAGTCCGACCCGGAGTTTCTCGGCCCGCAGGCGCTCGCGAAGGGCATGCGGTTCGTCGGCGACCCGCGCGACGCGGCGACGGTCGAGCGGCTCGAGCAGTACAGCGGGCCGCACGGGATCTGGGAGTGCACGCGCTGCTTCTTCTGCAACGAGCGGTGCCCGAAGGGCGTCGACCCGCGCGACGCGATCGCGAAGCTCGGGGCCGAGGCGATCAAGGAAGGGATCGACCGCGACATGGGCGCGAAGCACGCGAAGTGGTTCATCCGCTCGACGGAGACCACCGGCTGGCTGCGTGAGACGGAGCTCGTGCCGAAGACGCAGGGGGTCGTCTCGAGCGTCAAGCAGATGAAGTTCGCGATGGGGCTGATCAAGCACAACAAGGCCGGCCTCGCCTTCCCGCCGCACGTCGCCCGCGACGTGAACGAGGCGCGGAACCTGCACAAGCTCGTGAACGAGCAGGATCGTTCCGGTGCGCTCGGGCACGTGCAGGGCGAGCGCGCGCTCGCGCGGCTCGCGCATGGGCACAGCGGCGAAGAGTCGCTCGAGGAGATCTACAACCGGCAAGGCGCGTTCCTGCGGCCGTATCTCCCCGGCGAGGGCTCCGCGGAGGGCCAGGGGAGCCTGACGCAGGCCGACGTGACGCCCGGCAAGGAACCGACGAAGAAGCCAGGAGGCGGAGCATGAAGCGAGTCGCCTATTACAAGGGGTGCCTCGCGTCCCTCTCGGCGAAGGAGCTCGACACGTCGACCCAGGCGCTCGCGCCGCGCGTCGGGCTCGAGCTGATCGAGCTCGAGTCGGTCACGTGCTGCGGCGCCGGCGACATCCACGAGGCGGAGCCGGACTACTACCTCCACCTGAACGC
>Ga0182008_10003088_pt1 | contig 10220 bp, 8 predicted proteins | sample Sormic07211129_1_FD_120482 | JGI IMG/M metagenome (GOLD analysis project Ga0182008, IMG submission 120482) | Rhizosphere microbial communities from Sorghum bicolor, Mead, Nebraska, USA - 072115-129_1 metaG | ecosystem: Host-associated > Plants > Roots > Rhizosphere | place: USA: Nebraska...
GACTTGTTCGGCGAACAAGCCGTGCTGTGCGGCGGCGCCGTGGAACTGATCAAGGCCGGCTTCGAAACCCTGACGGAAGCGGGCTACGCGCCTGAAATGGCGTACTTCGAGTGCTTGCACGAACTGAAGCTGATCGTCGACCTGATCTATGAAGGCGGCATCGCCAACATGAACTACTCGATCTCGAACAACGCCGAATACGGCGAATACGTGACCGGTCCTAAAGTCGTCACCTCGGCCACCAAGGATGCGATGCGCCAATGCCTGAAAGACATTCAGACGGGCGAATACGCGAAGAGCTTCATCCTGGAAAACAAGGCAGGCGCACCGACCCTGATCTCGCGCCGCCGCCTGACGTCCGAGCACCAGATCGAAGAAGTGGGCGCGAAACTGCGCGCCATGATGCCTTGGATCGCCAAGAACAAGATGGTTGACCAGTCGAAGAACTAAGCATTTACCGTTCTTCACACGAAGCCGGCGCAAGCCGGCTTTTTTTATGTGCAGGCGCCTGGCAGCCAACATCCGTTACAATCAGGCCCATTCAACCATACCGTCAGCACCATGCTTGTTTTTTCTAAAGTTTTTGTAGGGAATCTTCATGTGGTCAAGCGTCCCGTCTCGGTTGCCCTCAGCTGCTGGTTTCTGATCCTCAACTCGCTGTTATCGCTGGCCTCGGTTTACCTCGGCCGCAACGATTCCGCCATGCTGGCCGGGATGGCGCACGGCGCGCTTCCCGCGGAGGTGCAATACGCGATGATGCTCTTCAGCCTGGGCCTTGCCCTGGTGACAGCGCTGGCCATGCTGCAAAGGCAGCGTGGCGCGCGCACTGTATATCTGGTGTGGGGCGTGATCGACATTGCGTGCTGTCTGGCGACCTTGCCGCTGAGGATGAACGTCTTGCCTGGCGCGCTCTTGTTCGCCGTCATCTGCGCCTTCCTGTTCAGTCCGAAATCGAATGCCTGGTTTTCGCCGCGCAAGGCGGCCAATGACGCCTGCATGACGCCAGCTTGAGCTCGGTTGTTTTTGTGCGCACGCTTTTGGTGCGTTTGCTTTACAATTCCGCCCTTCCTTTGCAGTTTCCTGTGGACTGCATCTGTTTCGGTATCTGCCGACCGCAACGCGCATCACCGCTTTTGTAGCACGCCAGGCGCTAGCTGATTAGCCGCTTGCGCAATCTGAAGGACCCCTATGACCGACCGTATTACCGCCACAGTGCCCATGCCGGGCACTGCAGACTCTTCCATTTCCGAACGGCTTCCCATCCTGGCCTTGCTGGCCCTGGCCATGACGGCGTTTCTCGCCCTCCTGTCGGAAACCTTGCCTGCCGGCTTGCTGCCGCAGATTGCCCGGGACCTGAATATTTCCGAAGTCATGACGGGCCAGCTGGTCACCGTGTACGCCATCGGTTCGATATTGACGGCGATTCCCCTGACGGCGCTCACCAGCACCTGGCGCCGGCGCAATGTCTTGCTGCTGGCCATCATTGGCTTTTTGATCTTCAATACGGCGACGGCCCTGGCGCCCAACTACCTGGTCGCCCTGGCTTCGCGCTTCGTGACGGGCATGGCCGCCGGTCTGGCCTGGGGCTTGATGGCCGGCTACGCGCGCCGCATGGTGAGCGTCGAGCAGCAGGGCAGGGCGATGGCCATCGCCATGATCGGCACGCCGCTGGCCCTGTCGCTGGGCGTGCCGCTGGGCACCCTGATGGGCGGCGTGCTGGGCTGGCGTAGCATCTTCGGCATCATGTCCGGCCTGGCCGTGGTGCTGGTAGCGTGGGTGTTGCTGGTCGTGCCCGATTATCCGGGGCAAAAGCAGGGCGAGCGCCTGTCGATCCGCCAGGTGTTCATGACGCCGGGCGTGCGGCCGATTCTGGCGGTGATCGTCGCCTGGATGCTGGCGCATAACATTTTATATACGTATATCGCGCCTTTCCTGGCGCCATCCGGCTTGCGCCCCCGCGTCGACCTGGTGCTGCTCGTGTATGGCGTCGGTTCGCTGGCCGGCATCTGGCTGGTCAGCCAGCTGATCGACCGCTGGCTGCGCCCGCTCGTGCTGGGCTGCATCGCCGCCTTTGCCCTCGTGATGGTGGCGCTGGGGCTGGCGATGGACTCTCCCGCCGTGATCTATGTCAGCATGGCCATCTGGGGCATCACCTTTGGCGGCGCCGGCACCTTGCTGCAGACGGCGTCGGCGGACGCGGCCGGCGACGGCATGGATGTGGCGCAAGCGATGGTGGCGACCATCTGGAACGTGGCCATCGCGGGCGGCGGCCTGGCGGGCGGCATGCTGCTCGACGGCTATGGCGCGGCGTCGTTCCCGTGGGCCATGCTGGCCTTGCTGCTGGCGGCGTTGACCATCGCCTGGGGCGCGCACCGCCACAGTTTCAAGCCGGGCCGGCGCAGCGGCGGCGCGGTGCTGGGCCACTAATAACATTGTTATTTTGAATGACAGTGTATTGAAATGTGAGCAGATGTGACTGGCAAGCACATTTTGTGACGATTTGTTAATTTGCGCCACAGGAATGAATGAGGCGTTAGAATCTACACAGTTTGACAAGTTTCTCAGGCGAAAGGGATGGCAAAAGCATCCCTTTCGCGGGCTGTCAGCCACATTAACTACCTAGGAGTACCCCCATGACCGTGATGAAATCCGTCCTTGTTGCCGCCGCAGCCACCGTTGCCCTGAGCGCGCAAGCCCACGCACAAGCTCAAACCTTGCCGACTTCCGGCACCCTGGTGGTGGTCCCCGCATTTGGCGAAGTCAAGCATGTCAATGACCAGGTGGTCGCTACCCTGGCCGTCGAAGAACAGGACAAGGACAAGGCTGCCGCCGCGTCTCGAGTCAACCAGAAGATGAACAAGGGTATCGCCATCGTCAAGCAGGCCGATCCGTCGGCGGCCCTGAAATCGTACGGCTACTACACCTATCCCGTGTATCCGGAAGAGCGCCCATTGCCAGCCGGCGCCGTGGCCAAGCCGCGTTTGCCAACGGCCTGGCGTGTCGGCCAGTACCTGGAAGTGACGACGGCCAATCTGGCGTCCCTGCCAAAAACCGTGTCGGCGGCGCAAGGCGTGCTGACCCTGAATGGCTTGAATTTCGGCCTGAAGCCGGAAACCATCCGCTTGCTGGACGACCAGCGCATCGCCGCCACCTATAAAAACCTGAACGAGCGCGTGGCCGCCATCGCCAAGGCCATGGGCCGCAACGTCTCGGACGCCGTGCTCGATACGGTGGACTTCGAAGGTTCGGGCAACTACGCCACCGAAAGCCGTCCTGCGGCCGCGCCGATGATGATGCGCAGCGCCAAGATGGTCGAAGACAGCAGCGTCGTCGCCGAACCGAGCTTCGAGCCGGGCGAAACGACGCTCGACATGCGTGTCGTCGGCAAGGTCAAGTTCAAGTAAGCTGAAGTAAGCTGAAGTAAGCTGATCAATGCGGCGGGAAAATTTCCGCGTTAGCATGTTTTAAAAATCATGGGGCTGTTGGCCCCATGGTCGTTTTTGCCCCATTATTTTCAGGAGAACACCATGACCGTCATGAAATCGCTGCTGGCCGCAGCCGCCGCTACCGTAGCCCTGGGCGCCCAAGCCCAGGCCTTGCCCACCTCCGGCACCCTCGTGGTGGTGCCCGCCAATGGCGAAGTGGTGCACGCGAACGACCAGGTGACCGTCACCCTGGCCATCGAAGAGCAGGACAAGGACAAGGCCGCCGCTGCCTCGCGCGTGAACCAGAAGATGAACCAGGGCACGGCCATCGTCAAGAAGGCCGATCCGCAAGCCGTGCTGAAGACCCAGGGCTACTATACGTATGCCGTGTACCCGGAAACGGCGCCCTTGCCGCCGGGCGTCGCCGCCAAGCCTAGAGTGCCGACGGGCTGGCGCGTAGGCCAATACCTGCAGGTAACGACGACCAACCTGGCCGCCTTGCCGAAAACCGTGTCGGCCGCGCGAGGTGTGCTGACCCTGAACCGCTTGAACTTCGGCCTGGCGCCCGCCACCGTGCGCAAGCTCGACGACCAGCGCATCGCCGCCGCGTACAAGAACCTCAATGAGCGCGTGGCCGCCATCGCCGGCGCCATGGGCCGCAACGTCAATGACGCCGTGATCGATACCATCGATTTCGAAGGTTCGGGCAACTATGCGCAGCGCGCCAACGTGGCAGGCGCGCGCGCCATGAGCGCCGATTCCATGGGCTATGGCGGCAGCCAGGTAGCCGAACCGAGCTTCGAACCGGGCGAAACGACCCTCAACATGGGCTTGGTGGCCAAGGTCAAGTTCAAATAAGGCTAGTATTGGTGTCAATATTGCCGGCTTGACGCCGCCGCGCTTTTCTTTGGCGGCGGCTCCTCTATAATGGCAACATCGGCAGGCGCACGCCGTGACAGTCTTGCGCCTGCCATCTGGCACCGAATCCCCTGCAGTACACAAGATATGGAACAACATGGCAAACTTCCCCCGTCGTAGAGGCAAGAACGGCACTCCCGCAGCATCCAAAGCGTCCCGCTTCAGCAAATTCGTGCGCCAGCCGGTGACCGATGGCACTGGCAAGAAAACCTTGCGCCGCCGCGGCATCTATCTGTTGCCGAACGCCTTCACGACGGCAGCCCTGTTTTGCGGCTTCTACGCCATCGTCATGGCCATGAACCAGAAGTTCGAACACGCGGCCTGGGCCATCTTCATCGCCATGATCCTCGACGGCCTCGATGGCCGCATCGCGCGCCTGACGAATACGCAGAGCGAATTCGGCGCCCAGTACGACAGCTTGTCCGACATGGTGTCGTTCGGCGCCGCGCCGGCGCTGGTGATCTACGAATGGTCGCTGCGCGGCATGGGTAAACTGGGCTGGCTGGCCGCCTTCGTGTATTGCGCCGGCGCCGCCTTGCGCCTGGCCCGCTTCAACACGAACATCGCCGTGGTCGACAAGCGCTTCTTCCAGGGCTTGCCCAGCCCGGCGGCGGCGGCCATGGTGGCCGGTTTCATCCTGCTCATGAACGACCTGGAATTTGCCGGCAATCAGCTGGCCTGGGTGTCGTGGACGATCGCCCTGTTCTCGGGCCTGACCATGGTCACCAACGTGCCGTTCTACAGTTTCAAGGATGTGAATTTCCGCAAGTCCGTGCCTTTCATCGTGGTATTCCTGTTGGCATTGTTCTTCGCGCTCATTTCCATCGACCCGCCGAAAGTGCTGTTCCCGATTTTCGTCGCCTATGGCCTGTCCGGCTACGCCGTGTTTTTCTGGCGCATGGCGAAGGGCAAGCCCGTCAGCATCATCCAGACCGACCCCGAGCATTGATGCGCTGGGTCGGTAGCGTCGCCAGTCTTCAGCCAGCCAGGAGCAGCCATGAACACCAGCAACCGACTCATCATTTTTGACACCACCTTGCGCGACGGCGAGCAATCGCCGGGCGCTTCCATGACGCGCGAGGAAAAGCTGCGCATCGCCAAGCAGCTCGAGCGCATGAAGGTCGACGTGATCGAAGCGGGCTTCGCCGCCGCCTCGCAAGGCGACTTCGAGTCGATACGGGCCATTGCCGGCGCCGTGCGCGAATCGACCATCTGCTCGCTGTCGCGCGCCAACGACCGCGACATCGCCCGCGCCGCCGAAGCGCTGGCGCCAGCCGAGCGCAAGCGCATCCACACCTTTATCGCCACGTCGCCGCTGCACATGCAGATGAAGCTGCGCATGACGCCCGAGGAAGTTTTATTGCAGGCGCAGAACGCCGTGCGCTACGCGCGCCAGTTCACGGACGACATCGAATTCAGCCCCGAAGACGGCAGCCGCTCCGACGAGGATTTCCTCTGCCGCGTGCTGGAGGGCGTGATTGCCGAGGGTGCCACCACCATCAATTTCCCCGATACGGTGGGCTACGCCGTGCCTGAAATCTTCGGCAATACCATCAAGCGCTTGCGCGAACGCATACCGAATTCCGATAAAGCCATCTGGTCGGTCCATTGTCATAACGACCTGGGCCTGGCTGTGGCCAATTCGCTGGCCGGCGTCATGATCGGCGGTGCGCGGCAGATCGAGTGTACCGTCAATGGCCTGGGCGAACGGGCCGGCAATACGGCGCTGGAAGAAGTGGTGATGGCGCTGCGCACGCGCGCCGCTTATTACAACCTGACGGTGGGCATCGATACGACGCAAATCGTGGCCGCCTCGAAAATGGTGTCGCAGATCACGGGCTTTGCCGTGCAGCCGAACAAGGCCGTCGTCGGTGCGAATGCCTTTGCGCACGCGTCCGGCATCCACCAGGACGGCATTTTAAAGGCGCGCGAGACGTATGAAATCATGCGCGCCGAAGATGTGGGCTGGACGGCCAACAAGATCGTCCTCGGTAAACTGTCGGGCCGCAACGCCTTCAAGCAGCGGCTGCACGAGCTGGGCATCGCGCTGGAATCCGAGGCGGAAGTCAACACGGCCTTCCTGCGTTTCAAGGAGCTGGCCGACCGCAAATCCGAGATTTTCGACGAAGACATCATGGCCCTCGTCAGCGAGGAGCAGCAGGCGCAGGAGAGTGAGCACTACCGTTTCATTTCCCTGGCGCAGCAATCGACGACGGGCGCCGTGCCGCATGCGCGCGTGGAATTTCTCGTCGGCGGCGAGCAGCGCAGCTGCGAAGGGCGGGGCGACGGCCCCGTCGACGCCACCGTCAACGCCATCGAAAGCGCGGCCGCCAGCGGCGCGGAACTGGTCTTATTCTCCGTCAATGCCATCAGCACGGGCACGCAGTCGCAGGGCGAAGTCACGATGCGACTGTCGCGCGACGGGCGCATCGTCAACGGCGTGGGCGCCGACCCGGACATCATCGTCGCGTCGGCCAAGGCGTATTTGTCGGCGCTGAATAAGCTCCACGCCAAGGATGAACGGATCGACCCGCAGCCGTAAGCCGGGGTCAGACCCGCCGGGTCTGACCCCAGAATTTGCATTTGGGATAGGCGCTAGTCTTGGTGCAAGACGCTCGTCACCAGAAAAAGCGCCGCTCTTCCTTGTCCGGATCTGGCCCGTTCATCATCATGCGCACGATGCCGTCGTGGTCGAAGTGCACGTGCATCATGGAATCCCACACGCCCGATTCCTTGTAGCGGTAGGACCAGACGTAGAGCTTGGGCAGCGGCAGGTAGGATTTTTCCGTCGGGCGGCCCAGGGTGTGCAGCACGTCTTGCTGGGTCGACACGCCTACCTTGATGCGGGCAAAGCCTGGCGTGTCGAGCACCTGCTCGTAGGAAATGAGCTTGTCGTCGGGACCGAAGCGGGCCATATACGTGTACTGGCCGTACGGGCCCGTCGCGTATTCGAGTTCCGGCCCCGTGGGCAGCTGGTAGATGGCCGTGGGCCGGCCCAGGCGCGCTTCCACGGCGGCGCGCGGCTCGCCCGGCTGCGGCGGCGGGACGTTCCAGCTGGCGCAGCCGGCCAGCGCGGCAAACAGCAGCGGCGTTGCTAATTTGAGCAGTTTTTTCATGTTTGACCTCCTGAAATGCAGGAAAACCCTATCATGCACCGAGAAAAGCGCGCACGGCAGGATACAGGCGGGCATTTTTCCGATATACTTGCGCGTCTGGTTGGAAGCATAGACCAGTATTTTAATAATCGTAGTTCACGGTGGATAGGGTTCAGACTCTGTGCACCGCATGTGAAAGGTTTATCATGACAGTAGAAAACATCAACAAAGCCGCTATCATCGCGGACAACGCACGTGGTCAAAACGACACCGGCTCCCCTGAAGTGCAAGTTGCACTGCTGACAGCTCGTATCAACGAACTGAACGGCCACTTCAAAGCCCACTCGAAAGATCACCACTCCCGCCGCGGCCTGATCATGATGGTCAACCGTCGTAAGAGCCCGTTGTCCTACCTGAAGGCTAAAGACGCTACCCGTTATCGCGACCTGATCGCTAAACTTGGTCTGCGCAAGTAATTTTTGCCGTACAAGGTTTATACAGAAATGCCTGCGCCAGTTCGCTGACGCGGGCATTTTGTCATTTGAATTCCGGATTTATGTCGAGAAGTACAGTATTCTCTATCGATATCATGTTTTAAAAGTAAAGTAGCAAAGGTGGCAATAAGTAAAGGCAGCATTTTTACGCCGCCTGTGGTGAGGTGAACGACAGCCCCTGAAAATCTGTCGGCAATTAGAAAAGGGATACCCCATGTTTAACAAAGTTACGAAAACCTTCCAGTACGGTCAACACCAAGTGACCCTGGAAACCGGCGAAATCGCACGTCAGGCATCCGGCGCAGTGCTGGTGTCGATCGAAGATACCGTCGTTCTGGCAACGGTGGTGGCACGCAAAGATGCCAAGCCAGGCCAGGATTTCTTCCCTTTGACGGTTGATTATGTCGAGAAAACCTATGCTGCCGGTAAAATCCCGGGCGGTTTTTTCAAGCGCGAAGGCCGTCCTTCTGAAAAAGAAACACTGACATCCCGTCTGATCGACCGTCCTATCCGTCCGCTGTTCCCGGAAGGCTACCTGAATGAAGTGCAAGTCATCATTCACGTGTTGTCGGTCAATCCTGAAATCGATCCGGACATCGCCGCCATGATCGGCGCCTCCGCCGCCCTGTGCGTATCGGGCGTGCCTTTCAACGGTCCTATCGGCGCCGCGCGCGTCGGTTACGCCAATGGCCAGTACATCCTGAACCCGACCGTGCAGCAACTGAAAACGTCGGAAATGGACCTGGTTGTCGCCGGTACCGAAACGGCCGTGCTGATGGTCGAATCGGAAGCGAAACAGCTGTCCGAAGAAATCATGCTGGGCGCCGTGGTCTTCGGCCACGACCAGATGAAAGTCGTCATCGACGCGATTCACGACCTGGTGCGTGACGGCGGCAAGCCGGAAGTGGAATGGGCGCCTGCGCCGAAAAACGAAGCACTGATCGCCCGCGTCGCGCATTTCGCCAACGCCAAGATCAATGATGCGTATCAAACCAAGGACAAGCAAGAGCGTACGGCCAAGCTGAAGGCGGCGACGTCGGAAGTGATCGCCGACCTGTCGGCCGAAGCGGCTGCCAACGGCGGCGCGTCCATCGACAGCGCTGAAGTGAACAACATCCTGTTCGACATCGAAGCCAAGATCGTGCGTACGCAGATCCTGGACGGCGAGCCACGCATCGACGGCCGCGACACGCGCACCGTGCGTCCGATCTCGATCCGCACCAGCGTGTTGCCACGCACCCACGGTTCGGCCCTGTTCACGCGCGGCGAAACGCAGGCGCTGGTCGTCGCTACCCTGGGCACCGCCCGCGACAGCCAGAAGATCGATGCGCTGATGGGCGAGTTCACCGATTCGTTCATGCTGCATTACAACATGCCTCCGTTCGCCACCGGCGAAACGGGCCGTGTCGGTACGCCGAAACGCCGCGAAATCGGCCACGGCCGCCTGGCCAAGCGCGCGCTGATCGCCGCCCTGCCAGCAGCTGAAGAGTTCAGCTACTCGGTGCGCCTGGTGTCGGAAATCACGGAATCGAACGGTTCCTCGTCGATGGCTTCCGTGTGCGGCGGCTGCCTGGCACTGATGGACGCCGGCGTGCCGATGAAAGAGCACGTGGCCGGTATCGCCATGGGCCTGATCAAGGAAGGCGGCAAGTTTGCCGTGCTGTCCGACATCCTGGGCGACGAAGATCACCTGGGCGACATGGACTTCAAGGTAGCCGGTACCCGCAACGGTATCACGGCGCTGCAGATGGACATCAAGATCATGGGCATCACCAAGGAAATCATGCAAGTGGCACTGGCGCAAGCCAAGGAAGGCCGCGAGCACATCCTGGGCGAAATGCAAAAAGCCATGCCGCACGTCAAAACCGAACTGTCCGATTTCGCACCGCGTCTGATCACCATCAAGATCAACCCGGAAAAAATCCGTGACGTGATCGGCAAGGGCGGCGCCGTGATCCGTGCGCTGACCGAAGAGACGGGCACCCAGATCGACATCAGCGACGAAGGCGTGGTCACCATCGCTTCCGTCGACGCTGCTGCCGGCCAGGAAGCCAAGCGCCGCATCGAAGAACTGACCGCTTCCGTCGAAGTGGGCAAGACCTACGAAGGCACCGTGCTGAAACTGCTGGACTTCGGCGCCATCGTCCAAGTCATGCCAGGCAAGGACGGCTTGCTGCACATCTCGCAGATCGCCAACGAGCGCGTCAACGCCGTGGCCGACTACCTGAAAGAAGGCCAGCTGGTCCGCGTCAAGGTTCTGGAAACGGACGACCGCGGCCGCCTGAAGC
>Ga0182008_10003089_pt1 | contig 10220 bp, 11 predicted proteins | sample Sormic07211129_1_FD_120482 | JGI IMG/M metagenome (GOLD analysis project Ga0182008, IMG submission 120482) | Rhizosphere microbial communities from Sorghum bicolor, Mead, Nebraska, USA - 072115-129_1 metaG | ecosystem: Host-associated > Plants > Roots > Rhizosphere | place: USA: Nebraska...
AATTCTCCGACAGTCTTCCAGGAAACGCAGACCGGCTTCGCTCAAATGCACGCTGCGGGTGGTACGGATCAACAACTGCGTGCCGATCCGCTGCTCCAGCGCCGCCACCGCCCGGGTCACGCTGGCTGCCGACAAACCCAGGCGCCGCGCGGCAGCGGAGAAGCCCTGCTCCTGGGCGACGATGGCGAATACCTGCATTTCCTGGAAGCGATCCACTGTTCAACTCCTAAACCGCGGCGTTTATCCGCTGATACAAGTCCGATCCAAGCAGAATCACGGATTTTTCTGCGGATTCAAGGCTACGCTCGAAGCCTTTATTCACCTAGCTTTGAGTGCCATAAGGAATTCAGTTATCAGGTGTCGTTCGCGGATTTTTATGAGGACCGTTGAAGACCAAACGACTCTGCGATACGACTGATAATGGTCGAAAGATCGCCCCGCATCTTCAGTGCTTTGAGGTCGATGTTTTCAGCTGCCAAAAGCTCAAGGAACTGCGCCATATCTGCGGTGAGGCTTTCGGGCAACTCGAACACTTCGCCGGTCAGTAGGCCGGAAAGGCGAAGGACGTCGTTACGGTGCTTTTTGATGTTCCCGCTATCGATCCCACTTTCTCCGTTTGCTTTGCGCTGAGACAGGTCGAGCCAGGCTTTGGCCTTGAAAGGTATGAGTCGATCCGCGCTGATGTAGGTAAGCTCCTCACTCTGCTGGCGGCCCGCTAGAAGGAAACTGTAGTAGTCCTGATTTAGAAGGATGGCACTCAAGCTCGAAACTGACTCGCCTGTGGGGATAGGGGTCAGCGTCGCGTTCTCCTCATGCTCCAAACCTTCAGGTGCACGCGAAAAGAGTTCGATCATGACCGGGTACGCTTCGTCTTTCGGGCCCTGAAATCGATAGAAAACAGGGTTAGGACGCTCGCCACCTCTCTGCCTGATCTCATACCCGCCCGCTTTGATGAAGTCCCAGAAATGCGCGACGAATTCAGCATCCAGGGCTTCGATCACCAGGACGATGTCCAAGTCCTTGGTGGCCCTGAAGCTTTCACCCGCATCTTCCATTGCCAGAGCGGAGGCAACGCCACCGATCAGAACGTAGCGATCGCGGTATTCGCGAAAATGCCGCCCGAATACGTCTAGACCTTTCACGCTAACCATTCAACTTGCTCCTTGAGTTCATCCAACGCAATCTGAATGCGTTCGTCAGGATTATCTTCCAAGCTCAGAAACAGCGACGCTGTATCTGCTATGTAGTGTCTTTCAGTGAGCGACGGATACGCCCAAATCTCCACCCATTCCTTGATCGCATCCACCGACTCGACTACCTCGAACGCATCAAGCGCCAGCATGTCGTCAAACACTTTCTTGGTCATTCCCCATACGGCCTGCTCGGGCTCTGCCAGCATCGTGCACTTGGCCAGAGCAGTTTCTCCTGCGAGACACACACCGGGCGCCATGGGAATAGTGTTGCGAGTGATGCCAACTCTCTTTTTGACGGGTGAGCGCAGGTATTGCTTGGCTTTTTGGAATACCTCAGAAGGAGATCCGCTGAAAGCGTAGGTTCTCCAGTGCAGTTGGCTTTTCACTGGGATAATCACCTCCAGCGAGGTCAGTTGCTCCACTGCTTTCGATAAGGTCACACGGCTGTATCCCAGATCACCCAGCAAAGCGTTGGTCGTGAAGTAGGTTTTTTCGGGTATGCCGGCATAAAGGCACGAGAGAAGCATGGCTTGGGCGGCGGGAAGGAGGGCAGTAACCTCGCTTCGCTCTCGCCGCTGGCGGAAACTTTCGCGTAGGTCTAGCGCTATCTCCGGTATGAACATCTGGAAGGCGGGCTGGATAAAATTGATCTGATGCGTGATCAGGCTGCGGCGGTCTTGAATCGTCAGAGATCTGCAGACGAAGGCTATTACCTGGTTTGTAGCTTTGCGCACAAGTTCGACGTGCTTTTGCAGCTTCACGATGCCTGGGTAATCAACGTCGTCACGGGTGACTAGCAGCATCATGGTAAGCGCTGAGAAATGCCCCATCGGGATGCTCAGTTCGTAGGTTTTGTAGTTATCCCGGATGTTGAAAGGAACTTTAGGGTGCGCCAGCTCAAGTCGCGCAGGCACGCCGAACACGGACTCGATGTAGGCCTTGGCTTCGTCTTCTAAATTCGGCATATCCTGACTTCGTGTTAACCATATTTTCTCACTGTAAACCGCAGTGATTTACACGTCAAAAAAAAGGTTAACAGTCCCGTGTTTATCGGGAGAACATAGACTATTTGCCATCTATAGGGAATTCGAGGCAGCGTGCATCTCAGCGTGCGCGCTGGGTGCTCGGCCCCCTACAAGAGGCCGTGGTCACGCATGACAACTTTTATTGTCGCAATACCGCTTGTTTCGGAAACCCAAATTGAAATTAGAGAATTAAAACTGTCGCAATGGGTGCCCGAAATCTGGGGCCTTCAGCTTCGCTTAGAAAAAGCGCAAAACTGTCGCAAACCACTAAAGATCTGCTCCGGGTCTTTGCCCTAAAGAATTAAAACTGTCGCAGCCAGCAATGGCGCGGCTTTGCGCTGTGATAGCGGTCTGATTTGAGTCGAAACCAGCCGTTCAACACTGGCCGCTATCGACCCAAAGCAGTTCGGCATCTTCTGATTTCTCCAGAGCGCCGGTCAATGGCTGCGTCGCGTTTCGAAAATGCTCTTGGCGACCGGCAGCGCAGACATCAGGACGATGTATGATCCCATCGCGGTTTCGATAATGGATCCGATATCGCGTCCGGGCAGGCTGATGTTCCATTTGACCCGGCCAACGCTTAAACGCCAACACACTGAGAATATTGCGTAATGAAAAAACTGGAATTGCCAGCGTTCCAAAAAGAACTGATTGATTCGTGGGAGGCCAAGCTCAGCGCCCTCTTTGACGGTGAGATCCCGGCTGATGCTGAATGGTACGGCGCCAACGAGATTGCAGGCGTGTTCGATGCAATGCTGGGTAATGAAGGGCACATCCTTCTGCCGACTGGCGGTGACGAGGACCTGCGCAGCGTCCGCGCTAGCAAGGACGGGCTGCTGGAGTGGTCCGGCGATGACGACTCTCTCGATAAATATGCCCGGGTGGTGAAGCCAGTGCGCCTGGTCTTCTCGAACCCTGGTAACCAGACGCATGAAGCCCACTTCATCCTGGAAGTCGACGCAATGCCTGCAGCGCTCCACGACGGCTATGCAAATGCGGACGGTATCGAGGAGTGCGTGGAGTTGGCGAAAGGTAGCTATGCCCCCCGCAGCGCTTGGGACAACAATGAGTTTCAGGGCAAACCACTGCCTGAGTCTGCTCGGCTGGTGATCCGGGCGACTAAACCCGGCCGTTACGCCTTGTTCGGTCGGGGCGCGATCTACTGCAAAATCCGTGATAGTACTTTCGACGCCTATAGCGCGTTCCACAATGACGCAGCGCAGTTTGAGATGATGGTGGCAAAAATGGCGGCCATCGAAATCGCCTAACAACGAAGAGCCCGGCATATGCCGGGCTTCTTGTCTGCGTCAGTCGTCTTTCAAGATGTCATGTAAGTTTTTGAGGACGTACTCGGCGTTTACCCGGCCAAATTTCTTTTTCAGGCTGCTGCTGATGTGGTGCGTCGCACTGGCACCCGGCCTTGCTACAAGCGTACCTGTCTTCTGTCGCCGGTACGGCCCCCCATCACGATCATGCCGCGGTTCTTTGGGCTCTCGACGGCTGTGACGCGGACCATCTCAATGACCTGGCGGGGGGAAATGGCCTGTTCGAGGATGAATTCGAGGCTCGATTGGGCCTCAGGCATGTCGTACTCCACCTGATGCATAGAGCTTCCTTTTGGGATTCCAACCCTCCGGCGTGGTCCGGGTGGATCTGGCCGGCCTGGGATACGGAGAGGGGGTTGATTGTCATGGTGACGCTAAACCAGCACAGCGACGAGATCCTGGAGCGCTTCGAGTAGGCCCTAGCCGAGATTCCCAAAGTGCTGGCTGCCTACTTGGTGTCGGGGGAATACGACTACGTCCTACGGCAGCTCAAGGCCGAGAGCGTGCCGTTATAGGCCATTGGCCATGCGGCAGGCAGGGGCGGGAATCTGGCTCTTGTCTAGCTATACATGCCCTAAGCGAAGCTTGCTGACAGGACAGCGGTGCCATATTATTGGCCAGCATATGTCCCCACAGGCAATGCCGTTTCCCAGCAGGAACAGAAGCCTCATTAGGAATCAAATTATGCAGTTCACACCCCCACCGCAACGCTCCGCAAATTATTCCACCGTCTGCCTTCTCGCCCTTAAAGACGTGCGCCTTGAGCGCGGCGTCCATCAGTCCCACATCGCGCAGTTTGTCGGCAAGACTCCGAGCGCTTGGGCCAAGATCGAATCGGGCCAATCCCCCCTACTGATGGACACGCTATTTGGGGCGTGTCTCGCCATGAACATCAACCCGAGCCAATTCTTGGCTGTCGTTGAGCGCCTCTGCCACGCCTTCAACTATCACAATTGGTATTTTTATGCCGCCGACCTACAGGGCGAGGACGAGCTGCTTCCATTGGTGCAGGAATACTTCGCCAGCTCGGGATTCGAGAACCTGAAATACCGCCCGAATGATCGCTTAACCGTGCAGGCTTTCTCCAACACCATCAGCTCGACGGTGCCGCCAACGATCATCCAGTATTGCTGCTTTCCGAACACTAAAGAGTGGATCGATAACGGCGCACCAGTGAGCAATCCCGCGAACTTGGCCACCACCGCGTCCGTTGGCGTCCACATCCCGTCGACCTGATCGACGCCGTCCTCGCAAGCCCACCGCGTGGTGGGCTTTTCGTTAAGTGCTGATGAGCTCTGCCGTAGCAGCCTTCACTTGGTCCCGATAAATGTCCCGGTGACGCTCCCAAGTCTCCTCCATCCGATCCATCAGCTCCAGGACCTTCCCAGCGAGGCGCTCCCAGTTCGCCGAAGTACCTCGGCGGTGAGCGTCAACTTGTTCGCTGTAGTCCGACGTGGCGTCGCGAAGCGCGCGGCTGGGGCACGGTCGTCCATTCCTCGCTCGATCAACCGCCCGAAAATGTGGCCAACGAAAGTCGCGGAATTTCCATGCCGGCGCCACATTCACGCTCTAAGGCGGCGATAACTAGCCCACGTTTGGCTCGATTATGGACTGCCCCGCACTCGGCACCACCTCGACCGCAGATAGTCTCAGCTCAGGCCGAGAAAAACTTAACGCCATGTCTGGGATTAGTTGAGCACTACATATGCCACCTCTAAGAAATCTTAAAGAGTTTCGCACCTCACACGATGTTGAGCTGGTGCTTAGAGCCAAAAACAGGTCAATTTACTAGAGTGCTGTCTCCGAATATCCAGTTTTGATACTGTTCGTCAGTAGTAGGTACGGGTTTATATTCACATCGCACTCGCATGAACTTGGTCGGTATCTCAGCTGTCTTTTCAAAAAAATCAGCAAAGTCGAAATCTATCAGCTTATATGGCGCAACTAACACCGCTTCTTGAGTGGAGCCTAAAAACACCACTGGTGTGTTGAGTGCGACGTTGCTGCACTCGTGTGAATAATTGAAGTCCAGCGCGTGAGCCATCAAGTAAACCTTCTCAGGCACTCTGGAGTCGGCAATTTGATCATGCGACCACCCCCAACCAAAGTAAAGAATAACGCCCGAAACGAAGACGGAAAGCACTGAGGAGAGTGGCGGAAAATAATCGGTCTCGCCGTTCAGCTTGCCTTTTACCCAACCTGCGCTGACAAAAATATGGACAATCGATAGCACTAGGGCAGTGAATAGAACAAACGGCAAAACAAGCTTAATTACCAGCAGCCCTGTCGTGAACGCCATGGTAATGGGGAAAGCAGAGGCGTCGACATGGAAGACGCCGTTGACATACCCCGCAGCTTTTCCGCGCGAGTACACAACTACGCCGGACAGAATTACTGAGACAAGAAATTTGGTACTTGCGAAGCTGAACAAAGATCGAAAAACAGCTGAGCGTTCAAGTGACACACATATAAAAATCGTACAAAAAACGACGGCCCACAGGCGAAATGCCACGGTATGCTCTCGTATCCAATCTGAGTCGCTATCTGCCGAACGAGTGATTGCAAGAATTACTCCGATGAGTCCCACAACACTAAGAGCCCAACTCAACTCGTAACGGCGCTGGTCTTCTGCAAAGCCTTGTTTAGCCAGCCATCCAGATAATTGTCTGTGGATCTCCCTTACGTAGAATTTCATGGTCTTTTGATTCTGCGACAAATCCAACTCGCCACCCCGCAGTTCATCGGCGATAGACTCAATATGCTTTTCAATTTTCTGGGTCATCTTTTTGCGATTTCTAGTTTTGTGAAAGTGGAGAGTGTGTAGTGGTCAACTAATTTCGGGCACTGCGTTAAGTTTTTCTCGGCCACAGCGAGCGCTAACCCGCAGCTTGTTGATAGGGGTATCTAGAAGCGTCTGGCTGGAGGCGAGCCGGTTGACGCTATGCCATCGGGTCTATCAAACAACTGATCTGCCAAGCTCTTTACCTCTGCGGCCCGGAAGCTTCTCGGTACCGATGCGTTTCCGATACGAAATCGATAAATGCCACTGCTGCGGCAACCGCAAGCCGAGCATGCCTAGGCTGCAGCCCGCGATGTTGGCCGTCCTTGCCATGTCCGGTACCGTACAAACCTCTCAGCTGCGTGAGATTGCTGGTCAACTGAGTGAGGTTGCGGAGGATATTCTTGATGTTTTCAGCACCCTTAGCTGCTTCACTGACTCCGTCGGGAACCAGCTGCAATGCTTTGGTAACCTTCTTTGTCAGATTGCCTAGGTCATCGGCCTTGGTGAACGGAATTTCTCGTTTCGTTAGAATGGACTTGCAGCAGCTTTCCACCAGTTCTTTGGCTGTCCCGATCGCCAATTCGGGGTCTGAATCGACAGCATACTCCAGACGTTCAATTTGCTTCGCCATCCATCCGGCGCTCAGCGCCTCGACAACAACTCTCGCTCGCATGACCGACTTGGTTGCGTTCACTTCTGTCGAAGCGCTGTTTATCAACCGGTAGGCAAAGCGCGGGCGGCCGGCAATTTGCTGCTCCTGATACAACTCCCATCCGGCGTTCTGAAGTTGATCGTTGAAATGCTCAACGAGCTTAATCGCTTGTTCTCGCTGGGGGCGAACTACGGGGTGCACCGTTTCGCAGAGAAACCGGAGAAACGCCTCAGCACTCCCATCGAAGAGGTTGAATCGGGAGTCGCTGAAGACCCAGTCATCGTCCCAGTCATCGTTGTTGTAGCGATGTTGCCAAATGTCGCCGACGGCGTCTTTGTAGCGACTGTCCGTGGAGGGAAGGGTTTCAAGCTCATACAGCCGACTCAGAAACTCAACATCATTGAGCTCCCCACACCACTTCACGTTCTCTAGACGTAGGCCATCCGTGATGTTTTGCCGCACCGACTTCGGTAGGTTGGAAGACTTCCCTGAACGCCAATCCATTTGATACTCACGTGCAGGCACGACCAGCGCCGAGTACGCGCCGCTTTGCTCGTGCTCAGTTACCGTCCTCAACGCGGTTGTGATCCTTTCCTGGAGTTGGACCCGTTTGACCCCGAGCTTGGCGTACTCCAAAGCAGGAATGATGAAGCGAATTTCCCAGTAGTTGGTTCCGCCATTCCAGTTGTCGTTACCTGTCAGTTCCACATTCACAGGATGACCGCGGACTACCTCCGCCGCCTCATCAGCACCCTCTGCGCGGAGAACCGCGTATATCGTTGCCAAAAGCGGCTCAATTTCGGTTTGCTCCATACGGCCCCCAATCCAGATAACTGAGAGTCATCGTAGCTAGCAGGACAGGCCATCTGCCATCAAAAACTAGACATATTGGTGAAAAAAGCAAAACCCGAGCCATGCCCAGCGAACAAAAGGCCATTGGCATGCCTTTAACTTTCAAATCCAACGCCAGCCCGCGCAGTAAGGCTTCCGGCGCGACGTTGATTGTGCCTGAGGGGCGACTGCGTGAGTTCGCAGGCAATGCTCTTATGCGCACGCATCCGGTTATGGAGGAAACCCAAAACTGGCGCATTCAGAAACGACGCGGCTTTGACTTATATTCCAGAACACCGGCGGCTGATCTACCGCCGGGCCCTAGAGTCATCGACCAGACATGGATTGAGCTGTCGACCGGGGTGTCACCTGAAAAAAGGATCATGGTTTGCATGGGCCGTTCCCCTGCCGGGGGAAGGGTCATAGCCAAAATTGACTGGTGATAACCCTGACTCGTATTTAGTGGTGTTGATCACCAAGTAGTCAGACCTAGAAAAAATTGTCTCACTACCGGCTAAATATCAGCGCTCTCAGGCCATCTAAGCCCTTAATGACCAGGCATTCCTGATTTCAACTTAAGTACACAAGCAAGGGTGCCGTGAGCTATCCAAGCCGCAAAATTTTGGATGACTTGTCGGGTGACAATGTAGTGGTCTAATGAAACCGGACACCCATTTAGGCGAGAATGCTCGCCAGATAGAGGTGTCTGATGACCAAACAACGTCGTTCTTTTTCTGCTGAATTCAAACGCGAGGCCGCAGGCCTCGTGCTCGATCAAGGCTATAGCCATATCGAAGCCAGCCGCTCGCTTGGTGTGGTTGAGTCCGCGTTGCGCCGCTGGGTTAATCAGCTTCAGCAGGAGCGCACCGGCGTTACTCCGCAGAGTAAAGCGCTGACGCCAGAGCAACAGAAAATCCAGGAATTGGAAGCTCGAATCGCTCGACTTGAGCGGGAGAAATCCATTTTAGAAAAGGCTTCCGCGCTCTTGATGTCGGAAGAGCACGAGCGCACGCGCTGATTGATCAACTGAGCCCCCAAGAGCCGGTTGATTGGCTTTGCGCAGTCTTTGATGTCACTCGTTCGTGTTACTACGCCCACCGTCTCAGGCGCCGAACTCCAGACGTTGAGCGGCTTCGGTTGCGCAGTCGGGTCAACGAACTGTTTACGCAAAGTCGAAGCGCTGCCGGTAGCCGCAGTATCGTGTCGATGATGCAGGAAGACGGCGAGCAGATCGGGCGGTTCAAGGTGCGAGGCCTGATGCGGGAACTGGCGCTAGTCAGCAAACAACCTGGACCACATGCCTACAAACAAACGACGGTCGAGCGGCCTGACATTCCGAATATCTTGAATCGAGAGTTTGATGTTCCGGCACCCAACCAGGTCTGGTGTGGCGACATCACCTACATCTGGGCTCAAGGGAAATGGCATTACCTGGCTGTGGTTATGGATCTTTACGCGCGCCGAGTGGTGGACTGGGCGCTGTCGAACAAGCCGGATGCGGATCTGGTCATCAAGGCGTTGGACATGGCTTACGAGCAGCGTGGCAGGCCTCAAGGGCTAATGTTTCACTTAGATCAGGGCTCGCAATATGGCAGCCGCCAGTTTCGCCAACGGCTCTGGCGTTACCGCATGCGCCAAAGCATGAGCCGTCGTGGAAACTGCTGGGATAACGCGCCGATGGAGCGTGTGTTTCGCAGCTTGAAAACTGAATGGATACCGACTGTGGGCTACATGACAGCTCAAGAGGCGAATCGCGACATCAGCCATTACCTGATGCATAGGTACAACTGGATTAGACCGCATCAGTTCAATAATGGCTGGCCCCGGCTCAGGCCGAGAAAAAACTTAACGTCGTGTCCGGGATTAGTTGACCACTACACCCCGTGACTTGAAGACGCTTCGAAAAGGGAAGTCGGAGTGTAAATGCACCAACTTATTAAATCCATAACAACCATGCCATCCCATAACATTTGCAATGAAGACTGCCTGCCAGCTAGTCCAATGAAAGTAACGGAGGCCTGGCTCCTTCAAAATATCTAAATCGGTGTTATTCAACTGTAGGAAAAGGTTCCGTTCAACATACGAACGGAGCGATTCATCAGGTTGGATTCGCAACAGCATGGGGCGGCTGGTCCCTAGGGAACAGAAAGGTGGGGGGGGTCATGCGATGGGCTACGAGCTTCGCAGGAGGCGGTGAGGCAGCCCTCCGACTCCTGCGACAGTTTTAATTCTCCCGCGACAGTTTTAATTCTCTAAAACCAAAATCAACCGCAGTACAATCTCGATTACTCCACCGTCACCGACTTCGCCAGGTTACGCGGCTGATCCACGTCCGTGCCCTTGAGCACCGCAACGTAGTACGACAGCAGTTGCAGCGGAATGGTGTAGAGGATCGGCGACAGGATGTCGTGG
>Ga0182008_10003092_pt1 | contig 10218 bp, 5 predicted proteins | sample Sormic07211129_1_FD_120482 | JGI IMG/M metagenome (GOLD analysis project Ga0182008, IMG submission 120482) | Rhizosphere microbial communities from Sorghum bicolor, Mead, Nebraska, USA - 072115-129_1 metaG | ecosystem: Host-associated > Plants > Roots > Rhizosphere | place: USA: Nebraska...
CCCCCGAGCGCAAGGAGCGCCTCGAGGCGTTCAAGGCTGGAGCCTGGGAAGTCGTGAGTCAGCCGCTGGATGCCGAGATGCTGCTCCTCAAGCTCGATGCGTACATGCGCGGCAAACGCGCCGTCGACCGGCTGCGGGACGAGAGCCTGCTCGATCAGGCGACGGGACTCTACAACATGCAGGGAATGGTTCGCCGTGCGCGCGAGATGTCTGCGGATGCGAAGCGACTGAATGCACCGATCTCGTGTGTCGCGTTCACTCCCGTCGCGACTACCGAAACGGAGCCGACTCCGCCGGCGATCACCGAGATCATGATCGAGCGACTCGGCGCGATCGTGCGTCGCACCGGCCGCGCTTCGGATGCGATCGGCCGCCTCGGCCCGACGGAGTTCGCGATCATCGCGCCCGCCACGGAAGAGCCGGGAGCCGTGCGCATGATGCAGCGCCTCGAGGCGCAGCTCTCCGACGTAATGACCACCACCAACGGAATCGCGCAGCGTGTGGAGCTGCGCGCCGGCTACTGCTCGGTCTCCGACAGCGCGAACACTCCCGTCGATGCAGTGGAGATGCTGCTTCGCGCAAACACGGCCCTTCGCCAGGTGCGCGACGCGGAGCGTGGAGATCAGCTCCGCGCCTTCGACAACGCTCCGGTCAGGTTCGCCCTGTAAGCTCACCAACCTGAGGCGAGGTACGCGGCAACTCGTCGTCCTCGGTCGTGGTGTAGCCGTAGAGGTACGAGTAGTACTTGTACTCGCCCTGCGCGCGGATGTCGTTGAGCACCGCGCCGAGCATCCGAACGGGCAGCCGATCGAGCAGCTTCAGCTTGCTCTCCGCCATCTTGCGATCCGTTGCTCCCGTCCGCAGCACCACGAGCATGTTCTGCGTGGCCGCCGCGAGCACGAACGGATCCACTCCCGCGCCGAGCGGCGGACTGTCGACGACGACGACATCGTAGCGGCGGCGAAGCTCCGCAATGAACTGCGACATCGCTTGCGAGTGCAGCAGCTCGGGTCCGCGGTGACGGCGCGTACCGCATGGAATGAGCGTGAGCCGTTCGTGCGTGGTCGAACGAAGCACGGCCTCGAACGGCGCATCGCCTCCGAGCAGATCGAGCAATCCCGGACGGCGGTTCGCTCCGAACATCGCGTGCAGCTGACCGCGACGCGTGTCGCCATCCACGAGCACCGTACGGTATCCCGCCTCGGCGAACGAGAGCGCGAGATTGGAGCAGACGAGTGATTTTCCGTCGCCCGCTCCTGGACTCGAGACCGTGAGCATTGCGGAGCCGCTCGCGTCGTACTGATTCGTGATCGCCATCCGGATCGTGCGGAAGGACTCGATCACCTGCGCGGCTTCCTCGGGATCGGGATCGCCGGCGCGTGAGCGCTTGATCGTGGGCACGGCGCCGAGAATGGAGAGCCCGAGCTCGCGCGTGACCTGCTCGGGATAACGCAGCCGCGGGTCCGTGTGATCGAGCAGCAGCGCGAGTCCGATCGATGCGCCGAAGCTCACGACGAGTGCCAGGAGCAGAATTGTAGGGGCCGTGTTCTTGGTGGGTGCGATGGGCGCGACGGCCGTGTCGAGGATGCTCACGTCGGGTGTAGCGGCGGCCGCGGCCAGCTGCGTTTCGGCAAACCGCTGCTGCAGCATCGAGTACAGCGAAGAGCGCGATACGACATCGCGCTGCAGTCGCATCAGCTCGATCGTACGGGGCGGAATGTTCTGCAATTCGGTGGACGCACTCGCCATCTGGCGGTTCAGATCAGTGCCTCGCGTCTGCAGCTCGGAGATCAGCGTCTGGATGACCTGGGGCAGAGTCTGCGTGCGCATGGTCTGCACGGACGTGCGGAGATCCTGCACGATCTTGTGCTCGTCCGTGTAGGTCTCGCGCGCCGCGCGCAGTGCAGCTTCGCGCTTGCTGAGATCCTGCAGCGCGGCCTGCAGCGCGAGTGAGCTCTGCGCCGACGGGATACCGATGAATGCATCGGGCGTGATGTTGTTCGGATCGCGCATGATCGCCTGCAGCGCAGCAATGTCGTGCTGCACCGTGAGGTACTGCGCCTTCTGCCCGAAGTAGTTGCCGATCGCGGGATCGGTGCCGCCGGTTCCACCGCCAGCACCCATGCCGGTTGCGGGTGCAGCCATTATCGCTTCCGAGGGAAGCGTGATCGTGTTCTTGCGGTACGACTCGAGCGAACCTTCGGCGGAGCGCAGGGCGCGCGATGCGGTATCCAGCTGATCGGCGAGTGCCTTCGACTCCTCGGTGAGGTTGCGGCGCTTGAGCTCGCCCGCGGTGTTCACGAACTCGCGCATAATGCCGTTGAGAATCATCGCCGTGCGCTGCGGATTGGTGCCCGCGAGCGTGAGCTTGATGAACTGGCTGTTCTGAGGCAGCGTGACATCGACACGCGAGATGAGTCCGCTCGAGATGTCGCGCGGGCTCACGACCGTGAACGCAATGCTGCGCGACGGTCCGAGCACGTTTGCGGCTGGCTTCCACCCGAATCCCGCCTTCCTGCCAACGGAATCGCCCGTCGCACCCTTCTCGACCACGATCTTTCCGTCGCCGGTGGTGAGGGTGTAGTGCGTGTTGCTGGCATCCGTGGTGAGCACGTAGTTGCCCGGACGAAGTCCCGGCCGCGGCTGGAACCCCGCGAACACGGCGGAGTCGCGCGCGAGCTTGGGCCACAGGTACAGCGAGTATTTGCGAACCACGTTGTCCATGATGGCGGAGCTCTTGATCAGATCCGCCCACGCGCCGGGCGAGACGAGCGGGTCTCCCTGAATGGGACCTTGCTCCGGCATCCCTTGCCGCGCGACGTCAGCAGAAATCCAGACGGTGCCCTGCGTCTGATAGGCGGGCGCCATGAATTGGGTGACGCCGTATCCGATCCCGGTACCTGCGAGCGCGACGAACAGAATGAGCCACTTGTAGCGCTTGAGTGCCGAGAAGTAGCGAGTCCACGAGATCCCTGGTTCCTCGAGCGCCGACTGCTGCGCCCACGCGGGCAGGTAGTTGGGACCGTATGCGACCGCGGTTGGGTCGCGAGGTGCCTCAACTGGCAGATTCGACGGAAATTGCGGTGCGGTCATCGAGGAGTATGCGGAGTAAGGTTTCGCGCGGCCACTGTACGTGAGCTGCTTCGAATTACGCCAGCGCGGCGCAACTTCGGAGCAGCGACTATTCGAGGTCCGGGATGCAATATCAGGCCCAGCTTAGGGGCCCTTTAGGCCACCCCAACGTCGACCAAACGACGGTCAGATCGCGACGGTTGCTAGAATAGTAGCGATCTCGTCGCATTTATGCGCATCTCAGTGGCGTTAGTACCGCAGGTTATGTAGTATCCTTGCCTAGCTAGTTTGTAGGCGTGCAGCGACAGAGCTGTCGCGCATATGGAACATTTTGTATCGCTCAGGCCGGAAATCGAGGGACTGACTCGACAGAAGCGGGCGTGTGTGGCACAACTCACGCACATAATGTGACGCGTGGCTGCACCGGGTCATCTATTAAATAGTCGCTGTTCGTTCCCGCTTTGATCGCGTTCGAGGAGCTCACCATGACGGTCCCCGTAGTACCCATCCCTTCAGAAGATGTGGCGGCGCCATCGTCCCGGGTCGGTCGTGATCCGCTGGCGATCCCTGCGGCCGTAAAAGCCGACATCCGCATCCTCGTCGTAGATGACGATCGAACCCTCCGTGAGGGTTGCGCCAGCGTTCTCGAGCTGGATGGCTACAACGTCACCTTCGTGGGCCGGGGAGACGAGGCGCTCGAGATCGTCCGTCGGCGGAAGTTCGACATCGTGCTGGTCGACCTGTACCTGCAGCCCATCTCGGGTATCGATGTTCTCAAGGCGACGCTCGAAGCGCATCGCGAGACCATCGTCGTCGTGATGACCGGCAATCCGAGCGTATCGTCGAGTATCGAGGCGCTGCGCGCGGGTGCCTGGGACTATCTCCCGAAACCCTTTTCCGCCACGCACCTGCAGGTGCTGATCGGGCGCGCGTCGCACGCCGTCATGGTCACTCGCGAGACCAAGGCGCTTCGACAGCAGCTCGTGCAGCAGAACGGAAACAGTGACAAGATCACCCTGCTCGGCGTCGCCCCCGCGTTTCGCAAGGCTGTAGAGCTCGCGCGCAAGGTGGCACCTACGGACGCTTCCGTCATGATCACCGGCGAGAGCGGCACCGGAAAGGAGGTGATCGCACAGTTCATCCATCATCACAGCCGGCGCGCAAGCCGGAAGCTGGTGCCGATCAACTGCGCTGCACTCCCGGAGCCGCTCCTCGAGAGTGAAATGTTCGGGCATCGCAAGGGCGCATTCACGGGCGCCGACCGCGACAAGCCGGGCCTTCTCGAGACCGCCAACGGCGGCACGCTCTTTCTCGACGAGCTCACGGAGATGTCGCATCCGATCCAGGCGAAGCTCCTGCGCGTATTGCAGGACGGCGTGGTGCGGCGCGTCGGAAGCGAGCAACAGGATGCGACCGTCGACGTTCGCTTCGTCTCCGCGACCAATCGTGATCCGCAGGAGGCGGTGAACGCGGGCATTCTGCGCGAGGATCTCTTCTATCGTTTGCGCGTGGTGCCCATCAAGCTGCCGCCGCTCCGCCAGCGGCAGGAGGACATCGCGCTTCTCGCGAACCACTTTCTCACGCACTACTGGGAGCGGCATCGGGAATCCGGAGACACGCTTCCCAAGCTCACCGAGAACAGCATGGAGTTCCTGCGCACGCGCCAGTGGCGGGGGAACGTGCGAGAGCTGCAGAACGTCATCGAGCACGTCGCGGTTCTGGCGGAGCCCGGACAGCCGATTCAGCCGCAGGACATTCCGGCGTACGAGGATGGAAATTCATCGCCCGCTCGCACCACGATGTCGGGTGCGATCATGGACGAGCCGTACCATGCCGCGAAAGACCAGTTGATAGCGGAGTTCGAGCGCGAATATCTCGCGCGTCTGTCGGCGCGCGCGGGCGGGAACATGTCTCGCGCGGCGCGATTGGCGAACATCGATCGCACCACGCTCTACCGGCTGATGGAGAAGCACAACGTGCGTCGCGACGAGCTCTCGGGAAATCGCGAGTGAGCGGCGTGGCGCGTAGCGGCGTGGAATGACCTCTTCCGTTCCATCGGCATCGGAGGATCTACCGGGTGAGGGCACCTCACCCGGCGTGCGTGTGAGCGATGGGGGTTCCGCCGGTGCAAATCTGCCCCAGGCGCTCCCCACGGCGCTCAACGATGCGCTCACGCACGCGTCCGTGCGCACCATGCGCGAGCTACTCGCGGCGGCGCAATCTCCTCATCACGATGCCGATCTGCGAGACAGCATCGCGTGGGTGTCGGACGCCGTGCGCGCAGCCGCCCTGGATCCCAAGGCCGAGCCACGCACGCATCCCCCGGCGCCGGCGCCGCTCGCGCTCGATACCCTGCGCGGATGTCTGCTCTCCGAGCTCGGGGCAATGGGCTCCCGAGTGGACGGGGCGGACATCCTCCGCGTCCTCGGCGCAGTCGAGCGTGTGCACCAGATCATCGAGCACGACGATGCGCATCGCTTCAGCGCCCGGCTGGCGGGCCCGGGAGGACTCGAGCTGCTCGTCGAAGTCGGACACGATCTGCGCTCACCTCTCGCGTCGATCCTGTTCCTCGCGGAGACGCTTCGAAAAGGGCAGAGCGGCGAAGTGAATGCCGTGCAGGAGCGTCAGCTGGGACTCATCTACAGCGCGGCGTTCGGGCTCAGCACCGTAGCGAGCGATGTGATTGCGTTCGCGCGCGGCGGGGATCGCTTGATCGATCCGCGACCCGAGGCCTTTTCCGTGCTCGCGATTCTGCGCTCGGTCCAGGACATCGTGCTGCCGCTCGCCGAGGAGAAGAAGCTCGCGGTGAAATTGAATCCGCCGCAAGGGGACTTTCGGGTGGGTCATCCCGGCGCTCTCAATCGCGTGCTGCTCAATCTCACCACGAATGCGCTCAAGTTCACGTCGAGCGGCTTCGTCGAGATTTCGGTGAAATCACTGGCACCCTCGCGGCTCGAGTTCTCCGTGCGCGATACGGGCCGCGGAATTCCCCCGCAGGTGATGAGCTCTCTCTTCGATCCGTTCCGCCGCCGCGATCCGGGCGACTATACGTTTTCCAGCGCGGGCCTCGGCCTCTCGATCTGCCGGAAGCTCGTCGCCGCGATGGGCGGAACTCTCGGGGTGGAAACGAGCGACACGAACGGGACGCGCTTCTTTTTCGAGCTGGAGCTGCCGGTCGTCACGCGGCTCTAACTGCCGCCGGACGGGCGATCACGAAGCGATTACGCAGACGCGTGCGATGCGCCGAGCGATGAGGCGCGACCCGTGTCGACGCCATGCGACTCCGCCATCGCGTACGCCTCCTCCGCCGTGAGCACCTCGCGCTCGACCAGCGCCGATGCGAGTGCCTCGACGGCGTCGCGATGCTCGCGCACGATGGCTTCGGCGCGTGCGGCCTGCGCGGCCATGAGTGCACGAATCGCGGTGTCGATCTCGCCCTGAAGCTGGCCGCTCGGCGGACCACCCTGGGCCTGCGGGTCTGCGCTGACGAGCCCGATCGTCTCGCTCATCCCGAACTCGGCGACCATGCGTCGCGCGATGCTCGTGGCTTGTACGAGATCGCTGCCGGCGCCGGTGGTCACCGCATCGGCGCCGAGGAACACAAGCTCCGCCGCGCGACCCCCGAGCGCCTTGGCGATGATGCCCTCGAGATAGCGACGGGGATGCAGATGGCGGTCGGACTCCGGCGAGAAGTGCGCGGCGCCGAGCGAGCGGCCGCGCGGTTCGATCGTGATCTTGTGGAGCTGATCCTCCGGGCAGGCGACCATGCCGACGATGGCGTGACCCGACTCATGCAGCGCTATGAGGCGGCGCTCCTGGTCGTTGATCACCATTCCCGAGCGCACACGCCCGAGAAGAATCCGGTCGCGCGCCTGCTCGACGTGCGCGTTGGTGATCACGTCGCCCGTGTCCTGCACCGCGATGATCGCGGCCTCGTTGAGCAGGTTCGCGAGCTCGGCACCCGAGTGTCCGACCGTGAGCTGCGACAGGCGCTCGAGATTCACATCCGGCGCGAGTCTGCTGCGAGCGGCGTGGATCTTCAGGATCTCGAGACGGTCTGCCGCGGTGGGGAGCGGAACTTCGACCACGCGATCGAAGCGTCCCGGACGGCGAACGGCAGGGTCGAGCATGTCTTCGCGGTTCGTGGCGGCCATCCAGACGACGCCGTTGTTCCCTGCCATTCCGTCCATCTCGACGAGCAGCTGATTGAGCGTGACCTCTTCTTCGCCGGAGCGGTTGGGCCGGCCGCGGCGTCCGCCGAGTGAATCGAACTCGTCGATGAAGACGATGCACGGAGCGGCATCGCGAGCCTGCCTGGCGAGCTGGCGCACGCGGCGCGACCCGATACCGACGTACATCTCATTGAAGTCGGAGCCGGCGGCCACGATCACCGGGCATCCCGCTTCACCGGCGACTGCGCGCGCGAGCAGCGTCTTCCCGGTTCCGGGTGGGCCGACGAGAAGCACGCCCTTGGGGCAGTGCGCGCCCATGGCGAGAAAGCGCTCGGGACTCTTGAGATATGCGATGACGTCGCGCAGATCGGCCTGCGCCTCGCGCGCGCCGCCGACATCGCGGAGCGTGAGATGGCGGGAAGCAGGCGAAGGGGCGAAGCGGTTGGTGCCCAGCGCTCCACGATGGTGGAGCGTGTAGCCCACGACGAGGGTGATGACCAGCAGGAGGCTGCCGAGCTGAATGATGCGTTCGGTGGAGCTCGCGTGCGGCTCGATCACGCGAACGACGGTTCCGGCAGCGCCCCAGCGCTCGAGATCCGCGAGGGAGACCGCCCTCGCGGGAACGATGGTCTCGACGGTGCGAACCTGGTGCCCGTCGATCACGCGCGGCGCGCGGAGCGTGAGAACGAGGCGGGCGCCATCGTTCGTGACTGTGAGAGTGGAAACCTGCCGGGCGCCCAGCGCCTGCGCGGCGTCCGAATACGCGATGCTCGTCGCAGCCTGTGCGGTCCTGGGGGCGAATCGCCACATCAGAAACACGGCCATGATGGCGAGCACGATGGCGCCGGCGGTCCAGTATTGAACTGGTCCGCGTCTCAGCGTGATCGCGGAAGACGGACGGAGTTTCCAGTTGCGCCGCTCGCGAGGAGGGGCTGACTGGTCGTTTGCGTGGAGAGTATTGAACATGAAATACCGGCGCAGTGCATTTGGGGGAGCACCACCCGTGGATCGTCACGCGCGGTACACTGAAAGGACGGAGGACGAACGGTTGCCGTAACAGCGCCCCCAAGCCAATGTAACTTCACTCGGCCACCGGGCGTAGGGTCGGCCGCGCTGCATACGAATATTCGTGCAGATCTTCCCTTCAATCGAGTCAATGAATCCGCTTCGGGCGCTCACGATTCTCGCGTTCATCTGTGGGCTCATCATGCGCGCCCCTTCTGTCGATGCGCAGAGCGTCGGCTCTTCGCCTGTGCTCGCTACACCCCCCGCTGCCGCACAGGGAACGAACGGTCACCTCGATCCTGATGCGGCCACCCGAGCGTATATCGCGACGCTTCCGCCCCAGGCGAAGGCGAAGTCGGACGCCTACACGGAGGGCGGATACTGGCTGATCCTCTGGGACTTCGCGATAACCACGGGCGTTCTGATACTCCTGCTCGCGACCGGAGTTTCAGCACGGATGCGAGACGCCGCGGAGCGATTGACGGGCATTCGAGTACTGCAGACCAGCTTGTACTGGGTGTTTTTCCTGAGCATGGTGACGCTGGTCACGCTTCCGTGGGATTTCTATTCGGGCTTCGTTCGAGAGCATGCGTATTCGCTCTCGAATCTCACGTTCGCGGGGTGGCTGATCGAGGAGGCAAAGGGCTTCGCGGTTGCCGTGGTGGCGGGAGTTCTGATCATCGCGGTGCCGTACGGGCTCGTTCGGCGTGTGCCGAGGCACTGGTGGCTGGTGGGCTCCGCGGTCGCGATTGCGATCGAGTTCGTGATTGTTGTGATTGCGCCGGTCGTGCTTGTTCCGATCTTCAACTCGCCGAAGAAGCTCGCGGATGCGCGAGTCGTGGATCCCATCCTGCGGCTCGCGCGAGAGAACGGCATCGCGGTGACGGACGTGTGGGAGATCGACGCATCGAAGCAGAGCAAGCGGATCAACGCGAATGTGAGCGGAGCGCTCGGAACCGAGCGGATCACGCTCAACGACAATCTCCTGCACCGCGCGTCGGTCGAGGAGATCGAGGCCGTGATGGGTCACGAAATGGGGCACTACGTGCTCAATCACATCTACACGGGCCTGATGGAGATCGGCATTCTCACGGTGATCGGCTTCGCGATCGTCGGCTCACTTTTCGAGCGCCTCCGCACGCGCCGTGAGGCGACGTGGAAGGTGCGAAGTGTCATCGATATCGCGGGAGTACCGATCTTCGCGCTCCTCTTCACCGCGTACTTCTTCGTGATCACTCCGCTCACGAACACGCTCGTGCGCGCGCAGGAGTACGAGGCGGATCTCTTCGGCCTGAACACGGCACGGCAACCGGATGGATTCGCGCAGATCTCGCTCAAGCTGAGCGAGTCGCGAAAGCTGGATCCGGGATTGTGGGAAGAGAGAATCTTCTACGACCACCCGAGCGGGCGCACGCGCATTTACACGGCGATGCGCTGGAAGGCCGAGAACCTCCCCGCTACGACACCTTCCGCGTCTTCCGCTTCAGGAAGTCCATGAGGATGAACTGACCGAGCGTCATCGTGTTCGTGAAATAGGCCTTGCCGCGGCTGATCGCGGACATGCGCTTCACGAATTCGATGAGGGCACGGTCGCGCGCGAGCATGAAGGTGTTGATCACGATCCCGGAGCGCCGGCAGTCGGCGACCTCGCGCAGCGTCGCGGACGTGACCATCGCGTCCAGGCCCATCGAGTTCTTGTAGATCATCCCGTTGGGCATCGTGAGCGCGCTCGGCTTGCCGTCGGTGATCATGACGATCTGCCGCATGTCCTTCTTCTGCGCCATGAGAATCCTGCGCGCGAGCTTGAGTCCCTCGGCCGTATTGGTGTGATAGGGGCCTACCTGCGCGTGTGCGAGACGATTCAGCGGAATTTCCTCCGCCGAGTCGTGGAAGAGCACCACGCGAATAGTGTCGCCTGGGAACTGGGTGCGGATGAGATGGGTGAGCGCGAGCGCGACCTTCTTGGCCG
>Ga0182008_10003093_pt1 | contig 10212 bp, 6 predicted proteins | sample Sormic07211129_1_FD_120482 | JGI IMG/M metagenome (GOLD analysis project Ga0182008, IMG submission 120482) | Rhizosphere microbial communities from Sorghum bicolor, Mead, Nebraska, USA - 072115-129_1 metaG | ecosystem: Host-associated > Plants > Roots > Rhizosphere | place: USA: Nebraska...
ACCTGGCGGACCATGCCCACATGGCTTTTGCTCGCGGATTTGTACGTCGACCCCATCTACACCACACCTTCTTGTCCGAGCAAAAACTGCGCAAAATCGCTGGCGGCAGGCAGGCCCTGACACCGCAGCAAACCAGGGGAAATACGTTGCGAACCACGCCCCCACCACAGGCTCGCGCCGTCGCAGGCCTGTTCGGCCAGGGCCGTCATGCGCTGCTGCGGCACGGTCGCGGCCACCCGCTGCAGGCCGGCGAAACGGCTGTCCACGGCACGCGGCTCACTCGCCGGCAAGCCCAGGCCATCGAGGCCTTCGTTGAAACCTTCAAAGGTCGCACCGGTATCCAGGGTGCTGAGCAACAGCGCCTCGGCCTGCTCGAACCAAGTGTCCGGCCCACCCACCAGGGAGGCCGGATTGGTATCGTGATCGAGCAACGCCACCACCGCCAGCGGGAAGTAGCGCCCCACCCGGTCAATGCTCGGCATCACCACGCCCGCCGCCGCATCCGGCCCGCACACGCCCGGCGCCAGCACAAAGCGCCACAGCGGGCTGACCAGGTAAGTATTGAGCCATTCACCGCCGAGGCTGTTCTGACTGGCCAGCAAACCCGCCGCCAGCCAGCTGTCCCACGGGCCGATAAAGCTCTGGGGCAAGGCGCGGCTGACAAAGTCGCCACGGCTGGCCAACTTGCCGTAGAAACCCAGCGTCGTCATAGCCGCTCCGGCAGGCTGAAGCCACTGAGCACGCGGCTCTTGAACGGGTTGAAGGCGCTGTTGGCGCGCAACTCGTAGGCAATGCTCGCACCGTCGACGCGCAGGCGCAGGTTGAAGCGGTCCGGTGAGTTGCCGGCGGTAAGATCCGACTGCTCCAGCAAGCGGAACCAGGCCCACGGCCCGTCCAGGGTCACGCCGGAACGGCCACTGGCCGAGGGCGGCATGATGGAAATCCGCACCACGCCAATGCTGCCGGGGTTCGGCCATTGCATCGCCACCGGGCGGCTGGGGCCGTGGTCGTAGCTCAACTGCTGGCCGTCCAGGTCCAGCAGGAACTGGGTGATGGTCGGGTCCATCGACACCGGCTTGAGTTCAAACCGCACGATTGGCTGGGTGCCACCGGAGCGGAAGAACGCATCGCGGATCGTCGCGGCTCGCTGGAAGGTTTGCAGCACGCCCGGAGCAATGCCGAGCTTCTGTGCCGCGCCCGGCTGCCAGCGCCAGGTCTGCGCCGAGGTGTCCACGTAAGGCTGCAGGTATTTGCGGAAGTAGTTGTCCATCACTCCGCCCACGCCGAAGAACTGGCCGAAGTCATCCAGGGTGGCATCCCGTGCGCTGCCCGGCGACATCGGGTAACGCCCGGCCAGGGACTGGCGATACACGTTGACCACTTCGCTGACCCAGGCTGCGTTCAACTGGTTACGCACACCACCCATCATGCTGTTGGTGGTGGAGTTGACCACCGACTTGACCATGCCTTGCACCAGCGGCGGCTGGCGCTCGGCATTCAGACTGACCCGAGTCGCCGCAGCCGCCGCCTGGTTCTTCGCCTCGCCGAGCAACGCATCGCCGCTGGCGCCAACCATGGCGCTGACCTGCACATACAGCGCGTTCATGTCGGTGAGCAGGCCGTCGATAGCCGCCGGTTCGCCTTCGTTCTTGCTGACGATGCTGTTGAGCTGGGCGAAGTGCGCGGTCACCGGATCCTCCGCCGCCGCAGGCGCATTGGCCGTCGGTTGCTCCTGGCCGAGCAGGCTGCCCAGGCGCTCCTTGAGCTTGTCGACGCCCCCTTCTACCGGCACGCCTTTGGCGGCCAGTTGTCGCTCTTCGGCTTGCAGGTCGGTTTCCTTGGCCACCGCCACCAGCAGTTTTTTCAGCGGCGAGGTCGGGCCGGAAATCACCCGCAGTACATCGGCCGCCTGGGCCACGCTGGTGATCGGCACAAAGTCGATGTCCGCCAGCAACGCATCCCACTGGCGCTGGTAATCCTGGAAATACAGGCGCCGCACATCGGCGGCCAGGCTCACGACGTTCTGCTGATCAGCCTGTTCGTTGCCCAACACCCACTGTTCTTCAGCGAGGGTGCCGGTCTGGTTCAGGCTGCTCAGCAGGAACGCCTGGCGATAGCCCTTGGCGGTGAAGAAGCCACTCAACGGCTCGCCCAGCGGCTTGCCGCTCTTGCGGCTGAACACCAGCGCGGCGTCACGGCCGGCGGCTTCGTTGAGGCGAAAGTCCGGGATGCCCTCGGGCAGTTTCTGGCGCTTGACCCGGTCATATACGCGCTGGGCCACTGGCAGTTGTTGCAACTGGCGGCGCAGGTCGTCGATCAGCCGTTGATCCAGGCGTGCGTTCGGCGGGTGGCGTTCGAACAGCGACTGCAAGTGCCCGGCCAATGCCTGGCGCTGATCCGCCGGCAGGTCGCGGGGCAGGTTGCGGTCCCAGTCCAGGGCGATCCAGGCCTTGATGAAGTCCGGGTCGTAATGCTCGGCATCAGCCAGCATCAGGTAAGCCTTGAGGCCTTCGTAGAGGAAGTCGGAATTGCCGCCGCCGTGCAGTTGTTCTTCGATGCGCGTCACCAGGCGTGGCGCGAACACCGCGATCAGCAGCTTGCGGTAGACGCTGGCGGACTCGGCTTCAAGCATATCGCCCTGATACAGCCCCAGGCCTTCGGACCAGCTCGGCGAATCGCCCGCCAGGTTTTTCACGGCGTTGAGCAACGGCAGCACGGCGAGCACTTCGCGCTGCGCCGGGCTCAGGTTCTGTACGGTCTGGCCCAGCGGCGCGACTTTCTGGTCGACTTGGGCGATGTAAGCCTGGTTGGCGCGGTAACTCACCCACCACAGGCCGCTGACCACCACGACCAATGCCACAGTGGCGGCCAGCACACCCCGCGCAATCCACTTGCGCCGCCGCTCGACCTTCGGGTTCACCCCCACCAGGCCACGCTCGGCAAACGCCACGGCGGTGAAGAGTTTTTCGATGAAGTAGCTGCGTCCGGTGCCGCTCTGGCGCGCCAGGTGCTGGCGGTCCAGGTTCATGCTCTGGGCCATGGCGCCGATCAGGCGGTCAATCGGGCTGCCTTCCTGGGTGCCACTGGTGAAGTACACGCCACGCAGCAATACACGCTCTTCAAAGGCGTTGGGTTTAAACACGCCCTCAAGGAAACTCTGCAGGCAATCCTTCAAGGCGCCGAATTGCTGCGGGAAGCCGTAGATCAGGTCGCGCCGCGCCGGGTCGCGCTCTTGTTGCAGACGTTCCACCAGGCGCTCGTTGAGACGCTGTTCGAGTCCGGCGAACTCGCTCTGCAGGTGCGCCAGCGGGCTGTCATTGTTTTTACCGTCGTCCAGGGCAAAGGTCATGCCCCACACCTGGGCGCGCTCTTCCTTGCTCAGGTTGTCGAAGAACTCCATGAAGCCGGGGACCAGATCGAGCTTGGTCAGCATCAGGTAGATCGGAAAGCGCACGCCCAATTGCGTATACAGCTCCTGGATCCGCAGGCGAATCGCCGCCGCGTGGGCGGCGCGCTCGGCGTCGGTGCCGAGCAGCAGATCCGAGAGGCTGATCCCAATGAATGCGCCGTCGATGGGGCGGCGCGAGCGTTGTTTTTTCAGCAGGTCGAGAAAGCCCAGCCACGCAGCTTTATCCACCGTGGAGTTGCTGTCCTGGGTGGTATAGCGACCGGCGGTGTCGAGCAGTACGGCCTGGTCGGTGAACCACCAGTCGCAGTTACGCGTACCGCCGACACCGCGCACCGCACCGGCGCCCAGCTGCGCGGCCAGCGGAAAGTGCAGGCCGGAGTTGACCAGCGCGGTGGTCTTGCCCGAACCCGGCGGGCCGATGATCACGTACCACGGCAGTTCGTAGAGGTTGCGCCGCTCGTCGCCGCCCAGTTTGGCTTTCTTGAGCAGCGTCAGGGCCTCGTCCATGCGCTGGCGCAGGGTGGCGAGTTCTTCGGCGGTGGCCACGCTGTTGGGGTCCACCGGCGTATCCGCCGCCAGGCTGCGCATCACTTCGGCGGCCTGGCGGCGCGCCTGGATAATGCGGAACACGCGGTAGGCGATCCACACCGCGAACATCAGGACAATCAACGCCCAGCGGCGGCCTTCCGGCACCAGCACGTCGAGCAGCGGCCCGACAAACCAGATGATCAGGCTCAGGGCGATCAGGCCCAGCACCGGGATCACCCAGCGAATCATGAAACTGAAAAACGCCTTCACTCGACGCCCTCCGCCAATACGGTGATTTCAACCCGACGATTGCGGGCGCGGCCTTCGGCTGTGCTGTTGGTGGCCAGCGGCTCGGTGTCGCTTCTGCCCTCGGCACTGAAGCGTTCGGCCTGGCCGGTCTTGGCGGCAAGAATCTCCAGCACCGACTTGGCCCGCGCTTCCGACAACGCCCAGTTGGACGGGAAGCGCAGCGTGGCAATCGGACGGTTGTCGCTGTGGCCCGTGACGCGGACCTGGCCCTTGACCTTACGCACGGCGTCGGCAATGCGCAGCATCAACGGCTGGTAGTCATCGACGATGCTGGAGCTGGCGGACGCGAACAACTCGTCGCCACGAATGGTCACCACGGAGCGGTCGACCTTGTCTTCCACCGCGACGCGCCCGGCCTTGATGTCTTCCGCCAGGAAGCCGGCCAGACGCGGCCGCTCAATGACCTTGGGCTGCGCCACCGGACGGTCGATGGCCTGCACCGGGATCTCGCCCAGGGCATGGATATTCTTGAACACCGGTTCGGCCTGCGCCGCCAGCAGCATGCGCAACACGAACAGCAGCGCCAGCAGCAGCGCCAGGCCGATGGCCACGGCGATCCACGGCGGCATGAATTGCGCCAGGCGATCTCGCGCCACGGTCACACCGCGCCAATGCGGCGACAGCTCGCGCTCGTGCTCGCCACGGGCACTGCGAATGGCCGCGGCGGTGCGTTCGCGCAGGGCTTCCAACTGGCTGCGGCCGTCGTTCATCACGCGGTAGCGACCTTCGAAACCCAGGCACATGCACAGGTACAGCAACTCCAGCAGGTACAAGCGTTCCCGTGGGCTTTGCAGACAATGGTCGAGCAGCTGGAAGACTTTTTCACCACCCCAGGCTTCGTTATGCACGGTGATCAACAGGCTCTGCTTGCCCCACTCGCTGGTGCTGCCCCACGGCGTGCTCAACACCGCCTCGTCCAGAGCGGTGCACAGCGCGTAGCGCGCCAGCAGCACTTCGTTGCGCGCCACGCCGGCGGCCTCGGCACGCTCTTCGAACTGGCGCAGGTAGGCCAACAGTTGCGCGCGCAGGCTGGCCGGCGCCGGGTGGGCGATGGTGTTGCGCAGCCGCGTCAGCAATGCCAGCAACGGGCCGGCGGCGCTTTCCAGCGGGTTGAGGCCCTGGCTCTTGCCGGTGAGCATCGGCGCGGCCGGCACTGACAAAGGCGCGGGCTCTGCACGCGCGGGTTCCGGCGCACGGCCCCCCGGGCGCGGCATGAACTGGGTGCGGTCGTCATCATTGGGATGCATCGCGGATTATCCTCGGATCGCCCAGAAGGCCAGGTTCAAGCCCGGGAACTGCCCGGCGATGTGGAAAGCAAAACCACCGGAGTTGCTCAGTTGCTGCCAGTGCTCGCTGCCCCGGTCCAGCTCGTAGTAAGTCGAGCCTGCGTGGTACGGCAATTGGCGCGGCGCCACCGGCAACGGCACCAGACCGATGCCCGGCAACTGCAGGTTGACCATGTCGCGGATGTGTTCAACCGACCCTACCTTGCTCTGCTGGCCGAAGCGCGCGCGCAGGGTTTCGCCGGGTACATCGGCACGCACCACCAGGATGAAACTGGCGTTGTCGAGCAGGGTTTTGTCGGCCAGCATTGCCACGTGGATGCCATAAGCTTTTTCCACAATCGGGATTGGCGTGGCTTTACTGTCAATCAGCATCGACAACGCTTCGCGCAATGCCGCCATTACCGGGGCGAAGCTGACGGCCAGATCGTCGTGCTGGTATTGCGGGTATTCCTGAGGACGACGGCCCGAGGTGGAGAACGTGGAAAACTCCCCGGCCAGGCTCACCAGTTCACTGAAGAAACGCTCCGGGTGCAGCGGGCTCAACTGGCTGAAATGCTGGATCAGCGGCTGGGCGCGGTTGACCAGTTGCAGCAGCATGAAGTCGGCGATCTCCGAGGCGCCGCCGGCGCCCGAGGCCACCACGCGGCCGGCCAGGGCCTCGCCACGCTGGTGCAGCAGGCCCAGCAATTCGCTGCGAAACGCGGTGAGCGGTTTGCTCGCGGCCACGTCCAGCACCGGCGGGATGTAGCTGTCATCGAGCACCAGCGCGCGGTCGGCGCGTTTTTCCTTGATGCGTACCACACCGATGGCGGCGTAATCGCTGATGCCATCCTGGGCGGTGAGCAGGCGCAGCGCCCGAGAACCCACGGCCACCGGCGCGCGGTTTTCGAACGGTGCGTTGTCATCGCGTACTTCGCGCACCTGGCTCACGTAACGCGCGGCTTCCAGGGCTTCGCCCTCGTCGACGGTGTCGCGCACGCCGGCCCGTTTGAGTGGCAAGGCCAGGTAGACCAGGCCGTCGCGCAGGTTGTCATCGATGTTCAGCGGGCTGGGCGCCAGGTCGTCCTGGGGAATATTGAACGGTGTGCCGTCAGGCAGCAGGCCCCGCGCCGAGACGATGGCCAGCTTGCCCTGGGCCAACAGGCCTTGGTCGATCAGCAACTCGGAAAAGCCCCAGGCACCGGCGGACAGCGGGCGGCTGCGGGCGTCGATCAGGTTTTCCAGGTAACGGTCATGCTGCTGGAAGTGCTGCGTTCCGATGAACATGCCTTCCGACCAGACCACGCGATTGTTCCAGGACATGGGGGCTCCGATTGCTTATTGGGCAGGGCTGGATGGGGTAACCACGACGTCGGCGCGCACCGCGCGCACATCGAGGCTGATCTGGTATTCGGTGTACTGACGCGCCGGCACATTGATCACCGTGCGCCACTGCGCGCGATCGAGTTCGCGGTAGCCCACCAGCAAGCCGATCTGGCGCGTCGACGGGTCGAGGTCACGCTGAATGCTCAGTTGCTGGCCGGGCTGCACCATCACTTCGTCCTGGTCCAACAAGTCCAGGCCCAGGGTCGATTGCGCACGGTCGGCCAGGGCGAAATAGTCGGAGCGGGCAAAGGTGGCGGCATTCTTCAGTTCGAAAATCCGCACGCGCACCGGGGCGGCCTGGCCATTGGCGCCGGGGTTGAGCCCGGCAATGGCGTGAAAGTGCAATTCGACCGCAGCCGTATCCGCTTCAGCCTCGGCGGCGGCTTCGGGTTTGGCGGCGTCTTTGGCACACGCCGTCAGCAGAAGCGCGGTGGCGACTGCGAGTAAAAACCTGGGAATCATCCTGCGTCCTCAATGACGTACTTAGCTATCCGTTAATCCGTGTGTGCGGTTCAGCGCCGCTGTCGTGCGCTGTGTTCTTCATAGGCCCGACTGAACTCGCGGCCGAACAGGTCCTGGAAGTCTTCCTGGGCCTCACGGGAAATATTGCCGTAGAGCTCGGTGAACTGCTGCCAGTACTGGGCCTGGCGTGACCCGTTGAAAATACTCGACAGCCCACCGGGCTTGCCCATGCGTTCTTCCAGTTGCGCCGGTTCGAAGCGCTTGAGCAGGTGCTTGATCGCCGCTTCCACACCGGCCATCACCGCCAGTTGGTGGGCGCGCAGGTCGTCGAAACTTTCCTTTACCGCGACATCGGGCGCCATAAACGCCTGGTTGCCGTGACGCAGCAGCAGCAGTAACGCTTCGTCGGCATTCGGTGCGAACTTCAACGGATTGTTTTCGGCGGGCTGGATCATGGTCTGCTGCATGCGGAACTCGCCTTTGAGGCTGGCCCGGGCGCGCAGGACGTCGATCAAGCCTTCGACCATCAGCCGGTAGCTGCGACCGATGCTTTCCATCTGCGCGCAGGCGTCGGCCTTGTCCAGGCGCAATTGGTCGAGGCCGGCACCGCGCAGGAAGGCTTGCAGCAGGTCCGGTTGCCCGGCATTGACCACCGGCGGTGCCACCTCGGGCATGGGCGCGGATGGCGTCACTGGCGGTGGCGGTGCCGGTGGCGGCGATGGCGTCGGTGCCGGCGCGCTGATAATCGGCGGCGGCGCGTCGCTGAGCAGGTCCCAATCTTCGGGGATCACTGAACCGGACGCCACCGGCGCCTCGGGCACCGGCACGCTCACCGGCGTCGGCGGGCGGAAGTCGTGTTGTTCACTGGGCACATGATCGGCCACGGTCGGCGGCGGCACGGCGGTGGGGCTGAGGAAGTCGAACAGGTCCGGCAGGGTGTCCATCGACGACGCACCCTGGAACTGCGGCGCGATCGCTGGCTGCGGCATCGGCGCGGGCGTCACGGGGCCGGCCACGGCGCCCATCAGCGCTTCGAAACTGTTCGGCGACTCACCGGCAAAGGGCTGGCTTTCAACGGCTTGCACGCTGAAATCGATGCGTGCCTGGATTTCGTAATCGCCGATACGGATCAGTTCGCCATCCTGCAGCAGCTCGCTGTTGCCGCGGCGCATGCGGATGCCGGCGTTGACCAACTCCACGCCGTTGGTGCTGTTATCGGTTAAATAATAACGGCCGTCTTTGTATTGAATAACGCAGTGTTGCGAAGACACGAGGCGCTCGGGGTCGGGCAATACCCAGTCATTATCCGAGCTGCGGCCGATCGCCATCGAGCCCTGGTTCATGGACTTTTCGGGGCACTGCCCGGGGGTAATCTTGTGATAACTAGTGATAGTCAAACACAGCGACATCTTGCCTCCTTGCTGATACTTCGCGCGCAGTCGATTCCCGGGCTGAACATTCCCGGGAAATCCCATCGGGCCATGCAATCGACCCTTTACAACCCGCTGTTGTCAGCATGATCGCTGATGTTAACTGGGCCGCATGACAAAAATCCTGCCTCGGTGCGTGCTTCGACCCGTCAGTCGCACAGGTTGTTAAGCACCGCACATCTGTCACAGAGGGCGAATAGCTTACCTTGACAAGGCATAAGTACTACACCAAAAATGCACAACTTCTTGAACACCAATGATGGCACATTAATAGCACTGTGCTTATATGACCAAGAAAACATGCAAAGTTCCTTGCGCAACTAATGCATGAATAGCCCGTCATCTTAACGGGCGGATAGGGAGATCGATTTCAGTGGATGTGCCTTTGCTGCTCGCCGCCGTTTCCGCGAACTCGCCGTGTGGCGAAGACATGGAATATGACGCGGACTTTCTCCAGCTTGAGCGTGACGCCAAGGGGCAACCCGAGCGCAGCATGGGTGATGCCATCCTGCCCGCCGAACCGCCGGAATGGCGCAGCATCCAGCAGCAGAGCCTCGACTTGCTGCAGCGCAGCAAAGACCTGCGCATCACTCACTTTCTGCTGCAAAGTTCCCTGGCCCTGCAAGGCGTGGCCGGGCTGGCCGAAGTCCTCACGCTGATCGACGCGTTGTTGCGCCAATACTGGGCCGACCTGCACCCGCGCCTGGACGCTGACGACGATAACGACCCCACCGTGCGCATCAATGCACTGGCCGGCCTGACCAGCGACGCAACCATCCGCCTGCTGCGCGAAAGCATCCTCACCCGCTCGCGCACGTTCGGCCCGGTGAGCCTGCGCGCGGCGCTCAACGCCAGCGGCCTGATGCACTTCCCGGATGAACAACTGGGCGCCCAGCAACTCAACGCGGCGTTCCTCGACAGCGACCCCGATCACCTGCAAGCCACCCGCGAGGCCTTGAGCGCCGCGCGGGCTGCCTGCGAAGCCATTGAACAACAGGTCAACGAGCAGGTCGGCTCCGCCCAGGGCGTGGACCTCAGCGCGTTGAAGCAGCCGCTCAAGCAAGCGCTGCAAATACTCAATCAAGCGGTGCCGGGCACCGACAGCAGCAGCGAACCCGAGGCCGTCAGTGAAGACAATGCCCCCTCGGCCGACTTCGCCCCTGCCCCAGCGGCGCCACGCCCGGTCGGCGATATCGCCAGCCGCGACGACGTGCTGCGCAGCCTCGACAAGATCCTCGCGTACTACACCCGGCACGAGCCTTCGAGCCCGCTGCCGGTGTTATTGAACCGGGCCAAAAATCTGGTCCATGCCGATTTCGAAGCAATCGTGCGCAACCTGATTCCCGACGGCATGTCCCAATTTGAAAACCTGCGTGGCCCGGACGGCGAATAAACCGCCCGGCTGTGCAGTAACAACACCGTC
>Ga0182008_10003096_pt1 | contig 10204 bp, 14 predicted proteins | sample Sormic07211129_1_FD_120482 | JGI IMG/M metagenome (GOLD analysis project Ga0182008, IMG submission 120482) | Rhizosphere microbial communities from Sorghum bicolor, Mead, Nebraska, USA - 072115-129_1 metaG | ecosystem: Host-associated > Plants > Roots > Rhizosphere | place: USA: Nebraska...
ACCCCCTCGGCCCGATGCGGCTCGACGAACGCGACGACGAGCCGGTGCGCTTCGGCGAGTCGATCGTCACGCGCGACGACGTCGTCTTCGCCGACGACGACGGCGTTGTCTTCGTCGCGCACGCGCTTGTCGACGAGGTGCTCGCGGCGGTCCGGACGATCAGTGCGGTCGAACGGGAGCAGGCGCGGCGCATCGGCGCGGGCGAGACCCTGCGCGACCAGACGCGGTTCGTCGAGTACCTCGCCGAGCGCGAGCGCGACCCGTCGTACACGTTCCGCCGCCACCTGCGGCGGACCGGCGGCGCGATCGAAGAGTGACGCCCGCCTAGCCCTGGTTGCTGCCGCAGTCGCGGAGGCCGACCGCGTCGAGGGCGGCGTTGAGGCTCGGGCCGAGCTTGTCGAGCGTCGCCGCGCCGGCCTGGAACCCGGCCGCGTCGCCGGCGACGGCGCGCTGGAGCACGGTCTGGAGCGTCACGTCGGCGGTGTGGAGGAGGCGGAGCGGCCGCGCCATCCGCGGCTTGAGGGCTGCGGGTACCGGCGTCGCCTCGACCTGGCGCCCTTCGGACAGCGACAGCCCGAGGATGACGCCGAGATAGTAGGCGGACGTATGGAGATCGCCGGCGGCGCGCGCCTTCCGCATCTTGTCGGCCGCCGCGGTCAGACGCGGCGTGTACGAGCGGCAGATCGCGTTCACCCGGCTCTGGTACGTCGTCGTGCCTGCGGCCGTGGACGTGCCGAGCGCGACGAGGACGACTGCAGCGGCCGCGACTCTCATACACCGAGAGAGCACCGGGACGCCCCCTTTCTTTCGCCCTAGAGCCGCAGCTCCTCGGCGCGCCGGCCGCGTCCCGCCGCGTCGCCGCGCCGCTTCGTCGCCGCGTTCATCGCGGCGCTACTTGTGCGGGAGCGTTCGCGCGTAGCCGACGCCGCGCTCGACCCACTCCGCAACGTCGTCGCCGGCGCTGACTCGCAACCAGCCCGGCATCTCACGGTTCCGCATCACCATCGTCTCCGCACGTGTCGTGCGCACGAGCTCGTCCGATTCTGTCGGGTCGACGCGCACGAGCATCCCACCCTGGCCGCTCGCAGCGATCGCCATGTTGCCGTTGATCAGGAATGCCAGGCCGCCGAACATCTTCTTCTCGGTCGCATCGGGAACGAGCTCGCGGATCTCCGCCGCCAGCGCCTCGTCGTACGCCATCAGGCGAAGAGCGCGCAATCGTCGAGATCGACGCACGTGCAGTCGGCCGCGTGCGCGAGCCACGTCCGCTGTTCGTCGAGCGCCGCGAGCCGCCGCGCGGCGATTGCCTGCAGCCGCTCATCGCCGGCGAGGAGCAGCTTGATCTCGTCGAGCGTGAGACCGGCAGTGCGGGCGGTGTCGATGACGTGGAGCGTGCGCACCGTCTCCTCTGGGAAGTAACGGCGTCCGCTCTCGCGCTGCGCCGTCGGCAGCAGCCCGATCGACTCGTAGTAGCGGATCGCCGACGCAGGCTTCCCCGACCGCCGCGCGACCTCGCCGATCGAAAGACTTGACATCAAGCCGACTTTAACCAGCACGATCATCTCCATGACGAAAATCGCATGCACACTCACGGGCAGCGACCTCGCCGAGCAGGCGAGGCGCTGGCGGGCGCTGCCGCTGCTGCAGCGCGAGGAGACCGAAGACGGGTTGCGCGTGACGTTCGCCCGCGAGCCCAGGGGCGCCGAAGGCTTTGCCGCCGTCGCTTCCAGCGTCGGCGTCGAGGACGAGCTGCGCGCGCTCGTCGCGGTCGAGAACGACTGCTGCCGCTGGGCGCGGTGGGACGTCGAGGACGGCGTCGTGCTCGTCGTGACCTCGAGCGGCCACGGCGTGCGGACGCTGCACGGGATGTTTCGCGAGTAGAGGCTTGGGGCGAAGCTCGGCAGCCCCGCAGCAGGCCTGCTCAGGCCAGGCGGTCCTGCAGCTCGGCGACGATTCGCTCGAGCTCCGCGACGCGCCCCTCGAGATCCGACGGCGGCGCCTGCGCAGCCTGCGGCGGCGCCGCCTCGCCGGCTTCTCCGAGGAGCTGCCGCCAGCGGTGCCGCGCACCCTCCTCGACGAGCTCGCGGCCGGCGAGGTCGCGCAGCGTCGCCTCGACGTCCTCCGTCGACGTGAACGCATAGATCCGCTCCGTCCTGACGCGGAGCTCGGCGACGGTCTGCGGCCCGCGCAGCATCAGCACCGCGAGGACGGCGAGCTGCGAGGGCGTCAGCCGGAGCGCGTCGTCGAGCAGGTGCCGGAACTTCGCCGCGCGTGAGCCGGGGCCGCTCGCGAGCCGCGTCCAGCCGCGGCGGCCGAGCCGGTCGAGCGCCTGGCGGATCGCCCCCTCGTCGTAGTCGACGACGGGATCGCGGCTCGTCGACTGGTTGGCGGCCAGGCGAAGCGCGTTGAGCGAGAGCGGGTACTGGTCGGGCGTCGTCCGCTGCTTCTCGAGCAGGCAGCCGAGAACCCGCACTTCCACCGGATCGAGGTCCATGCCGACACATTAGGTTGGAGCCACATGGACCCGCTCGAGACACACCTGCTCGACCGGCTGCGGGAGCTGCCGAGGGGCGCGGGCCGCGGCGACGTCGCCGAGGCGGAGGCGATCTGGCGCGCGCAGGTGCGCAGCAGGCTCTGCGACTTCGCCGCGCGCCATCTCCAGGGAACCGGTCGAAGCTTCTACTCGATCGCGTCGGCCGGGCACGAGTCGAATGCCGCCGTCGCGCTCGCGCTCGAGCCGACCGACCCGGCGCTGCTGCACTACCGCTCGGGTGCGTTCTACCTCGCGCGCGCAGCGCAGCTCGGCCGCGACGGTGTTCCCGACATCCTGCAAGGCGTCACCGCGGCGAGGGACGAGCCGATCGCCGGCGGCCGGCACAAGGTCTTCGGCAATCACGAGCTCGCGATCATCCCTCAGACGTCGACGATCGCCTCGCACCTGCCGCGCGCGGTCGGCGTCGCGTTCGCGCTCGAACGTGCGAAGCGAATCGGCGTCGACGGCGAGTGGGAGGAGGGCGCGATCGTCGTCTGCAGCTTCGGCGACGCGTCCGTCAACCATGCGACGGCACAGGCCGGGCTGAACAGCTCCGCGTACTTCGCGCATCAAGGGCTGCCGCTGCCGCTCCTCTGGATGTGCGAGGACAACGGCATCGGCATCAGCGTCCGCTCGCCGCACGGCTGGGTCGAGTCTGCGCTGCGCGCGCGGACGCAGCTGCGCTACGAGCACGCGCCGGGCGACGACCCCGAGCTCGCGCTCGAGGTCGCGCAGGATCTCGCGGACTGGGTGCGCGAGGAGCGCAAGCCGGCAGTGCTGCACCTGAAGACGGTGCGCTTCCTGAGCCATGCGGGCGCCGACGTGGAGACGGCGTACCGGACGCCGCAGGAGATTCGCGCCGACTGGGACCTCGACCCGATTCTCGCGACGGGCGAGTGGCTCGCCGCGGCCGGTGCGTGGAGCGGGAACGAGCTCGCCGACGACTATCTCGCCGAGCGGCAGCGTGTCTTCGGGATCGCCGACGAGGCGGCGACGCTGCCGCAGCTCGAGGCGGCCGAGGACGTCATCCGTCCGCTCGCGCCGCGCACGCAACGCCTGCGCGCGGTCCAGTCGCCGAACGGCGAGCCGACGACCGTCGCGCTCGCGATCAACGCGGCACTCGCCGACGTCCTCGAGCGCGAGCCGCGGACGCTCGTCTTCGGCGAGGACGTCGGTGCGAAGGGGGGCGTGTACGGCGTCACCCGTGGCCTGCAGAGGCGGTTCGGCTCCGCGCGTGTCTTCGACACGCTGCTCGACGAGACGTCGATCCTCGGGCTCGCGCTCGGCTCCGCGACGAGCGGCCTCGTGCCGATCCCGGAGATCCAGTATCTCGCCTACCTGCACAACGCCGAGGACCAGCTGCGCGGCGAGGCTGCGACGCTGCAGTTCTTCTCGCAGGGCCGGTATCGCAACGGAATGGTCGTGCGGATCGCGGGGCTCGCGTACCAGAAGGGATTCGGCGGCCATTTCCACAACGACAACGCGGTCGGCGTGCTCCGCGACATCCCCGGCCTCGTCGTGTCTTCACCCGGGCGGCCCGACGACGCCGCCGCGATGCTGCGCACGTGCGTCGAGGCGGCGCGCGTCGACGGCAGCGTGTGCGTCTTCCTCGAGCCGATCGCGCTCTACCACACGCGCGACCTGCACGAGGACGGCGACGACGGCTGGCTCGCACCGGCCTCGGGCGATGCGCCGCTCGGCAGTGCACGGGTCTACGGCGACGGCGACGACCTCACGATCTTCACGTGGGCGAACGGGCTGCGGATGTCGCTGCGCGTCGTCCGCGAGCTCGACCTCGACGCGCGCGTCGTCGATCTGCGCTGGCTGTCGCCGCTGCCCGTCGACGACATCATTCGCGAGGCGAATGCGACCGGCCGCGTGCTGATCGTCGACGAGACGCGCCGCACGGGCGGCGTCTCGGAGGGCGTCGTCGCCGCGCTCGTCGACGCCGGCTTCGCCGGGACGATCGACCGCGTCGCGAGCAAGGACTCCTTCGTTCCCCTCGGCGACGCCGCGAGCCTCGTCCTCGTCTCCGAGGCCGAGATCGCCGCGGCGGTGTCCGCCGCGCTCAGCCGCCGCTGATCGCCGCGATCACCTCGAGGCGCGCGTTCGCCGGTACCTCGGTCGCGAGGTCGCCGCGCTCGCCGTCGACGTAGACGTGGATGTGCCGGCGGAGTGCCGGCCCTTCCTCGCAGAGGCGGTCGCGGAGCCCGGGCCACCGCCGGTCGAGCTCCGCGATCGCGTCCAGCACCGTCGGCGCCTCGACGTCGACGTGGCGCGGCAGGTCCGCAAAGAGCGGCCGCAGCGCCGAAGGAAGGTGCACGTCGGCCATCAGGCGAGCGTCGCCACCCGCACCGACTGGATCGACGGCAGGTAGTCGGCGACCTCCGTCCAGGACTCGCCCTCGTCGAGCGACGCGAAGACCTGGCCGGTCGACGTTCCGAAGAAGAGCCCGAAGTCGTCCTGGTCGTCGCGCACCATCCCGTCGCGGAGGACGCCGACGTAGGCGTCGCGCTCGGGCAGCCCTTTGGTCAGCTTCTGCCAGGACGAGCCGGCGTCGCGCGTGCGCCAGACGGCCGCCTGGCCGTCCGGCATCGTCCGGCCGTGGCCCGGATCGAGCGGGATGCAGTAGAAGGTCTCGCGGTCGTGGGGATGCGCGGCGGCGGCGAAGCCGAACTCGCTCGGCAGCCCCTCCGTGATCTCCGTCCAGTTCGTCCCGCCGTCGTCGCTGCGCCACATGCCGACGTGGTTCTGCTGGTACCAGCGGTCGGGGTCCGGCGACGGCGCGAGCTTGTGCACGCAGAAGCCGACCTCCTCGTTCGGGGGCGGCGGCCAGTCGCGGCGCAGCCCTCTGTTGCGCGGCTCCCACGTCTTCCCGCCGTCGGTCGTGTCGAACGTGCTGTTGCCCTGGACGATCACGCGGAGGTGGTCGGGGCTGTCCGGGAAGGGGAGGATCGCCGACAGGCCGAGATGGCCGGGCGGCTGCATCGCGGGGTCGTTCCAGACCTCGCGGCCGGGAGCGCCGTCGAGCGTCGAGACGAGCGAGAACGTCTGGCCCTCGTCGGTGCTCTCGAACAGGCCGACGGATTCCGCTCCGACGTACAGCTTCCCGTGGCCGGTCGCGAGCGACGAGATCTTGTTCAGCTTGAGCCCGTCGACTCCCTCGTAGTTCAGCCCCTCGCTCGATTGCGACCAGGTCTCGCCGAGGTCGCTGCTCCGCCAGACGGACGAGCCGAGCCACTCGGACGCCGCGGCGGCGTAGATCGTCCCCGATTCGTCGATGATCGCGTTGTAGATCGGCCAGCTCTCGCAGAGCGGCCCGCGCAGATTCCAGTCGCGGCGGTTGTCGCTCTCCAGCAGGAACAGGCCCTTGCGCGTGCCGACCAGCAGGACGGTCTTCGCCATCTCTCGTCTCCTCCGAGCTCGGTGTCGCTTGTTGAGACCGTAGTCGCACGCGAAACTCATCGGCAACGGGCTAGAGTTGTCACTTCAAAAGGTAAAGCGAGCAGGAGGTCGAGATGCCACTGACGATCGGCGACGAAGCGCCCGACTTCGAGGCGCAGACGACGGAGGGCCCGATCAGCTTCCACGACTGGATCGGTGACGGCTGGGCGGTGCTCTTCTCCCATCCGAAGGATTTCACGCCGGTCTGCACGACCGAGCTCGGCTACATGGCCTCGATCAAGCCGGAGTTCGACCGGCGCGGCGTGAAGATCATCGGCCTGTCGGTCGACCCGACCGACAAGCACGAGGCGTGGGCCGACGACATCGAGGAGACGCAGGGCGCCCGGCCGAACTACCCGATCATCGGCGACGGCGACTACAAGGTCTCGAAGCTGTACGGGATGCTCGGCGCCGACGTCTCCGGCGATCCGGCCGACCGCACCGCCGCGCTCAACCAGACCGTGCGCAACGTGTTCGTGATCGGGCCGGACAAGAAGGTCAAGCTGATCCTGGTCTATCCGATGACGACCGGCCGCAACTTCGACGAGGTGCTCCGCGTGATCGACTCGCTCCAGCTGACGGCGAGCCACAAGGTCTCGACGCCCGTCAACTGGAAGCAGGGCGACGACGTGATCATCGCCGGCTCCGTCTCGAACGACGAGGCGAAGGAGCTGTTCGGCGACTGGCAGGAGCCCAAGCCGTACATCCGCATCGTCCCGCAACCCGCGGGAACCGCGAAGTAGCGATGACTCTCGGTGGCCACGGGAGTCTCTTCTAGGATGACGCCCGTGGCCACCGCCGCCGTCGCAGCCAACGATCTCGAGCAGTACCGCCGGGAGCTGACCGGCTACTGCTACCGCATGCTCGGCTCCGCCGTCGACGCGGAGGACGCGGTGCAGGAGACGATGCTGCGCGCGTGGCGGTCGCTCGATCGCTTCGAGGGTCGCTCCGCGCTCAAGTCGTGGCTCTACCGGATCGCGACGAACGTCTGCTTCGACGCGCTCAACGGCCGCGAGAAGCGCGCGCGGCCGATGGACATCGGCGGTCCCGGCGAGCCGATCCTCGAGAATCTCGCGGAGCTGCCGGAGGTGACGTGGATCACGCCGCTGCCGACGCCGGAGGAGGTGGCCGAGCAGCGCGAGTCGCTCCGGCTCGCGTTCGTCGCCGCGCTGCAGCACCTGCCGCCGAAGCAGCGCGCGGCGCTCATCCTCTGCGAGGTGCTGCGCTGGCAGGCGACGGAGGCCGCCGAGCTGCTCGAATCGAGCGTCGCCTCCGTCAACAGCGCACTGCAGCGGGCGCGGGCGACGCTGGCGACGGCGGACATCGGCGCGCCGGCGGAGCTCGACGCCGACGCGCGTGCCCTGCTCGAGCGCTACGTCGCCGCCTTCGAGGCGTACGACATCGACCGGCTGACCGAGCTGCTGCACGAGGACGCGATCCAGTCGATGCCGCCGTTCTCGCTCTGGCTGCGCGGCCGCGACGACATCTTCACGTGGTGGTTCGGGCCCGGCATCGCCTGCCAGGGGTCGAAGCTCCTGCCCGCGAAGGAGAGCGCGAACGGGCTGCCGGCGTGGGGGCAGTACAAGCCCTCGCCGGACGGCGGCTACGAGCCGTGGGCGCTCCAGGTGGTCGAGATCTCAGACGGGCGGGTCGCCGAGCTGACGTTCTTCCTCGACACGAAGACGCTCTTCCCGCGGTTCGGTTTGCCCGAGCGCCTCGCGTAGGCCGCAGAGGTCGATCAACTCCCAGAGCTCGCGCGGCGCGCGGGCGACACGCGCGCCCGTCGCGAGGCGGAGCCGCGCGAGCAGGTCGACGGTTCGGAGGTCCACACCACCTATGACCGCCTCAGGGCCGGCGATTCATCGACTTGCGGAGCGCCTCGAGGCGCCGCCGCTCGAGCTTCGTCGGCCGCGCGCCGAAGATCGGCTGCGTCAGCTGCCGCTCGACGCGGAGCTGCTCGCGTGCTTCGAGCGACTCCGCGGTCTCGTCGTAGAGCGTCGCCGCAACCGCCGCGGGGCCGCGCCGCTCGGCGAGGCCGGTGACGACGACGGTCCGCCGCACCCGCCCCTGGACGATCTCGACGGTCTCGCCGACGCGCAGCTCGCGCGACGCCTTCACGCGCGTGCCGCCGACGTGTACGTGGCCGCCGGCCACCGCGTCCGTTGCGGCGCTGCGCGTCTTGAAGAAGCGCGCTGCCCACAGCCACTTGTCGATCCTGCATTTGTCACACGTATCGCGGCCGGCCACGCCTCGATGATGCCTCGGCACGCGCCGGTCTCGCCAGTCAGGCGCGGCCGTCCCGCCGCATAGCGGCGGTCTTCGAGAACGCTGGCAAACGCGCTGCGCCTCTCGTGCCAGGGCTCGGCCAAGGCCCATTCGAGCGCATCCCGAAGCTCGTCGTCGATGACGGGGTCCGGCTTCACGAGCCCCCGTCCCGTCTTCGTGATCCGCGGGCGCTTGCCGAAGCCGCGCGTGCGTTGGCCCTCGTCAAAAGCGGGCTGCGCTCGCGCGGCGGCCGGGCCGGGTCGCGTCAGCGCCGGCGGGTCGGATCGCCGCCCGGCCTTCTCAGGCCGCGAGCTTTGGCTCGGCGCGGACGACTTGGTAGAGGAGGCCACCGAGCGACGCCCCGATGATCGGCGCCACGATGTAGAGCCAGAGCGAGTGAAGGTCGCCTGAGACGAGGGCTGGTCCGAGCGAGCGCATCGGGTTCATCGAGGCGCCGGAGATTGGTCCGCCGAACATCGCGTCGAGTCCGATGGTGCCGCCGATCGCGATGGCGGCGGCCTCACCGACTGCACGCGTGTCGGTCGCCACGGCGAGGATCACGAACATGAGGAACGCGGTCATGATCAGCTCCCAGACGAACGATTGCGTCTGCGAGCCGGACGGCAACGTGGCGCCGATGTGCGCGATGTCCCCAAGCGAGCCTCGCAGGACGAGCGCGGCCGCCACCGCGCCGACGAACTGGGCGCCCCAGTAGGCGAGCACGCGTGTCCATGAGAAGTGCCGCGTCAGCGCGAAAGCGAAGGTCACGGCCGCATTGAAGTGCGCGCCGGACACGTGGCCTACCGCGTAGATCATCGCCATGATCATGAGGCAGAACGTGAGGGCGACGCCGACGCGGCCCAGCTCGTGCGTCTTGGCGTCAACCATCACGGCGCCCGCGCCGGCGAACACGAGCGCGAACGTACCGAAAGCCTCTGCGATCAGCGACCGCACGAGCTCGGGTAGTGCGTTCAAACTACGCGAGCTCTGCGAGCAACGCTTGGACTCGCATGTCGATTTCGTCGCGGATTCGGCGGACTGTTGCGAGGTCCTTGCTCGCTGGATCCTCGAGCGTCCAATCCTCGTATCGCTTCCCGGGGAATACCGGGCAGGCGTCGCCGCATCCCATGGTGATCACGACGTCCGCTGCCTGCACCGCCTCGCCGGTAAGGGGCTTTGGGAACTCATCGGACAGGTCGACACCGAGCTCGCTCATCGCCTCGACGACCGCAGGGTTGATGGTTTCGGCCGGCGTGCTTCCCGCCGAGCGCACAGTCACCGAGCCGTTCGAGCGAAGCTGGGTCAGGGCCGCCGCCATCTGGCTGCGCCCCGCGTTGTGGACGCAGACGAACAGCACCTCGGGCCTGTCGCTCATGCGGCCGCAAATACCTCGCGTAGGGCGGAGGTGACGTCGGGGACGAGACGGTAGTAGGCCCACGTCCCGCGGCGCTCGGACTCGACGAGTCCGGCCTCGCGGAGGATTCGCAGGTGGTGGGAGATGGTCGGCTGGGAGAGCTCGAACGCCGCGTTGAGGTCGCAGACGCAGACGGAGTCGGACGCCGCGAGACGGTGAACGATGGCGACGCGGGTCGGGTCGCCCAGCGCCTTGAAGATCCTCGCCAGGTTCTCGGCCGCCTCGCGCTCCATCGGCGGCGCGTCTGTCGCGCAGCAGATGGGTTGGAGGACCGGCAGAGTATTCATTGACGGTCATCAATATACCATCTACCCTCCTTCAACGAATCAATGGAAGGAGGCACGGTGCTGCTCCACGCGAACGACGGCTGCTGCGACGGCGACGAGTGCTGCCCGCCGGGCTGCCGCCAGCCGCGATTGGCGAGAAGGGCCATCAGGCTTCGTCGCGCGGGCGTCAGCGTGGGTCACCCGTGAGCGTCCATGCCTGCATTAAGTAGCCGCCGCGTCCGTTCGGCTCGAGCGGCGTCGTGCTGGGTGCGCCGCCCTCGG
>Ga0182008_10003098_pt1 | contig 10202 bp, 8 predicted proteins | sample Sormic07211129_1_FD_120482 | JGI IMG/M metagenome (GOLD analysis project Ga0182008, IMG submission 120482) | Rhizosphere microbial communities from Sorghum bicolor, Mead, Nebraska, USA - 072115-129_1 metaG | ecosystem: Host-associated > Plants > Roots > Rhizosphere | place: USA: Nebraska...
CGTAATTCCTTAGCTACTGTATTTCTTCATCTTCTTGTTGTTGTGGATTTGGTCTTGAATACTTCCCTCAGCTTCAGTTACTACTTCAGCTTGGAATTTTCCTTCTATTCAATACAATTAGCAATGTGCCATCTGTCTTTTTAGCTTGAATTGCAGAATAAATTCTTTAGAAAATGCAATTTTCCAAGTATATATACTTCCAAATGTTAATCTGTGTAAAAGATGCTGGGCGATAGAGACGTAAGGAGGATGATTGAAAAGGCACTTGATAAAGTATATGATGACATTCGACAGAATAATATAAACAAAGACAATCCAGACAGAATCCATGCTTTGGAGGCTTCACGCTGTACTCGGTTGTCGTATTACGAACGTAAAGATTCTCTTCCTTTTGATAATGTTACAAAGATGTCTATTCTACTACTGGAGGGTATTAGACGCTCATTTAATAGTGTGAATAGCGAATACAAAGTTGACAATTTAATACTTGAAGCCAAGGCAGACATGATAGTCAATAACGAATTTATTTTGAGGTTTGAAGTTGTAACAAATCTCCCAGAAATCCCTCATCCGCGAGATCTACTATATCTTAATGCCTGCCTGTTTGCCTTTAATAAAAATGAGGGCATTCTAATCTATATCACCAGCAAAGGAGAAACTGTAGAATTTTCCATCACTAAAAGCAATAGAATGTTCGAAGAGGTTATACGACGAGCACGAATATTGAGCACGTTATTGAAGGAAGGCAAAGTTCCCATAGTGGAGCCATGTGAACTATGTTTAAAATGCAAGTATTATGAGAGATGTTATTCTAGGGAAAAGAAGACGTCCAGCTTTTCACTAGAAAATATACTGGGCTTTGAGAAAAGATCTACTTAGACACCCCTATTGTTATTATTAGTGTCGCATGACCTTCAAGAAAGAAGTCATCAGTATATGTATCTACTTATATTACTTAAATTGCCAAATACTAAGGGAATGTTAATTTAAAGTCTTTGTCTGCTCCCATTGCTTGTAAACTTGAAGTTTGCTTATAAGAATATGTTCCGTTTATTAAATAATTTGCTTTGCTATCGACTACTTTGTACCAGTTATTAGCAATCAAATTATTTTGATGTATTGCTCGCGTATCTTTTAAGATTACTGTACCATTGCCAATAATAGGAAAAACTGCCTCTTGGGAAGCTATAAACCCTTCCAGCTTTGCTCCAATGTCACCGGATGCTAAATGAATACCATTCGCAAATAGATTGTATGTTATTGCTTCTAGGATTACAGTTCCTTTGTTCGGGTTGTATGCATTAAAGACGATCTGAATATTGGCTGTTTTATTGCCAATCTGCTTTGCAGCAATGTTTTTGATTGAAAGCTTAATTGGTTGTACATCATTTAGTCGATTTTGGTTAAATCCTTGTCTTTGAAAATTACTATTACTCAAGATTCCGGTGCCCATAATAAGAAATATTGCCACAGCCACCGCAACGATGACTCCGCCAACAGCATAAATGGCCCTAATATTCATTATATTGGGTATAGAGCATACACCTTTTTATATAATTGCTGTGTATGCAATTAGTTTATCGCATTCTGTGGTAGTCAGTTAAAGAAGAAATAGTATTAGGTAGCAGTAAATCGGGGTTCTTATTGATAGGTGATGCAAGTGCAAATACATTTATAATGATATAGTGTGTCTGCTGTTATCATTCCCTGTATTTTAGTAACCACGACCTGCGGATATAAAGGAAAGGTCTTAAGTTATTGGGACATGTTACCAGCCCGAGATCAGAGAATTTCAAAAATGCAAATTATTGTTAAAGTTAATCATGGATTATACTCAAAATACCTCTGAGATATTATCTTAGATCTTACAGTAATATAGAAGTTACAAAAAATGAATATTTCTCATCATTTTCATATACAGATATCAACTCACCTTTGTGGGAAGAGTAATTGTAAGTATTAGTGGTTTTTATTAGCATTTTAAACCGTTTTTATTAATTGCCATAATCCAGTTGCAATGTACAATGCGACATACGCAACGATTCACCAACAGCACCAGGCCTGCTGAACTGGCTCTATTCTCTTTTACTTTATTATCATTATTTCAACCTTTGACATATCAAATCGGCAGGTACTGTTATTACCTATCATAGTTAGTGGTAATGACATGGTTAATTGGATGCTACTAATCCGTTTGTTAATTGAATGGTTTGTCCCATATTAGTCAATCCAGTTTATGAATAAAGATTCTTTCATATTTTCTTTAATGACCTGATCTTGGAATTTCTTTATCATAAAAGTAGTTATATCTTGCATGGTAAGTTGATGCGTTCTATTTACAATTCCTGTTGTACAGTTAAAGTAACGTGTTAACGCATAGGCTGTCTGGATAACAACCATACTTGTTGTTAGCAGTGATATCGCTACCACAATAGCAACCATTGTCAGAGTTTTGAAGTTATCATTGCTGATATCGTTTTACTAACGAAATTAATAAGGATTGAATAATTAGAGAATAGGAGATAATTCCTAACGTAACAATAGAAAATAAGTTAGAAATCTATTGCTGTAAGACAGATAGAGTTCTGGTCGTATGGTATCACGGATATGTGATCCACAGATATATGATCCCAAATATATGATTATCATGGTGTTCTTTCTATTCTTAGTAATTGCAAGCAACTCTTGACAATAAACTATACAAATGCAAGCGCTTGGACATTAAATCAAATATGAAGCAGCAAGGAATCCTATAACTTACAGATTTCACATCCGTATGTTCTGCCTCTGAAAGAAGACCAGGGATAGGACGATTGGATCTATGGGACAAGTAGAAGGAAGGATCACGATTATATTTTGTTTTTGATTGACAATTGGTATATTAGATGCTATGATGACAACGTTAAGCGCTCCAGCCTTCAATGGGTTTTAGTTTACTTTATCTATATATAAAAAATTAAAATATGCAATACATGAATATACAGAACCTTTATTTTATCAAAATTGGGATTACACTAATCAATAACTATGCAGGAAGACAATGGATCTAACGTCAAGAAGTTTGAGTTACCTGGTAGCAAAGCCCATTATGCTCCATCATTATCATTTACTATTAGCCACATGCAACTTTCTATAGAACCAGATTTCAAATCAAAAACCATTAGCTGTGAACAACAACTTGAAGTTATTGCAATCCAATCAATAGATGAAATTATACTTGATATTTGTGAACTGCATATAAAGTCAGTATCCTCTGTTGATATTGATGTTGCTATTGCTGCACATGATAGTGATAGCAACAATCACATCAAAGAATTGAACTTTCGTAACTATGGAGATAAACTCATTATCAAACTTGACAGAATGTTATCAGAAGGAAGCATTTTTCGTATCGCTATTGTATATTCAGCAAAGCCGAGAAAGGGTTTTTATTTTATCGAACCTGATGAATACTATCCAAAGAAAAATTTACAAGCTTGGACTCAAGGCCAAACAATTGAGTCAAAATACTGGTTTCCATGTCTCGATCATCCACTGGTCAAATTTGAAAGCGAAATTTCAGTTATAGTCCCCCTAAAGTTTATTGCCATTTCTAATGGCAAGTTGCTGATGTCAAAAGTCCAAAGAGTGGAAGGAATTAGTACGAAGAGGAATGAAGAGGAGAAGAAAAAAGTCTTTACTTGGACAGAACCAAATCCACACCCAGCATATCTTACATCAGTCGTTATAGGTAAGTTTGTTGAGAGGCGCGAGACGTATAATCAAGACATTGAGTTGCTTTGTTATGTACCTGAAGGTAAAAAAAATAATGCAGAAAGATCTTTTGAACATACAGCAGATATGATCAGGTTTTTTGAAGAATACTTTGATACAAAATATCCATATAGCAAGTATTCACAAGTTACAGTTGAAGATTTTATGTACGGTGGCATGGAAAACTCCAGCTGCACGACGTTAACGATAGATACTTTACATGACAAAAAAGCTCATCCTGATTATACTAGTGATCACCTGGTTTCCCATGAGCTTGCTCATCAGTGGTTTGGTGACCTAGTAACCTGTAGGGACTGGCAGCATATCTGGCTTAATGAGGGCTTTGCAACATATTGTGAAGCGTTATATTGGGAGGCTAGCAGGGGGATCGATGAATTCCAATACTATATGACGCAAACAGCCGACGACTATTTTGATGAAGCTAACGTTCGATACAAGCGACCAATTGTAACTAAAATCTACAAACAGCCAGATGATCTGTTTGACAGACATACATATGAAAAGGCCGGGTGTATTATACATATGCTGAGAAACTATATCGGTGATAAATACTTTAAGAGATCCCTAAAGACCTATCTTCAAAGATATGCCAACAGCGTAGCTGAAACTGATGATCTGCGTAAAATTCTCGAGTTGGAATCAGGAACAAGTTTACAACAATTTTTTGATCAGTGGCTATTCAGAGCAGGTCATCCGGAGCTGAAGATAGAGTTTTCTGTAGAGTCCAAAATTGTAAAATTAAAAATTGTACAATCACAAGAAGGTGATGCCTTTGAATTTCCTCTCGATATAAAATTAGTTTTTTGTACGTTTAACAGAAAAAATGGAGAAGAAAGAGGAGAAGAAGAGATTCGCACTTTCAACATATCCGAAAAAGAAAATGTCTTGCAAATTCCAATCGATAAGAAGAAGGGAAAGGAAATAGAATGGTTTTCAATTGATCCACAGTTTAAGGTGCTAAAGACAATGTCTTTGAAAGCTCCAAAAGAAATGCTTGTCAGACAATTACAAAATGGCAGAACAGTAATTGAGAGAGTACAATCAGCTCGTGCTCTGAAGGATCATTCTTCAGAAGATATAATCGAATCGTTGCAAAAAGCAGTAATGGAGGACAGGTTTTGGGGTGTATCTGTAGAAGCGGCAAAAACGCTAGGATCAATTAAATCTGATTCCGCATATATGGCTTTAAAGAGATGCCTTTGTTCTTCTATAAAGCATTCTAAAGTTAGACGGGCAATAGTACGTGCCGTAGGAGAATTCAAAAAGGAAGATTCATTTGATTTGTTCAAATCCATACTAATCCATAAAGACCAAAGCTATTTTGTAGAAGCAGAGGCAGCAACTGCAATTGGCAAAATAAAGAATAGACAATCAATACATATATTGAAAAAGGCAATTGAAACAGCTAGTTTCCAGGACATTGTAGCCCAGGGAGCAATCAGTGGTTTGAAAGAATTTGTAGACGACAAGGAAATTGCAGCACTATTGATTAAAAAGAGCATGTACGGAAATAATCATAGAGTGAGGGAAGCCGCTACTTTCGCTTTGGGCAAATTTGTACATGAAAATCACAAAGTATTTGATCATCTTAAGAATTTGTTAACCGATAGATGGTTTCGAGTACGAATTAATGCCTGTCGAGCATTTGCTGATGCTGAGGAGCCGAGGGCGATTGCTGAATTAGAATGGGTGGCTGAGCACGACTTGGACTATAGGGTAACAAGAATAGCTGAAGAATGCATAAACTTTATCAAAGAATCAATGAAGGCACCAAAGGAAGTCATCAGTATTAGGGAAGAGGTGGACAAACTCAAAACAAATACCATGGAAATGATGCAAAAGATGAATAGATTAGAAAGAGAATTACGTTGATTTGATATTCATTTATTTGCTATTAACATATAAATTTATTTAAACGAATAATAATGACCAGAAAGCTGGATAAATGTTTAAAAACTCATAACAGGCATAAAGAAAGCAAGCGTAATTTACAGTAAACAGAATTAAATAACATTTTGTATTAATTTTTCTTTCGCTCTTTAATAAAATCTGTCACAATTTTATTAAAAAGTGCCGGTCTGCTGATAAATGGTACATGACCGCATTTCTCAAGGAGAATTATTCTACAATTTTCCATCTTTACAAAAGGTTCAATAAATCTTACTGGAATTATTCGATCATTCTTACCCCAAATCAACAATGTCTCTGCTTTTATCATATGTAAACGCCTACTTAATCTCGATGCATTGGTACTGCCATTCAACGCAGACATAAACGCCTCTTTGGCACCTGGCATTAATAATTTACGGTAAAATTCTTGTGCATGAGTATTATCGATAGGGTCATCATCTATTGATGAAAGAGCTTTCCTTGCCTCTTGCGATGTCTTTGCTTTTAATACATTAACATAGCTACGTAGTGCAGGAGTTCCTTTAAACGAAATAGGTAATGCCCCCGCTGGGCTTATTAGGACAAGTTTAGAAACTAGATTGGGATGATTCAATGCAACTTCTGCTGCAATATGACCTCCTAGAGAACAACCAACAATAGATAAAGACGAAGAACGTACTTTTAAGCTATTGAGGAACGTTGCAATAAATGTTGTGTAAAAACTGATACTGTAATTAATTCTGGGTTTACTACTAAAACCAAAGCCTGGAAGATCGAGTACAATTACTCTAAGCTGTTCTGTAGAAATTTTACTGATATTATTGATCCAACTTTCTATCGAGCCGCCCAGACCATGAACTAATAGTACAGGATTACCTGTCGATCGTGTATCAAGATAGCGAATCTGAAAATTATTCACATTTAGGTACTGAAAATCCATTCCGATTGATTGAGCCATAATTTTTTTATTTGTATTTTAGTATGTAGTTTTTTCTTTATAAGCAATTACTACAAAAATATTGTTATACTCAAGGCAACCAAGGAATCCCCGTTCCTTGGGTATTAGTAGTAGCATTGTTTACTATTGTAGGCGACTGCTGCTGTCTTTGCTGCTGCAGTTGATTTGCAGTGGTGGTAGTCACTCCAGTGACATTTACACTATTAATTAACAGGATACTGGGATTATTATTACCGCTACTGCATTTGTATCTAGCAGTAACTTTATTATCAGGTCCTTGTTTTATTGCAGCATATTTAGGAGTAAGCGTAAAACTCCATTTGGAATAATCATTAGCTCCACCAAGGCCAGTTCCAGTAGCTGATTGATATGGCTTTATATTATTGAGACCAATAATTATTTTACAATTAGATGTTGCATTAGATATAGAGGTACCTATGATTGTAAGATCTTCATCTATTGGTACTTGTTGGCCTTTAGTAGGTGATATTATATTTACTGCACGGATAGTAGATGGTAACCCTGTATTGGGCATTACTCCTTTATCTGGAGGTGATGATGGTGGTGGTTGTTGATCATTTCCTGTTCCAGGCTGTAAAAACTGTGCGTAGGAATTGTTTGTCCACACGGTAGGAAAAATTAATGCAAAACTGAGCAATAATGCTATTAATTTAAAGTTCATTTTCTGTACTCGTAATGGTCATTTGCGATTCCTTCACATGAAGATTACTCAAGAAGAAGAGAGGACTGGCTTCAATACGTGGCAAGTTGTCTCCAAATATACCCATAGCAATATATTACTGACGCTAAAATAAATAAATAAATAAATCTGTTCTAGAGGATACTGTGACTGATGCATAGATTCTTGAAAAATTGTCAAATTCACATTTTTCGATCTATATTAGTTATGAAAGATCTCTCTTTGATTATATTTTCAAGCAAAAAGAGGATATTCGCTCAGCCCGAAGTATCTATCCTGTACATCCTGTAACAAATAGATATGACGGATAATTGGTATAAAGATACTAGGCTTATGCAGAAACATACGACGACTTCCGCTAACAATATGACTACCTTAGAATAGAAAAAAGAAGATATCGCCGTCATTGGTTGACCATAGATCGGTCGATTTATAAACAATTTCAATTTACTTCTGATTATAGTATTATCACATATGGCAATAATGGCTAGTAATGTTCGTTCGGTTATATTAGTATAAATAGATGTATCAGAAATCTGTCGCCACTGTTATTTTCATTATCCAATTAATTTCAATCGAAGTTAGATAATAAACAGTTCTATTGCGCCCTATAACTTTTCCATTACCGATTCTACTTTTTTCTCTAGGCTAACGGATCTATCTAATCTTTCATCTATTCTGATTGTCGTTATTATTCTTTTTGCACCAGCTGATCGAATAGACTGATGAGTTACTTCAATTGCTTTGAGAATATTACCAAAATCATTCGTTTCTATCTGCGTCCCCATAGCAGTAAGCACAGTCTTCACATCTTTTATTTTACGAATAGCATCAAAAGCTGAAGATATCTCTTTACTCATGCTTGTTCCTGAGTTTGTCCCGATTGGTATTACGCTTATCTCCGCATGCAAGATTTGTTCACCTATACCCATTATATAATTACATTGAACATCCGATAAAATAATGTAGCGTCTGTTGATTTTTATAATCGCAAAAGGAAACAAAAACATCATTGAAAATTCATGAGTTCATATCGTCGCTACCTCAATCCATAGTGAAAGGGGAAGATGTTTCAATTCCAGATAACGTAATTAATAAAATATTTAAGCTTGCCAATCTTCGAAAGACAGATATTTTCTACGATCTTGGATGCGGAAATAACAATACCATTGCAATAGCTGCCAAAGAATTCAAAGTAAAAAGGTCTGTAGGAATTGAAATAAGAAAGGCACTCGCAATTAAAGCATGTAAAAAAATTGCAGGCATAAAGAATGCTGAAATAGTTAATGGGGACATTAGAACAACTAGCATTTCTGATGCTACGGTTTTACTCTTTTGGTTTACAGATTCAGATGTCATTCATCAAATGATTAACAGATTTGAACACGAATTGAAAAATGGTGCTCGAATCATAACAATTTGGTCTCCACCTGAATTAATGTTACCTTTAAAGGTTAAGTTTCCTTTTTTTGTCTGTAGAAAACCGTTCAAATATGCCAAGGATTTAAAGGAGCAAATTAAAGCGATTTATGGAAATCCATGTATGGATTTTACTGCTTCATGGTTACTTGCTGAAAAGTATATTCATGAATTAGGAGTCGTCCCAAGCCAACACCTTAGATTTGTAAATATGCTTCAGAGCATGATAATTTGGATAAATGCATGGAATATGGGGGTGGCTTGTGAAGAGGTAATTCCTCCACCTGTACAAACCTATATAGGAATATTGAAAACCTTTTTTAATATTGATCTATCCAATATGATTTCAAAATAAAATAATAGAAGGACGGTACGTTGTGTTATACAATAGAATCCCGGATTTAGTCTTTTGATGTATACGATACAATAGAAATAAGAGACAGCATAAGGTTAAAATCATGAAAATTATTTAATTCCAAATGAGTGAAACAAGTACAAGGATGAGATGCTAAGCCAAAAATGTATATTCAATTTGTTTCTTTATTTCGAAGTTTGACTTTGATAGATTGTCTCTTCGGAAGAGTGAGTAGTATATCTTTGAAACAACGGCAAAGGATATAAAGTTATACACCTTCTTTCATGTTAGCCGTTATGCTTGATTTGTATTTGTCATCTTTCTCTTTATCCTTTTGAATGACTTGATTTTGCTATTGTCCTTGATAACTAGGAGATTTACGATGGCGTTTGCAGTCTTGTCTTTACCACTATTTACGGTAAGCTTAACTTCAATGTAGAATCTTTACTTAAACTTGGAGCTATAAAGGTTGCCTTGGCTGTATTAGCAACTGTTAACTTGACAGACTTTCCACTAACCTCCTTCCACGAGTATGATTTCACGTTACCCAGACTATTGCCTCCATCTAAAGCAACAAAAGTACCACTCTACTGTTTTATCTGGACCTGCATTGGCTACAAGAGGGGTATCGGTATTTGTAGTATTTCCATTAGCTAATTGGTTAGCAGCTGTCTAAGGTGTTTGTTGGGGAATAATACCTGCAATTGGTGGATTATCAGTAGGAGCAGTATCTCCAATTTGCTGGTTAGCTGTTGAAAGTGTTGTTGTATTCGCAAAGTTTGCAGTATTTTCATTAGCTAATTGGTTAGCAGATTGGTTGGATGTAGAGAAGATATGCTTGACAAGGACATTCACGGTGTTTTTATCAGTCGAACCATTGCTATCTGTGACTGTTAATTCAAAGGTAAGTGTAGTGTCAGCAGAAACTCTAGGTGCATTAAAAGACCAAACTGGGGTATCGGCACCGCTCAATGTAATAAAATGACTTGTTGGAATTTGTCTCCATGAGTAAGACAAGATGACGCCATTTGGATCCCTGCTTTCCGAGCCATTCAAAGTAACGGTTGATCCTTCTTTGACTATTTGGTCTGCACCAGCAACAGTAA
>Ga0182008_10003101_pt1 | contig 10188 bp, 6 predicted proteins | sample Sormic07211129_1_FD_120482 | JGI IMG/M metagenome (GOLD analysis project Ga0182008, IMG submission 120482) | Rhizosphere microbial communities from Sorghum bicolor, Mead, Nebraska, USA - 072115-129_1 metaG | ecosystem: Host-associated > Plants > Roots > Rhizosphere | place: USA: Nebraska...
CGCCCTCGAACAGCGCGGTACCGTTCTGGTTGGCGGTGGCGCCCACGGTCAGCACGAAGCGCGATACTTTCTGCGGCAGGCCCATCTGGTCGGCCACGCGCAGCGCGGTGGGCAGGGTGGCGTTGCTGGAGGCGGTGGAGAAGGCCATCACCGTGGCCTCTTGGGTATCGCGGAAGAACGACAGCGGCGAACGCCCGGACAGCCACACCGCCGTGCCGTAGGTCACCACCATGTGCAGGCCCAGTGCCAGCACCACCACGCCCACGTAGGCGCCCAGGCGGATGATCAGGTCGAAGCCGAACAGCGCGGCCAGATTGAACATGAAGCAGGCCACCGCGTACGGGGCCAGCCGGATGACCAGGTTGATCAGCGTCATCGACACTTCGAACACGCCTTCCACGGCGCGACGCAGCGGGGCGACCTTTTCCTCGTCGCTGAGCACCATGCCGATGCCGAACATCAGCGCGAAGAACATCAGCGACAGGATCGCGCCATTGTCCGATGCGGCCTGCAGCACGTTGCTGGGCACGATCGACAGCAGCATATCCATGCCCTTGGGGGTTTCATGGATGCCGGCGACGATTTCCTTGCTCCGCTCGGCATTCTCCGAGAGCATCTGCGCGGCCACGTGCGGGTCCACCCCGGCGCCGGGCTTGAGCACGTTGACCAGCACCAGCCCGATGCCCACCGCGATGCCCGACAGCAGCACTGTGTAGGCCAGGGTCTTCCAGCCGATGCGGCCGAGCGCGCGGATGTCGCCCATCTCCGACACGCCCATGATCAGCGCCGAGAAGATCAGCGGCACGATCAGCATGAAGATCAGGTTGAGGAACAGGCCCGACAGCGGCGTGGTCACCCAGGCCATTACACCCTTGGCGAAGTCGGTCAGGCCAGGCACGCCCGGTCCGACGGCATGCACGATCAGGCCCAGCACCAGGCCCAGCGCGAAGCCAATGCCCATTTTCCAGTGCAAGGGCAGTTTCTTGCGGGTCGTTGCGGCCTCAGTCATGTAGCAGCTTTCCTGTAAAGAATTGAACGAGCTTAGCAAAGCCGGACGCGCAGGCCCGGCAGCACATCAGGATCCCGAAGGATATAGAGGCGCCAGCCCATTGTTTTCCGCCACCGCGGCGGCCTGCCAGTGCGGTCCGTCATGGAAGGCCCGGCGCAGCGCCTGGCGTGCGGCGGCCACGTCGCCGCCCTGGCCGGACCAGCGCACCCGCTGCATCGCCAGCAACGCCTCGCGCTGGGCCGGGTCGGCCAGCCGCGCCAGCAGGGCCTCCAGGCCCACTACCCCGCCCATGCCTGCCAGCAGCGCGATGATCTCGTCCAGCCCTTGGCTCTCCAGGGCACGCCGCAGTTCCGCCCGCGACACCACGACCGCCGGCGAACCGGGCGGGCCCGGCTGCGGGGCCACGGCGGCATCCCCGCGCTGCACCCGGCGCCAGCCCCACCACAGGGTCAGCAGCCAGAGCAGCGCAAATCCCGCGGCAGCCGCGATCCAGCCCCAGGGACGGGCCGGCGTTGCCGGGTCTGCCAGCGGCAGCGCGTTGGTGGTCGCGGTGGCCTCGCCCGGCAGCGCCGACCGGGTGTCCACCGGCACCGACGGCGCAGCACCGCCCGCGCCCGCGGCGGCGACCTGCAGGGTCAACGCCGGCAGGGTGGCGGTGCGCGCCTCGCCAGCTTTCACGTCCCACCACGGCATGCTCGGCCCGGGCACGCGCAGGGTGCCCGGCGTGCGCGGCACGATCGAGTAGCGCCGGGTCAGCTTGAGCTGCGGTGTGTTGCCGCTGAAGGTCTCATCGAACTGGGCCGGTTCGGCGAACACCTGGGCGTCGGGGCCGACGTCCAGCGCCGGCAGTTCCGGGAACTGCGCGCGGGTGGCACCCTGGGCCACGGCTTCCACCACTACCGTGGCCGCTTCCCCGGCACGTGCCTGGGTGGGCGCGGCGGTGTACCGCAGGCGCAGGTCGTGCAGCGGCAGCCACGGCTGCGCTGCGTTGGCCGGTTGCGGCTGCACCTGCAGCGTGCGCGCCGGCGCCGTGGCGCGCAGCCGTCCGTCGCCCCCGAACATGTCATCGAAGAAGCCACCGGCGGCCCGTCCGTTGAACTGGGCCGCCGGCAGCTGGAGCGGGCCGCTGCGTTCGGGAATCAGCAGGAAGCGCCGCTCCACCAGGTTGTAGCGGCGACCGTTGACCTCGCGCACCAGGCTGCGGTCCTCGCCCACCCGCTGCATCGACGCACAAGCCGGGGTATCCAGCAGCAGTTCGCCCGACACCAGCTGCGAGGCGTAGTACAGCCGCACCACCACGCCCACGCTCTGCTGGACGTAGGGCGACAGGTCGTCGACCTCGGTTTCCATGAACACTGCCGCATTGCCGGGAACGGCCGCCGGCGCTGCAGTGCTGGCGCCCACCTGCAGCAGCAGCGGCGCGGTGCGGTTGGCCCCCACCTGCAACGCGGGAATCTGCAGTGTGCCGGTGCGGCGCGGCGACAACGCCACTGCATACAGATTACGCGCGGTGGTGCCGCCCGTGCCCCATTGCATCTGGCGGCTGCTGGTCTGACCGCTGAGCTCGAAATCGGCGCGCAGGGGCGTGTAGTCCGGTGTCCCGCCCGCATCACTCTCGATGTTGAGGGTGACCGTGTCGCCTTCGCTGATCTGCGCGCGGTCGAGCCAGGCACGGGTCTGCGCCTGGGCCCAGCTGCTCGCCGCCAGCAGCAGCCAGCAGCAGCCGCGCATCCAGCGTCGCGTGGTCGAATCGGTGCTCATCGTCCTTCCCGTTTCCTGCGTTCGTTTTCGAGTTGGAACTTGGCGCGCAACAGGCTGCCCGGATCATCCGGCACCCGTCGCATCCACGCTTCCACGGCCTGGCGCTGCTCGCGCTGCTGCGGGGTTTCCGCGGCCTGCCGCTGCGCCGGGGTGTCCTTGCCGTCCTTGCCCTGCCGCTGCAGCGCCTGCTGCATCTGCTGCCGCTGGGCCGCATCGGCCTGGGCCTGCGCGGCGGGGTTGGGCTCGGGGTTGCCGGCGTCCTGTGTGTCCTTGCCCTGCGCCGGCGTGCCCGGCGGCTGGTCAGGGCTCTGCTGCCCGGGCTGCTTCGGCGGCTGGCCGGCATCTTTGCCCGGTTGGCCCTGGCCCTGCGACGGTGGCGAGGTGGGCGGCTGCTTGCCCTGGCCGTCCTTGGGCGGCGCCGACGGCGGCTTGCGCTTGCGGGCGGCATCCACCGCCGCACGGTTGGCGACCGCGTCGGGCATCCCCGGCGTCTTGCGCAACGCCTTGTCGTAGGCGTCGATCGCAGCGTCGTACTGGCCCTGGCGGGCCAGCGCGTTGCCCAGGTTGTACCAGCCGGCGTCGCTGTCGATGCCCTCGAACTGCGCCTGGGCGGCCTTGAAGTCGCCCCGGCGGTAGGCCTCCACCCCCGCCCCCAGTGCCTGCTGGTCCACCTGGTCGGCACGCCTCCACCAGGTGCCTTCGGCGGCCTGCGCGGGGGTGGGCAACGCCAGCGGCGCGGCCAGGCAGGCCACCAGCACCACGGCCAGGGCGCGTCGGCGGAACGCCCACAACCCCAGCAGCATCAGCGGGGGCAGCAACCAGAAGCCTTCGTCGCGCCACGCCATGCCATTGCCGTCGCGGCGATCGTCCATGCTTGTCTTGGGAGTCAGCACGCCCAAGGCGCGCAGGTCGCCATCGTCGCTGGCCATCCGCGCGTACTGACCGCCCCCGGCACTGGCCACCGCGCGCAGGGACGCTTCGTCCAGGCGCGCCTGGGCAATCTGTCCGTCGCCACTGCGGTAGGCGGCGCCGGCGGGCGTGCCCACGCCAAGTATCGAGACCGTCACGCCCTGGCGGCGCGCCGCAGTGGCCGCGCTGCTGGCGGCGGCGTCGGCGCGATCGGTGAGCAGCAGGATGTCGCCGCCGCGTGCGCCGGACTGCTGGAGCAGGAGCACGGCCGCATCCAGCGCGCGCTCGGCGCGCTGGCCGTCGCGCGGCATCACGTCCGGGCCCAGCGCATCCAGATACAGCGCCACGTTGGCGGTATCGGCGGTCAAGGGCGCCACCGTGTACGCATCGTCGGCATACACCAACAAGGCAACCTCACCGCCGTTACGCTCGCGCAGCAGCGCGGCCAGCTTGGCCCGCGCCTGCAGCAGCCGCGATGGGGGAAGGTCGGTAGCGGTGATCCGCGAAGACAGGTCCAGTGCGACGACCAGCGGTGCCGGCGATTGCCACAAGGGCTGCGCTACCTGCCGCCAGCTGGGGCCTGACAACGCCACCACGGCAAGCGTCCACCCCAGCAGCAGCGCCACCAGCCCACCCCAGGCACGCTGCCCACCGGCCACCAGCAGGTGACGCAGCAGATGCGCATCCACGGCACTGTGCCAGGCACTGCCGCGGCGGCGGCGCCAGTACCAGAGGGCGGCGATCAGCGGCAGCGCCAGCAGCAGCCACAGCGCGTGCGGGCGCACCAGGTGCAGTGCGTTCCAGTCCATGTTCATGCCCACCGCCTTGGCAGCAGCCATGCCAGCCCGGCCAACAGCAGCGACAGCGCCAACGGCCAGGCATACCGTTCGATGCGGGGGCGCACCGCCGGCCCGGCCGACGCCACCGGCTCAAGCCGCTGCAGTTCGGCATAGATGCCCGCCAGTTCGTCGGTATTGCGCGCGCGGAATGCGCGGCCACCGGTGAGCGTGGCAATCTTCTGCAGGGTGGCTTCATCAACGGGGTCTTCGCCCGGTGCGATCTGCACGCCGAACAGGCTGAAGCCGCCGTCGCCGCCGAAGGCCACGGTGTACACGCGCACGCCTTCGGCCTTTGCCAGTTCTGCCGCGCGCAGCGGTTCAAGCACGCCGGCGTTGCTTACGCCGTCGGTAAGCAGGATCAGCACGCGCTGCCCCTGCGGTTGTTCGCGCAGGCGTTTCACCGCCAGCGCGATCGCATCGCCGATGGCGGTTTCGCGCCCGGCCAGGCCTACGACACTGTCGCCCAGTTGCAGGCGCACGCTGGCCAGGTCACTGGTCAGCGGGGTCAAGGTGTAGGCGCGTTCGCCGAAGATCAGCAGACCGACGCGATCACCGGCACGCCGGTCGAGGAAATCCGCCAGCACGGCCTTGGCGGCCGTCAAACGGTCCACCACCTGGTGCCCGAGCAGCATGTCTGCTTCGCTCATGCTGCCCGACACATCGACGGCCAGCATCATCTGTCGTCCCTGCTGCGGCGGCGTCACCGCCTCACCCAGTTGTTGCGGGCGCGCGGCAGCCACGCACAGACAGCCCCAGGCCAGCCACAACACCAGCCGCCCCAGCCCCAGCGAACGCCCGCCTGCGGCCACGCCCAACGCCTGCAACTGCGCCGCCGCATAGGGCACGCGCAGGGCGGCAGCGGTGGCGCTGCGCTGCGGCCACCAGTGCATCAGCACCGGCAACGGCAGCGCGGCCAGCATCCACGGCCAGGCCAGCGTGTCCAACCATGCCAGCCAGCTGGGCAACCAGGCAGCCCAGTGTTCGGGTATCTGCATCGCGATCATCGGCGACGCCCCGACATCAGCCCGAGGAAGCGCCGGCGCGCCAGCACCCGCAGCCGCGTGGCAGCCTCTGCGTCCACCTGGGGGCGGTAGCCGCCGTCCAACAGCAGCCGGCCGTCGCCATCGGAGAAGGCGCGACTGCCGGGCTCATCGAGGAATTCGAGCCAGGCGTCGCCCTGCAGCAGCTCGGCACCGGGTTGATGGGTCCGCGCGGCACGACGCAGCAGCGCGGCGATGGCAGCCACTTCATCCACCCGGGTGGTCGCCTGCGCCACGCCATCGTCGAACAGGCGCATCCACCGTTGTTCGCGGCGACGGCGACGCGCACGCCACCACCACAGCAGCGCGACCACACCCAGCAGTGCCGCCAGCACCAGCCACCAGCCCGGGGCCGGTGGCCACCACGGCGGTGACGGCGGCAGGTGCACGTCGCGCAGCGGCAGACTGCTGGCCGCGCTCATGCCACCACCGCCGAGGGCATCGGGGTCAACCAGCAGTCGCTGGCGTCATCGGTGGCCACCACATGCACCTGGATGCGGCGCGACGACAGCTGCTTCTGCAATGTCTCCAGCGGGGCCACGAAGCGCGTGCGCCAGTGCTCGCGGACATTCGCGCGGTCCAGGTCGAGCGTCACGCGGCGACCCTGCGACAGGAACGCCAGCGGTGCCGCCGGAGGGGCCAGCTCAAGCGGATCCACCAGCAGCATCACCACCACTTCGTGGTGCATCGCCAGCGCGGTCCACCGTGCAACGCTGATGGCAGCGGCCTGGCCGGGGTCGGCCAGCACCACCACGCGCGCACCCGGCCGCAGCAGGCGGGCGGCATGTTCCAGTGCACGGTCCAGCCCGGCATCGTCGGAAGGCGGTTCGGCGTACCAGCGGGTCAAGGCATCCAGCACGCGCAGGACGCCGCGGGTGCCACCGGCGGGCGGCACTGGCGCTTCAACCGCACTGCCGCGCAGTGCACCCAGGCGATCGCCCTGGCGCTGCGCCAGCCAGGCGGCAATCGCGCCGACGCGCGCGGCCTGCACCGACTTGAAGCGCACCCGGGTGCCGAAATAGAGCACCGGGTCGGTGTCGGCCACCAGCAGGGTCAGGCGCTCGCGTTCGGCCTGGAACAACTTGGTATGGGCGCGCCCGGTGCGGGCGGTCACGCGCCAGTCGATGTGGCGTGCGTCGTCACCGGCCACGTATTCGCGCGACTCGGCGTACTCCATGCCGCGCCCCCGCATCGGCGCGGGCGCGCTGCCGGCATGGCCAAGCCGCCCCCGCCGGGCCGGCGCCAACCGGTGCGCATTGCGCCGCAAGGCGACCAGTTCGGCCAGGCTGGGGCGCAGGCCGTCGCCCATGGTCGTGCCTGCCGCGCTGTCCACGTTGGACTCCATGGGGATCAGGGTGCCGGTACGCGCGCCAGCAGTTCGGCCACCAGGCGGTCGCCGTCCCAGCCTTCGGCGGTGGCTTCGTAGCTGGGCAGCACGCGGTGCCGCAGCACGTCCGGGGCCACGCTGCGCACGTCATCGGGGGTGACGAAGTCGCGGCCGGCAAGCCAGGCACGCGCACGCGCGCAGCGCTCCAGCGCAATCGAGCCACGCGGGCTGGCGCCCCAGGCGATGCGACGGGCCAGCGCCGGGTCGTAACGGGCGGCGTCGCGGGAGGCCAGCACGATTTCGATCAGGTAGCGCTCCAATGCCGGCGCCATGTGCAGCGACAGCACCGCCTTGCGGGCGTCGAACACATCCTGCAGCGGCATCCGCGCCGGGGCCGGCGGCGGCGTGCCCAGGGCGTCGCGCGCACGCTCGCGCGCCAGGCGAAGGATCTCCGCTTCGGCATCGGAGTCGGGATAGCCAATGCGCACATGCATCAGGAAACGGTCCAGCTGCGCTTCGGGCAGCGGGAAGGTGCCTTCCTGCTCGATCGGGTTCTGCGTGGCCATCACCAGGAACAACGCCGGCAGCGCGTAGGTGTGGCGGCCGACGGTGACCTGCCGCTCGCCCATCGCCTCCAGCAGCGCCGACTGCACCTTGGCCGGGGCGCGGTTGATTTCGTCGGCCAGCAGGATCGGGTGGAAGATCGGCCCCGGCACGAACTCGAAGCGGCCCTCCTGCGGGCGCCAGATCTCGGTGCCGGTCAGATCGGCCGGCAACAGGTCCGGGGTGAACTGCACGCGTGAGAAGTCCGCCTCCAGGCGCGCGGCCAGCGCGCGGATGGCGGTGGTCTTGGCCAGCCCCGGGGCGCCTTCGACCAGCAGGTGGCCATCGGCCAGCAAGGCGGTAAGGAGCCGATCGACCAGCGCCGCCTGGCCGACGATCTCGCCGGCCAGTGCATCGCGCAGGGCGCGGAAGCCGTCGTGCAGGCGAGAGACCTCGCGTTCGACCGACGGCGTGACCGCCCCGGGGAGCGCATCGGGAAGTGGGGGAATGGAGTTCATGGAGACTAGGACCAGCGCCAGGGAAATCGGTTCCCCACTATCATCGCAGCCTGCTGCTGCGCCTGCATCAAGGCGGGATGAACAGGAATCGCGCGCATGCAAGCGCTGCAGGACGCGGCCATCGACGCGCGCTCAGCGGGCGAAGACCTGGGTGGGAGAGCCCCGTTGGGCTCGCCGCCAAACGCAGAAGGGCCGCCCAGGGCGGCCCTTCAACACGCATCAGCGCGGCAGGGAATCAGTCGGCGCGCTTTGCAACCCGCAATACCTTCGGGGTCACGAAGACCAACAGCTCGGCCTTGTCCTTGTTGCGGCTACGCTTCTTGAACAGGTTGCCCAGGAACGGCACGTCGCCCAGGAACGGCACCTTGTTGATGCTGTTGCGGTCGGTGAACTCGTACACGCCACCGATGACGACGGTCTGGCCGTCCTCCACCAGCACGGCCGTGTTCACTTCACGGCGATTGATCGTCGGCACTTCACCGTACCCCTGCAGACGGATGTAGCTCTCGACTTCATCCTTCTTGACCGACATGTTCAGGAACACGCGGTTGTCGTTGGTGATGGTCGGGGTGACCTTCAACTCCAGCACCACTTCCTTGAACTGCACGTTGGGCGTTGCGGCACCACCGCTGCCGCCACCGGTGATGGTGACGTAGGCGATTTCCTTACCCTGCTTGATCAGTGCTTCGCGCTGGTTGGTGGTCACCACGCGCGGGTTGGAGATCAATTCGCCACGCGACTCCTGCTGCATGGCCGACAACTCCACGTCCAGCAGGTAACCGGCGTTGAGGATCGACAGTGCCAACGAACCCGGGTTGGAGGCGGCCGCGACCGGCAGGTTCCAGTTGAGGTTGCTGCCGCTCAGCGTGTTCGGCGTCCGCACGGGTATTGCGCCCGTGCGGCCACCGGCCTCCCATGCCGCCACGTCGCGGGCGTACTGGGTGGCATTGGTGGAATTGCTGGTGGCGTTGGCGTGGTTCTGTTCAACGTTGCCGCCGAAGTACACGTTGTCGCGCGCACCGCTGATACCGAACTTGGCACCCAGCTCCCGGGCAAACGAATCGGTGGCGATGACGATGCGGCTTTCGATCAATACCTGGTCGACCGGGCGGTCGATCACGTTGATCAGCTCGCGCATGCGCGCCAGCTTCTTCGGAATGTCGCTGATCATCAGCGTATTGGTGCGCTCGTCGGCAACGATGCGCCCCCGCGAGGACAGGAAGCCGCTGTCTTCCTGCGAACTGCTGCCGCTGCCACCACCGCTGCCACCGCTGTTGCCGCCGATGCCCTTGGCTTCGGTCAGCGCTTTGAAGATCTGCGCGGCGTTGTGGTAGTTGATCTGGATGTAATCGGTGACCAGGTCTTCGCGGTTCTCGATCGCGATGCGCGCGTCTTCCTTGTCCTGCTCGAACTTGGCCAGTTCCGGCTGCGGGGCGACCCACACCACGCCGCCTTCGCGACGCTTGTCCAGGCCCTTGGCGCGCAGCACGATGTCCAGCGCCTGGTCCCACGGCACGTTGACCAGACGCAGGGTGACGTTGCCTTCAACGCTGTCGGAGGCCACCACGTTCAGGTTGGACTCTTCGGCGATCAACTGCAGCACCGTGCGCACCGGCACGTCCTGGAAGTTGAAGGTCACCGGCTTGCCGCTGTACCCGCGCTGGGCAATGGCAGTGGCCGCCTGGGTCACGGTGGTGGCATTGATCGCGCCGGTGGCCGGGGCCTCCTTGCGCGGGCTGATCTCCACCACATACTCGTTGCCGGTCTGGTAGGCCAGCGACTCGAACGCGGTATTGGTGTTGAGCACCAGCTGGGTGCCGCCGCCGTAGGGCTTGGGATCGATGCGCTGCACCGGCGTGGCGAAATCGACCACGTTGATCGACTTCTGCAGGTTCTCCGGCAGGCGCACGTTGCCAACGTCGATCACCACGTTGTTGCCCTGGGTGCGAAGGTCGGGGCTGGCGCCCTTGCCGTCGAACTGCAGGATCAACCGCCCGGCGCCGTCGTCACCGCGCTTGAAATCGATCTTGGATACCGACAGCGAAGCCGGCGCGGTGATCGGCGCGGCGCTGGCGGCAGGCTGCGGAGCCGCTGCGGCGGGCGTGGCCGCCAACAGCGTGCCATTGGCCACCATGAGCGCGACTCCCAGCGCGCACAGGTGGATCAGCTTCGGGCGCCTGTCGGGACGCTGCCGCATGGCATTGGAAAAGGTCATCGTGCTATCCCCGTAATCATTCATTGA
>Ga0182008_10003102_pt1 | contig 10188 bp, 6 predicted proteins | sample Sormic07211129_1_FD_120482 | JGI IMG/M metagenome (GOLD analysis project Ga0182008, IMG submission 120482) | Rhizosphere microbial communities from Sorghum bicolor, Mead, Nebraska, USA - 072115-129_1 metaG | ecosystem: Host-associated > Plants > Roots > Rhizosphere | place: USA: Nebraska...
CGATGGTCATGGTCTGGTCGGGGTTGTCGCGGACCAGGTCACCGTGGCTGATGTCGTTGGTCCAGGTGGCACCGCTGTTGGCCTTGCCCGCGAAGGGGTTGGACTCGGTGGCGGCCTGCGGGGTCCAGGAACCGTTCAGGCTGGTGGCGGTGAACGAGCGGAAGTAGCGCTGCTCGTTCGCGCCCCGAGCCTCGACGATCATCAGGTACTGGTTCTGGCCCTGGACCTTGTAGACCTGCGGCGCCTCGAACAGGTTCTTCACCGTGTCGCTCATGACCGTGGTGTACGACGAGCCGAAGCTGCCCGGGAAGTTCCCGATCGGCATGCTCGCCCGGTAGATCTTGCCGTTGTCGCCGGCGAGGAACAGGTACATGTTCTGGCCGTCGGCGATCAGGGTCTGGTCGATCGGGCCGGTGCCGGAGTCGGGGATGCTGCCGGTGAACAGCGGATGCGGCGCGGACCAGCTGCCGGGGTCGGTGGGGTCGCTCGACGTGCGGTAGACGAACGGCGACGCGCCCCACTGGGACGCCAGCACCCAGATCTTCCTGGGCGCGAAGTAGAACAGTGTGGGCGCCACCGCGCTCTGGCTCATGCCGGTCTGGCCGGCCGAGGCCATGTCCGCCCAGTTCGTGAAGGGCTTGAACATCATCGAACCGTACGACGATCCCGACACGCTCGACGCGTAGACCAGGTGCTTGCCGTTGTACGTCACGGTGGTGAAGTCCTTCACCGCGTCCCACCCGTTCGCCGGCTGCGCCAACGCACCCGTCGACGTCCACCGGTAGGTCGACGGAAGGGCACACGTGGCGCCCGTCGGCGTGGACGTGGTCGAAGCCGAAGCCGGCGTCGGTGTCGATGCCGATGTCGATGTCGATGCCGACGTCCTGAAGGTCCAGTGCTGGTTGGCGCCGCCGCCGTTGTTGTCCCAGATCTGGACGGGAGTGCCGTTGGCGGTCCGACCGCCGGGGGTCTCCAGCACCCGGCCGCTGGCGACGTTCGTCAGGGTGTAGGTGCCGTCGCTGTTGCGGGCGGCCCGCCAGTGCTGGTTGGCGCCGCCGTGGGAGTCCCAGACCAGCAGCTTCGTCCCGTTGCCCGTCTGGTTGCCCGGCTCGTCGAGTACCCGGCCGCTGGCGACGTTGGTCAGCGTGTAGGTGCCGTCGCTGTTCCGGGCGGCCCGCCACTGCTGGTTGGTGGCACCGCCGGCGTCCCACACCTGGAGCGGGGTGCCGTTGCCGTTCTGTCCCGCGGGCTCGTCGAGGACGCGCCCGGCGGCCGCGTTGGAGAGCGTGTAGACGGTGCCGGAGGTGAGGTCCCCGGCCGCCGTCGTGCCGCCGCCCGCCGTGCTCCCGCCGCCGCTGCCGCTCCCGCTGCTGCCGCGCAGGGCGGTGAGCACCGCGTCGTAGGCGGGCTTCTTGTTGCCGCCGCTGTCGAACAGCAACGGGTTCTCACCGGTGCGCCAGGAGTCGCTGTCGCGGATGCCCCAGACCGTGATGCCGGTGCAGCGGGAGACGTCGAGGCAGTCCTGGACGGTGTCGGTGTACGCGGTGGCGGACGCCTGGGCGATGTCGAGCTCGGTGATCTGGACGTCCACCCCGAGCGCGGCGAACCTGGACAGCGTGGTCTGGAAACTGGCCGGAGGGCCGCCGGCGCCGAAGTGGCTCTGGAAGCCGACGCAGTCGATGGGCACGCCGCGGGACTTGAAGTCCTTGACCATGTTGTAGACGCCCTGCGTCTTGGCGTCGGTCCAGTTCTCGATGTTGTAGTCGTTGTAGCAGAGCTTGGCCGCGGGGTCGGCGGCCCGCGCGGTGCGGAACGCCTCCTCGATGAAGCCGTTGCCCAGCACGTCCTGGAAGACCGAGCTGCGGTGCTGGCCGCTGCCGCCGTCGGCGAACGCCTCGTTGACCACGTCCCAGGCGTAGATCTTGCCCTTGAAGTGGGTCATCTCGGTGGTGATGTGGTGGTCCATCACGCTGCGCAGCGTGCCCGCGTCGGTGATGGACTTGACCCAGCCGGGCAGTTGGGAGTGCCACACCAGGGTGTGGCCGCGCATCCGCTGCCCGTGCGCGGTGGCGTGGTTGACGATCTGGTCGGCCGGGCCGAAGTTGAAGTTGCCGCGGGAGGGTTCGGTGGTGTCCCACTTCATCTCGTTCTCCGGGGTGACCATGTTGAAGTCCCGGTCGAGAATCGTGGAGTACGTCGAGTCACCGAGCCTGCCCGACGACACCGCGGTGCCGAAGTAGCGGCTGCTGCCGGCCGCCGCGGCGGCCAGGGTCGGGGTGGGCGTCGCCGACGTGCGTGCGGCCAGCGCGACCAGCGGTACGGCGGCACCCGCGGCGGCGAGGACCACGGCGGCGGCGAGCACGCGGCGGGTCGCCGGACGGCGACGATGAGAGCGGTTCTGATCTGACAACGGCATGTCCTTCTGGCACAGCGGACCTTGATCCGGCCCCGGTTGCCCGACAGTCGCCGCCACGCGCCCAAAGGTTGCCGCGGTCGGGGGAAGAGTTTCCACGGCCGCCGCCACGCGCACAAAGGTTGCCGCGCTCAAGGAAGGGTTCCCACGACCGCCGCCACGCGCCCAAAGGTTGCCGCGGTCGGGGGAAGAGTTTCCACGGCCGCCGTCACCCACCGAACCGTGCGGCAAGGGCACGCGTCGCCTTGCCGCACAGCTCGCGTTCACCGGGTCGGGCCGAACCCTCCCCTTACCGACGCGGAGCCGCCCGAAGCCCGCGCGTCGACGCGGTAGCCGTCGCCCGAGGCACCGCGCACGCCGACGCCGTTGTTGAACTGGGCGGCGAACTCATGGCTCCCGGCCGGCACGGTCAGGCCCGGCTTGAGGACCCAGCGGTAGACCAGCGCGCCGCCGGCCTCCTGGACGGTGACGGTGAAGTCACCGCTCGGCAGGGTCTGCCAGGTGCCGGTGTTCTGCACCCCGCCGGTCTGCGCGATCCGGATCTCGATCGTGAGCGAGGTGAGCGGCTGGGTCGTCCTGAGGGCGAGGTTGCTCTGCGTCCAGTAGACGGTGCTGCGCGAGTCCACCGAGCCGGCCGACGACAGCGGCCCGTTCCGGCTCCCGTCGGCGGACGGCGACGGACCGGTGGCCTGCGGAGTCGGGCGCGCGCTGCCCGGTCTGGTGGCCGGGGCCGGCGCGACCGGGGCGGGGCGGGCCGATGTCGGGGGCGGGGAGCTGACGGTCGGGGACGGGGTGGCGGGCACGGTCACGGTGGCCGACGGCTCCGGTCTCGCGACGATGGCGGCGACGGCCAGGCCGCCGGTCGCCAGGATGCCGGTGGCGGCGAGTCCGGCGAGCACGACCCTGGTCCCGGACCTCGCGAACGGCCGCGCGCGGTGGCGGACGGCGGGGCCGGCCATGCCGCGCTGCACCCTGGCCAGCATCCTCGCGCGGTCGGGCCGGTGGGTCCCGGCGGCCTCGCGCAGCTGACGGGCGATCTCCTCGTTCACCGGTTCCTCCTCCCTGCCATCAGGTTTCCGGCCGCTCGTGCGCCCAGCGTCCTTTCCAGCTCGGCCATTCCCTTCGAGGTCTGGCTCTTCACCGTGCCGACCGATATGCCCAGCGCCAGCGCCGTGTCCTTCTCGGACAGGTCGAAGGCGTGCCGCAGCACCACGCAGGCGCGCTTGCGGAACGGCAGCCGGTCGAGCGCCGCGCGCACGTCCAGTACGGCCGCCGTGTCCGGCCCGTCCACCTTCTCGGGGCTGCGGGACCAGAACAGCGCGATCCGGCGTCGCTCGCGCACCGCGCTGCGGATCCGTCCCCGCGCCAGGTTGGCCACCACACCGCGGGCGTAGGCGACCGGGTGGTCGGCCTGCCGCAACCGGTCCCAGCGCTGCCACAGGGCGACCAGGGCATCCGCCGCGAGGTCGTCCGCCGCGTCACTGTCACCGGTCAGCAGGTGGGCCAGACGGGCGAGTTCGGCATAGTGGCGTTCGAAGAAGTCGTGGAACTCCGCGGACGCGTCGTCGAGGACCATCCCCCCGTCGCCCTCTCCTGGCAGTGACGTGCGCGTTTGTTGCGCATTGAACAACATTGGGGGGCGCAGCCTAACAGGGCCCGGTCCGGGACCGGACCGGCGGTCGTGCTCGGTCGCGGGGCGGTGCAAGGTGACCGGCGGGCTGGTCAAGGCCGGACGAACCGGACGGCGGTCGGCGCAGCGACGTCCAGCAGCGCCGAGGGAAGATCCATGACCGGTCCGCGCCCGTGCCACGGTCGCGGCGCGGCGTGCTTCGTTGCCCTCATGCCCGTCCATCCGGTAGTTCGAGTCGGCCTTCTGGCTCCCAGTCGCCGCGGAGGACGAGAAGGTTGCCGCTTCTCCGGGTTTTTTTGAGATCCCGGTGGCCGGCCACAGGTCTTCACGCCCGTAAGGATCACCAGCACTTCAGGAAGCACCCCGACTCGATGAAGCGATCTTGGCACCTTGTCCTGGCGTCGGCTCTCCTCGCGGGAGCCGTCACACCGGTGGTCGCGGTGGGCAGCGCGGTCGCCGCGGACGGCGACATCACCTCGGCCGTCCTGGCGAACCGTGATGTCGTACTGACCGGTGACGCGGTCGTGCGCGTCCCGCGGGGAACCCACACCTACACCGGTGTGATCAGCGGTGAGGGAGCCCTGCGCGTGTCCGGCACCGGCACGCTGGTCCTCGCCAAGGACAGCACCTTCACCCTGCCGCGCTCCCGGCAGCACCAGAGGGTCCGGATCCCGGGAGGCAACCACCCGTACGTCGTGGTCGACCGTCCCGACGAGCCCGCGGTCACCGTGGACGCGGGGGCGACGCTCCAGTACGGCACCGGCGGTACGACCGGCCTGATCGGGTCCTTCCCGTACAACACGCCCGGCTACCAGCAGAACCAGGACAACATCCGGGTGGACGGCACCCTGCGTCTGTCGCTGACCCGGCTGTTCAACCTGGGCATCATCAGCGGCTCCGGCCTGGTCACCCAGCCCCGGGGCATGTGGGGGACGCTCCAGATCTGCGGCACCAACCCGTTCTCCGGCATCTTCGACAACGGCACGGTCACCAACTTCGCGAGCACCACCTGTGCCGCCGGACTGCCAGGCGCCCGCACCGTCGTCAACCGCGGTTCATGGATCATCGACACCCCGCTCCACCACACCGTCGTAGAGCGGCAGAACTTCTACAGCCACGAGTTCGGCAACGACGTCAACGTGCACTCCCGCCCGGGCAGCAAGGTGATCCTCACCGGCGTCTACAGCTGGAGCGACAGCGCCGACGGGGCGGCGCCGTCGCTGAGCGACCCCGGACTGAACTGGCGGCCCGTGGCCCACCAGCTGAACAAGCGCGGCACCAACATCGAGGGCGCCGACGTCCAGTGGGGCGACGGGACCACACACCGGATCTTCATGCCCGGCACGGCGCAGACGGTCTACATCAACCTGCACGCCAGACGCCAGCGCTCCCGGCTCACCTTCGACTACGACGGACCGGTGACCCTGGGCGCGCCCATCGGCGGCGGCATGTATCACGACACCCTCAGCACACCCGGCGCCGGGGACGTCGTCATCGCCGGCACCCGCGGCAACGACGTGACCTTCGCGGCGGCGCAGTACTACGACGGATCGACCACCATCGAACGGAACGCGACCCTCCGTCTCGGCTCCGGGACGGCGGGCGGCGACGGGAGCCTGCACACCGGCGGAGCCCTCGACAAAGTGATCGACAACGGTTCACTCGTGGTCCGCAACACCAGGACACCCGCCTCCCTCCCGGCGGTGACCGGTGCCGGATCGGTGACCCAGAGCGGAGCCGCGGCCACCACCGTCACCAGCGCCGCCTACACCGGCGCCACCACCGTGGCGAAGGGCCGCCTGATCGTCTCCGGGACCTCTCTGCGGACATCCAGCCGGGTCGCCCTGACCCGTTCCTCGGCCGTCCTGGATCTCAGCAAGGCCGGCGACACGACCCTGCGCAGGCTGAAGGTCGTCACCGGCGCGAAGATCCTCCTCCCCCGGAACTCCCGTGAGCTGACCGTCGGTTCGACGACCGCGAAGGTCTCCGGTACCGGTCTCGCCATCGGCGGGGCGCGCTTCTCCGTCAGCCGGACCGGCGCCCGCACCGTGCTCACCGCTCTCCCCTCCTCCGCCGCGAAGACACCGGCGCCCTCCCCGTCCCGGACCCGCCGAGCGGCCACCCCCCTGGGCGCCCCCACCGGCACCACGACGGACACCGGCGCCATGGCCGACACCGGCAGCGACGTCGGTGCTCCGTGGGCCGTCACAGGACTGACGGGCGCCGCTCTCGCCGGCGTCGCCGCGGTCATCGTCCTCGTGCGCCTCCGCTCGCGTCCGCGTACGTCCCCGCGTCACTCCCGCTGATCCCCCGCCGCCACTGATTCCACCGGCCCGCCCCTGGCTGTCGGCGCTCACCCCTTACGATGACTCCGCTGCCGCGGTGTGTGTGATCCCGACGGCGATTGCCCGCGGGCCCCGCACCCCGCTCGGTCGGCGCGAGCGGGGCTTCGTACCCGCGTCAGGTCGATCGGAGGGAGACCCGATGCCCAGGCATGCCGCGCCCGAGGCCGACGTGATAGCCGCGGCTCGGGCCGGCGATCGCGGCGCCCTGGAAGAGCTGAGCTCCGGGACGCTTCCGCTGGTCTACAGCGTCGCGGCGCGTGCGTACCCGTACCGCGACGACGTCGACGACGTCGTCCAGGAGACGATGATGCGCATCCTGCGCGGCATCGGGGGACTGGAGCGCCCGGAGGCGTTCCGGTCCTGGGTGATCACCATCACCGTGAACGAGGTCCGCGACCAGATCCGCAGGCGCGGCAGGAGGGAGACGACGGGAGCGGCGTTCGACGCGGCCGAGCACCGGCCCGACCCGGCCGCCGACTTCGCCGAGGGGGTCATCCTCGGCCTGCGGCTGTCCGGGCAGCGCGAGGAGTCCGTACGCGCGACCCGTTGGCTCGACGAGGACGACCGGGAGCTGCTGTCGCTGTGGTGGCTGGAGACGGCCGGCCGGCTCGCCCGGGCCGAACTCGCCTCCGCTCTGGACATGACCGGTCATCAAGCGGCTGTACGGGTGCAGCGGATGAAGGAGCGCCTGCACACCTCCCGCGTCATCGTCCGAGCCCTCGCGGCCAGGCCCGCCTGCGGGGAACTGACCCGGCTGACCCTGGACTGGAACGGGACCCCCAGCGGCCTGTGGCGCAAACGCCTCGGCCGCCATGTCCGGCAGTGCCCGCGGTGCACGCGCCACGAGGAAGGCATCCTGGCCCCGGAAGGACTGCTGGCACCCCTGGCCCTGCTGCCCCTGCCGACGGCACTGCTGGCCTGGCGCCCGTGGCTGTCCGCGGGAACGCACACCGCGGCGACCGGTCACGCCGCCACGACGGCCACTTCGGGCAGCGGGGGTTCCGCGGCGGCGGGGACGGGCGGGACGGCAGGCACGGCGGGGACTGCAGGAACCGTAGGAACCGTAGGGACGAGCCTCACCGCGAAGGCCGTGGTGGCGGTGAGTGCGCTGCTGGCCGTGGGTGGTGGGGTGCTCGTGTACGCGGCCCCATGGGCCAGCCCGTCGGCACGTCCGGCCACCGCCGCCCCGACGGTTTCCGGCCGCCCGGCGCCCACCGCATCCACCTCTGCCTCTGCCTCTGCATCCGTATCGGCATCCGCATCACCGTCACGGCCGGCACCGGTACGGGGCTCGGCCGTCTCGCATCCCTCGCCCCGGCCGCGGTACGGGTCCGTGGTCGACACCGTGGACAGCGCGCCACCGCCGGACCGGCCGCCCTCCGCACTGCCCCGCCGCCCGCAGACCACGGTGGCGATGACGGGGCTCAAGAAACACCTGGACGGCTACCAGCTCGTCCACCGCGGGGACACGGTGGTACTGCGCGGGAAGGGCTACTTCACCGTCCACTGGGACGTGGTGTACGAGACGCGCCCCGGGCTGCTGACCATGCCCTCGTGGACCGGACTGCGAGGCAGGCTGTTCCACGTGGCCTCGGGCGGCGGCCACCGCATGGACGACCCTCAGCCGGGCGCGCCCGCCGACGGCACCTGGATGGGCAACCGGCAGCAGGGACTGACCGTCCTGCCGCCGGGAGCCCAGCAGATGTGGCAGAACGAGTACTACTACCTGGACGGCAGCGTCACACTCCACCTCACCGAGACCCAGGCCGACTACAACCTCGACGTCCTGCCCTCCTCCTGGCAGGAGACAGCCGACGACATCGCCACTCCCCCGGCCCTCCACTCCGCCGACCGCGAACGGTACGGACTCGTGCGCGACACCGGCCACGACGACGCCCCCGTACCGCAGTACGCCACCCGCACCACGCCGACCGACCCGGGCACCGTGCCCCAGCGCTCCGTCGTGTCCTGACGATGGGCGGTCGCCCGGGCGGGACCGCTGACCGCTCGGACGGCCGTCACGGGGTTCCGGGGGTCGCGGACACCGGTCCCCGGATCCAGTCCACCAAGTCGTACACGGCATGGCAGTAGGGGTCGTGGACGTCCTTGCGCATGCGCTCCAGCTCACCCAGCAGGAGGAGCGGGAGCGCGGTGTGCACCGCTGTCACGCCGACCATGACGGCCCCTTTCTCGTCCTGGAGGGGGAGGTCGACGCCGAACGGCGGTGCGTCCTGTGCCTCGGGGGTGTCCAGGTAGAGGCGGCACCTTGTCCGGTCCAGGAGGAGGAACCCGCGCAGGCGCAGTTCCGGGGGCTCTACCGGCTCCGGCGAGAGGGAGAACGCGGCCGCTGCGGCGTGCAGTGCGTCCGGGACCTTGAAACGCGGCTCGGCGACGAAGGCGTGAACGGGGGCGGTCGCGTCGATCACGGGGATCCCGAAGGCGTCGCGCGGTGCCTCCCGGATCTCCTTCTCCTGTTCCGAGCGGTCCGCTGCCAGACCGCGCAAGGCGGCTGCGAGGTCTTCCGGGGGGATGTTCCCACCCTGGGGGTCTGTGAGCGGCATGTCGTAGGCGACGGAGCTGTCGAGTCGACGCCCGTCCCAGATGACGACGCGGCCGGTGCCGGGGCGGTCCGGGGAGGTCACCACACCTCGGACGAGCCGGACTTCCGGTCCGAACGTGAAGGCCGTGACACGGCTCAGCATTTCGTGCGCCAGCTGCGCCTGCAGACCTGACAGGCCCGTCTCGTCCCATGCCATCGAGTGCTCCGTCATACTCGGTTCGACGTGTCCGAGCTCTGTTTACACCCTCTGGGAAACCGCTGGTCAGGCCCCCGGCCAGGGGGCGTTCGGGGCGGGGCCGCGTTGACATGGGGCGTCGTCGGACGTTGACTGACGGGACGGCGCAGGGCCGTGAGAGCAGGGCCGATCAGGGTTCCGGCAGGCCGCAGCAGGCCGCCGACAAGGCCGAGGACGTCTTCGGACGGCGGCCCCCATCACCACGCGAACGGTGGATACGACGATGTACGACCAGACACGCGCCCAGCAACCCGCCGACCGGCCCCCGGGCCTCGCCGGGCGCCGCGCACAAGGCCCGGAACCGCTGCTCGCGTCCGGCGAGCGGGACAGGATCGTCCGGCGCCTCGGACATGCCGTGAACACCTTCGCGGACGCCCCGGCCGAGGCCCTGGAGGAGGCCGAGAACGCCTTCGACGACGCCACCGAGGCGCTGGTGAACGCCCTGACGGAACGTCGGCGCGTCATGCGCGAGGGCTGGCAGGACCGGGACCCCGAGACCCAGTCCGCCGAACTCCGGCTCGCGTTGCGGGAGTACCGGGAGATCACCGGGCGGCTGCTGCGGGCGTGAACGGCGCGCGTGAAGAGGGAGTTCCCGCCCGGCCGAGTCCGGGCATAGCCTGACCGTACCGAGGGCTTTTCGCGCAGCGCGATCGGCGGTGCCGTTCCCGGCGAGTGACCAAGTGGGCAGCCGCCCTCGGCTCCCGGGACGGGACCGCACGATGGAAGCCGGCAGAACGCCTGTCGAAGCCACCGGAGCCACCGGAGCTGCCGGAGCTGCCGGAGCTGATGAAGACCTGCGCGCCGGCGGCGAGCACACCTACCGAATGCCCTTGCCCCGTCTGGCCCTCACCCTCGGAGTCGGCCGCGGTCCGCTGGACGGCGCCTGGTGGCCGCGCTGCGGGGCGCTGGAACTGGAACTGCCTTCGCTGGTGGCCACGTTGGAGCCGGACCTGGGCACCATGGTGTACGTCACTGTCGCCTCCGCCCAATGGCCCGACGCACCGC
>Ga0182008_10003104_pt1 | contig 10186 bp, 10 predicted proteins | sample Sormic07211129_1_FD_120482 | JGI IMG/M metagenome (GOLD analysis project Ga0182008, IMG submission 120482) | Rhizosphere microbial communities from Sorghum bicolor, Mead, Nebraska, USA - 072115-129_1 metaG | ecosystem: Host-associated > Plants > Roots > Rhizosphere | place: USA: Nebraska...
CCCTAAGCGGCCGTGACCGCAGCAACGGATATGTACACAGAACCGTATGAAGTCAGGTGGTGCTAGCGCCGACCATTCGAAAGCCCATGAGAGAAATCGTTATCTGGACGACCAGAACCAGACACAGCAATACCGCTGCCATTCCCCAGTCACCGTGGTCGGCGATAACCCCCAACGTCGCGATCATTATCGTGGCGCCAATATTGCCGACTAACCAGAAAATTGAGGTCGCCGTCCCAGACCTGGAGAGTCCGGCAGTGTCGGCTATCAGTTGCAGCAAAAGAGGCAGCGGAGATAACAGCGCGGCACCGATCACGATCCCAGCTAGGCTCAATATCCAAGGGGAACCCGAGGTGAAAAGCAGTACCGTGCCTCCCCCTGCCAACAATGAAACCCCGGACAGAATGCTCCCCACGCTTGCACCGCTGCGCACCAGTAAAGGCATGAACGTCATACCCGCGATACCACCGGCCAACATCAGAACAACGATAAATCCTGAAACCTGGGCATCGATCCCCTGACGCAACAGGATCGGCTCCAGCCATGTCGTAATGGCGGAGAAATAGCCGTTGGTTAAAAAAATCATCAGCAAAACCGCCGTGAACGGAGCCGTGCGCAATAAATCGACACCCTCCGCCAGTAAACGGCCGCCGGACTTGGTTGGGGCGGACGTTGTTTGCACAAGAGGGCCATCTCGCGGGACATAAATGAAGGTCAATAGCGCAATCAGCCCCAGGATCGCGACGTCAATCAACAACGAACTGCTGACGTTCCCCTCCTCCGTCAACGGGACAATCATGAACGCGGAGCCTATACCCAGGAAAATCACCGTACTGAACAGCGTCGTGACCCGCACATGTTCATCTTCAGAAAACCAGGTGATCATCAACTTGACGAGCAGCGACATGGTCAACGGTTGAACGAACCCGAACAACAGTTGGCCGGCAAGCAGGTATTCATAATGGGGTTGTAACACCCGGATCAAGGCCGCCAACAACATGGCAATGGCTGTGATACGCAAGGCTGTTTGTACCGATATCCGGTCAATCAGGCCACCGCTGGGAAGTGCCAGCGGTAATGCAAGTGCCGTCACAGCCAAAGACAATGAACCGACTTCCCCATAAGTAATACCGTACTGGGTGGACACCTGATCCGTGATAGGCGCAAAGCGCATCCATTCATACTGGGTCAACGCCAGCATGCCGGAGTAAATACAAAGAATACGGTAACGTACTGGGATCACTTTAATCTCCCGCAAGAAGACACAAGTGAAGTCCGGGGCGAATGCGCCGGACCTTGAGTTCACACTGTGCAATCAAAACGCCCTCACAGGGCATTGGTTGTCAGCAACCTTAATACTTGATTCCGGTTGCCAGGCTCCAGTCACCGTATTGCGTGCGGGAAACTGTAATATCGCGAAAACCGGCGATCGTCAGCAGCTCCCTTATCTCGGTCTCTGACAACTGCTGACCCTGGGTCCAAAGCAACATGTTCGCGTTATAAGCCGCGACATTATGTGGGCCGGTCTTGTCTTTATTAAAAAACATCTCATGAAGAATGATACGGCCGCCGCTGGGCAGTGCATCAAAACTCTTTTTGGCCAGAAACAGACACTTGTCCAGCGGCCAATCATGAAAGATATCACTGTAAAGATGCACATCGGCGGCTGGATACTCAGACGCCCAGATGTCTCCTTTATGGGTTGTGATGCGCCCCGCCATCCGGTACTGCTCGACGTAGGTATCGGCAATATCGCAGACATAGGGAAGATCAAAGATTACGGCATTCAGTTCAGGCCATTTCTCCAACGCACAAATAGAGTGAACACCCGAACCACCGCCCACATCCAGAAGACAGGTATACCCGGACAGATCAATCCGACCCGACCAGGCCCGAGCCGGTCCTTTGCTTTTACTGTGCATCGCCTTGGTGAAAATTTCGCTGTGTAACTGGTCCTGCGCATTGTTCTCAAACAGATCCGTCTCACCGAACAACCCGGACTCTCCACTGAGCATCGACTCTTTGAAGAATGCATAAGAGAACGCATCCTCTTTGTGGCGTGCGGATTGCAGAACCCCACTGAACGAGGTCTCCGACTTTCGGGTCAGAAACGCTTGCGCCAAAGACGTCAGGCCATAGCACTCCCCACTCTTCTCAAGCAGCCCCTGACTGGTGCACATAGCCACAAGCGCCTGTGCGGCCCGAGGTGCCAGTTCCAATGCCGAGCCGATTTCACCCAGCCTCAGCGCTTTGCCTTCAAGCAGATCAAACAGTTTTACTTCATCCGCAAAAAACAAGGTGTAGGTATTGATAAACCCGAAGTAGATATCAAATATCTGTTTATCACTGTGATGCTCCGTGTGCACTGTACTGTCCATGTAGATGCATATCCCATTTCAAAAATGCCGTTGAAGACCATCAACGATGCCATGACAATAGAAACCCTCAACAACACGATCAAACGCCTGCCTGGCCTCATGCGAAGCGTTGCCCACCAGGTAACCATGTGAACAGGCCTTCAACATCTCGATGTCATTACAACTGTCCCCGAACGAGATGACCCTGGCGGGGGAAATCTCATGTTTCTTGACAATGAAATCGACCCCCTGCTTCTTTCCGCACCCCGGGTGCATGATGGCGACATCGTAGACATTCTCAGGGTCGCCGGCGGCGGCACTGGCGTAGGTAATTGAGGCCTCAAGACCAACCTGCAAACAGAGTCTATGGATCTGCTCGATGGCGATCGCTTCACCGCCATCGGCATTCAAGTAATAACCCCGAATGCGTTTTTGCTGGAAAGCCTCCGACTGCAACGTCAACTCAATACCCTCTTGCTCGAACAGGGCGCTCAGCCTTATGACCCGCTCTGGAAAGGTTCCTGCGCCTTGTAACGGCCACCCCTCATCCTCCAGAACACTGTCCGGGTGATTCCAGTACAACTCGGTTCCCAGACTGGTCAGTGCAAAGTCCCAGGGAAACTCGGGGTATCTCTTCATCTTGTCCAGGACCACCGCTTGACTGTTTCCCGTGGCCCAGCCAAACAACAGGTGGTGCTTGCGTTTCAGTTGATTCAAACAGCTTTCCAGTTTGTCTATCCCGGCATCCGCCTCTCGAGATGACAAGACCGGCATGAACGTCTCGTCAAAATCAGAAACTATCAACCAGGTGTCTTTGCTCGTCATACCTGCTCACTCTCTGATGAGTCCCATGGACTGTGAGGATATTTCAATCCGGGAAAACTCCCCGACCGCTCCCTCGGAAAAGGGCGACTGCACACTAAACCCGACGCGCACTTCATCCGGGCAGTTGCTCACATAGAACGCCCGATGAAAAACCACGGCACCCTCAGAGCCACTCAGATAACACGAGAACACATCCCCACTTCGCGAAATGAACAGCCGCACAGGCTCATCGTTTACCTCGATGCCATTGACTTCATCGCTATAGGGCGATGAATGCACCGATACGATCTTCTTGTTGCTGCCGTACTCTTCAACACCGAACTTCAGCTTGTGCAGCCCGACGTGAAGAAAGAGCCCTGCAGCATCAAACTTGGCCAGGCTGAATAACTTGATGTCAGCACCAAGGGCAAACTCTCCCGTCACGGATGTGAGCAAAGTGCCCAAGCTGTCCACCGTATGAATCCCTGGAATATTGAACGAATCGCTACCGGGTTCGCTTCGCATTTTCAGAACCGGCGCTACATAACGCAGCTGTGCGCAATGCTCGGCACCGAACACACGATCACTGATCCTCAGTACGGTGTTCGGGTCTTCGCGCAAAAGAGGCGTATTGCCAACGGTGTCATCCATACAGGTTCATTCCGCCATCGACCGACAGGGATTGAGCCGTGATGTCTTCGTTCTCAAGCACCGCCAGACAGAACCGGGCAATGTTTTCCGGGATCTGTGTACGACCCAACGGGATCAGGCCCTCCATGCGAGCCCACAAGTCATCCAGCGACTCGTTGGGCGCGATGAGGCGGTTCTCCAGGTACTTCCACATATTGGTTTTGACGATGCCGGGGCAAACGCAGTTGACCCGGATATTGTGAGTGGCCAACTCCAGCGCCAAGGCGCCAGAGAAGCCCTGCAACCCGGCTTTCGCGGCGCAGTAGGAAGATATTCCAGGAAAGGCGACTTTTGCGGCAATGGAGCTGATGTTCAGGATCGCGCCGCCCTTGCCTCTCTGGATCAGTGCGCGGGCAGCTTCACGCGACGTCAGGTAAGGTGCTGTAAGGTTGGTTTGCACGATAGCGTCAAACTCGCTCAGCGATGATTCAACCGTGTTGATCAGGTGGCTGCTGCCAATGGCGTTGACCAGGCCGTAAAAGTGCTCTGACTCATGGACAACGCCCGCTACGGCTTCTATGACCTGGGCTTCAGACGTTGCGTCGACCGCAATGGCCTTTACCGAAAGCCCTTGCTCCACAAGATCCGCCGCCAGCGTGCGAGCCGCCTGATAACCACTGACATCCTGAGTTTGATAGTGGTTGATTGCATTGGGTGTCCGGTCGGTATCAAAGATGTAGACATGAACACCTTCTTTGGCCAGTACTTCAACAATCGCGGAGCCGATGCCTCTGGCACCGCCCACGACGATCATGGTTTTACCGGACAACTTGCCTTGCGCTTTATTTCCCTGCGTCATAAACCACTGCTCCTGAATCCATAGAAAGCCCGCCGAACCCTATACAGGGCTCAGAAAACCAATAAATAGTTGAAACTGCATTTAAACGTGTGAAGTCTAATTAACTAATGCGTACGGCGGATCAGCCAACAATGCATCCAGTGCTCGAGATGCAACATTTGCCTGGAAAGTCTCGATTGTTGGCCACTCATAGGCATCACCGAAGACCTTGCGAACTCGAACCAGCAACCTGGACTCAATGTATTCAGCCAGGTTGAAGCGACCACTGTTATGTTCTACGACAATAATTTCGGCACATTGGCTCAGCATCTCTTTAACCAGCTCAAGATCCGGCCGAACGGACAGGAACCGAATATGCGTGCATCTTTTTGTCGTGGCGACCTGAAAGGCTTCGTACGCCATCGACTCCGATGACACTATCAATGAACCGGCGGCAAACTCGGGCTGAAAAATATAGATATCTTCAGACAGCTTCCGGTACTTCTCTCTCAGGGCACACACTCTTTCCATGGGCTGGTCGTACATTAAGTACAGGCCGTTTCCACCCAGCACTTTCTGTCGATGAATACAGGCCAACAGATCGAGAGGGTCTGTCAGTTCGTATACGGTTTCTTCCGTCAGCAAGCTGAATACGGTTGAGGCGTATGTAGCTCCGCCCCACACACCGTTCTTCCGAGCGCCAATGACATGCAAATTACGACAGGCAATCAAAGCAGAGTGCAGTACATCTATCGCGTTGAGGTAATACTTGTCATCGGTCAGGACAAACTTCAGTTCATCATCCGGGCACCCCATCGCGCAGGTCAGCAACGCTGACTCGGCCAGGCCGGTGTTGCAATAACCGGACAATGACTTAAGGCCAAACCGAGCGGCCAGATCCGCGGTGAATACATGGACAGGTGCCCCTGACCGAACTTCTTCGATAATGTCGGCCGTTCGACTGCAACTGGAAGCTTTCCTCAGATCATTCTTCTGCTGATCGTCCGTTGACGTCATCAAACTCTGATGGCTGGCACGTTTGAAGGAGTGAACGCCTTTTTCGGTATGACAGATGATCGCGGCCGACCGATGGTCCTTCTCTGCCTGGCGAATGTGTTCACTGATCGCCTGGGTGTCGTGTCCATCCACTTCATAAACATCAGAAAAGTAGGCGGCCAGATACTCCGGCTTCAACTTCCCGGGAAGTGGGTCAATCCCTCTGCCATTGTTGTCCACTATCAACGTCAGGTTCTTGACCTCAAGTTCGCCAATCAGGCGAATCGCCTCGAAAGACACCCCTTCGTTCAACTCACCGTCACCCGCCACACAGATAACACGTGCATCACGATTGGTATTCGCTCGCCCCAACGCAATGCCCACTCCCTCGCCCAGGCTATGCCGCATGCTGTAGGCAAAACCGTAGTGTTTATTGACAACAGCCGGAATCTTGTCGTGAACCGCAGCCAAAAAAGCCAAAGGCATACCGTTGAGCACATGACGATAAGCATAAAACAATGGCGCAATATGCCCCCTGCCAATTACCAGATCCTGATTGGCCACCCCTGCCGCATTGCAGAGTTCCAATGCAAACAGTGCTTCGGCAATGTTCAGTGACGACAGGCAAGATGCCAGGGTTCCGTAACCGGCAATTTCATGAATCCGCTCCAGGCAGACCCTTACGTCTGAATAGAAGGGCGTAAATTGTCTGGCGATGGCTACCGACAGTTCGTTGATCGTCTGGCACTTCGACGACTCGGCAATACCGACTTCAATTTCCTCATTGGCACGCACATACTCATCGGCCGTCAGGTACGCCTTCCGTTTATGCACGCTTTGACGAATGCCATATAACGGCGTCAACAGGCTGGCAACTGGCTCGAGGTCATAACTGACTAATTGATTCATTCAACACCTCGAACACGTCACTTAGCGTTTCTTCTGACATGATGTAGGCGGGCGCCAGGCAAGCCCAATCTTCCTCACCTCGGATAATCAACTTCCTTTCAAAGCACAGCCCACCCAATTTCTTGCCTGCCTGCTCCCCAAGGCTTGAGTCCAGGGTTATGCCAATCAGCAAGCCGTGGGATTCAATTCGGGCGATCCGCTCATTCCCGGCGATTTCCTGACACAGCGCCTGAGTCTTTGTAATGAGTTTTTGTAGCTGCCCTGCGGCCTCTATCTGTTCCAGCACGCGCATCGACGCATTGATGGCCGCGATCGAAACCGGGTTGCTTGCATAGGTATGCGAATAGGAAAACGGGATCCACGGCTCTGGCTTGTCAAACACCGAGGCGATTTTATGGGATGTCGCCATAGCGGATGCCGGGTAATAACCACCGCTGATGCCTTTCCCGAGCGCGACGATATCGGCAGAAACCCCAAACTGATGGGTATTCAAGAACTCTCCGGTTCGAGAGGCGCCGGTCACGATTTCATCGGTAATCATCACAATATCGTAACGGTCACAGAGTTCACGAATACCGATCAGGTACTCGCGGGGAGTTTGCCGCATCCCTTTCAAATGGTTGACCGGCTCGAAAATAATGCAAGCGATCTGCTCCGCACCATAATGAAGAATAATATTCTCCACATCCGCCACGCTGTGCATTTCCAACGCCTGACCTTCGTGAACGACAGGGAATGGCGGGTTGATCCGAATAGTGTCGTAACCGCTGCAACGCAGGTCCTTGAAATCGTTCCTGCCGGTAATACTGTGGGCCCCCAAGGTGGCGCCGTGATAGGAGTGCTTGCGGCAGATCACTTTCTTCTTGAACGTATTGCCTTTGCGCTGGTGATATTCCAAGGCCATGGCAATCGACGACTCGATGGCTTCCGAGCCGCTGTTGACATACAGCAAGCCGCCATCTTCCATCTTGGCGCGTTTGAGCAGCAGTTCTGAAGTTTCAAACAGCTCGGACGAATAGAAATGATCCTTGGGGTGGAAAGGCAGATCCGTCAACGTTTTGGAAATATGCTGCTTGATGGGGTCGCAGGAATACCCGAACGGTACGTTAAACATGCCCGAAATCGCATCCGTGTAGATGCCACCCTCTGCATGAACACTGACATCTTTAACAGAGCCAACAATTTGGTCTTTCACGCGTGACTGATAGACAAACATCCCTTTATGCCCTCTATTGATTAGATCGGATAAACCTGAGAACCAGCGCCCAGCACTTTGCTGTGTGGCGGAACCGACTTTGCCACGACAGCACCTGCACCGATAATTGACCCCTTACCCACTGTGACGCCCGGCAAGATTGTTGCGCCGCCGCCAATCCATACATCATCTTCAATGACTACAGGTGCACCCGATTCTATATAACGACGTCGCTGCTCAAGATCCTTGGCATGGTTAGAGGTATAAATACCGACATGAGGCCCGATAAACACACGGTTCCCGATGTTTATTTCAAACGCATCGAGAAACACCCCATTGGCGTTAATAAAAACACCGTCACCAATGTTTATGTTCGAACCAAACTCACAAAATAAATTGCCCCACTGTTCAAACCCCTCACCCACTGATCCGAACAGGAGTTTATAAAGCGCCTCCCGACCTTCAGGGTTATTGCTGATGGAGGAACACAAAGCACGGGCGGTACGCCTACGGGCAACTAAAGCAGGTTCCGCTGCATCGAATGTCATGAACTCACGCATACGCCACCCTGCACACACGGGCGTAACATAGAGCACTCATGCCGTGCTGATCGGCAAGTAAACGGGGGAAAACAAGACGATCATTAGTTTCGCGCCTGCCACTACCACCACCACCAACTAACACCCACACTTCCCCAATAGCCTGATTCCCTTCAGCCATCATCATCTCCATCTACTATTTATTTTTTAAATATACTTCGGCACTTCCTGAAGTTTTTCCACCTTCTACACTCGACACCAGCTCTTTGCAAATTTGTTATTACGTCAGTCGTATTGTTATGTCACTGTTTTCGGGGCCTGTTACTTTCGTTCTGGATTGAGTGTGACGGCGCCGATGGGCTGCCAATTACGCGTCGCACCTGACCAGCGATGCGGAGGTTGATAAAAGACTTGCTGCTACAGCGCATGACGCTTGGCCAGCACCTCTTGATCCTCGCTGCGATGACGCTGCGCAAGTGGATACGAAGCGGACTTCCGCCAAGTAGGTCGCACTTGCCAGGTCACCCTTAGCCTTCTGCGCCAGATCGATGGCAAGACTGCGCGCTCGCCGATCGTGCTGACTAACAAAGGCCTGCCCGCCTGCGTCGGCCACAACCCTATTTTCCCCAAGCTCACCGAAGCACAACCGCAGTCAGCGGAGCGTGCAGCGCTGATCGCGCAGATCGTCGACGCGAGTGTCATCGCGAAAATGAAGCCCGACGCAGAGGATTCCCCTTCGGCTCAGAAAACACTGCTCGACAAATCCATAGCGCGACGCAAACAGCGCCTCGCCTTCAGCCTGCCCGATGCCTATTGGACTGAGTATCAGCAGAACCTGGAGCAGTTCGCCAATGAGATGAGGGGCACCAAGGCCCGTTCATTGCAGTTGTACAAGGATTACTACAGCAACCGTCTGGGTCTGCTCGGCACCCCTGCGATCAAGGAACTGCTGCCCGATAGCGAAGCGGCCGACCGTAGCAAGGCAATGTCGACCAATAATGAAATGCTCGAGTACTACTACCGAACCCAGCAAGCACTGCTGAAGGAAACACTGAGCGCACATCAGGCACGCATGGCCGATCTGGATCAGCGCTTTGAGGTGTGCAAGCGTTTCACGGCCTGCTGGCAACGTTGAATCGGGGTCCGGCTTGAAAATACCGACCGACGCACGTACGCCGCCTTAGCCCTGAGCAGGGGCAGCTCGGCATGAATGCCGAGCTAGCCGCCATCAGGCCAGGGACGGCCTGTGGCGGCGTGCCCCCGGAGCAATACCGGAGTGAGGGAACACCGAGCCTAGGCGAGGGGCCGGATGCGGGGGGCGGGAGGCCTTTGGTTACTTTGGGTTGGCCGATATTGCGGATTTTCAAAAGTGATCCGCTGTAAGAGCTCCCCCTAAGCAGCCGTGACCGCAGCAACGGATATGTACACCCCCCGTCCTCAAGCCCACGCGGAAAGAAGGTGCCTGCGCGTCATCGTTGGCGAGCTTCGCTGGCAAGCCAGCTCCTACAAGGCTCGCTGCGAAATCGCCAGCCGCCTGCCCCGTAGCAACGCATATCCCCCCGCCCCCTTCTCACCCAATAACCCGCCCCAACCGCAGCGCCACACTCGCCGCCTGCTCGGCACTGGCCACGTTGGTGAACCCCATCACCAACCCCTGCCTAACTTTGCCCCCCAGATACCATTGCGACAACGGCTCCACCGCAATCCCCTCCCCCCGCGCCCGCTGGGCAATCTGCACATCGTCCCCCTCCCCCAGCCCAGCCACCACATGCATGCCCCCGGCCTGCGGGTCTATCTGCAAACGCCCACCCAACGCCTGGTGCAACGCCTCAACCAACCACTGCCGCCGACGCGCATACAGGCCACGCATTTTGTTCAGGTGCCGGGCAAAGTGCCCCTCGTTGAGAAAGGCCGCGAC
>Ga0182008_10003109_pt1 | contig 10168 bp, 12 predicted proteins | sample Sormic07211129_1_FD_120482 | JGI IMG/M metagenome (GOLD analysis project Ga0182008, IMG submission 120482) | Rhizosphere microbial communities from Sorghum bicolor, Mead, Nebraska, USA - 072115-129_1 metaG | ecosystem: Host-associated > Plants > Roots > Rhizosphere | place: USA: Nebraska...
CCGGGCCTGGCCTTCAGGGAGCGCAGGGACTTGCGCACCTTCATGGCTCCTCCTCGTGTCTGTCGTACGTCGGCGGCGTCAGGCGCGGGCGGCGGCGGTACGGCCGTAGCGGCGCTCGAAGCGTTCGACTCGGCCGGCGCTGTCCAGGACGCGCGTCCTGCCGGTGTAGAACGGGTGGGACGCCGACGAGATCTCGACGTCGATCAGGGGGTAGGTGTTGCCGTCCTCCCACTCGATCGTCCGCGACGAGTCGGCGGTGGAGCGGGTCAGGAACGCGGTGTCCGCGGCGCGGTCGCGGAAGACCACGAGCCGGGAGTCGGGATGGATGCGGGGCTTCATGGGGTTCACCTCCTCGGGAACCGCGGGCCCGACGGTGCGGGCCCGCGCCGGTTGGTTCAGCGCTCCTCGCGGAACGCTGGTTCAGCGCTCCTCGCGGAACTCGACGTGCGCGCCGGCCACCGGGTCGTACTTGCGCAGGACGAGCCGGTCGGGGTCGTTCGCGCGGTTCTTGCGGGTCACGTAGGTGACACCGGTTCCGGCCGTCGACTTCAGCTTGACGACGGGGCGCGCCTTGCTGCGTGCCATGAGGTCCTCCCTTCGCCCACGCTCCGGACTTTTGGTCCGAGCATGTCAATCACACGCGGTGTAACAGCACCGGCCCCCGTCGCATTCCCGGGTCAGCGCAGCAGCAGCTGAAGGCCGCCGACGACCGTTGCCGCGATCACGAGTTTTTCGAAGAGGCGCTGGTTGATGCGGTTCACAGCCCATTTGCCGATCAGCGCGCCGGGCAGGACGAACACCGCGAGCACGGCGTCGAGGAGGAGGGAACGGCCGTCGATCAGGCCGAGGCCGACGCTGAAGGGGACCTTGGAGAGGTTGACGATCAGGAAGAAGAACGCCGACGTGCCCAGGAAGCCGAGCTTGCGGAAGCCTGCGGAGAGCAGGTACATCGACATCACCGGGCCGCCCGCGTTGGCGACCATCGTGGTGAAGCCGCCCAGGACGCCGTAGGAGCGGGCCTTGATACGGCCGCCGCGGGTGGTGACCGATTCCGGTTCCTCCTCGGTCCGGGCCGTGCGCCGCCGCCACATCGTCACCGCCGCCATCAGCAGCAGGATCGCGCCGATCGAGGTCCGTACGACCTTGTCGTCGGCCCAGACCAGGAACAGTGTGCCCACGACCACGCCCGCGGCGACCGCCGGGAACAGGCGCCAGAGGGTCGGCCAGTGGGCGTGCCTGCGGTAGGTGAGGACGGCCAGGACGTCGCCGACGATCAGGATGGGCAGCAGGACACCGGTGGAGGCGCGGGCGGGCAGGACGGCGGCGAAGACGGCGAGACTCACCGTGTTGGCCCCGCTCACGGCGGTCTTGGAGAAGCCGACGAGGAGGGCGGCCAAGGCCAGGGCGGCGAATTCCCAGGCGGAGATGTGCCAGAGAGTCATCGTGTTCATGCAGAGACCGATGGTATGTGCAGACAACCGGGGCCGTAAGTACCGTCTCGTTGGTCGACCACGGCCGACCCGCCGGTCCGGCACGGGGCGATGAAACGGCCGACGGTGACGGCGTTCGCGGGGATCTCGTCCGCTTCCTGGACGGTGTGTTCGCACAGTGAGACGGCGGTGGGCGCGGACCGGTGTTTGCGCCGGTCCGCCGGGGGCACCCGCGCCCGCGTGGAGCGATGCGCCATGCGCGATGAGCAGCCTCGCCGCGCACCGCCCCCGACGAATGCCTACGACACGAGGAGGAGCAACCCATGACCGTGGTGAAGAGCACGCTTCCCGAACCGGCCCGCAAGGTCGTCGGGGAGGCACTGCAGAGCACTCTCGTGGATCTCCTCGGCCTCTCCCTGATCGGCAAGCAGGCCCACTGGAACATCGTGGGCCCGCGCTTCCGCTCGATCCATCTGCAGCTGGACGAGGTCGTGGACACGGCACGGTCCTACTCGGACACCGTGGCGGAGCGCTCCGCGGCGCTCGGTCTGCCGGTCGACGGCCGGCCGGAGACGGTCGCGGCCGCGTACACGCTGCCCGGTCCCAAGGAGGGCTGGGTGCAGGACACCGAGGTCGTCCAGGTGATGCTGGACGCCCTGGAGGCGGCGATCGGGCGGCTGCGCGAGCGCATCGCGGTTACCGACGAGCCCGATCCGGTCACCCAGGACCTGCTGATCTCTCTCACCGCCGACCTGGAGAAGCAGCGGTGGATGTTCGACGCCGAGAACTTTCCCCGCGACCACTGAGCGCCACGAAGAGCACCCGCCCACGTATCGAAAGGGGCACGCGATGACCGACGCCCTCGAACTCGACGCGCTGTGGGACGACTTCCACCGCGTGGTGAACATGACCTCGCAGGAGCTGGCCGCCTGGCTGCGGGTGAGCGACGCCGACGAGACCACCGAGCCCCTGCCCGAGCACGCGGGCACACCGACCGGGCAGCACGTTCTCGCCATCCTGCAGAAGCGGCGCACCGATCTCACCGACGACGACATCCAGGTGATGTACGAGGTGGTGGACACGGTGGAGGCGCAGGCCGACATGGAGAACGAACCGGAGGCCGTCGACGAGCGTCGCCGGCACCTGCTGATGACGCTCGGCCACGATCCGCTGAGGCCGTGAGGGGCGGGGCGGCCCCACCGGTGGTTCGGCGCTGACCCGCCGCGGCGACGGTCTCACGGGGCGTGGCGGCGACCATCGCGCCCCTCACGCCCGTACCGCCGTCGCCGCGCCCCGCCGCGCCCATGCCACCGGTGCCGGTCACCGCGGCCTGTGTCCTGTGTCCTGTGTCCTGTGTCCTGTGTCCTGTGTCCTGACGGAGCTCATCCGAGCAGCCATCCTCCGTCCACGCTCAACTCCACCGCGTTCACCGACCTGTTGCGCAGCAGGAAGTCCACGGCGTCCACCACGTCGGCCATGGTGGCGAGCCGTCCGGTCGGGGTCCGGGCGCGCAGGCCGGCCAGCACCTCCTCCGGTTTGGCCCGCCAGTAGGGGCTGTCGCCCACGACCCCCGGGTGGATCGCGTTCACCCGCACCGGGGCGAGTTCCACGGCGAGGGTGTTGACCAGACCCCGTACGCCCGCGTTGACCGTCGCCACCGTCGTCGCACCCGGGTAGGGCCGCTCCTTGGCCTGTCCGCCGAAGACGACGATGGCGCTGTCGTCGGTCATCCGGGGCCGCAGGACGTGCACGACCTCGGTGTAGCCGACGAGTTTGAGGGTGACCAGGTGCAGGGCGGCGGTGATGTCGTAGTCGGTCGCCCGGTTCTCGTCGCGGGAGACACCCGCCAGGACCAGGTGGTCGACGCGGCCGATGTCGGCCAGTGCCCCGGATATCTCTCGCGGCCGGGACAGGTCGAGGGCCAGGCCCCGGCCGCCGACCTCCTTCGCGACGGCCTCCGCGCGCCCGGCGTCGCGGCCGGTGAGGACGACCTCGTCACCCCGTTCGACACGCGACCGGGCGAACTCACGGCCGATGCCGGAGGTACCGCCGACGACCAGGACGCTGCTCATGGCTCCAGGGCCTCCCTCAGGTACTCCCAGTCCCGGGTGAAGCGGTACGAGTGGCGCGGCGGTGGCTGCGGCGCCTGGGTCTCCAGCCAACGCAGCGCTCCCGTACCGGCGTTGGAGAAGCCGTGCACACAACCGGCGCCCGCCCAGGCGCAGTCGCCGGGTCCGAGCCGGTAACTCTCGCCGTCGAAGGTCGCGTTCGCCTCCCCTTCCAGGAACAGGTACGTCTCCTCGAAGGGGTGGTCGTGGGTGCCGGCGACGCCGTCGGGCGCGTACTGCACCATGAACATCGTCGAGGCGACCGCGCCGAGATCGCTGTCGACCATCATCTTGACCGTGATGCCGCTGTAGACCAGCAGCGCGGTGCGCATGCTCGCCGAGACCGCCAGGAGGTCCTGGGACTGCTTCCCGGGGTCCATCTGCGCGGGCTCGAAGTGGCCGAGGGATCTGCTGCGCGGGTCGCGGACGTCGACACGGACGGGGTCACGCGCGGGAAGGGCGGGCACTGCCTGGGTGTCGTGGCCGTAGCGCGCCCTCGGCACCGGGGCCAGCATGTCCGCCCAGCGTGCGGCGGTGTCGTCGGCGCCGCGCCAGGCGTGCGGGACACCGGTCGGCAGGAGCCCGTAGTCGCCCTCCTCCAGCAGGTACGCGCCCTCCGGCACATCGAGGATCACGGTCCCGTCGAGGATGTGGAAGCTCTCCTCGTACGAGTGCACATGGGCCGGCACCCGCCCGTCCGGCCGCAGCTCGCACAGGCCGAAGCCGGTGTGCACGCTGCCGTCCTCCTCGCCCACCAACGTCCTTCTGCGGTGGCCGAGTTCGTCGTACGGCGGCTCGGGCAGCGCGGCGGCCCGGCGCACCAGATGGCGGGTCATGGGGTCGGCTTCGCCTCCTTCGCCGCGAGGAGCCGGTCACGGGACTCCTCGACCAGCCGCCGGGCCCGCGCCACGTCGGCCGTCAGCCTGCCGTCGCGCTTGCGGATGACACCGTCGACGACGACCAGCTCGACGTTGGACACATCGGCCGACAGGGTCACCGCGGCGGCCGCGTCATGCACGGGCGCGACATTGAGCGCCGTGGCGTCGAGGGCGACGACGTCGGCGCGCTTGCCGGGGGTCAGGGAGCCGGTGCGGTGCTCAAGGCCCGCGACGTGCGCGCCGTTCGCCGTCGCGATCCCGAGCATCTGACGGGCTGTCAACATCGTGTCGGGCACCGGCACATCGGCCTGCCAGGACTCGGCGTTGACGCGGGCCCGCTCGGCGCCGAAGGCCGCCCGGATCTGGGTGAACATGTCGCCGGGGACGGTGGTGACGACGTCGATGCTGAGCGAGGGCCGCAAGCCGTGCTCGATCGCCTTCATCACCGGTGGCCAGCCGTGTCCCATCTGCGTCTCGACCTGCGGCGCGATGGACACCGTACCGCCGCTGTCGGCGACCATCCGCCACTCCTCCTCGCTGAAGTAGCAGCAGTGGATGTAGGTGGTGTCGGGGCCGAGGAGTCCCAGGTCGTTCAGCTGTTTCACCATGCCGAAGCGGCCGGCCAGCCGTCCCATCGCCACGTGCACGGTGATGGGGATGCCGAGTTCGCGGGCGAGGGCCCACTCGGCGGTGACCACGTCGTTGACGCAGAATCCGGGGCCTCGGGTGGCCAGGGCCATGGTCAGCAGGCCGTCGTCGGAAGCGAAGTACTTCGCGCGGACACGGCGTACGTCGTCGCCCGGGATCGCGATCTTGCTCTCGAACCAGTAGTCGGCGAGGGAGGTGTTGGCGCTGCCGTAGGCGTACTGCGCCCGGATGCCCGTCTCGGCGAGTGCCTGGATCGCCGCGTCGGGGTGCTCGGGCGTGTTGTTGATGTGGGACCAGTCGACGAGGGTGGTGATACCGGCGTTGAGGCATTCCAGGGCGCCGGCGAGGTTGGCCGCGTACACGTCCTCGGGTGTGTAGAGCGGGGCGAAGGTGTCGAGGATGTCGACGAAGTAGTCGTCCAGGGTGGCGTCGGGGGCGACTCCCCGGATGGACGCCTCCCAGGTGTGGCGGTGGGTGTCGACGAAGCCGGGGATGACGATCCGGCCGGTCATGTCGAGCACTTCGGCGTCGGCGCTGATCTCCGGCCCGACGGCGGCGATCTTCCCGTCCTCGATCAGCACGTCCCCCCTCGGCAGATCCCCGACGGCGGGGTCCATCGAGATGACGTGCCCGGCGCGAAGGAGTGTCCGATCGGTCATCGCGCTTCCTCCTCAGGGGTGTTCAGTACGCCTCAGGGGTGTTTCAGTACGCGGCCAGACTCCGCAGGGCCGCCACGAGCTTCTCCACGGTCGGGATCACCTGCTCCTCCAGCGCGTCGGCGAACGGCAGGGGCACGCACTCCCCCGCCACCCGCCGCACGGGCGCGTCCAGCAGACCGAACCCCTCGTCGGCGACGACCGACACGAGCGTGGCGCCCCAGCCGCCCTGGTACGGGTTCTCCTCGACGGTGACGAGCCGCGAGGTCTTGGCGAGGGAGGCGAGCACGGTGGCGGTGTCGAGCGGGATCAGGCTGCGCAGGTCCACGACCTCCACGTCGATGCCCTCCTGGGACAGCAGTGAGGCCGCCTTCAGGGCCACCGGCACCATGGAGGCGAGGGCGACCAGGGTGACGTCGGCGCCTTCCCGCACCACCGCCGCCCGCCCCAGCTCGACCACGTGCTCCGGGGGCGGCGGCGCGCCCTTGCCGGCCAGCAGGCCCTTGTGCTCGAAGAAGACCACCGGGTCGTCGCTGCGGATCGCCGCCGCCATCATGCCGATCACGTCGGCGGGGGTGGCGGGCGCCGCGATCTTCAGGCCGGGGACGGTCAGCGCCCAGTTCTCGGTGGCCTGCGAGTGCTGGGCGCCGAAGCCGAGCCCGCCGCCGTTGGCGGTGCGCACCACGAGCGGGACGTTGACCTGACCACCCGTCATGTACCGCACTTTCGGGATCTCGTTGGCGAGGTAGTCCCAGCAACAGGCCAGGAAGTCGGAGAACATGATCTCGGCGACGGGCCGCATCCCGGTCATCGCGGCGCCCATCGCCGCGCCCACGATGGCCTGTTCGGAGATCGGCGTGTCCCACACCCGCTCGGCCCCGAACTCCTTCAGCAGTCCGACGGTCGTCTTGAACACCCCGCCCGCCTCGCCGATGTCCTCCCCGAGGCACACCACGGACGGGTCCCGGCGCATCTCCCGCGCGATGCCCTCGGCGACCGCCTCCCGGTAGGTGATCAGGTCCGCCATGCCGCACCCCCGTCCGCCCATACGTCGGTCAGCGCCTCCCGCGGGTCGGGCGGCGGCGCGTTCTTCGCCGCCTCGACAGCCTGTTCCACGACGTGACGGGCCCGCTCGTCGGCCGCGGTGACCCGCTCCTCGGGCATCCCCAGTTCGAGCAGCCGGCCCCGCGCGAGGTCCAACGGGTCGTGTTTGAGCCAACGTTCGACCTCCTCGGCCGGACGGTAGGTCGCCGGGTCGGCACGGCTGTGCCCGAAGTGACGGTAGGTCTCGGCCTCCAGCAGGGCCGGCCCCTCTCCCGCGCGGGCCCGCCGGGCCAGGGCGGCCACCGCTTCCCTGACCGCGACGACGTCGTTGCCGTCGACGACCTCGCCCGGGATGCCGTAGGCGGGCGCCCGGTCGGCCGCGGGGCGGGCCACGGCCGTGACGTCGGCGATCGGCGTGTATTCCATGTACAGGTTGTTCTCGCACACGAACAGCACGGGCAGTTTCCATACGGCGGCCAGGTTGAGCGCCTCGTGGAAGGCGCCGATGTTGGTGGCGCCGTCGCCGAAGAAGGCGACCGCCAGCTGTCCGGTGCCGCGCAGCCGGGCCGACCAGGCGGCGCCGACCGCCATGGGGAGATGGGCGCCGACGATGGCGTAGGAGCCGAGCATGTGGGTGGCGGCCTTGGTGAGGTGCATGGAGCCGCCCTTCGCCCGGCACAACCCCGTTGCGCGGCTCATGAGTTCGGCGAGGCACTCCTCGGGGGTGGCACCGCGGGCCATGGCGTGGTGGTGGCCGCGGTAGGTGGCGAAGACGTAGTCGTCGGGGTCGAGGGCGGCGCTCGCCCCGACGGCTATCGCCTCGTGGCCGGCGGCGAGGTGGGTGGTGCCCTTGACCAGGCCGGACATGAAGAGGTCGTGGGCGGCCTTCTCCGTCCTGCGGATGAGGACCATCTGCTCGTACAGGGCGAGGAGTTCGTCGGCGGTGGTCATGAACCGCTCCCGTTGGTACGGGTGTTGAGGTGGGACTGGGCCTCGCGGGCGGTGTTGAGCTCACCGCCGACCGTCCAGTACCTGCGGCCCGCGACGAGGAGTTCCTCGGCCGGGAACTTGGTGATGACCTCGCAGCCGTCGGCGGTGACGACCAGCTCCTCCTCGATCCGGGCCGCGGACCAGCCGTCGGCGGCCGGCCAGTAGGTCTCCAGCGCGAACACCATGCCCTCTTCGAGGACTTCGGGGTGGTCGAGGGAGACCAGACGGCTGAAGACGGGCTTCTCCCAGATCGACAGGCCGACCCCGTGGCCGTACTGCAGGGCGAAGGCGGCGGTCTCGTCGGCGAAGCCGAACTCCTCGGCACGCGGCCACACTTGGACGATGTCGGCGGTTGTCGCGCCGGGGCGGACGAGGGCGATGGCCTGGTCCATGTACTCCCGGCAGCGGGTGTACGCGTCCCGCTGGGCGCGGGAGGCGCTGCCGACGGCGAAGGTGCGGTAGTAGCAGGTGCGGTAGCCGAGGTGGCTGTGCAGGATGTCGAAGAAGGCGGGGTCGCCGGGGCGGATCAGACGGTCGCTGTAGACGTGCGGGTGGGGTGAACAGCGTTCCCCGGAGATGGCGTTGACGCCTTCGACGTACTCGCTGCCGAGGTCGTAGAGGACCTTGCTGACCAGGCCGACGCACTCGTTCTCGCGCACACCGGGGCGGAGGTGTGCGTAGAGTTCCTCGTAGGCGGCGTCGACCATCGCGCAGGCCTGGGTCAGCAGGGAGATCTCGTCACCGGTCTTCGTCCGGCGGGCCTCCAGGAAGACCTGCTGGCCGTCGACGACGTCGATGCCCTCGGCGCGCAGCGCGGCCAGGACCGGCATCTCGGCGACGTCGATGCCGAGCGGCTCGCCCGCCAGTCCGTGTTCGCGCAGTTCGGTGGCTATCTTGCGGGCCACGTCCTCGGCGATACCGGCGTCCGGGTGGAAGGCGCCGCGGAGGGTGGAGATCCCGGCGCGGGCGCCGGTGGGCGGGCCGCCCTTGCCGTCGCTGTAGTCCAGCCAGGGGTTGTAGAGCTGGTGGTGGCGGGCGGCGGAGCCGAAGTCCCAGACGACCGGTTCGCCGCCGCGCACCAGCAGGGCGAAGCGGATCAGTTTGTCCATCGCCCAGGTGCCGATGTGCGTGGCGGTCATGTAGCGGATGTTGGCGAAGTCGAAGCTGAGCACCGCGCCGAGCGAGGAGCGGTTCAGGGTCTCGTGGAGCCGGGACAGTCGCTCTCTGCGCAGCCGGTCCAGGTCGATGCGCTCTTCCCAGTCGACGGCGTTCGGGCCGTATGTGCGGATCGCCATGGCGACCACCCCCACTTCGGAGTGAACGTCCGTCCGGTGCGAGTGTCAAGTGCTACTGAACACACTGAGCTACCTGAACACTGCGCTACCTGAACACTGCGCTACGGAACACTCCCGTCGAACACCTTGCGACGCCTCACCCTCACCGGGCGTTGCCGCCGAACACGAACCACACCCCGACGGCCGGTTCGGCGCCGTCGTTGCGGTAGCGGTGCGGGGTGGTCGACTCGAAGCAGACGGCGTCGCCGGGGCGCAGGGTGTACTCGTCGAAACCGAGGGTGAGGACGAGCTCCCCGGCCGTGAGACAGCCGTACTCGGTGCCGGCGTGCCGCATCAGACCGCCGGAACTGGAGGAGGAGCCGCCGGGTCGGTAGGTCACCTGGAGAAAGTCGACATCCGTGCCGGGGACATGCCCCAGCCGCTCCCAGACCACCCCCGAGTCCAGCTCCAGTGTCTCGCGCTCCCCGGCCGCGACCAGCGGTCCGATCCTCCGGCCGGGGTCGGCGGCGAAGGCGGCGAGGGCGTGCAGCACGGTGGACGGGGCGGCGGACACGGTCACCGCCCGGGGTTCGGCGGCCTCACCCTCGTACCTGTCACCCTCGTACCCGTCCCCCTCGTACCCGTCACCCCCGTACCCGTCGAAGAGCGACTCGACGGAGATCGACAGCGCGGTGGTGATGGCGTAGAGCGTGCTCACCGACGGCTGGCTCTTGCCGGTCTCTATCTGGGAGACCAGGCTCGCGGAGACCCCGATCTCCCGCGCCAGGGCACGCAGACTCACACCTTTCGCGAGCCGCTCCTGCCGGATGCGCGCGCCCAGCGACGGCACGGAGGCGGGCGCCACGGCTGCCTCCTCTCCGGGTCCGACCTGTGAAGTCCCATTGAACAGCGACGCCCTCCCACAGGGGAAGAGCCCCCTGGAGATCGCCGCGTGGGCCTGGTGAAACGGGCAGGCGGGGACGAGTGGCTGAAGGGGCGTGGCTACGGCCGCACCGACAGGTTCAGGAGCTTTGCCACCGTCTTGAGGACGCCGTTCTCGTTGTTCGACGGGGCCATGTGGCGGGCCCTGGCGGCGACTTCGGGGTGGGCGTTGGACATCGCGAAGGACCAGTGCGCCGC
>Ga0182008_10003110_pt1 | contig 10165 bp, 12 predicted proteins | sample Sormic07211129_1_FD_120482 | JGI IMG/M metagenome (GOLD analysis project Ga0182008, IMG submission 120482) | Rhizosphere microbial communities from Sorghum bicolor, Mead, Nebraska, USA - 072115-129_1 metaG | ecosystem: Host-associated > Plants > Roots > Rhizosphere | place: USA: Nebraska...
CGGGGGAGCGTTGGGCGCTCACTCGACTCCTCCGTCGCGAGCTGCGCTAACCGGGTACGCTACTTGGAAATGACGAGAGGCGTGACGGCTACGTGCAGATTGTGGTTCACGCGGATACCTGCGATCCCGTCCGTCGGGAACTTCGATTTCGGCACTGCGGTGACCAGGTTCCCGTTCACGATGAAGTGCACCGTGTCGGGGGCGACGTGCACCGTCACCTTGTAGGTCGCCTTCCCGCTCGCGTCCTCCTTTGGAACCTTGGGACTCGCCGTCCAGTCGACCACCGACGTGGTGTTGTCGCCATTTCGGGTCTTGATGAGATATTCGCCGGTACCCCGCAGCACGAAGTAGCCGTACTTCTGCTTGGCCGGGTCGGTGAGATTCGTGCCACCCAGGAACACCCCGTAGGCCTCGGGATGCTTCGGCTTTTCGAGCTGCTCGATCGTGGTGGAGATCTGGTACTCGCCCTTTGCGCTGTCCTTCGGGGCAAACGTGATGTGGGCAGGTCCGGTCTGGATCTCCCAGCGCCCGCCGTTCACCGTGTACTTCGCGTCCGTGATCTTCGCATCCGCGTGATCCGTGACGCCCGTATAGCCGGCCGGGACACCCGTTCCCGCAGCCGACTTGTCGGCATCCATGTTCATTCCCTTCATGCCCGTATCTGCCGGGGCGGCACCAGTTGCCGCGCTGGGCGCAGCGGACGTCGCCGGGGTCATGGCGCTCGAATCCGCGGAAGCGCCATCCGCCTTCCCCTTCGCACACGCCGCCACCACGGCAAGCACGCTCAAACTCCAGAATTTGTGCACGATCCCTCCCATGAGTGTTTGCAGCTCGACGGAATATAGCTCGCCAGTGCAACGCACGACGCGTCTACGTCTGGCGTGCCGACTCGCACTGGTACATACTCACTGCGTAGCCACTGGTCGCGTGCGTCGCAGCGCATGTGTGCGACCGGAAATTGCCGTGAAGGCTGCCCAGTGCAGCGGTCAACTATTCATCACGCGGAGCACAACGTATGGCGACCAAGAAGAAAACGGCTCGCAGGGCGGGTTCCCGCAAGAAGGGTGCGGCGAAACGGAAGAGCGCATCCAGAAAGAGTGCGAAACGAGGGAGCGCACGTCGTCGAGGCGGGCCGCGCGCGAAAGGCGCAGCCAGGAAGGCCGCACGCAAGGGCACTCGCAAGTCCGGACGCAAGGCGACGAAAAAGACCGCGCGGAAATCTGCGCAGCGCGTCGCCAGAGCCTCGTCTGCAAAGCGCCCTGCGAAGCGTAAACAGTCCGCAGTTGCACGCGTGAAGCGCGTCGCCACCGAGGTCGGCTCGCAAGCGATGGACGCCGGCAAGTCCGTGGTCGAAGAGGCGAAGGTCATTACCGAGCGCGTCTACGATTTCACCACGGACGCCATCAACAAGGTGACCTGAGCACGACATCGACACACGGCAGTGCGAATGGGGACAGCGCTACGCTGTCCCCTTTTCGTTGCCTGTCACCGCGGTCGTGAGCCACTCGCTCACCAGGTTCGCCACGCGCTCGCGACAGAAATCCACGGTGAGCACGTGCCCGCATCCGGTCAGGAGCTCGAGCTTCTTGGTGTGCGCGCCGAGCATCGCGAAGGCGCGTCTGGCGACATCCTCGGTGATGCGGTTGTCCTCGCGCGACTGCACGTAGAGCGTCGGTGCCTTCACGCGCGCGAGCGACGCGCGCGCGGTGTCCGCCACGCGCACCAGCTCTCGCACGAGCTGCGGGGTAGTCGCTCCGAACGCGAGCGCCTGCTCGCGTGCCTCGGGATCGAGAATCGATTGCGATCCGTCTCCGCCCACGTAGGGCAGCACCGCCCCGATCGCCGGTGCTGCACGCACGAGCATCCGCAGCAAGGGCGGCGTGTCGACGTATGGTGCGAGCAGCACCAGTCGCTCGAGCTCCGGATCGTCTGCCGCGACCGTCGCGGCTAGCGCGCCTCCGAGCGAGAGACCAACGAGCGCGACGCGCGTGTGACGCGCGCGCATCTCCGAATGCGCCGCGCGCGCGGCCGCCAGCCACTCACTCCCGTTCGATGACGCGAACTCCTTGAGCGTGCGGCCGTGCCCTGGCAGCAACGGCACGTCGACATCGAATCCATCGTCGCGAAGTCGCTCGGCGAGCGACGCGAGCGTCTGCGGTGTGTCGCCGAATCCGTGGAGCAACACCACGCCCATGTGCGCTTCGGGAACGGTGAGCGCACGCGGCTCCGCGCCGGGAATGATTCCGTGTGGCCCGACTGGAAACCGAGATGTGACGCGTCGTTCGAAGTGCGAGCGATGCCAGCTCCTCCACGCCCAGAGGGCGAGAAAGACCGACGCCGTGATCGCGCCCACCCACGCGAGGAGTGGCATTCGCACGATCGCCGTCATTCACCCCAAGTTGAAAAAGAAACGGGGGCGGAAGCCGTCAGGCTGCCGTCCCCCGCTCTCGCATCCCCCCCACGAGGACGCAATTCACCAGCTTGGCTGTAGCCCCCGGCAGGCGTCCCCAACGCCCGGCCGGTGCGCTCCTTCTCTCGCTGTACGCACTTTGCAACTCCCGCGCCACTGCGCATCAGGAGCTCCTTATCGGACGATCAGGCAACGACTTGGTACCCCTTTACACGTTGCGCGCTCGCGAAAGCGGTCGCCGTGACACCCGTCGCCTGCCAGGCCCGCGCCATCGCCGCGCCCACATCATTGGCCTTGTCGACGTGCGTAACCGCCAGTATGGACGAGCCGGCACCGCTGAGCGTGGCGCCGATCGCACCGGCCTCCATGGCGGCCGCCGTCACGGCATCGTAGCCACGGACCAGCCGTCGGCGATGCGGTACGTGAAGCACGTCATCGAGAGCGGCTGCGAGCATCGCTTCGTCCGCGGTCGCGAGACCACGCACGAGCGCCGCGCCTTTGGCCGCCGCCTGCACCGCGGTCACGTGCGGCACGACGTTCGGAAGTGCCTCGCGAGCGCGCCTCGTCTCGAGCACGAATTCCGGAACGGCGAAGACGAACGCGAGCGACGAATGCACATCGAGAGGTGAGACGATCACCTTTCCCGCGTGCGTGAGCGCGAGTGTCGCACCGCCGAAAACCGACGGGCACACGTTGTCGGGATGCCCCTCCAGCGCCGTTCCCACCTCCGCGATCCCGAAGGTGTCGAGGCCGAGATCGAGGAGCTGGCTCGCGAGCGCCGCGCCCGCGACGAATGCCGCGGCGGAGGAGCCCAACCCGCGCCCGACGGGGATCTCCGAGGTGACGGTGAATCGCAGCCGGTCGGGAACGGCGACCTTCCTGGCTCCCGCCGCAGCCCGGAATGCGATGTAAATGGCATCCTGCGCATCGCGTGTGGTCAGCAATGACAGTGTCCCGGATCGCTCGAACTCCGGCTCTACGGATCCATCCACCGCCTGGCGCACCGTAGCGGTGAGCCACCGATCCACCGCAACTCCTACGCAGTCGTAGCCTGCACCCAGATTCGCTGCGGAGGCAGGCACTCGAACGGTGGCGATACGATCAGCGGCAGTCACGCGAGAAGGCTAACCGCGCAGCGACGATCCGTGAAGCGCGCTTTGCGATGCGCTCCGGGCTACACCTCTTGCCGAAAACCGCCGCTGACGGATGGATGATCCTCGAACTCGGTGAGCGGCGGACGGTTCGCAGGTGCGAGGCGCATCACGAGCTTCTCGAGGTCCGAGATGAACAGCCCGCCCCCTTCTCGGCGCACGAGCCCTTCCGCGCATAGTCGACCCAGCACGAGCGAGATCGATTCACGCGTGGCACCAACCAGCTCACCGAGCAGACGGCGTGGCACGGGTGGGACGGCGGTGCCCGCGCGAGCATCGTGGCTTTGCGCGAGTCGCACGAGCGACGCGATCAGCCGCTGCTCCACGGTGAGCATGGCGTGCTGGCCGAATTTCACGAGTAACGCGGTGCGCTCCGCCATGATCTGTCGCAGCAGTATCAGCGCAGTGGCGGGCTGCTCTCGCAACATGGCGCTGAAACGCGTCGAGCTGAGATGCAGCGTCTCGCTCTCCTCTTCGGCCTTCGCCTGGCTCGCGTATACCGCCGAGCCCTCGAGCCCCTCGCCTCCGAAGGTCTCTCCCGGCGTCGCGACCCACGGTACGAAGCTGCGACCAGCCCCTACCTGGTTCCGAAGCACCACCTGGCCCCGGAGGACCAGAAAAATCCCATCGGCCGACGCACCCTGCTCGTAGATCGTGAATCCAGCGGGCCAAGAGGTGCGGGCCCCAAAAGCGGCAATTTGATCCCGTTGCTCCCGGGCGACCCGAGTGATTTCTTTCAAGAATACCGACGACGAAGCCATGGCACACCAGTTTTGCTGACCATCGCACGCTGGCAACCATGCCGCATGTCGGTATGGCGTCTCGCAATGTACGGGCCGTAAAGTGAGCGGGCAGAGCGGTTTCCCTCATTTTGTGATCTCAGAAAATGTCCAGCTCCTCCCTCGAGATGCCGGATGCGGGAACCCCCTTCATCATCCTCGGTGCCGACGCCGTGCTGGCCGCTCTGCCGTCCTCACCGGTTCAGCTCGCTCACGCCTGCCATGCCCTCGGATTCGAGCTCGCCGCACCAGCCACCTGGGGCGATGAGTTGATCGCGGAGAGCTGCCTCGAGCAGCTCTCGGGGTTGGAGCACCCCACCGCCATCATGTGCAGTTGCCCTCTCGTCACCGAGCGCCTCACACGCTCGAGCACCACGCTCGAGCCGTTCATGCTCACCTTCGTCTCACCGCCCGTCGCGACCGCGCGCTATCTCCGGGCAGCCTACGAAGGTCAACCGCTTCACATCACGTACGTCGGCGCGTGCCCCGGTGCCGACGACGCGTCGATCGACGCGCGGATGCAGCCTTCCGAGCTACTCGAGGCGTTCGCAGAGCGAGGGATCGTCGTCGGCGACCAGCCGAAGAGCTTCGACGCGCTGGTCCCACTCGATCGCCGCAGATTCTACTCCCTTCCCGGCGGCACGCCCGCGAGCGATCACGTCGAACGAAGCTCGAATCGCTCGCTCCTGGAGCTCGCAGGCGACGACGTCGTTCTCGGCCTCACGCAACACCTCATCGAGCGCACGCCGGCTCTCGTCGATCTCGCGCTGCCACTCGGCTGCGCATGCGCCGGCGCGGGCGACCACGCACGGCGCGGCAAGCCGCGCGCAGCACTGTTGCTGCTCGAGCCGCCGCGCGCGCGACAGAAAGTGCTCGAACCCTCGCTTCGTGTGGATGTCTCACAAACACTCGTCGACGCGTGTGCGCTTCACGTGAACGAATCCGACGCGCCAGCGGCGGTCGAGGCGAGCGCCCAAGCGCATGCAGAGCCGGTGAGCGAGCTCGAAGCGCCGCCCGTCGAGACCAGCGTGGAGGCCCCACGTCGTCGCTCCCTCATCTTCCGATCATCGGAGTCTGTGCCGCAGTGCACGACCGAGAGTGGAGACGTGGTGCCGCGTGCATCGCTCGCGTTGTTGCGCCGCGCGCGTGCACGCGCTGCCGCGAGCAAATCCAGGCGCCAGCCCAGAATCGCGCGCGGAAGTCGAGATCAGGCCGTCGATCTTCTCGAGGGTTCGATGCGTCCCGCGTCGCGAACATCACGTGCCTTCGTCACCGCCGCAGCGGATCTTCCACTCCCGGTGCCACCTCCACCGGCGCGGCACCGTCCTCGTACGCTGATGGAGATCTAGCGAGCGTTGCTCGCTCGGCGTGCGACGTTCGTTTGTCATTCTGGCAAACGCTCGCTCAACCTGGCGCACGGGCCGCCGTCAACACGCGCTCGAGCTGTCACTCCGGCAAGCTTTCATCGGCATGCGCTCTGCGATTTCGTCCCGCGCGCGAACGGGTCGCGCATTGAATACGGACAAGCGCACCATCGGGTGACGTCTTTCCTTTTCGTCAATTCTCGAGGAGGAATTTCCATGATGACTCTGCGTCCCATCAGTCCCACGCTCGATCGCATGTTCTCTCTGGATCGCGAGCTCGATCGAGTATTCGGTAATGCATTGACCAACGGCAGCCGTGTATGGCATCCGGCGACGGATGTCATCGAACAGGCCAACGGCTATCTCGTCAACCTGGAGCTGCCGGGCGTGCAGCCCGATGCCGTCGAAGTGGTCTTCGAGCAGAACACGCTCACGGTTCGGGGAACGAAGGCGCCTACGGTGCAGCCGACCGAGGATGCCGAGCTTCGCATCTACACCGCGGAACGGGTCAGCGGCGCGTTCGAGCGCAGCTTCCGTCTGCCGGAACACGTGGACGGAAACGCGATTCAGGCGACTTTCCAGAACGGAGTGCTGTCCATCTCCATTCCCAAGAAGCCCGCTTCGCAGCCGCGCAAGATCGCGATCAACACGACGGAGAAGGCGATCGCCGGCTGAGCATCGCGGACAGTGGAGCGCGGCACATTCGCGCTCCACTGCCGTGCTGTCTCGCTACAGATTGAGCGCCTCGCGCGCTCCCGTGATCACGAACTGCGTCGCGACCGCTGCGAGCAGCAATCCCATGATGCGCGTCATCACGCGAATCCCGGTCTGACCCATCACCGTGACCAGGCGATCGCCCGCGCGCAGGGTCAGCCAGCAGATGATCGCCGTGAGCCACACGGATCCATACACCGCGACATTGCCCGCGATGGTGTGTGATTGCCCGGCGAGCACCATCACCGTGGAGATGGCCCCCGGTCCGGCGAGCATCGGCATCGCGAGCGGCGTCAAGGCGACATCCTCCTTCTCCTGTCCCTCCACGATCTCCTCGGTGCCTTCCTGCGTCGAGCGCTGGCCTCGAAGCATGTCCATCGCCACGAGCCACAGAATCAGCCCGCCCGCGATTCGAAATGCGGGCAGCGTGATGCCGAACACCTTGAAGATCCACGTGCCCGCGATCCCGAACACGGTCATGAGGATGCCCGCCGCGATGCACGAGCGAAGCGCGGTGCGTCGTCGCGCCTGCGCGGACTGCTCCTGCGTGATCACGAGATATGTCGGAATCACCGCGACTGGATCGACGATGAACAGAAGCGACGTGAAGGTGACGAGCGCGAACTGCAGATAGCCGGTCATCGATCGTCGTACTCGTGCAGCGCGGCACGCAGCACGTCCCGAAGTCGCTGCTCGCGATCCGCACCTTCCGGCACCCCCGGGGCCGCAGCCGCAAACTGTGCGAGCATCTCCTGCTCCACGAAACTCGGTGTCGGTTCGGCGCCGAGCTCCTCGATGGAGCGCTTCGCGAGCCGGCGGAGAATCGCGCGGGTCTCCGGCTCGAGCGCCGCGAGACCCGCGGGATCGCGCAGCGGCGGCTCGTGTGGATTTCGCGACCGCTGCGGCGCATCCCGAACCGCATTGAGCTTCGCGAACGTCACGACGAACGAGCCGGGCGTATGCTCCACCATACGGTCGATCACGCCTCGCCTGCGGAGCGTCGCAAGCAGCTGCACGATCGCCTCCCGCACCACGGACACGCCATCCGGACTGTTGTTTCCACGACCCGTGATCACGAGCGCCTCTGACGCTCGACTCATCTGCCTCTCCCGGAGCCAGTTCTCGGCGCGGCGCACCGCCTGATCACGCGACGGATGATGTGTGCGCAGATTCAGCGTGCGGTCCGGCCCGAATCGCATCTCGTCGAACGCATGATGCAGGGAGGGCGCTCGGCGTTTCTTCACCACGCGTCAGGGGGCGCGAAGGCATGTGAGCAAAGCCGGGCACCATCCACGCGGGGAATGCGCATGCAGGAAGCTACAGTCGCGATCCTTTCCTGTCAGCGGCACGCGTCCGTGGCAAAACGAACGAGCCGTCGCCCGCGAGGACGACGGCTCGTTCCTGTCGCTACGTGAAACGTTCTAGAAGGTCAGGCCAACACTGATCGGGATCATCTGGAACTTCGCGCTGCCGCCGTTCGGGTTGCTCAGATTGTCGCCACTGAACACGTAGTGGTAGCGCGCCTCCACGAACGGTGCGACCGGGCCAGCGGTGAACTTCACACCGAGTCCGCCGTTCAGGCCGAACTTCGTGGTGCTGCCGCTCGAGAAATCGAAGTTGTTGTTGTCGCCGGTATTCTTGAAGTTGTACACTCCGACACCACCCAGCACGTAGAACTGCGTAGGCGTTTTGGTGCCGAAGTCGAACACCGCGTCCGCTGTCGCATCGAGCAGGCGAAGCTTGACGCCGCTGCACAGCGTGCATTTGTAGTTCATCTGATTCCATGATCCGTCAACACGGAGATTGACGGGAGAATTCGCGAAGCCAAAGTTCAGCAGTGCGCCGGCGTTCCATCCCGTCTTCACGAAATCGTTGAAGTCTCCGGTTGGAATGGTGACTCCGCCCATCACCCCGAACTGAACCGGGCTGCGCGACACCACTTCCTGCGCAGCAATCCTGCCGCTCGCGAGAAGACTGAATCCGAGTATTGCAGCGCCCGTAAGAATACGTTTCATAAATTCCTCGCTTTCCTTTTTGAAGGACACGTATGCGACTGCGCAACCAGCGTCGCACAAATTCAAAAGGCAAGAAGGACGCCGTTCGTTCCGGGAATACTTGAGTCTTGATGTGTCGCGTCCGCTAGAAACCGTGCCGCCAAAACAGGTTGTGACGTGCTACCTGTACGCTTGGTAATGCGGCCGAGTATGTCTGCTTGCGCACACAAGATTCGTTTCGTGCTGAGCGGATGAGCATTCATTTGTTCACCTGCACACGAGCGCACATACGCGAAACTGCCCGCGCTCACGCCGTGTTTCGGCGGTGTGAGCGCGGGCAGCCAGATACATCGGGTCGATCATACATCCGCGATTCGAGGACGTTCCCTCCCTCGTGCGCGCTCGCTGATCGCGAGCCGCTCGCGGTCAGCAGTTAGAACGTGATGCCCACACTGATCGGAAGAAACTGAAGCGACTTGGCGTTGGTGGAGCTCGCGTCGCCGATGACGCTTCCGTGAATCACGTTGTGATAGCGGGCTTCGATGAACGTCGCGAACCCGGTGAGCTGGAACTTGAATCCGACGCCCGCGTTCAAGCCGAACTTGGTCGAGCTCGCACTCACATCGGCGACCGGATCGTGCGCGCGCTCGTTGTACGCACCGATTCCGCCGATGACGTAAAACTTCGTGGGCATCGCGGCGCCGAACGTGTACACGACGTTCGCGGTGCCGTCGATGATGCGAAAGTCCGGAAACTGCGAGCTGCCGCTGAGTGTGTTGACGTCTTTACCGTTCATCTGATGCCACTGTCCGTCGATGCGAAAGCTCACCGGCACGAGCGGCACGCCGAAGGTCACCAACGCGCCTGCATTCCAGCCCGTCTTCGCTTCGTCGGACAGATCGCTCAGCGGAATCGTCGCCCCGCCCATGATCCCGAATCGAACCGGGCTGCTGACGATGGCCTGCGCCGACACGGGTGCGGCGGTTGCGGAAAGAATGAGCCCCAGAACGGCGGCACTGATCGCCGTACGCTTCATAACGAGTCCCCCTGACAGTTCATGAGTCGCGGTCTCTGGCGCCGGTGACGACCGTCGGCGCCCGAGGTGCCGTCCGGCAGGTGCCGGTCACCGCTTGAGTGCAAGAAGCACGCATGTCAAACGATTCCGAACGGGAATAGTTCTCCGCACGCGCTACTCTAAAGACGCGCGTGCACCCGGAACGTTTGTGAAAACGGCCATCTTTCCATTGGTGAGCTCGGTCACGCCGCCCATGAGCCCGTCACGCTGCGCAGTCCATCGTAGCCGCCCTCAACACGCGTGAGACGCACACCTCGGCGCATCCGAACCGCCGCGCACAGGAGGCGCAGTCACGGCGCATCTTCTCGGGATACCGCGCCCGTTCGGTGACGCAGTAACCCGCGCTTTCGAAAAACCCGGCCGTCATCGTCAGCGCGAACAGCTCCTCGATTCCTCGTACGCGTGCGAGTGCTTCGAGCTCGCGAATGAGTCGCTTTCCCAACCCGGCGCCCTGCGCGTCTCGCGCAACCGCAAGCGATGCAATCTCGGCGAGCGACGGCGAGTACTCCTTCAGCGCGCCGCATGCGCGCACGCGATCGCGTTCATCGACCGCAACAATGAAATCCTCCAGCGCCAGCGCGACGCGCTCCGCCGTGACGGGCAGCATCACACCGTTCGCCGCATGCCCATTCACCAGCGCGACGATGGCCCCGGCATCCGCGAGCTGCGCCATGCGCA
>Ga0182008_10003111_pt1 | contig 10154 bp, 15 predicted proteins | sample Sormic07211129_1_FD_120482 | JGI IMG/M metagenome (GOLD analysis project Ga0182008, IMG submission 120482) | Rhizosphere microbial communities from Sorghum bicolor, Mead, Nebraska, USA - 072115-129_1 metaG | ecosystem: Host-associated > Plants > Roots > Rhizosphere | place: USA: Nebraska...
CAGTCGTCCGGGCCCTTGCGGACTGCGGGTATGTGGGATTTTGGCGAGTGCTTAATGCTCAATATTTCGGAGTCCCCCAGCAACGTCGTCGAATATTCCTGGTCGCAGGTTATCGACAAATGCCCCCCTTCGAGTTCCTGGCTGACGCCGCGCCAGTGGACGCAATACCTCCAGCGTCTCAATCGATCCAGTGGCCACGCCCCGCGGATGCCTGGGCTGCCAATACTTTATTGGCCAGCAAGGCCGGCTCCCAGATCTCTCTGGGCTGTACCACTCTCGTCGCTCACGCGAACGGATGGGATCAGATGGCTGAGCGGCAGCGAACGTCTGACAATGATGGGGTTTGCCTCGGACTGGATGCGGCCAACCTTGCAGAGGCTTTCGGTGCCGGAAACGCCGTTGTTACGCAGGTGGCGGAGTGGATTGGGAGGAAGTTGATTCAGATAGGTTGAAATCAACGCTTTGGCGCGTTGCGGGGCATGCCCTCAACGCGCTTTGAGCCGGTGACAAATTAAGACACCTGATGCCCCGGCTCTCAGCACAACATTTGGGTTTAACTAAATCCAACCTTCGTTAACTGGGTTTTTTGCTCGGGATCTCAGTAGGTACAAACGAGCCCCTAAAAAGCCGCGTATCGAAGCGATAGCACGAATTGACGTTTTTGCGGACGTACCCGACATAGACTTCTGGCGGGCCGCAGTCGGAATACTTCATTGCGTCAAGCATGACTGAATAGCGAATCCCATTTTCGGCATGGAATAGGAGGAAGCCAGCCAACATAAGAATGAAAGCAGCAAACATAGCTCTCAAGCCCGGAAAAAATTCTTGGTTTCCTTTCTCGGGCCTACTTTCGGGATCTTGATTTTTTGCCAGAATTTTTTGGAAAACGGGAGACAAGGACGCCATGTAACCACTGCGCAAAAACAGGTAGCAACTTACCAACATGAGAGATACCGGCACAGAAAGAATAAACCCTCCCATGATAGAAGATTGCTTAATAAACTCACCTTCAATGCCCATGGTCGAATTTATTATTTTTTCCGCCATTACTTTACAAGCGTAAAAAACAATCACTGTATAAACAAAGGAGCTCGGCCAAGATTTAATAAATGCGCCGATCTTCGCGCGATTATAGATCAGATAAATCGCACTGGCACCAAACGAGCCCGTGTACAAAAGCAGAACAGTTGTCTCATGCGGCAGGACATACGCTGCCAGCCACAGACAAACAAACATTAGCAACAACATCAAGCCTGCCTTCACTCTCCCGGCCATCACAAACGCTCCCTTCCATTTTGTTAAAAAGCTGATTCACTTCTCTTTCAATGCCGCAGCCAATTTTGCTGTAATTACGCTGACAACTTATTTCGAAAACCAGTAACCAATATAAACATTCTGAGCAAAAATACTGGTCGCGAATACTCTAACCCTCTCGGCACCACCAAGACTGCGCGTAAGCGCAACCATCGACGTACTCAATACCACTCAACACAAACCCCGTGACCGCCATCCCCGCAAGCGTCGCATCTAGCAGCGGTGGGAATGGATCAGGATCCAGCGGCATGCCCACTTCCACTCGCGCGACGTTCGTCGCCCGCCCCAACTCCTTACAGACCGCAGAGCTGACCATGACATTGCCTTTTATCGCGGGATACTGACGCCGCGCTTTGGCATCCAGCGCGATGCCGCGAGATCTCATCGGGGTAACCAGTAGGTGCATGTGGACGCCCTACTCATCGCTATCGATGTCGAGCATTGATTCGACGGCAAAGGCCAGCGCCGCGTCTGCCAGCTCAAGTAGATCGCAGAGGTCGCCGTTATCAATCAGTTTTTTGTCGTGCAGAGCATGAGCTTCAGCCAGCAAGGCCTTGTGATGAGCACCTGGCTGGGCGAGTAGCGCGGCCTTGTCCGCAAGCATGGCTTGCCAGTGGGATAAATCATTTCGGGCGGCGGGGACTGCCGTTGTGGTTGAGGTTTTCATCAAGTCGGACTCCGAGCCAAATACTGTACGCATAACCAGTATATTCAGAATCTTAGGATGTCTCCTACAGATGCCGACGATGCGTCCTACAGACATCAAAAAGCAATTCAGGAGAAATCCTACTTATGACAGTTTCTATGAAGCAAAAAAAAGCCCGCCTCAGCCGAAACTGAAACGGGCTTCCCCCGCATTAACGACCGTTACTTCAGGTCGTCAAAGTGGTCTCGCAGGAACTCGTAAAAGCGAAACGCTTGAAACGATCTCCATACGAGGCTCAGCGTACGCAGAAAAAGCTTCATACGTTTTGGCCTCCAGGTTGGGGGCCAAACCTCCAGCGCACTTACCGGATCACACGAGCCTTCGGACATACACGCTAATGTTGTCCATGAGGCGGCCGGTTGAGTTCCCCCCGAACCAACATTCCGGCACGGGTGCAAAACCGTGTCAGAGGGCGTGAAACTGTTGTGTAACCGGCCAAACCTCACAGCCGCATTAGCATGTGAGCGCCGGCATATTAACCTAGAAACTTCAGCGCAGCGGCTGGTCTTTGACGTTCCAAGGCAAAGGGAGGATGTGTTTTTGTAAAACGTTATTTCTGTCAGGTTATTTCTATCGCTTAGAACACCGAAATTCTCTAGTGATGCCTTCATATGACGTGAATCAATCGATGGAAAATAACGTTGCAAGGATAAGCAAAGCTTAATACTATGCCCCCACGCTAATGTTGTCCGTGAGACGTACCAAGCTACAGCCGCAAGCTGAGGCTTACGAAAGAACCGCCCGGCAAAGGCGGTTTTTTTTCGCCAGGCGTTTTGATTTTGGCCGGGTGCGCATCGCTTCGGGCTGCGCCTAATTACGGCACAGTGGATCGAACCGCGAGCATCAAATAGAGCGATCCACGCTCCCCAGTGTCGCCAGCCGCGAAAGGAAAAAACGTTGCAAGTCCGGGGAAGGATCAATAACATGGATTTACGCCAGTGTTTCCCATGAGACGTACCAAGCCCCAGCCGCAAGCTGTGGCTTACGAAAGAACCGCCCCGCAAAGGCGGTTTTTTTTCGCCCGTCGTTTGGTCTTGGTCATGCATCAGGCACAGGCACAGGCCGCGACTGTCTCAGTATCGGCTTCCTGGACGGGCGAGTGGCTCGCCATGGAAGCCAACGATGCTGTTGATGCTGGCAATCTGTCAGATACATAAGGCGTCTTTGTCGCGGTACTTATGCGGCGTCACCGTCGATTCCACCTGGCTCACTTTTCCTTCCTGAAGGTGTTTCTCAGAACATTCGGTGGCTACATGACGAAGTTGTAGGCAAAATCTGAGAGTTGCGTAAGGAAGCGCGTTACGGTGCTTTTCAGCAAGTTATCGCCTTGCTGGCCTTTCCTTCGGCGGATACTCTCCAGACGTCGCTGCATATTCAGCGATCGGGCTTGGTAACCCGACGAGTTGCGCAACAGCGCCCCTTCATAGCTCATGGCTTTTTCAAGCTTGTAGTTATTTTATGGCGGCTGTGCGTGGGACGCCTTCGGGCGTGCCGGTCTCCTTGACTCCCGGTTTACCAACCTGCGCACAGCTGCCACCCATTCGCTTGGTAACGAAAAGTGGTAGCTCCTCACGTCAAGGAGTTAGACACATGCACACCGAAAATCCGTACAGACTCAGCCTTCTCTCTCACCGCGCCAAGTCGCGTAATGCTCCTTTACTCGGCCTCCTTTTCGTCATGAATGGAGGTGGTAAATGACCGAGCCATTAGAAGCAAAAACCATCGGCCTCACCCCCTGCATCTATTGCGTAGACAATCCGTTGTTCCATGTCAGCGCCGGCGTTCCTGTCGACGCAGCCTTGGCCATGGCATCCGATCTGCTGTTCCTGGCTAAAGCGCTTTCAAAAGACGCGGCTTATGATCGAGAAACCGACCGTTTTTCGTGGGCCGCACACTATTTGACGGCTCTGGGTAAGGCGGTGATTGATGATGTGGTCAAGGCCGTTACGCCACGACCTGTCAGAGCGAGCATGAAAGTCGCCAAATAGTAGTAAACGAGTCGCGCATAAAAAACCCGGCAAATAGCCGGGTTCTTTTAAGAGTACTTGGTGCAGTCAAACACTATTGAACTGGCTTCCCTAATTCCTACATCGGTCAGATCGCCGCCAGCGTCTGCGCGACACGTAGGATATAGCCCTGATCAGCCTCAGACATCTGTCTGTACCATGTAAGAAGATTCGACTCATCTTGTGTTAGCTCAGAATTTTCGCTGGTGTTATCCCCGCGAATGTTCTCTTTATTATCCTGATCCAACATGCACACTACTCCGTTAAGTGATTGCAGGCGCAACGTTACTTAGGAGCGTGAAAAATCAAAATCGAAATCCATCGTAACGAATGTTAAATATCGACGAGTTATTTCTTGGCGCTTGAAAGGCAGGTGACTTCGGACATGGCGCCGACAATGCGATGCACAGCTTTTTGGTCATAATCAGATAGAGTTCTGAATTGCTGAATCAGCCGTTCTTCGGCCTCGTCCAGTCCTTCGGCCGCACGCAGCACACGCCTGCCAGTCAAGACGTACAGCACGTCAACACCGGCCGCAGCCACGGCTGAGAGGTAGACAGAATCAGCGTTCCGCTCACCCTTTTCGTAACTGCCCTGGGTATTGCGGGTGATCCCCCCCAGTTGCGCAAAGGCCTCTTGGTTTAGCCCTAGTCGCGTCCTTTCTTCACGCAGGCGCTCACCTACGGCAACGTCCAATTGTTCTGTAGATGCACAACTTTTCAAGCTTTCATCCTTTACAGGCCAAAATGTTTGGGCATAATGGCGAAAATTTCAACCTGGATGCCCACGAATGGACACTATGCCCGCCCCTCTAACCACCGAGCAAGCCCGAGCAGCACTTGATCGAAAAGGAATGAGCCTCGCCGAGTTCTCTCGCCAACACGCGCTAAACAGCAACTTGGTCAGCGACTTGTTAAATGGACGGAAAAAGGGACGCCGTGGCCAGGCGCATCGAGCGGCGGTGTTACTGGGCATCAAGCAAGGCACCATCGATTAATGAGGCAGGCGCTCTACCCCGTTGTTAGAACAGCGCAAGGATGCATTTTGTGAGCACTTACAAATTGGTTTGCCCTCATTGCCACTCACGAATGCGGATACGCACCAGCGAAGGGACCCATATTTTTCTGCGCGTGGCTTACCTGCAATGCACCAATGAAGCCTGCGGCTGGTCGGTACGCGCCGAGTTCGAAATGACCCATGAGATGAGCCCAAGCGGTATGGCCAACCCCACCGTCAAGCTCCCACTGGCTGACACGGCACTGCGTCGTGAGGCCATGAAACATGCCAGCGATCAGCTGGAACTGCTCCCCAACCAAGGACCGGAGACCGCACCATGACCCTTACGCAAGATGCTTTTCAGGATTACCGCACCAGCATGCAGGAAGCCGCTCGCGCGTATCTGCTGCGTCACCAGGCGCAATACCTGTCCGACTCCGATCAACTCTTCGAAAGCTGCGTACGCCATTTGATCGTGGCCCTTGAAGTGCCGGCCAGCACCGCAACAAAGCTGGTGCACCTGGCGTGGAGTGAGATCCAGGCAGCCGCCTGATCAACCCCGTGTAACCCCCAACTCAACACACCTCAGCACTTGCCCAAATGGGTATGGGTGAGGTGCGCCAAAAATTTGAGGCAAGCATGGAAAACGACGTGGACATCTTCACTACTCTGCCCCGGGAGCACGCAATGATTTTGCTTGAAACGCTTCGCGCGGAATACGCGGACCAGTTCAATGCGCACTGGCACGAGGAGCGTTTTAACGCTGTGCCCGAACATTTGCGGCATGACTCACTGATCGCAACCTTTCCGATGATGGCCGCGCAGAAGCGGCTGATTGGCGCGCTCTCTTTCAGCCTCGGCCGAAGGTGCTGATCGTGAATGAGCTATCCAACACGCTTCGCGCCGAGGTGCTGCAACGCCTGGCCAACGACTACGGCCTGAAACAACGCCTCAGTACCGACTATTTGCGCGGCGGCAAATGCCCAGCGTGTAGCAAAAAGGAGTTGTACACCCGTAGCTCAAATCCTTGGCTCATCATTTGCGGCCGGGAGAGTAAATGCGGGCAGCGCTGGCACCTGAAGGAGATCTATAAAGACCTGTTTGACGACTGGAGCAAGCGCGCGCCCTCCTCCGATCAGTTCCCCGCCGCGACGGCCCGGGCTTATCTGGAGTTTGCTCGAGGCTTTCGCTTTGAATTGATCCAGGGTTGGTTTACCCAAGACAGCTATTACTCCGACGAGTTGAACGCTGGCAGCGCGACCGTGCGTTTCGCCCTGGACAAGGGCGGTTATTGGGAGCGGCTGATCGATCGACCGCACCGTTTCGGCAAAATGAAAGCCCGGTTTCAAACGGGCGAAAGCTACCGGGGCACCTGGTGGTGCCCGCCTTGTGTTGAACTGCTGGAGGTCAAAGAGCTGTGGATTGTCGAAGGCATCTTCGATGCGATTGCCCTGGCCCACCATGGCATCGCCGCCGTGTCAGCCATGTCCTCCAATGTGTTCCCCGAAACATCGCTGAAGGAACTCTCTCGCCACCGTAGCGGAAAGCTCCCCACACTGGTCTGGGCGCTAGACAACGAACCCGGCGCGCATCGCTACACCAAGCGCTGGGTCCGTGAAGCACGCGCCCTGGGTTACACCTGCGACGCGGCGCAGATCCCGCAACCCGACAACCGCAAGATCGACTGGAACGATCTGCACCAGCGTTGGCAATTCATCGAAGACGGCGAGCAACGCGCCGAGCAAGTCGAACAGGACCTCAGGGCCGCACGCCACCATGGTGCCCTGCTGATCGCCGAAAGCGCCGCCGAGAAAGGCGTGTTGATGTACGAATGGCGTGAAAGTCATGAGTTTCACTTCGGGTACGAGAACCGTCTCTACTGGTTCAAGATGGACCTGGATAAATTCAACAAGGCCATGCAGGCGCTGGATACGTCCGAGCGCCATGAAGACCAGCAGCTCAACGACAAACAGCGTCGGGCCAAAGCGTTGCGCCAATGTGGTGGTGTGGTGGAGATCGCAAACTGCTATCCGCAGGCGTTGTACTTCCAGCGCAACGACGTTACCGATGAGTCCTGGTACTACTATCGCATCGATTTCCCTCATGACGGCGGCAGTGTCAAAAACACCTTCACCGTTGGCCAGGTTGCAGCGGCCAGCGAGTTCAAAAAACGCCTGTTGAGCATGGCCGCCGGCGCGGTGTTCACCGGCAGCGGCAAGCAGCTCGACAAGATCCTTAAGGACCAGCTGTACGGCCTGAAAACCGTCGAGACGATTGATTACGTGGGTTACAGCAAAGAATACGGTGCCTATGTATTCGGTGATGTGGCCATGCGCAATGGGCTGGTGTGTGACGTGAACAAGGAGGACTTTTTCGAGTTTGGGAAGCTGCGACTCAAGACGCTGCAGAAGTCGATCAAGATGCATATCCAGCGGGATCGCAAACAGTACCGGACTGACTGGTTGCCAATGCTCTGGCTGTGCTTTGGCGCCAAGGGCATCGTGGCCCTGGCGTTCTGGTTCGGCTCGCTGTTCGCCGAACAGATCCGGGCCCAGTACAAATCCTTTCCGTTCCTGGAGGTCACGGGCGAAGCCGGCGCTGGCAAAACCACGCTGCTGACTTTTCTCTGGAAACTCTTGGGTCGGGAACACGAAGGGTTTGACCCGTCGAAATCGACCCGCGCCGGCCGGCAGCGCGCCATGGGCCAGGTATCGAACATGCCGGTGGTGCTGATCGAGGGCGACCGCAACGAGCCGGATAAGGCTCACGTCAAAAGCTTCGACTGGGATGAACTCAAAGACTTCTTCGGTGGCGGCACCCTCGGCACCAAAGGCATGAAAACCAGCGGCAACGAAACCTATGAACCGCCGTTTCGTGGCGCTATCGCCATCAGCCAGAACGCCGACGTGAGCGCGTCTGAAGCCATCCTCACCCGAATCATCAAATCGCACTTTGCCCGACCGGAAGTCACCACCGAGAGTCGCGCAGCCGCCGACAACCTCAACGTGATTCCAGTTGAACAGCTGAGCCACTTTCTTGTGCTGGCGGTTCGCGCAGAACCCCAGGTCCTGGCGCGATTCGCCGAGCGCGTGCTTGTGCACGAACAGCGCCTGCGACAGATCAAGGAAATCCGCGTTGAGCGTATTGTCAAAAATCACAGCCAGATGATGGCCCTGGTTGATTGCCTGTGCCTGATCTGCCCGCTGGATGAGAACCAAGTGGTAACGACTCACCAGCAACTGACCGCCATGGCGCTGGAGCGACAATCGGCGATCAGTGCTGACCATCCGCTGGTGGCTGAATTCTGGGAGGTTTACGAATACCTCGAAAGCCTGGGTGAAGGTCCGCAGGTCAATCACAGCATCGACCCGAAACTTATCGCCATCAACCTTAACGAGTTTGCCGAAAAGGCCGGTGAGCATCGGCAGAACCTGGCTGATCTCAAGACGCTGCGTACGCTTCTGGTAAACAGCCGCAGCCACAAGTGGCTGGAAACCAACAAGGCTACTTACAGCGCCGTTCGAGCTTCACAAGCGGCCTGCAACACGATGTTAAGAAAACCCACCACTGTGCGCTGCTGGATATTTAAAACTGCCTGACACAGGGCAAATCGAGGTTGACCACGCCGAGGACGCGCCAGGAGCCAGCCGTGGAACGTTCCGCCAAGGAGGCGAGCTATGAGCAGTATTGAGTTTTTAACGCACGATCAAGTCTGTGAGTTGACCGCTGCACGGACAAGAGCCGGCCAACTGACCGTATTGAGCAAAAACGGCATCCGCCACACGATCAAACGAAATGGATGGCCGTGTGTCACCACGGCAGCGTTGATCGACAGCAATCACAGCCAACCAGTGGCGCCCGTCACCTGGCAGCCAAGGAAAGCATTATAAATGGGTCGCAAGCCATCCAACCCGGGCAGCATCGCCCGTTTAAGGCCACGCAAGCAGCGTAGCGGTGTTGTTTATTACTACTACGACACCGGAACCACGCCACGTAGGGAGATTCCACTTGGCTCTGATTACGGCTTAGCCATCCTCGAATACGCCAAGCTGGAGAAGTCTCGCGTCTCGGTTGCATTGGCGAAGACAGTACTTACCTTCGAATACGTGGCAAATCTCTATATGGAGGAAGTCGTACCTACCAAGGCTTCGGCAACCCAGAAGGACAACGCGCGTGAATTGAAGCAATTGCTCGTTTTCTTCAATGATCCACCTGCTCCGCTTGAGGCAATTGAGCCACAGCATGTCAGGCAGTACTTACGGTATCGCTCAAAAACGGCCCCTGTCCGCGCAAATCGCGAAAAGGCACTGCTCAGTTCAATCTGGAACTTCGCGCGTCAAAGCGGTTACACCTCGCTAGCCAACCCTTGTGCGGGGATAAAAGGAAACAAGGAGACCGGGCGGGACAACTATGTCGAGGATGACCTGCTATTGAAGGTCTACCAGCATGCGGAACAACCGCTGAAAGATGCTCTCGACCTCTTCTATCTCACAGCACAACGGGTTGCGGATACGTTAAAGATGGACGAGCGCGACATTCGCGATGGACAACTTACGGTTCAGCAAGGCAAAACCAGCGTGAAACGGCGCATAGAAATAGTCGGCGAATTGAAAGTTGTGATTGATCGGATTATGGCTCGCAAGGCCGGCTACAAGATTCGATCGACTCGCCTGGTAGTCATGGAGAACGGGCAACCGATTACGAAAAGCATGCTCAGAAAGAGATTCGATGACGCGCGGGAGGCCGCCGGCATTCCTAAAGCGGACTTTCAGATGCGAGATTTGCGGGCTAAGGCAGCGACAGACAAAGAGGAGTCGACAGGCAACATACGGGCAGCACGCGATCAGTTGGGGCACACCACCGTTGGTATGACCGAGCAGTACATTCGGATGCGCAAAGGGATGAAGGTAACGCCCACTAAATGACCAGTGGTGACGAATTGCGGAGCAGAGATTGGTTTTTGCGGAGCAAAGAAACAAGGGCCTGCGTGAGGTATCTCACGCAAGCCCTTGATATATATGGTGCCCGAAGCCGGAATCGAACCGGCACGCCCTTACGAGCGGGGGATTTTAAGTCCCATGCGTCTACCAGTTTCGCCATTCGGGCGGTAGCGCGGTGTAGCAGTCTGGAGA
>Ga0182008_10003112_pt1 | contig 10153 bp, 8 predicted proteins | sample Sormic07211129_1_FD_120482 | JGI IMG/M metagenome (GOLD analysis project Ga0182008, IMG submission 120482) | Rhizosphere microbial communities from Sorghum bicolor, Mead, Nebraska, USA - 072115-129_1 metaG | ecosystem: Host-associated > Plants > Roots > Rhizosphere | place: USA: Nebraska...
CTTCGACGTGGAGCCGCACACGATCTTCGGCCTGATCGGGCCGAACGGCGCGGGCAAGACGACGGCGTTCAACGTCATCACGCGGCTCTACAACGTCGACTCGGGCGACGTGGTCTTCGACGGCAAGTCGCTCCTGCGCACGCCGCCGAGCCGCGTCGTCAACCGCGGGATCGCTCGCACGTTCCAGAACGTCGAGCTCTTCCCGACGATGACGGTGCTCGAGAACTGCCTCGTCGGCGCCCATACCGTCTCCCGCTTCATGTCGGAGCGCGCGATCCGCCGGACGGCGTACGAGACGCTCGAGTACGTCGGTATCGACCGGGTCGCGCATCGCGCCGCCGCCGGCCTGCCGTTCGGGACGCTGAAGCGGATCGAGCTCGCGCGCGCGCTCGTCTCGAAGCCGCGCCTGCTGCTGCTCGACGAGCCGGCGGGCGGCCTCAACCACGAAGAGGTCGAGTCGCTCGCGACGTTCATCCAGCGGCTGCGGGACGAGCTGAAGATCACCGTGCTCCTCGTCGAGCACCACATGAACCTCGTCATGCGCGTCTCCGACCACGTCCACGTCCTCAACTTCGGCCGGACGATCGCAGACGGGCCGCCGCAGGAGGTCCAGCGCGACCCCGAGGTGATCGAGGCGTACCTCGGGGGCGAGCTCGAGGACGAGGGGAACGACGCGTGAGCGCACTCCTCGCGCTCGAGGGCGTCGATGCCCGCTACGGGCCGATCCACGCGCTGCACGGCGTCTCGCTGAGCGTCGCGGAGGGCGAGATCGCGGCCGTGCTCGGTGCGAACGGGGCCGGCAAGACGACGACGCTGCGGGCGATCTCCGGAACCGTGCGCCGCAGCGGGACGATCAACTTCGCCGGCCGGCCGCTGCGCGGCGGCCCGGACGCCGTCGCCCGGCGCGGCATCGCCCACGTGCCGGAGGGCCGCGGGACATTTGCGGAGCTGACGGTGTGGGAGAACCTCCGGCTGGGGGCGTACACGCGCCGCGCCGAGAAGGACGACTTCGCCCGGATGCAGCAGTACTTCCCGTGGCTCGAGTCGCGGCGGAGCCAGCAGGCCGGGACGCTGAGCGGCGGCGAGCAGCAGATGCTCGCGCTCGCGCGCGCCTTCATGCAGCGCCCGCGCCTGCTCCTCCTCGACGAGCCGTCGCTCGGCCTCGCGCCGCTGCTCGTCACGGAGATCTTCCGCATCATCCGGGAGCTGAACGAGCGCGAAGGGCTGACCGTCCTCGTCGTCGAGCAGAACGCGCACATCGCGCTGCAGCTCGCGCAGACGGCGTACGTCCTCGAGGTCGGCCGCGTCGCGCTCAATGGCCCGAGCGCGGAGCTCCAGGAGCACGAGTCGATCCGCCGGAGCTACCTCGGCTACTGATGCTCGGGCTGACGCGCAAGACGAAGGTCTCGACGGGCGCCTCGCTGCCGGTGCTCGTCGGGCTCGGCGCGGGCTGCCTCTTCCTCTTGATCGGCTCGCTGAGCTCCGACATCTTCGCGCAGCAGACGGTGGCCGGCCTCGCGCAGGGCGCGATCTTCGCGAGCCTCGCGCTCGCGCTCGTCCTCATCTACCGCGCGACCGAGGTGATCAACTTCGCGCAGGGCGAGATGGCGATGGCGACGACGTACATCGGCTACCAGCTGACGCTCTGGCACGTCACGTACTGGCTCGCGTTCTTCCTGACGCTCGTCATCGCGTTCGTCCTCGGCGTCGTCATCTACGGCGTGCTCATCCGCCCCGTGCAGCACCGGTCGGTGATCGCGCTCGTGATCGTGACCGTCGGCCTCTTCATCCTGATCGACGGGCTCGTCACCTGGAAATGGGGCGCCGACCTGAAGTTCATGCAGGCGCCGTTCGGCAACCAGGTCTACCACGCGGGCGGCGTCTCGTTCTCGCGGCAGGACCTCGGCGTGCTGCTGGTCTCGATCATGTCGGTGATCCTCCTCTGGGTGCTGTTCCAGTTCACGAAGCTCGGCCTCGCCATGCGGGCCGCCGCGCTGCGGCCGGCCGCTGCGTCGCTCGTGGGCGTGCGGGTCGACTGGATGCTCGCGGTCGGCTGGGGCCTAGCGGCCGTGCTCGGCGCGGTCGCCGGCCTGATGACGGAGCCGACGCAGTTCCTGCAGCCGACGATGATGCAGGCGATCCTCCTCTACGCATTCGCGGCCGCGGTGCTCGGCGGGCTGGAGTCGCCGGCCGGCTCGGTCGTCGGCGGGCTCGCGCTCGGCGTCTTCCTGAACCTCGTCGGCCAGTACGTCGGCTTCGCGACCTCCGAGCTGCGGCTGCCGATCGCGTTCGCGGTGCTCCTCGTCGTCCTGCTGCTGAAGCCGACGGGGCTGTTCGGACGGAAGCAGGTGCGGCGCGTATGACGCGCGGCCTCGTCACGCGCTTGACGGTCATCGCGGTCGTCGTCGCCGTGATCGTCCTGCTCGGGTTCTCGATGACGGACTACCACCGCGGCCTCGGCGCGCGCGTCGGCATCTACTTCATCGCGATCCTCGGCCTGAACATCCTCATCGGCTACACGGGCCAGATCTCGATCGGGCACGGCGCGTTCATGGCGATCGGCGGCTACACGACGGCGATCATGTCGAACTACCACCACACGAACCTGATCGCGACGCTGCCCCTCGCGTTCGCCGTGACCTTCCTGTGCGGCATCCTCGTCGGCGTCCCCTCACTGCGCTTCCGCGGCGTCTACCTCGCGCTCGCGACGTTCGCGCTCGCCGTCTCGGTCCCGCAGCTGCCCCTCAAGTGGTCGAAGTGGACGGGCGGGAGCAACGGCATCCGCACGTTCACGACGCCGTCGAACACCTGGCTCTACGAGGTCACGTGGATCTGCGCCGGCCTCGCCTTCGTCGCGGCATGGCTGATCCTCCGCGGCCGCACGGGCCGAGCGTTCCGCTCGATCCGGGACAGCGAGATCGCGGCCGCCTCGTCGGGCGTCTCGTTGCCGATCTACAAGACCCTCGCCTTCGGCATCTCGGCGGCCTTCGCCGGGGTGGCCGGATCCCTCTTCGTGCTCGTCACGAACGGGTTCGCCCAGCCGAACGAGTTCGGCGTCATCCTCTCCCTCCAGATCCTGATCGGCGCGGCGGTGGCCGGCCTCGGCTCCCTCTACGGGACGATCGTCGGCGCCCTCTTCGTCGGCCTGCTCCCGCAGCTCTCGAGCGACGCCCCGCTGATCGGCTCCAGCCACGGCCAGGACGTCGTCTTCGGGCTGATCGTGATCCTCGTGATGCTCCTGCTCCCGAACGGGGTCGCGGGGCTGCTCGCGACCATTGACTCGCGAGTCAAATCGGCTATCAAATCGGATCCGACAGCGTCATAATCGGCATCCCCGGCTGCCGGCGGGGACACAACCATGCGTAGGAGGGTCGGATGGGTATGAAGGGCAAGGTGCTGGCGGTCATCGTCGGCGTCGCCTGTGTGGCGGCGATCGCGGTGACAGCCGCCAGCGGCGCGACACGTGCCGAGCCGGGCATCACCTCGAACAGCATCCTGATCGGCGGCACGTTCCCGCTGACCGGAGTCGCATCGCTCTACAAGACGATCCCGGCGGCCGAGAAGGCGTACTTCGACTACATCAACGACACGAAGGGCGGCGTCAACGGCCGGAAGATCAACTTCGAGATCCTCGACGACGCGTACGACCCGTCGAAGACGGTCCCGCTCGTCCAGCAGCTCGTCCAGCAGGACAAGGTCTGGGCGATCTTCGGCAGCCTCGGCACGGCGCCGGGCCTCGCCACGTGGGACTACACGAACACGCAGAAGGTTCCGCAGGTCTTCCTCGCGACGGGCGACTCCTACTGGGGATTCTGCGCCTACAAGAAGTGCGGCGGGAAGTCGTACCCCTGGACGATCAACTGGCAGCCCGACTATCCGGGTGAGGCGAAGCAGTACGGCAAGTACATCGCCGCGAACATGCCGACGGCGAAGATCGGCGTCCTCTACCAGAACGATGCCTACGGCAAGAACTACTACGCCGGGCTTCGCGTCGGGCTCGGGGCGAAGAAGGAGCTGATCGTCGACGCCGAGTCGTACGACGTCACGCAGACGAGCCTGACCCAGCAGATCCTCGCGTTGAAGGCGAAGGGCGCGGACACGTTCGTGATCTTCGCGACGCCGTCGCCGACGATCACCGCGCTCGTCACCGCGACGAAGGTCGGTTGGAAGCCGACGACGTTCATCAACAATGTGTCGGCGAACCGGCTGTTCCTGCTCGCCGCCGCCGGAAACGGCGCGAACGTCGACGGAGTGATCTCGACGAGCTACGTCAAGAGCCCGACGGTGAACAAGTCCGACCCGGGCATGCAGCTCGCCTCTCAGATCATCGGCAAGTACGCGCCTGCACTGCAGGCGAGCTTCGACCGCGGCGACACGAACATCACGTACGGGCTCGGGGTCGCGTGGACGTTCGTCTACGCGCTCGGACGGGCCGGCAAGAATCCGACACGGGCGACGCTCGTGAAGTCGCTGCACAACATGAACACGTCCGCCAATCCGTTCGTCCTCTCCGGGATCAAGATCCAGACCTCGGACAAGGCCGGGCATCGGGACAACTTCCCGATCGAGCAGGAGCAGTTCATCAAGTGGCAGGGGGGCGCCACCGGCGACTGGCAGCCCTTCGGCAAGCTCCTCAGCGGTATCCGTTAACACCGCAGAGGTCGTGGTGATCGGCGGCGGCGCCCTCGGCGCCGCCGCCGCCTTTCACTTGCGCCGGCTGGGCGTGGACGACGTCGTCCTCGTCGAGCGCGACGTGCTCGCGTCCGGGTCGACCTCGAAGTCGGCCGGCGGCATCCGCGCCCAGTTCGCAGACGAGCTGAACATCCGGATCGCGCTCCGCTCGCTCCTGGAGTTCGAGGCGATGGCCGACGAGATCGACCTGCGCCAGGACGGCTATCTCTTCCTGCTCGACAACGAGGACGACCTGCGCGGCTTTCGCGATGCGGTCGCGCTCCAGCAGTCGTTCGGAGTGCCGACGCAGGAGCTCACTCCCGCCGAGGCGGCGGCGATCGTGCCGCAGCTCGTGGTCGACGACCTGCTCGCGGCGACGTACTGCCCGCGCGACGGCTACGCGACACCCGAGGCGGTCGTGCAGTGGTATGCGCGCGAGTCGGGGGCGCAGATCCTGCAGTCGTGCGCCCTGACGGGAATCGACGTGCGGGACGGCGTCGTGCACGGCGTCGAGACGACGCGCGGGACGATCGCGACCGGCTGCGTCGTCTGCTGCGCGGGAGCCTGGTCGGCGGAGGTGGCGGCGTTCGCCGGCGTCGAGCTCCCGGTCGAAGGGCTGCCCCGTTGGATGTGGTTCACGCCGCAGGACGGCGGCTTGCCCGAGCACGTCCCGCTGACGATCGACTTCTCGAGCGGCTTCTACTTCCATCGCGAGGGACCGGGGCTCGCCTTCGGCGGCCGGTCGCAGGACGTCTCGGAGGAGGCGGTGCGCCGGCTGCCGGCGCTCGGCGACCTGCCGGTGCAGTCGTCGTGGTGGGGCTACTACGACGTCTCGCCCGATTGGAACGCGCTCGTGGGCGAGGCGCCGGACGTCTCGCGGTTCCTGTACGCGACCGGGTTCTCCGGGCACGGGTTCCAGCAGGCGCCCGCGGTCGGCGAGCACATCGCCGAGCTCGTCGTCGGCGCGACGCCGACGCTCGACCTCTCCCCTTTCGCGGCGACGCGCTTCGCCGAGGGCGCCGCGCGGCCGGAGCGCTTCACGGTCTAGGCGGCGCGCCAGGCGTCGCAGATCGCCGTCACGTGGCCGATGTCGGTGCCGCAGCAGCCGCCGAGCACGTGCAGCGCCGGGAGGCGCGACCGCAGGCCGAGGTACCGCACCGCCAGGTCGTCCGGATCGCCGCTGTCGAGCGTCTCGGAGGCGTCGAGTTCCTCGTGGCTCTTCGTCGACGCGTTCGCGCGCAGCGCGTGGATCCGGTCCCTCGCCGCCCCGGCCGGGAGCGCGCCGTCGAAGTGCGTCGGGTGCGCGCAGTTGATCATGAAGCCCAGCGCCGCGCCGTCGGTCGCCCGGTCGACCGCCTCGATCGCGTCCTCGATCGAGACGCCGCTCGGAAGAAGCCCGTCCGTCTCGACGGTGAAGCCGATGACGACCGGGACGCCGGCCGCCGTCGCCGCCCGGACGATGCCGATCGCTTCGTCGACATAGGTGAGCGTCAGCGCCGCCGCGCGCACGCAGCCGCTGTCTGCGAACGCGCGCAGCTGCGGGGCGTGGTAGCGCTCCGCCTCGTCGGCGGTCATGCGCATCGTCGGACGGTATGCGTCGCCGCGCGGGCCGATGCACCCCTCGACGACGACCGCCTCGCGACCGGCACGAAGCTCCTCGAGAAACGACACGGCCGCGCGATTCACCGCCGCCAGACGGTCTTCGTCGTACCCGAGCAGCGCTCCCCACTCGAGGTTCGCGCGCCAGGTCGGCGTCGACAGGACGAACCCGACGCCGCGGTCGTCGGAGAGCTGGAGGAACGGCTCGTAATACCGGCGCAGAGCCGTCCGGCCCTCGTCGGTCTCGAGCAGCGGAAACGCGGCGAAATGCGGCAGGTCGATGCCCTCGTGGAAGAGGAGCACGGTCTCGAGGCCGGCGTCGGTGAGGAGCAGCTCAGTCATGGCGCAGCAGCCAGTCTCCCACGACCTGCATGTAGCGCTCCCGCTCCTCGACGTGCGGCGTGTGCGACGACTCCTCGAAGACGACCCATTCGGAGCCTGGAATGCCCTCGAGCAGCGTCTGCTGCAGCGCCGGGGTCGCCTCGTCGTGCCGGCCGGACACGACGAGCGTCGGGACGCGGATGTCGCCGAGGCGGTCCTTCGACTGCCAGTCCTTGATCGAGCCGATGACGTGGAACTCGCTCGGCCCGTTCATCGTGTGGTACACGGTCGGGTCGCGTTCGATCCATGCGAACGACTCGACGACCTCGTCGGGCCACGGGTCGAGCCGGCAGAGGTGGCGCCGGTAGAAGACGTCGCATGCCTCCGCGTACTCGGGATCGTCGGTCGTCTCGGCCGCCTCGTGTCGCTGCAGGGTCGCCTGGACGTCCGACGGCAGCTCGGCGCGCAGGCCGTTCGCAGCCGTGACGAAGTCCGGGAACGACGCAGCCGTGTCTGCGAGCACCAGCGATCGCAGCCCCTCCGGTTGCGTGAGCGCGTACTCCTGCGCGAGGAAGCCGCCCCAGGACTGGCCGAGCACGTGGTGGCCCGAACGAAGATCGAGCGCATCGACGAGGTTGTGCAGCTCCCGCACGAAGAGGTCGACCGTCCAGAAGTCGGCGCCGCGGTCGGGGAAATGCGTGCTGTGGCCGTTGCCGAGCTGGTCGTAGTGGACGACCGCGCGTCCGGTGCGTGCGAGGTCGGCGAGCGACAGGACGTAGTCGTGCGTCGCGCCCGGCCCGCCGTGGAGGACGATGAGCGGCGTCGCGTCGCCGTCGCCGGTGACGCGGTACCACGTCTCGCCGTCCTCGAATGGGACCGTGCCCTCTCTCACGTGAACGGAGCTTGACACGCGAAGCGCTCGCACGCATACACAGCCGGCTTCCCGCCGACGAAGCCCTTGCCGGCGAGCAGCGGAATCTCGTCGTCGGGGCCGAAGGCGACGACCGCGTTCGCATCGAGCTCGGCGAGTGCGCGCCGCGCGACCTCGTCGGACGGCGAGCCGATGATCGCGAGCTCGCGCGGCGGCGAGAGATGAAGGTCGAGCGCGCAGAGCGCCCAGCCGAACGCGGAGGGCGCCCGCGGGATGAGGTCGCGCACGAGCCGCAGGACGCCGACCGCCCGACGCTCGAGCTCGGCGTCGCCCCAGATGCGCGCGAGGCGGAGGAGGACGAACGCGAGCATCGAGTTGCCCGACGGCGTCGGGTTGTCGTCGAGATCCTTCTGGCGCGCGACGAGCGCTTCGCCGTCGGCCGGCGTGAGGAAGAACCCGCCGTGCTCGTCGTCGGCGAACAGGTCGATCGCGAGCAGCGCGAGCCGCCGCGACTCGCGCAGCCAGCGCAGATCGCCGGTTGCGACGTGCAGCTCGTAGAGCCCGTGCGCGACGTGCGCGTAGTCCTCGAGGTAGCCCGTGCCCTTCGCCGCCCCGTCGCGCCACGTCCGGTGCAACCGGCCGTCCTCGGCCGACAGCGGCCCGAGCAGGAACGCGGCGAGCTCGCTGCCGGCGTGCACCCAGTCGTGGCGGTCGAGCCGCCGCCCCGCTTCCGCGAGTGCGGCAAGCATCAGGCCGTTCCAGCCGGCGATCGCCTTGTCGTCGCGGAGGGGCTGCGGCCGCTGCGAGCGGATCTCGAGCAGGCGCGCACGCTCGCCCGCCGTGAGCTCGCCGCGCAGGACGTAGCGGCCGTGCTCGAACGGCTGCAGCAGCTCGTCGCGGCCGGGGCCGATCGCCGCGACGAGCTCCGCCGGCGTCCACGAGTACGTCAGCCCCTCGACGCCGTCGGTGTCCGCGTCCTGCGCGGACGCGAAGCCGCCGTCGTCGAGGCGCAGCTCGCGGAGGCAGTACTCGACCGTGTGCTCGACGACCTCGTTGTGGCCGGCATGCAGGTAGGCGGGGATGAGCAGCGCGTTGTCGTAGAGCATCTTCTCGAAGTGCGGGACGAGCCACTGCTCGTCGACCGAGTAGCGGTGAAACCCGCCGCCGACGAGGTCGTACATCCCCCCTGCGGCCATTCGCTCGAGCGTCGGCGCGACCAGGTCATCCACCCCACGGCGCCGGAGAAACGCGAGCGTCGATGCCGGCGGGAACTTCGGCGCGTGGCCGAACCCGCCCCAGCGTGCGTCGAACTGCCGGCGGAGCACGGCGATCGACTCGGCGAAGACCGCATCCGACAACGGCTCGCGCGATGGCGCGACCCGCGCGTTGTCGCGAAGGGCCTCGACCATAGCCGCCGCCTGCTGGGCGACGGCGTCCCGCTGCTCGCGGTAGGCCTCGGCGAGCGCGACGAGCACCTGGCCGAACGACGGCATCCCATGCCGCGGCTCCGGCGGGTAGTACGTCCCGCCGAAGAACGGCTCGCCGTCGGGCGTGAGGAAGACGGTCATCGGCCAGCCGCCGTGGCCACGGTTGAATGCCACGACGGCGTCCATGTAGATCGAGTCGACGTCGGGCCGCTCCTCGCGGTCGACCTTGACGTTGACGAAGTGCTCGTTCATCAGCTGCGCCGTCGCCTCGTCCTCGAACGACTCGTGCGCCATCACGTGACACCAGTGACAGGCGGCGTAGCCGACGGACAGGAGGATCGGCTTGTCCTCGGCACGGGCGCGCGCGAAGGCCTCCTCCCCCCACGCGTACCAGTCGACCGGGTTGTCCGCGTGCTGGAGGAGGTACGGGCTCGTCTCGTGCGCGAGGCGGTTCATCGCGCGTACGCCATCAGCGTCGCGTGACGGCGGAAGCCGATCGACTCGTAGAGCGCGCAGGCGCCGTCGGTCATGCAGTAGACGATCGCCTGGCGTCCGCCTTCGTCGTGCCAGCGCGCGAGCGCGGCGAGGCAGACGGCGGCGCCGAGGCCGCGCCGCCGGAACTCGGCACGCACGCCGACCGGCTCGAGCTCGCCGACACTGTTGGCGTCGTCCGGCCAGAGCAGTGCGTAGGCCGCGAAGCGGCCGTCCGGCGCCTCGATGACCCAGTCGAGCGAGGCGCGGTAGGGCCACGCGGCGCGGACGTTGACGTAGCTCGACTCCGTGACGCGCGACGGCGCCCAGACGTCGCGGTGCACGGCGACGCGCTCGGCGAGGTCGCTCTCCTCGATCGGACGCTCGCGGAACCCGTCGGGAAGCACCGGGAGCTCCGGCCGCTCCGCCAGGTCTCGTGCGTAGAAGTGCAGAGCCTCGCCGGGCGCGGCGAAGCCGTGGCGGACGAGGATCGACCGCGTCTGCGCGTCGTCCTCGAATGCGTAGGCCGTCTGCGCGCGCGGCTCGTCGAGGATCTCGTCGAGCAGGTCCTGGTGGTCGCGATGGACGTCGCAGTCGAGCGTGCCGCGATCGACCCGGAGCCATGACCAGGCGCGGTCGTCCCACTGCCGCAGCTCCCACTCGTGCTCCCGGCCCTCGTGCTGCCACCTCCCCCAAGCAATGTCGCCGACGTGCCACTGCGCGCGCGGCCCCAGCAGCCGCCGCTGCTCGACGGCGAGCCGCTGCATGCCTGCGATGATCTCTGGCGTGGGTC
>Ga0182008_10003113_pt1 | contig 10152 bp, 8 predicted proteins | sample Sormic07211129_1_FD_120482 | JGI IMG/M metagenome (GOLD analysis project Ga0182008, IMG submission 120482) | Rhizosphere microbial communities from Sorghum bicolor, Mead, Nebraska, USA - 072115-129_1 metaG | ecosystem: Host-associated > Plants > Roots > Rhizosphere | place: USA: Nebraska...
CGTGCGTCCTACGAATTCGCGACCGTCTCGGTGGCGGCTTCGCTGCGCATGCATGAAGGCTGCGTGACGGAGCTCGCGGTCGCGTTGGGTGGCGTGGGCACGGTGCCCTGGCGCGTGCGGTCCGCCGAAGCCCTGCTGCACGGCCGACCCTTGACGGATGCGGGGCTCGCCGCCTTCTGCGATGCGCTGCTGGACACCGCGGTCGCCACCGAGCAGAACCGCTACAAGCTGGCCATGGCGCGTGCCGCGGTCTGTCGGGTCCTCGGAGGCTTGCAATGAGCGCGCCGGATGCAGGCGGCACCGCCTCGCACGTCGGCCGCGCGCTGCCGCGCACCGACGGCATCGCCAAGGTGACCGGCGCCGCGCGGTACGCGGCCGACGAGCAAGCGCCCGGCTTGCTGCATGCCGTGGGCGTGCGCGCGACCGTGGCCGCGGGCCGCATCGCGCGGATCGACGCCCACGCCGCGCTGGCCTTGCCCGGCGTAGTGGCGGTCTATTCGCACCTGAACGCCCAAGCGGCCTTGGGCTGGCATCGCTCGCCCGAGATCATGCGGCTCAGTGCGGAGGAACTCGGCCTTAGTGCGCTCGCCGATGGGGCCGATCGCCGCGCCGAGGCCTGGCGACCGCTGTGCGCGCCCGACATCCGCTTCGCCGGCCAATGGGTGGCGGTGGTGGTCGCCGAGTCGCTCGAGGATGCGCGACTGGCTGCGCGCCACATCGACATCGGCTACGCGGCCGAGCCTGCGAACCTGGCCTTGCGGCACCCTGAAGAGTCGCCGTTGCGGCCGAGCTTTTTCTTCGGCGAGGAGATGCAGGTCGCCGTGGGCACCGCTCCGGATGCTGGGGCTGTCGCGCATCGGCTCGAGGCCACGTACGAGACGCCCACGCAGCACCATCAACCGATGGAGCCGACCGCCACGCTGGCGACCTGGGACGGCGACCGCATGACGGTGCACGATTCGACGCAGGGCGTGGGCGCGGCACGCGACTACATCGCGGCTTCGCTGGGCATCGCGGCGCCGCAGGTGACCGTGCATTCGCGTTTCGTCGGCGGCGGCTTCGGCAGCAAGAACCAGATGTGGCCGCACCAGGCCCTGGCCGCGCACCTGGCGCGGGCGTTGTCGCGGCCCGTGCGCCTGCAGCTGTCGCGGGCCGACATGTCGGTGGCCAGCGGCCACCGAGGCGAGACCAGCCAGGACGTGGCACTGGCCACCGACGGGGCCGGGCGGCTCCTGTCGGTGCGTCACGAGAGCTGGACGCCGACGTCCTTGCAGGGCGGCTTCTTCGAGCCCTGCGGCCTCAACACGCTGGCGCTCTATCCCTCGGCGCACCTGCAGGTCGCGCACCACGTGGCGCGGCGTGCGATCCCGACGCCCACACCCTTCCGCGGGCCAGGGGAGACACCGGGTTCCTTCGCGCTCGAATCCGCAGTGGACGAACTGGCTTGCCGCATGGGCCTCGATCCGTTGACCTTTCGGCTGCAGAACTTCCCGCACCGCGATGCCTTGCACGACCGCGCCTGGTCGTCCAATCACCTCGCGCAGTGCTACGCGGAAGGCGCTCGTCGTTTCGGCTGGTCGGAGCGCCTGGCCGAGCCGCGCGCGCGGCGCGAGGGTTTCGAATGGGTGGGCTGCGGCATGGCCACCACCGCCTATCCCGCACCGGCCCTGCCGGCCAGCGTCCGCGTGACGCTGAACGCCACCGGAGACGCACTGGTGGAGACGGCCGCCACCGACATCGGCACCGGCATGGCCACGATCCTGGCGCAGCTCGTGGCTTCGGAACTGGGCATGTCCGTGGCCGCGGTCGAGGTGCGCCTGGGCGACTCCGGCCTGCCGGCGGCACCCACGGCCGGGCGCTCCAAGTCGACGGCCAGCGTGTTGCCCGCGGCGCAGGCGGCCTGCGCCCAGCTGCGCGAAAAGATCGAGGCCGCCGAGGCGGCACGCGGTGCAAGGTCGCGCACAGGGCCTCTGGCGCATCGGATGACCGAAGCCGCGGTGGCCTCGCTGCAAGCGACGGCCACCTCGGCGGGCAAGCCCGCGACGAAGGCGTTGAGCTTCCACTCCTTCGGCGCGCATTTCGTCGAGGTCCGGGTGGACGAGGCGCTGGCACGCTTGCGCGTCACGCGCGTGGTCAGCGCCTTCGATTGCGGCCGAATCGTGAACCCCTCGCTGGCGGCCAGCCAGATCAAGGGCGGCATCGTCTTCGGCATCGGCATGGCCTTGATGGAAAAGACACAGTTCGATCCGGGCACCGCGCGCATCGTGAACGACAACCTCGCCGACTACCACCTGCCGGTGAATGCCGACGTGCCGGACATCGAGGTGCTGTTCGTCGGCGCGCCGGACGAGCAGTTCAACCCGCTCGGTGTGCGCGGCCTCGGCGAGATCGGTGTTCCGGGCGTCGCCGCCGCCGTCGCGAACGCCGTGTTCCATGCCATCGGCCGGCGCGTGCGCAGCCTGCCGATCCAAGCGGGCGATCTGCTGCCCCGCTGACGTCGGACCCTGCGCATCACTGTTGCGCCAGGTCAAACCGCCTCGAGGCATGTACCGATAGCCTGAGGTTTTCCGCACAAGGAGAGCCTCATGGCTGCATTGCAATGGTCCGAGTCGCTGTCGCTGGACCTGCCCCCGATGGACCAGACGCACCAGGAATTCGTCGAACTGCTGGCGCAGGTCGAGGGCGCCGAGGACGCGCAACTGGTGCCGGCCTGGCGCGCGTTGATCGAGCACACGGTCGATCATTTCGGCACCGAGGACGCCTGGATGCGCAGCACCGGCTTTTCGTCGGCCAACTGCCACACGGTGCAGCATCGCGTGGTGCTGGAGGTGATGCGCGAGGGCCTGGTGCAGGGCCTGAAGAATGAGACCGAGGCGATCCGCCGGATGGCGCGCGAGCTCGCCGTGTGGTTCGTGCAGCACGCCCAGACCATGGACGCCGCGCTGGCGCTGCACCTGCGCGGCGTGGGCTTCGATGCGGCCACGCAGCAGGTGCGCATGCCGCAGGGGCTGCCGGCGGTGCCGCTGACGGGCTGCGGCTCGGCCGCCTGCGCGACGGCCTGAGGCGCGCTACAGCCAGGTGCCGCTGCTGGGCATCTGGATGTTCGTCGCCGGGTCGCTGCCGCCGACCATCGCGCCGATCGCGATGCTCAGCAGCGAGATGAAGATGCTCGCGAAGAAGGCGGTCCAGAAGCCCGAGACCTTGAAGCCGCGCACCAGGGCCGACACCAGCAGGATCATCAGCGCGTTGATCACCAGCAGGAACAGGCCGAAGGTCAGCAGCGTCAGCGGCAGCGTGAGCACGATCAGCAGCGGCTTGACCACCGCATTGGCGAAGCCCAGCAGCAGGGCCGACACCACCAGCGCCCCGGTGCTGTCGAACTTGAGACCCCGGAACAGGTAGCTGGCGATCCACAGCGACAGGCCGGTGATGGCCCAGTGGACCAGGAAGGGGGTCAGGTTCTGCAGCATGGACGTTTTCTCTCTTGCTTGTGGATTGGGTGAGAAGGCGGTGCGTCGATTCTCGCGCGTCGCCGGCACGCGCCGCGGGCCCGTTCGCAATGGCATGGCGCCCCGCCTGATTTCGCCGGCACCGCGCGGGGCGATCGGCTATGGTGGCCGGATGTCGCAACTCCCCGTCAACCATTTCAAGCGCGCGCTGGCCGAGGGCCGGGCGCAGATCGGGCTGTGGTGCAGCCTGCCGGACCCCTACATCGCGGAGATCGTCGCCGGTGCCGGCTACGACTGGCTGCTGTTCGACACCGAGCACGCGCCCACCGACGTGCCGCGCATGCTCCAGCAGCTGCAGGGCGCGGCCTCGGCGGTGCCGGCCGGCGAGCGCGCGTCGTCGGCCGTGGTGCGGCCTGCGTGGAACGACCCGGTGCTGATCAAGCGCTACCTCGACATCGGCGCCCAGACCTTGCTGCTGCCCTTCGTGCAGAACGCCGACGAGGCCCGCGCCGCGGTGCGCGCGATGCGCTATGCGCCCGAAGGCATCCGCGGCATGGGCGGCTCGATGCGGGCCTCCAACTACGGCCGCACCCAGGGCTACGCACAGCATGCGCATGAAGAGCTGTGCCTGCTGGTGCAGGTCGAGACCCGCGAGGCGCTCGACCGGCTCGAGGAGATCGCCAGCGTCGACGGGGTCGACGGCGTGTTCATCGGCCCGGCCGACCTGTCGGCCAGCATGGGCCATCCGGGCAATGCCGGCCATCCGGAAGTGCGCGCGGCCATCGACGGCGCCATCGCCCGCATCCGCGCCTGCGGCAAGGCGCCGGGCATCCTGCTGGTGGACGAGGTGCGGGCGCGCGAGTGCCTGGACCTCGGCGCGCTGTTCGTGGCGGTCGCGATGGACCTGCAGATCCTCGCGCGCGGCGCCGAGGCCATCGCCACGCGCTTCGGCGCCGGGGGTGCCGTGCCGGCCGCGAAGATCAGCTACTGAGCGCGGCGGCGCGCCCGGTCGCGCCCCGCGAGACGCGCCACAGCAGCGTGGCCGCGATCGACATGTTGAGCAGGTTCCACGCGATGCCGTTGAGGAAGGCCGCGTGGTAGCTGCCGGTCAGGTCGAACACCTTGCCCGACATCCAGCCGCCCAGCGCCATGCCCAGCAGCGTGCACATCAGCACCGTGCCGACGCGCGCGCCGGCTTCGGCGGGCGGGAAATGCTCGCGCACGATGATCGCGTACGAGGGCACGATCCCGCCCTGGAACAGGCCGAACATCGCCGACACCACGAACAGCGGCACCAACCCGTCGAAGGGCAGGAACAGCAGCAGCGCCACGCACTGCAGGCCCGAGCCCAGCAGCAACGTGCGCAGGCCGCCGATGCGGTCGCAGATCGCGCCCGAGATCAGCCGGCTCGCGATGCCGCAGGCCAGCATCAGCGAGAGCATCTGGGCGCCGCGCGCCGCGCCGAAGCCCAGGTCGGTGCAGTAGGCCACGATGTGCACCTGCGGCATCGCCATGGCGACGCAGCAGGCCACGCCGGCCACGCACAGCAGGCCCTGGGCGGTGCCCAGGCTCAGGCCGAAGGGGCGCATGCCGGGCACCGGCCGGCCGGCGACGGCGCTCGGCATCGCCATCGAGAGGGCCGGCGGTCGCGCGTGCATCAGCAGCGCCAGGCCGGCCATCGCGAGGCCGCAGAACAGGCCCATGCCGAGGTAGGTCTGGCGCCAGCCCACGGTCTCGACGAAGTGCTGCGCGATCGGCGGCCAGACGGCACCGGCGATGTAGTTGCCGCTGGCGCACACCGCCACCGCGATGCCGCGCCGTTTCACGAACCACAGCGAGGTGTCGGCCACCAGCGGCGCGAAGGCGGCGGAGCTGCCGAGCAGCCCGACCAGCACCGCCTGCGCCGCGATGAAGACCACGATGTTCGGCGCCAGGCCGCAGGCCACGTAGCCCAGCCCGAGTGCGACCGCGCCGCCCAGCAAAGGCCACATCACGCCGAAGCGGTCGGCCACCTTGCCCATCAGCATGCCGCCCACGCCGAAGCCGATCATCAGCAGCGTGTAGGGCAGCGAGGCCTGCGCGCGGTCGATGCCGAAGTCGGCCTGCACCGCGGGGATCACGACCGAGACCACGTACATGCCGCTGCTGCCCACGGTCATGATCAGCAGCGTGACCAGCAGCCGCCACAGGGCGTAGCGCGAATCGGGCAGGTGGGGCGGGGCGGCGGCGGCGGTCGTGGTCATGCGGCTTGTCTCTGGGTTCGCCATCTGGTGTGGCTGGGGCGGCGGTGGCCGTTGCCGGCCCCGCCTTTGGCACGCATTGTGGCCGCGTCAGGCGAAGGGCAGCGCCAGCGTGGCGGCCAGCGGCACCTCGCCGATGCGCTCGCCGCTCGCGACGATGACGGCGCGGTCGCCCTCGGCCGCGATCTCGGCGAGGGTGCGCCACAGGCAGCGCATCGAGGCCGCATCGAGCCCGCCGGTCGGCTCGTCGAGCAGCGTGAGCGGGTGCTTCGAGGCCAGGGCCGCCGCGAGCCAGACCTTGCGCTTGGAGCCCGTGGAGAGTATGTACATCGCCTTGTCGATGTGGGGCGCGAGCGAGAAGCCCTCGACCAGCGCCGCCCAGCGCGCTTCGTTGAACGGCAGGTCGGCGCGGCGCAGCGACAGCGCGCAGTCGCGGCCGGTCATGGCGTCGAAGGCGTCGGTGCCGGGCTCGATGAAGAACAGGTGGCGCCGGTAGGCCGCCGCGTCGCCGGGCAGCGATGCGCCGCACAGCGTCAGCGTGCCGGCGCTGGCGGGCACCTGGCCCGCGAGCACGCGCAGCAGCGTCGACTTGCCGCTGCCGGTGTCGCCGTGCAGCAGCGTCACGCCGGGGCCGATGGCGGCGGACCAGTCGGCCACCAGCGGCGGCTCACCGGGGTAGGCGAAGCGCAGGCGGTCGATGTCGAGGGTGGGGAGGGTGGGAAGGAGAGAAGGGGCCGATGTCATGGCCCGCACCGTACCGCAACCTGGCGCCGGATCACGCGATCGTCTCCAGCAGCCAGCCCTTGCCGTCGAAGCGCAGCGCGTGGGTCGGCGCCAGTGCCGCGAGGAAACGCGCATCGTGCGAGGCCACGACCAGCGCGCCCGGGTAGCCCGCGAGCGCCTGCTCCATCGCCTCGACCGACGCCAGGTCGAGGTGGTTGGTGGGCTCGTCCAGCAGCAACAGCTGCGCGGGCTCGCCGCCCCACAGTGCGCAGGCCAGCGCGGCCTTCATGCGCTCGCCGCCGCTCAGCGCGCCCGAGGGCATGCCGACCTGCGCGGGCCCGAGGCCCAGCCAGGCCAGGTGGCTGCGCAGCACGCCCTCGGGCAGCGGCGTGTGCAAGGCCTGCAGGCGTGCCAGCACCGACCGGTGGCGCGGCAGCAGGCTGTCGGCGCGCTGGTCCAGCCAGGCGTGCGGCACGCCGATGCGGCAGCCGCCGGAGACGGGCGCGATCTCGCCGGCCAGCATCTTCAGGAGCGTGGTCTTGCCGCAGCCGTTGGGGCCCTGCACCGCCACGCGCAACGGGCCGGCGAGCGCCAGCGACAGTGGCGCGGCGCCGGGCGGGAAGGGTGGCACCGCGTCGTCCATCGTCAGCACGCGCTTGCCGGCCGCCACCGTGGTCGCCGGCAGCATCAGCGCGAGCGCCGGCGCGGGCTCGGTGCGCGCGAGCGCCTGCCGGACCGCGCCCGCCAGCCGGTCGGCGGTGTCGCTGCGGCGTGCGTTCGCCTTGCCGGCGCTGGCCTGCGCCGCGTCCTTCATGCGGCCCAGCACCAAAGCCGGCAGGTTGCGTGTCTTGGCGTCGCGTTGCTGGCGGGCCGTGCGCTGCTGTTGGGCATCGTGCTGCGCGCGCAGGGCGCGCAGGCCGGCCTTCTTTTCGGTGCGCGCGTGCTGCAGCGCGGCCTCCGCCGCGGCGGACTGTTGCGCGCGCTGCTGCGCATAGCGCGTGAAGTTGCCGCCATGGCGGGTGAGGCCGTCCGGGCCGAGTTCCAGGATCGCGTCCACGGTTTCGAGCAGTTCGCGGTCGTGGCTCACGACCAGGGCCGCGCCGGGCCATGCGGCGAGCTTCGCGCGAAGCCAATGGCGCGCGCCGGCATCCAGATGGTTGGTCGGCTCGTCGAGCACCAGCGCATCGGCGCCCGACAGGAAGGCGCCGACCAGCGCCACGCGGGTCCGCTCGCCGCCGCTGAGCCGGTCGGCCGGGTCCGAGGGCCGCAGCGGCGCCAGCCCACCCTCGGCCAGCGCCTGGGCGAAGGTGGCGGCAATGTCCCACCGGCCTTCGAGCAGCGCGAAGTCGGCGGGGTCGAGCCCGCCGGCCTCGATGCGCGCGAGCGCGTCGAACAGCGGCGCGAGGCCGGCGACCGCTGCCACGCGCGTGCCCGCCGTGGCGCCGACCTCCTGCGGCACCCAGGCCACGCTGCCGCCGCGCACGACGCGGCCCGAACCGGGCGTCAGGCGATCGACCAGCAGCCGGGCCAGCACGCTCTTGCCCGCGCCGTTGCGGCCGACGAGGCCGATGCGTTCGGCGTGCAGCTCGGCGTTCAGGTCGTGGAACAGCGCGCGTCCGTCGGGCAGGGTGAAGCCCAGGTGGCGCAGCGAGAAGAGGGAGGCACCGGGGAGGGCCGAGGCATCGGCCGAGGCCGGGACGCACGCCATGTGCGCATCGTCATGAAGGACAACCATGCAGGCTCCTGACAAGAAAGGGAGAGGCCGCGGTCCGGGACGCCGTGGGCGTGCGGGGGCGGTGCTTCTTGATGAGGACGACTGGCAGGGATCACATGGCGCGTGACGGGGCTCGTGGGGTGGCGGGGCAGGTCGGAGCGTGTGGCGGTGGGGAAAGTTCCTTGCGCGTGCGTTCAGCCGCCGCGCGCCTGGCCCACCAGCCACTCGGCGAACAGGCCCAGCAACGGCCGGCCTTCGCCGCGGTCGGGCGTGACCAGGTAGTAGTTGCGCTGGCCCGAGAGCACCTGCGCGCAGGCCACGACGAGTTCGCCGCGCGCGAGTTCGTCCTCGACCAGCAGGGTCGGCATCAGCGCCACGCCCAGGCCCCGGGTGGCGGCCGCAGCCAGCATCGAGAACAGCTCGTAGCGCGGCCCGGTGCGCGCGCGCGGCGCATCGACCTGCTGCGCATCGAACCACTGGCGCCAGCCCTCGGGCCGGGTGCTCTGCTGCAGCAGCGGCATCCGCGCGATGGCGTCGGGCTTCACGGCCTGGCCGTGCGGCAGCAGCCGCGGGCTGCACAGCGGCACCACGTCCTCGCGCAGCAGCAGGGCGGTGTGCGTGCCGGCCCAGTTGGCCACCTGCGCCGGCGTGCCCGCATAGATCGCCGCGTCGAACTCGGCATCGGCGAACAGGAAGGGGCGGGTGCGGGTCTCGATGTGCACCACCACCTCGGGCTGCTGGCGCGCGAAGGCCGGCAGCCGCGGGATCAGCCAGCGCGTGGCGAAGGTGGGCACGGCCGCCAGCGCCAGCGAGCCGCCCGTGCCCTGGTCGGCCATGGCGTCGAGCGTGTCGCGCTCCATGGCCTCGAGCCGCTTGGCGGTCTGGCGTGCATAGGCGGCACCGCTGGGCGTGAGCGCCACGCCGTGGCGCGTGCGGCGGAACAGCGTGACGCCGAGGAAGGCCTCCAGCGCGCCGATCTGGCGCGAGACCGCGCTCTGCGTGAGCGCGAGCTCCTGCGCGGCGCGCGTGTAGCTCTCGTGGCGCGCGGCGGCATCGAAGCAGACCAGGGTCTGCAGCGGCGGGATCTTTCGGCGCATTAAGGCTCTCCCCCAGTCTTCGCGCACTGCGTGTCGCTTCGCCAACCCCCTTCCGGGGGCGACACCAGCGGCCCGGCGGAGCCGGTTCCGCGGTGTCTCACGCGTGGCAACGGGGCGCTTCCGAGCCAGGTGGCCTTGGTTAAGGTATTCGTGCAATGCATATCTGGCTGAGTATTGCTCGTTTGCGCCGACCCGGTGCCGAGGCTAGGATCGAGCCATTCATTTCCCGTCTTTTCCCTCTTCTTCCGGAGACAGCACATGGCCGCCAAAGCGCAATTCCACTGGGACGATCCCCTCCTGCTCGATCAGCAGCTGACCGACGAAGAACGCATGATTCGCGATGCGGCCAATGCCTACTGCCAGGAACGCCTGCTGCCCCGCGTGACCGAGGGCTTCCGCACCGGCGAGACCGATCCCGCCATCTTCCGCGAAATGGGCGCGCTGGGCCTGCTGGGCCCGACGATTCCCGAACAGTACGGCGGCCCGGGCCTCAACTACGTGGCCTACGGCCTGATCGCGCGCGAAGTCGAGCGCGTCGATTCGGGCTACCGCTCGATGGCCAGCGTGCAGAGCTCGCTGGTGATGGTGCCGATCTTCGAATTCGGCACCGAGGCGCAGAAGCAGAAGTACCTGCCCAAGCTCGCCACCGGCGAGTTCATCGGCTGCTTCGGCCTGACCGAACCCGACCACGGCTCCGACCCCGGCAGCATGGCCACGCGCGCCAAGAAGGTGCCGGGCGGCTATTCGCTGAGCGGCGCCAAGATGTGGATCAGCAACTCGCCCATCGCCGACGTGTTCGTGGTCTGGGCCAAGGAAGTCAGCGAGAGCGGCACGGTCGGCCCGATCCGCGGCTTCGTGCTCGAGAAGGGCATGAAGGGCCTGAGCGCCCCCGCGATCCACGGCAAGGTCGGCCTGCGCGCCAGCATCAC
>Ga0182008_10003114_pt1 | contig 10150 bp, 11 predicted proteins | sample Sormic07211129_1_FD_120482 | JGI IMG/M metagenome (GOLD analysis project Ga0182008, IMG submission 120482) | Rhizosphere microbial communities from Sorghum bicolor, Mead, Nebraska, USA - 072115-129_1 metaG | ecosystem: Host-associated > Plants > Roots > Rhizosphere | place: USA: Nebraska...
AGTTGCTCAATATTTTGTTGAAATTCGTATTTCCATCCTTCTGGCAAAGCATTTATTTTTATCGCACGTCTCATAGTTTCAATATTGTCTAGATGATCCCTAGTTACATACAGGCGAACAATATCTTTCACAGTAACATTATTTTTATCTCTATTGATAGTCTCTATCTTGTTACCTATTTGGACTTGTCCTTCTTTTAATACCTTAAAGTAAATTCCAGGTCGACCACTTGCCAAAAACCTCCTAACTACATCCATACGTCCAAACCTCACACCAAGTTTATAACATGGCATTCGAGGTTGTGTTGCTATGAGCTTGGCAGATCCTATTTGAAACTGATCACCAATATTAACGGTATCCTCCATTAACCCTTCCGTCGTGAAATTCTCCCCAAACATTCCCCATATAATATCAATGTTAGGAAATTGTTTACGCCAGTAGTCATAATGTTCGGCTGGATATGAATAAACTGCCTTATCCACTCCACCATGTACTGTCAAATCAGCCTGTTTATCACCTTCAAGATTAATCTTTCGTAACATAATAGGATCTTTGACTGGATCCTTGAAAATTGCAGTAGTTACAGTTTGCCCATTAAAGAGTACTTTCTTTGGAAGCCCTACGTTCACTGAAAGCACTTTCATTGCTAAACAATAGAGATAACTTGTTATTTATTAAGAATTGTATTATACACTCTCAAAGTCCGCCGCCGTCATACATACACAATCAATCTGATTTTTCCTTATTATTATTGTAAGTTGATGATGATGTCATTTTACCTATGGCTTGGCACAAAAAGGCCGCAGATTTATTTTCTTCATATGTGTCTTCTGCTCTCATATTATGAACATTTTCAGCGTGTTCGGAAATATGCTTTAAGACCTCATCTACTGTTTTACCGTCTGCTACGTAATCGCATTCTAATCCCGACTCTTTGCAAGATAGTTTTATCATAATATCTTTTGTAAGAATTCTTTGATAACTAGGTATTAAAGTATTTCAGTGTGAGTCGATCCTGTTAAGCTGACAGGTTATTACAGTAGCATAAGCTAAAGCCAAATCAACACTCTTTGGTTTTATGCTTTTCGATCTCTATCCATTAATGCTATTGTCATATTTACTATCTATGTTAGCTCCTCATTGTCATTTGCTTTTTAATATACTTAATATTGCTATTACCAGTTAGTTATATAGGATTCTCTCCTAACCTCTCATACCCTCTCTTGTGAAGCTGCATGAAAGTTATCAATGCAGTTAACGAGAACAAGAGAATGGTTTGTATTCTCAAAGTGTACCAAAAAGTGAGTGAGCACCATAGAGATTGGTAATAGGTTTTTCAATACTTCATTCTTATGTCATTACGCAAATTACTGCTAATTCTGTTCTTAAGCTGACAATGTCTTTTTTAGCATATGGGAAGCTTGTTCTATTGCTCCCCTTGGTGCCGGATCATCAGTAATTGCATTCAACATTACAAAGTCGTGAATAGTACCATGATATCTAACTGCAGTAACGCTGACACCTGCCTCTAATAGCTTCCGAGCATACTCTTCTCCTTCATCACATAGTACATCATTTTCTCCGTTGATGACAAGTGCTGGCGGCAATCCTTTGAGCTGCTCTATCGAAGCCTGCAGCGGAGAAACAGTTGGCTCTTTTCGATTTGTCTGATTTGATGTGTAATTATCCCAGAACCACTTCATAGCCTCACGTGTGAGCCAATATCCTTCTTGATATTTCATGTAGGATGATGTTTCGAAACTAGCATCAGTAACTGGATAAAAAAGGACTTGGAAATCAACCTTAGGACCTCCTCTTTGTTTGGCAAGTAAAGTAAAAGCAGCAACCATATTACCACCTACACTATCTCCAACAACTGCTAGACGTGAAGAGTCTACATTTATGATTTGGCCATTTTCAGCAACCCATTTTGTGGCAGCGTATGACTGTTCCAGAGAAACAGGATATTTGGCTTCTGGAGAGGGAGTATAGTTGACAAAGACAATAGCAGCATTTGCATTGTTAGCAATCTCCCTAACCAATCTATCGTGAGTATCAAATCCACCAAGAATCCATCCACCGCCATGGAAGAACATTATAACAGGTAGAGTTTCATTACTGCTATTTGGAGGTCGAACCATAGTGATAGATATGTCTTTACCATCAGGTCCACAAGAGATAGTACGATTCTCAATATCAGCTGGAAGTTTCTTGACTGGAATACTAGCCTGAAGTCCAGATAATACAGCACGAGCATCGTATGGTGACAAGGTGTAGATTGGCGGTCCTGCCTTTTGTTGCAAGTTATCTAGAAATGCGCAAGTATTGCGTTCTAGCCTATTATATGGACTTTTACTCATAATGGATAAATAAATAAATTCATACATGTTAATAGGAGTTTTCCTTAGTACATAGAGGTTGTACTGGTATTGTAGTTCGATGATTTTATAATCCCTCATAGACTATTTGGAAGTGAATCAACAAGTTCCCTGAATTCATGCGAACGGCTATCCTTTGTTTTATCCCATACTTTCTTGAATTTTGGAATTGTCATCATCGATTTAGCTGTTGCTTCCCATCGTGACCAAAGTTCTGCATCAATCATTTTTGTTTTGTAAAGACGAAAAATGAATTCTAACATATCAAAGGACTGAATTATGATATAGTATTGCTGAGGACTGTCAACTAAGGAATAATATTTAGAAACTACAGGACTTTCCTGTGACATTTGTAGATATTCCTTGCTATTGATATTATTAAAAAGAAGTTGCGTGGTAGTAGCATATGCCTGTTGTACACTTTGACTGGACATACTTTTCTTCATTGCCGAGAATTGAAGTATGGATACAATCAGTGCGCCTCCGTATATGATTGGACTAATTATTTGAATGTATTCTCCCAATTGGACCATATTCTTATTGTTCACTGTGTATCCTAAACTAATAATATATCGACGAGATGGCTCTAGTGGTATGCAAATAATATTCTGAAGATATGTAAAGAATTATTTTGTTCACACTTCCTGGAGATATTCATAGAGGTATATCTAAACCAACATGCCATCTATGGCCAATCCCATCAAAACTTTTCATCAAACGAGCATGCGGGGAGTTAGGCTAAATAGATCCAATATCTAATGTTGTACCAAATATCTGACAATCATATTGTCTTCCATATATACTACCCATGAGTTTCAAAACTACAAGATTTCATATGCATACGAGGCTGAACATCCATTGTTTCATGAAAATGAATATTTTTACAACCTCTTTGTACCGAGAGAAAATCCTCAATTTTACCAGAGTATTTCACTATGCTGTCGTGTTTGAGCAAATCAAGCTGTACATATTCACTTACATTTGCAGCATGTCCTGTGTCATAATCGATCTCCCACAGCTCAGATTCATCATCGTTTAAAATCACATACTCCAAGCCATGTTCTTTTGTCTTTTCCTTGACCATGTTATATTGTTAATGATAATATTCTATCCGTCATATTATTACTCCATTCTTGAATACTATCATATCATTATCCCTATTAGGGCCAAGATTACCATTTTTTCATTTAAGCATTGGTTTATGATTAGAGGTTCTTTGAATATTTTTGTTACTTGTTGCTACTAGATAACTGTGATGAAGGAGATGTTGATGTTAACGGCATTGTTGTTGTGAAATTCCCTATGAAAGTCGACCAGTATTCAACCTTGAACGGTGATGATGGATTATACTCACATGCCACCCAGAAAGTTCCAGATCTAGATGGATCGTCAGATACTTCAAAGTAGTCGCCATATCTTGGATTTCTTCTACTGCACCACCTAATGTCATGTTCACAGGCTAGCTTAAGGCGTTAGGTGGACTAGATGTAGTCTGCCCTGAAACAAATAGACTAGGATAAGCCCTTGTAGAGGAATATCCATACATCACATCTAAATTGCCCGCATCGTTTATTGTCAGAGCAGGATAATAAAAGTAAGATCCAACAGCACCTACATCAAAGTCTTGAAGAAGCTTATTGTTAGAGGTATCCAATTGTATTAAACCAAGACAAGATCTGGTTTCTGTATCATTGGCAGGACGACATCCATCATTGAAAGAGAACCATATTTTTCCATTCTTAAATGCAGCATCTAATATACGTCCATCTCCTGTGTCTATTGTAAATGGCGCGTTTGGTTGACGTCCTGGTTCTGGTACAGTGTGTGCTTGAATTGGAATACTAGTAACATTCACCGTAATAAATGGCGCTTTTCCACCCAGAACATAGAGTTTAGCAGTCTCGCCTCCTCCACTCCCATTTGTTTTGAATTTCTTCTTGTTGTTGATTGCGAGTCTTCAGTCCATTAACATATCCTTCTAATACTTGAACTTGAGCTTGTAAATACGATATCTCATTTCTTTTGTCATTGCAGGTTGCAGATAACTGATACATAGTTCTACGCAGGATTGAGATTTGGTTGTTCATGTCATGGAGCTCTGCTTTTGACACTACCTTTTGATGGTCAACGACTTGTACTTCGTCTTGAAACTTTGCATATCGTTTTTGAAGATCTGGAATGTTGTAAGTGCCTATATTTACCATATTAACAAACCATTCTATATTATCAGCTGTTATTCGATGTCTCTTTAGCAGTGTGTATAGCTTCAGAATATAAGAAAGATTTCCCTTTGATCCTTGGTATATATCATATAAATTGTGTAGGCGCTTTAGTCTCCAGTATTCCGTATAATATTTGGTTGCTTCCTTTTCTGACAGGTTTAATTGGATAGCCACATCTACAGGCTTCCTTCCTTCGCTAAAGAGTTCGTAAGCTTGAGTAGCTTTTTCATTGGCTGGTTTGTTATTGTTGCTGCTGTTGATGTTATTACCATCATCTATTGTTGCTGTTATTCCATGATTCACTTGACCCTTTTTTAGAATAAAGCCGATATCCAGTAGAGACATTATCAGCTCTTTTGCAATCTCGCGAGTACTTTTGCCTTGATTGTATAGCTCTAAAACATACCTTTCTCTTTCGCGATAAATATTGGTATTGTTATTGTTTGACATGCTGGTATAGGTCTCTAGTTGTTACTATTAGATAGAACGTACTTGGATTTAGCTTTTGTTACCATGATATCATTTGATATCTTCGTTGTTACCCTGATTTCACCTGTTACCATTGCAGGTTTCACAGAACTTGCATAATAGGGAAAAAATGTAAGGGCCTCCTTCGCCCGGATAGCCGCCAACGCCAGCTATAAGGTATGTGATCTTTTGGTCGTCATATACATCAACATATATTTGCAAAAATAGAACTGGATTTATGTCCAATCATCAGATATTTATTGAAGCATCTATGCACAATCATACTATAACTGCTGCTACTATAACTTCTGCCGACTGCTGGATCTACAAAATTGGTGAGTTATGGAAATCAAAACTATCCAAATCCTAGGATATTTCCTGGCGACTGCGTCTGCTCTGGTGTTGCCTGTTGCTGTTGGTTTAAAGCCGATGTGGGTTGAAGTATTTGAAATGATTTAATCATATGCATTACCTGTGGTAGTAGGACAGTTGTGAATTGTTTATCTGATACAGCAGAGTTAATCGAAAGGTAGTATATGGTATTCTCAGCTATAGTCCCAGCTTCTAGATATGTTCTAGAAGTTGGTTCTGTTCGCAGTTTTTCTTTATAATATAGGAGATACCCTGGATGTTCTCCTACTGTTACATTAGTACCTACTTTTATCACTTTAAAGTCTGTAACATTTGCAGCGGATCTATAAATATTAATTTCATCGCGTAAATATTGCTCCAAAGTCGGAGTGACTTTCCTAGTGATGTTATCTATCCCAACTCCAATGATGGTAGTTGCATTAGGGTCTTGTGAGATAGGTGGTGCAAAATCCATAATTTCAAAAGTTGTGTTATTTGTACCATGTGGCTGCGACACAGGGCTTAGAATCCAATTAGGCGGATAGCGTAATGCTATTCCGTATGTAGAATTCGTATATGAATGCCAGCTTGAAGGTACCGTGGATGAATTGTTAGGTGATGGTGGTGGTGATGATTGCTGTATTAGAGTTGACGTCTTATTAGTATCAATACCACTACCCCCAGCTATTGAGATATTCTTTACTATTTTGAAACTCTTCCCAGATGGTACATCGTTGATAGTGTATGTAATAACATAATCTCCTACAGGAAATGGTGATGATTGAGTTACTCTGAGCCTCATAGAGACTTCAGTGTTTTTATTGTGAGAAACAATATTTAGCAAAGGAATATTTTCTTTTCCAAGTAACACATTTCCTTGCCTATCTGAAAGTACAATACCTGCAGTAAGATTGACTAAATATAATTTAGTATTATTAGCACCAACTTTTATTGGCATATGTGTAAAGCCTACAGGCTCTACGTATAGTATTATAGGTTCGCCTGGTTTGAAGGTACTTGATTTATGCTCTTGGTATACACCATAGCCTTGAGTAGAATTAATATAAGTATCAAATTGGGAATGAAAGCCTGTATGATTCCAAGCTAATAGATATCGTTCTCTTGCATCTTTAAATTCAGCAATTTCTTTCTGACTGGTGGTATTAGACGTCGAAGCTACTATAGAATTGGGTACCGTAGATGGCGATGCTGTTGGTTTTGTGGCATTAACTGTTGTAACGGCACTTGGAGATGATGTTGTTGGTTTTGCATTTACTATTTGAAATGAATCTATCATCTTTTGTGCTATTGGCAAATAGCTTGAGTATTGTGCTGTTTGTCTTATCACATATGTGATAAGATATGCTTTATCGCCCTTTATTGTAATAATTTCCATTATCTTGTGTCCGCCTGTAGTGTATACAATTTTGTATGCTGGAATCACACCTGCCGGACCAATAGTAGTTGCATTTGACTCAACAAGTTGAAAACCAGGCGTAGATTGTCTAATTCCATTTATGATAGAAGGAGCGAACGCAGACAATGGTACGTTGTGAACTGATAGCAATATAAGAGGTAATTTCAGGACTCCTATAGTAAGGCCTACTGGGGTATTGCCAAATAATGACTTTTTAGGTATGAAACCAACTATAATTTTACTACTATTGCTCCCCTTATATGTCCAATCAGAAGGATATTGTATTTTTATTCCATAAGTAGAATTTGTGTATGTTAAGGAAGCATTTTTTGGCTCCTGCGTAGAAGTAGTAGAATTAGTCGTTGTTGTTGATACATTCTGCGCCTTAGCTTGCTGTTGAGGAAGAATGTTAGATATACTGACGGTAATTGGTATGGAAAGTATCAATAATAAGAAAGGAAGTGCAGATGATAAGATTCTAACAATCATTTCTCCTGATACTTGTTTCTTGCAAATATATATCTAATCAAGAGTAGAAGTTTATTCCACCGTCAAGCACGTTACCTACATCTGCTCCTTTTAAAATTATTGATTATTTGCTGGGTAATGTCTTGAACGATTGCGTTATCTTTTCAAAAATTGGAGCAAGGCTAGCAAATTCATCTGGTTTTGATATGTAGTCTAATACAAAGATTCTAGTACTAACAGGCAGTTGTATGTCTGCTGCTTTGACTTTACCATGGACAAAGTGGTCGTAAGTTAATATGGTCTTAAATCCCAGATGTCCATCTATATTTACTGTCGTTTGTTCGAGGAAGTTTGCATTTGGGTATTGACTGGGATTGAAATTGTTCCGAATCCCTTCCAGAACAAGTCTTATTTCACTTTGATTAAGTCTATTTGCATCAATAATATCACTTTGATTAATATGTCTGGTAATTGTCGAAAAAAGTGTCGTAGAGTCATTTTTAGATGGTTTAATTAAAACAGATACTCCTAAAAAATTTTCAGCCACTACTTTCCAACCATACGGGTACTTTAGTGTAAAGCCATCTTTTTGATTTATATATGTTGATTCACTTGCCTGTTGTTGTGCCATAGCTTTTTGGATATTGAATGATGATGATGGGGGTATCAATATCATCATTGTCATAAGTACAACAGATGATAGGATAATCAGTTTTTTGTGTTTAACCGTTACTATGATCAAAATATACTTCAGTCACTATCTTTTTATCCACTGCTACGATATTTTCAGCTATAATAAATATCTTTTTCAAAAGTTCTTTACTACCTATACCAGTCTTATCAAACTGAGAATTTTGGAGATAGCTTATGCAGTGTTTCGAGATCGTATAGTTAAATAACACATCAATCATCCCCTAGCAGTAGTTTTGACAGTTATCCTTCTGCCCATAGTTGTCATAAAGGTATAAAATAGCTAAATAATGAAGTAGCCGAACCCCTCTACATGCGGGGACATAACCCCCTTGGGCCACATTTTGTACACCTTGTCTGCAGTAACACCACGGGGTGTGAATATAACTCGTTAGTGAAATCTATGGCTATCAGTAGACAAGAGACCATTTATCATAGTCTCTTAGACCTTTACATAAGTGAATTTACCTCCAGAGCCTCCGTACCTCCGGTTTTCTTGCTTTGTTACTGTTATGCACCTGGAGGTTCGGATGTAGCGGAGGTAACTTCCGGTATTCTATAGGGCTTGGACATGCAAAAAAATAAAGACTAATTGGGTTGTTACTGTAGTAGAAGATAATGGTACGACTCCGTCACAGGTTAGAATCAAATCCACACCAACAGGCAAATAAGAAATGTAATCAAGATTTACATCAGGGAAATTAACACATATTACTGCTCTATTTTGAACTCAAACTAAATGTCATGGTAACAGGTGGAAACAAATGATAGCAAACGGTAACAAGGTGGTAGCAATGGTAACAACTCGGTAACAGATGGTAGCAGCGCTTTGTTTTATTTTATTTTATATTTATGAAAGCATATCATGGTTCTAACGAGAGAAGAAAAAGAATGACTTGTTTTAGACCTTTACAATCGACGTACACCCATTAGAGAGATTGCAAGAGAAGCCGGAATGTCGTTCAGGGATATAGGGAGAATTATAGATAAAGAAGAGAAGGAGAAAGAAGCAATAGAAGGACAAGTACAACAGATAACTCAGTCTACACAGGCTTACAAACTATTTTCTGAAGATAAAACTCCTGAAGAGGTGGCTATTGCATTAAATCTAAGACAGCCCCAGGTAGCTGAATATTATACAGAACACTGGAAGCTGAAGCGATTGTACATGTTAGATCAGATTTATGAAGAGATCAAAGATGATATTGGTTCTTTTGTGAACTTGTATAGATCAGCTAAGGCTGCAGGTATGAATACACATCATGTAAATAGACTTCTTGCGCTTGCCAATAATCATTTACCGTCAGTCGAATACACATATGAAACACACAAAAGAGAACTAGAGGACCTAGAAGCGGAGAAAGGGAATTCAGCCAGAATTTATCAGGAAATAAATGACAAAATATTATCTATGCGTAAAAGGTTAGACTCTCTTAATCTAGACTGCGAAAAAGAATTAGCACAAAGGGATCAGCTATATCAGAAAAGAATGAAACTGGAGGTCAGTGTAAGACAATTTCAAAACAATAATGAAGAATATGCTAAAATCAAAAAAACTGTTGAGGAAAAAGTTCACAATATTTTGTCCGGTCGGAGAATGGTGTTAAGTTGACACTTTTGTCTTTAATTGAATCAATGAGGAGGACCAGGATAAATACAATCATTTAATTCATAATAATAACATGTCTTCAACACCACGAACACAAGCAATAGATTATCATACTGCTCCCTATGGACAACAACAGCAATACCCATCACAGGCCTATGCAGATATGCTATTAGATGAGGCTCAGGAACTTTACGATAAACTAGCGAAAGATTTGGTAGACGAAATTATTACTGATTATGCTTCCAGCACATCCTCATCATTATTACCATTGTTACCACCGTCTGAAGAAAGAGAAAGTAATCCAACAACAACTGCAGCTAATCAGACCCATATGCATACAGAAGAACATGGATTTACTCAATCAGAAATAGATGATGACGACTAAGATGTAAGCAAATATCCTTTTATGGATTAGAGGTAACCTAACAGTACCTTTGAGCTTGAGCTTACACATTATTATTCAGTTTTGCAATAATTTTCGTTGTTATGTCGTATTACGATAATTACGTTGACGATTCAGTAAAGGCTGACGTTTATGCAACATCAA
>Ga0182008_10003115_pt1 | contig 10148 bp, 12 predicted proteins | sample Sormic07211129_1_FD_120482 | JGI IMG/M metagenome (GOLD analysis project Ga0182008, IMG submission 120482) | Rhizosphere microbial communities from Sorghum bicolor, Mead, Nebraska, USA - 072115-129_1 metaG | ecosystem: Host-associated > Plants > Roots > Rhizosphere | place: USA: Nebraska...
ACCGATGTCCCGGCGGACTCGGAGCTGGCGACGCACGAGACGTTCGGCCCTGTCCTCGCCGTCGAGGTCGTCGACAGCGCCGACGACGCGGTCGAGCGGGCGAACGCGACCGGGTACGGGCTGAGTGCGGGGATCATCACGCAGGACGCCGACCGCGGTCTCGCGCTCGCACAGCGCGTCGAGTCCGGGATCGTCCACGTCAACGACCAGCCGGTCGGCGACGAGCCGCAGATGCCGTTCGGAGGCGTCAAGGACTCCGGTTGGGGAAGGTTCGGCGGCCAGGCGGCGATGGACGAGTTCACCGAGCTGCGCTGGGTGACCGTGCAGAGCGGCTCGCACCCGTATCCGTTCTAGTGGCCCGGACGTCCCTCAGCGAAGCAGTCCGCTCCCTCGTGCGCGACGGGGATGCCGTCGCGCTCGAGGGCTTCACGCACCTGATTCCGCACGCGGCGGGGCACGAGCTGATCCGCCAGGAAAAGCATGACCTGACGCTGATCCGCATGACGCCGGACGTCGTCTACGACCAGCTGATCGGCATGGGCTGCGCGCGGAAGCTCGTCTTCTCGTGGGGCGGCAACCCCGGCGTCGGCTCGCTCCACCGCCTCCGCGACGCGGTCGAGCATGGCTGGCCGCGGCCGCTCGAGCTGGAAGAGCATTCGCACGCAGGCATGGCGGCCGCCTATGCCGCCGGAGCGGCGAACCTGCCGTTCGGCGTCCTGCGCGGCTATCGCGGCACCGACCGGCCGCCGCCGGCGACGGTCACGTGCCCGTTCACGGGTGAGGAGCTGGCGGCGGTGCGCGCCCTCCGGCCGGATGTCGGCGTCATCCACGCGCAGCGCGCCGACCGGCACGGAAACGTGCAGCTCTGGGGGATCCTCGGCGTCCAGAAGGAGACCGTGCTCGCGTCGGCGCGATCGTTCGCGACCGTCGAAGAGGTCGTCGACGAGCTCGAGCCGCGGCCGGGCGCGATCGTCATCCCGCACTGGGCGGTCGACTGCGTCGTCGAGGCGCCGCACGGCGCGCACCCGTCGTACGCGCACGGCTACTACGAGCGCGACAACGACTTCTACGTGCGCTGGGACGAGGTCTCGCGCGACCGCGACCGGTTCCGCGCGTGGATCGACGAGCACGTGCTCTCCGCAAAAGTGGCCGCATGAACGAGCGCGAGGAGCTGATGGCGGTCGAGGCGTCGCGGCGGCTGACGAACGACACCGTGTGCTTCGTCGGCATCGGTCTGCCGTCGACGGCCGCGAATCTCGCGCGGCGCACGCACGCGCCCGACTGCGTCCTCGTGTACGAGAGCGGCACGATCGGAGCGAAGCCGGCGGAGTTGCCGCTCTCGATCGGCGACGGCGAGCTTGCCGAGACCGCCGACGCGGTCGTCAGCGTGCCGGAGATGTTCGCGTACTGGCTGCAGGGCGGCCGCATCGACGTCGGGTTCCTCGGTGCGGCGCAGATCGACCGGCACGGCAACCTGAACAGCACGGTCATCGGCCCGTACGACGCGCCGAAGGTCCGCCTGCCGGGCGGCGGCGGCGCGCCCGAGATCGCGACGAGCTGCAAGCAGGTCTTCGTGATGCTCAAGCAGTCGACGCGCACGTTCGTCGAGCAGCTCGACTTCCGAACGAGCGTCGGCGACAACGTCCGGGTGGTCGTCACGGACCACGGCATCCTCGAGCCGCGCGACGGTGAGCTGACCCTGACGCACGTGCACCCCGGCGTGACGGTCGACGAGGCTCGTGCGGCGACCGGCTGGGACTTGAACGTCGCAGACGACGTTTCCGAGACCGAGGCCGCCACCGACGAGGAGCTGCGCGCGCTGCGGGCGCTCCGGACGAAAGGCGAGCGGTGAGCGACGTCCAGGTCGACTATCCCGGCTATCGCGCGACGCAGTGGCGGGCCCCGTCGCGGCCGCTCGCGCCGATCCCCGAGGAGCTGCACACGCTCGAGGGCCCCGTGTTCGGCGACGACGCGGTCGAGCGCTCGGACAACGACCTGACGCAGCAGCATGCAGGCGAGCCGCTCGGGGAGCGCATCATCGTCCACGGTCGTCTGCTCGGTGACGACCGGCGGCCGATCCGGAACGCGCTGATCGAGGTGTGGCAGGCGAACGCCGCCGGCCGCTACCTGCACGACGTCGATCAGCATCCGGCGCCGCTCGACCCGAACTTCTCCGGTGCCGGTCGCGTCCTGACCGACGACGAGGGCCGCTACCGGTTCACGACGATCAAGCCGGGCGCCTACCCGTGGCGGAACCACCCGAATGCGTGGCGGCCGGCGCACATCCACTTCTCGGTCATCGGTCGCATGTTCACGCAGCGGCTCGTGACGCAGATGTACTTCCCGGGCGACCCGCTCTTCGAGCTCGACCCGATCTTCAATTCCGTGCGCGATGCGTCGTCACGCGAGCTCCTGATCGCGAGCTTCGACCTCGCGACGACGGAGCCGGAGTGGGCGCTCGCCTACCGATGGGACATCGTCGTGCAACGGACGCCCTTCGAGGAATGAGCCGGACACCGTCGCAGACCGTCGGGCCGTACTACTCGATCGGCCTCTGCCGCCGCCCCGGCCACGAGCTCGTGCCGGACGGCGTCGAGCTCACCGGCCGGCTGCTCGACGGCCGCGGCGAACCGATCCGGGACGGCGTCGTCGAGCTCTTCGACACGGAGACGCACGCGTGGGGGAGATCCGCCACCGACGAGGACGGCCGTTTCGCGTTCGTCGTCCCGCACGGGGCGCGGCGCCTCGAGGTGTTCGTCTTCGCCCGCGGGCTCCTGCGGCACCAGTTGACGCGGATCTACCTCGACGGCGGGGCCGGCGCCGAGGACGAGACGCTCCTTGCCGCACCCGAGGGCGGCGGATTCCGATTCGATATCCGCATGCAGGGCGACCGGGCCACCCTCTTCTTCGAGCATTGACGACCTTCGCATCGCTCTTCGTCCCGGAGGCGGTCCGCGACGCGGTATCGGACGCCGCCTGGCTCGAGGCGATGCTCGACGCGGAGCGCGCACTCGCCAACGCCGCGGCCCTCGCCGGCGCGCTCGATGCGTCCGAGGCTGCGGCCGTCGCCGACGCATGCGACGCCTCGCTCTACGACATCGACGCGCTCGCGGCCGAGGGCCGCGCAGTCGCGAATCCCGTCGAGCCGCTCGTCCGGGCGCTGCGCGAGCGCGCGCCTGCTGTACATCGCGGCGCGACCAGCCAGGACATCCTCGACACGGCGTCGATGCTCGTCGCGAGGCGCGCGCTCGGCGAGATCGCCGCGGAGCTCGAGGCGGCGCGCGCTGCGTGCGCGAAGCTCGCGCGGACGCACCGCTCGACGCCGATGGCCGCACGCACGCTCTTGCAACAGGCCGTGCCGACGACCTTCGGCTACGTCGCCGCCCAGTGGTACGTGTCGCTCGGTGCGGCCGAACCGCGCCTCCCGGCACAGCTCGGCGGTGCGGCCGGCACGCTCGCTGCCTTCGGCGAGCACGCGCTCGAGCTCAAGCGGCGCTTCGCCGCCGAGCTCGAGCTCGAGGATCCGCAGCTGCCGTGGCACACGAATCGCGCCCCCGTCGCGGAGCTCGCCGGCTTCCTCGACCGGATCGCGCAGGCGGCGGCGAAGATCGCGCTCGACGTGATCCTGCTCGCCCAGTCGGAAGTGGGCGAGGTACGTGAGGCATCGGGCGGAGGCTCGTCGACGATGCCGCACAAGCGAAATCCCGCGCGCGCCGTGCGTGCGCGTGCGTGCGCGCGCGGCGTGCACGCGCAGGCTGCGCTGCTGGCGGCGACCGGCGACTACGAGCTGCAGCGCGCCGCGGGCGCCTGGCAGGCGGAGTGGAACGCGCTGAGCGAGGCGCTCGCGCTCGCCGGCGGCGCGGCGGCCGCGCTCCGCGAGTGCCTGGAGTCGCTCGAGGTCGACGCCGAGCGCATGCGCGAGAACATGGGGGAGGAGCTCTACGCCGAGCGCGACACGCTCGGCCTCACCGGCGACTACCTCGGCGCCGCCGAGGCGTTCGTCGACGCCGTCCTCGGATGACGACCGTCCTGCTCGGCGGCCTCGGCACGACGACCCGCATATGGGGGCCGCAGTTCGACGTCCTCGAGGACGCGATCGCGCTCGACCTCCCCGGTCACGGCACCGCCCCCGTTCCCGACGGCCCCGTCGACATCGAGTCGATTGCACGCGACGTGCTCGATGTCGTGCCCGGCAGCTTCGCCTTCGTCGGAGTGTCGATCGGCGGCTTCGTCGGGATGTGGCTCGGCGTGAACGCCCCCGAGCGCGTCGAGCGGCTGCTGCTCGCATGCACCGGTGCGAAGATCGGCGACCGGGACGAGTACTACGCGCGTGCGGCACGCGTCCGGGAGGAGGGGACCGAGCCGCTCGTCGCAGGAGCGCGGGAGCGCTGGTTCACGCCCGCTTTCCGGGACGACCCACGGGCCGAGGCGATTCTCGACGACCTGCGCGGGATCTCGCGCGCCGGCTACGCCGCGTGTGCAGAGGCGGTCGGCGACTGGGATTTCCGCGAGGAGGCGCGGCGGATCGCCGTCCCGACGCTCGTCGTCTACGGCCGGGAGGATCCGGTGACGTCGGCCGACGTCCGGACGCAGCTCGCGCATCTGCCGAGCGTCGAGATCGCAGGAGCGCATCTCGCCAATGTCGAGTCGCCGGACGAGTTCAACCACCAGCTGAGGAGCAGCGGATGAGCCACGACGAGGGAATGCGCGTCCGCCGGGAGGTGCTCGGCGACGAGCACGTCGACCGCGCGATTGCGAGCACGACGGAGCTGACGCGCGACTTCCAGGATCTGATCACCCGCTATGCGTGGGGCGAGATCTGGACGCGGCCCGGTCTCGACCTGCGGACGCGAAGCTGCATCACGCTCACCGCGCTCGTCGCGCGCGGCCAGTTCGACGAGCTGGCGCTGCACATCCGCGCCGCCCGCCGCAACGGTCTGAGCGACGAGGAGATCGCCGAGGTGCTGCTGCAATGCGCGATCTACTGCGGCGTGCCTGCGGCGAACAGTGCGTTCGCGGTGTTCCAACAGGTCGCCGCCGAGTGAGAGCTCAGGTCGGGATCGTCGGTGCCGGCCCGGCCGGGCTGACCCTCGGCCGCCTGCTCGAGCTGCGCGGGATCGAGACGGTCATCTTCGAGGCGCGGAGCCGCGAGTACTGCGAGCACCGCATCAGGGCAGGTGTCCTCGAGCAGCGCGTGGCCGACCTGCTGCGCGAAGCCGGCGTGGGCGCGCGGATGGATGCCGAGGGAATCCCGCACGGCGGTATTCACCTGCAGTTCGCGGGCGAGCGGCACCATCTCGACTTCGAGAGCCTCGTCGGCCGCGGGATCATGATCTACGGCCAGACCGAGGTCGTGAAGGACTTGATCGCCGCGCGACTCGAAAGCGGGTTGCCGCTGCACTTCGAGACGCCGGTCGAGAGCGTGGATCCGGAGACGGGCGTCATCCGTCACGCCGGCGGCGAGCTCGAGTGCGACGTGATCGCCGGGTGCGACGGGTTCCACGGCGTCTGCCGCGCCGCCGTTCCGGCGCGGGCGTTCGAGCGCGACTATCCGTTCGGCTGGCTCGGCATCCTCGCGCAGGTCGCGCCGTCGATGGAGGAGCTCGTCTACGCGCATCACGAGCGCGGGTTCGCGCTCCTCTCGCTGCGGTCGCCGCACCTGTCGCGGTACTACGTGCAGGTCGCGCACGACGAGGACGTCGCGGAGTGGCCCGACGGGCGGATCTGGGACGAGTTGCGGGCGCGCACCGCACTCGCCGGCTGGGAGCTGCACGACGGGCCGATTCTCGAGAAGGGCGTCACGGGTATGCGCAGCTACGTCGGCGAGCCGATGCAGCACGGACGGCTCTACCTTGCCGGGGACGCTGCGCACATCGTCCCGCCGACCGGCGCGAAGGGCCTGAACCTCGCCGTGAACGACGTCCGCGTCCTCGCCGAGGCGATCGTCGACGGCGGCCTCGAGCACTACTCGGGTCAGTGCCTGCGACGCGTCTGGCGTGCCGAGCATTTCTCGTGGTGGATGACGACGATGCTCCATCGGCTCCCCGGCGGCGACCCGTTCGACGAGCAACTGCAGCTCTCACAGCTGCGCTACCTGACAACATCGGAGACCGCTGCGCGCAGCCTCGCGGAGAACTACACCGGCATCGAAACCGTCTAACAGGGATTGAAGTTGGCAGACGATCGGCGTATGACACGCCGAATGAAACGCGGACTCATGGAGCCCGATCCGGAGGCCGCAGGCATCAGCCTCGTCGGCAGCCTGTGGCTCGTCGTGTTCGTCATGGGCGTGATCAACGTCCTGCTCGTGCTGGCGAACTAGCGACCCGAACGCCTGCGCTGAGCAGGAACAGCAGGAGCGCGTCGACGGCCAGGATGGAGAGCGGTGCCGTGAAAGTGCCCGTCGCGTCGCGGACGGCGCCGAGCGCCGTCGGGGCGAGCGACGAGACCGCGTAGCCGACTCCGAGCATGACGGTGCTGTAGGCGGCGATCTCGGCCCGACCCTCGGCGGCGTCGAGCGGCAGGGTCATCACGATCGTGAAGATCACGCCGGTGCCGACCCCGAGGAGCGCCGCCCACGCCCACGCACCGCGGACGTCGGCGGCGACCAGGGTGCCGGACGCGACGCTTGCCGCCGCCCCGAAGAGCAGGAAGGCACGTCGTGATCCCAGGCGGTCGGCCAAGAGTGCCGTCGCGACGCCGAGCGCGAGCGCGACGCCGTTGAAGAGCGCGACGAGGCCGCCGGCACGCGTGTCGCTCCAGCCACGCTCGACGTACACGTCCGCGAGCCACGCGTTGAAGCCGTAGAAGAGAATCGACTGCAGCGCGAACACGCCTGCGAGGAGCCACGCGAGCGGCTCGCGCAGCGGCAACGGCGCGCGCGGCGGGGGCTCCGCCGCGGTGTGCCTGCGCAGCACCCAGGGAAGAACGAGTGCAAGCGACACGAGCGAGTAGACGACGAGCGTCCAGCGCCACCCGAACAGCACGGCGAGCGGCGCTGCGGCGACCGTCGCGATCGTCGCGCCCACGTTGATCCCGGCCGTGTAGGCGCCGGTGCCGAGCGTCGGCCGCTCCGCGTGCTCCTCCCGGACGACGACGGGGAGGAGCGTCCCGGCCACGGCGATGCCGACGCCGACGGGCACGGTGAAGACGAGGACGAGCGCCGCGTCGGGCAGCACTGCGCGCAGCACGCCGACCGCGAGCGCGAGCCCGAGCGACGCGCCGATCGCCGCGCCCGAGCCGAACCGGCGCAGCAAGGGCGGCGCGAGCGGTGCGAACACGCCCATGCAGAAGACGGGAATCGTCGCGAGCAGTCCCGCGACGCCGTGCGAGATGTGCAGCGACGACTCGATGCGGGGGAGGAGCGGGCCGACGCCGACGATCTGCGGGCGCAGGACGAGCCCGACCGCAAACAGCGGCAGCAGCCTACGCAAAGAGCGAAACAGCGCCGAGTCGCGCCATCTCCTCGTCCGGCGGGCGCGCCGCAAGCCGCTCAGCCGCGTCGAGCACCTTCGGCAGGAGGGTCGTGTCGCCGACGGTGTTGAGGAAGACCTGCGGGTTCCCGAGCACCCAGTGCACGGCGAGGGCGATGTCGCCCTGCTCCGTCAGCGGCTCGTACCACGTCCCCGCCGTCTGCTCGCGCCCGTCCCAGCGCCGCAGCGCGATCGCCTTGATCGTCTGCAGCGCGACGCCGCGCTCGGCGCAGACCGCGGCGAGCGCCTGGAAGTCGGCGGCGTACACCTCGTCCTGCATCTGGCTCCAGCTGTACGGCGCCAGCACCGAGTCGAATGGGAACCGCTCGAGGCTCATCCTGTGCATGCGCGCGACCGTTCGCCCGTGACCGGTGACGCCGATGAAGCGAACGAGCCCTTCGTCGCGCGCCTCGACGGCCGCCTCGAGAGCGCCGTCCTCGCGCAGCGCCTGCTCCCACTCGATGACGTCGACGAGGTTGTGGAGCTGGATCAGGTCGACGCTGTCGACGCCGAGCCGGTCGAGCGAGCGACGGATCTCCTCCCGTGCACCGTCCTTGTCGCGCCGGCCGGTCTTCGTCGCGAGGAAGACCCGGTCGCGATGCCCGCGGAGCCACGGCGCGAGCCGGAGCTCCGAGTCCCCGTACGACGCGGCGGTGTCGATGTGGTTGATGCCGTGCTCGAGGACGAGCTCGAGCGTCCGATCGGCCTCCGCCTGCGAGGCGTGGAAGAAGGCGGCGGCGCCGAAGATCGTGCAGGTCGAGTCGTGCCCGGTGGAGCCGAACGGCCGTGTTTGCATATTAAGCCTCTTTTCGCATACTATGCAGAGCGGTGGCGACGGTCGCGATACTCGGAGCGTCAGGATATGCGGGCCAGGAGGCCCTGGACCGGGTGCTCGGCCATCCGGAGCTCGAGGTCGTCGCCCTCGGCTCCGACTCGCTCGCGGGCGAGACCGCGGCCGCGCTCGACGTGCGGCTGAACGGCTCGCTGCCGCGCTTCGTCCCGAACGAGGCGGCGGCGGCAGCGGGCGCCGGCCTGCTTCTCCTCTGCCTCGGCCACGACCGGGCCGCCGCCTTCGAGCCGCCGGGCCATGCCGTCGTCGTCGACCTCTCGGGGGCGCACCGGCTCCAGGACACCTCGCTCTACGGGCAGTGGTACGGCTGGGCGCATCCGGGGGCGAACGCCGGCTGGAGCTACGCGATTCCCGAGCTCTTCCCGCCGGCCGGGCGGCTGATCGCGAACCCCGGCTGCTACGCGACCGCGGCGATCCTCGCCCTCGCACCGCTGCGTGAGGCGATCGACCCGACGAGCGTCGTCGTCGACGCGAAGTCCGGCGTCTCCGGGGCGGGGCGCGAGCTGAGGACCAGCTCGCACGCCGGCTTCGTGCTCGAGAACCTGTCCCCGTACAAGGTCGGGACGCACCAGCACGCGCCGGAGATCGCGCAGGCGCTCGGCTTCCCGGTGTGCTTCGTCCCGCACCTGCTGCCCGTGCGGCGCGGTCTGCTCGCGACGTGTTACGTGACGCCGACCGCCGAGCTGCGGCCGCTGCTCGAGGAGGCATACGCCGACAGCGACGTCGTCCGGGTGCTGCCGGACGGCGTCGCGCCCGAGCTCGCGCGCGTTCAGCAGACGGACGGCGCGGAGATCGCTTTGTTCGAGGACCGCGTCACCGGTCGGGCGATCGTCATCTGTGCGCTCGACAATCTCGGCAAGGGCGCCGCGGGCCAGGCGATCCAGAACGCGAACCTCGCGCTCGGGCTGGACGAGACGGCCGGGCTGCGGCTCGCAGGAGTGCTCGTATGAGCGTCACCGCGCCGAAGGGCTTCGTCGCAAGCGGCGTCCACTGCGGGATCCGCAAGAACGAGCGACGCGACCTCGCGCTCGTCCGCTCGCTCGAGCCTGCCACCGGCGCCGGGATGTTCACGATCAACCGTGTGCAGGCGGCGCCCGTCGTCGTCTGCAAGGAGCATCTCGCCGGCGCGCAGCCGCAGGCGGTCGTCGTCAACTCGGGGAACGCCAATGCCGCGACCGGGGCGGCGGGGATCGCGCACTCGCGCGCGACCGCCGCGACGGCCGCGCAAGTGCTCGGCGTCGCCGCGGAGCAGGTGCTCGTCCTCTCCACCGGTGTTATCGGCGAGCCGCTGCCGGTCGCGAAGGTGCTGACCGGCGTCGCGCAGTCGGCGCTGCTGCTGTCGCGCAGCGGCGGCGGCGCGGCGGCCGAGGCGATCATGACGACGGATACGTACGCGAAGGAAGCGGTTGCGCACGGCGACGGCTTCTGTGTCGGCGGCATGGCGAAGGGCTCGGGAATGATCCATCCGCAGCTCGCGACGATGCTCGCCGTCCTCACGACGGACTATCCGCTCGAGCCTGGCGAAGCGCTGTCGTTCCTGCAGCCCGCAGTCGACGCGAGCTTCAACGCGATCTCCGTCGACGGCGAGTGCTCGACGAACGACGCCGTCGTACTGCTCGCGAGCGGCGCCTCCGAAGCGAAGCGCGAGGACGCGGCGTTCGCCGACGCGCTGCAGCGCGTGTGCGCGCAACTCGCCGAGCAGATCGTCGCCGACGGCGAAGGCGCGACGCTCCTCGCGGAGATCAACGTCGCCGGCGCCGCGAGCGAGGCCGAGGCGAAGGCGATCGCGCAGCGCATCGCCACCTCCCCGCTCGTCAAGACCGCGT
>Ga0182008_10003116_pt1 | contig 10148 bp, 10 predicted proteins | sample Sormic07211129_1_FD_120482 | JGI IMG/M metagenome (GOLD analysis project Ga0182008, IMG submission 120482) | Rhizosphere microbial communities from Sorghum bicolor, Mead, Nebraska, USA - 072115-129_1 metaG | ecosystem: Host-associated > Plants > Roots > Rhizosphere | place: USA: Nebraska...
ACTTACACATCTCGCTGGCCGCTCCGCGGAAATCGATGACGGACTATTTCTATAAAAACAGCCAGGCAGATGAAGTGATATTCATTCATGAGGGAAGCGGTACTTTGAAAACGGGCTACGGAAAGATCAAATTCAGTTATGGTGATTATTTAGTGGTACCCCGCGGCACCATTTACCAGCTTGAATTTGATGATGAAAATAACCGCCTGTTTATTGTAGAAAGTTTTAGCCCAATCAGGAGCCCTAAACGTTACCGCAATGAATATGGCCAGCTGATGGAACATTCGCCTTACTGCGAACGTGATATCAGGCGCCCCGCAGACCTGGAAACAAATGATGAGTTTGGCGATTTCAAGGTGCTGATTAAAAAACAAGACATCATTTACCCTTATACCTATGGCACCCATCCATTTGATTTTATTGGCTGGGACGGTTTCCATTATCCCTGGGCCTTCTCTATTCATGACTTCGAACCCATCACCGGCCGCTTACACCAGCCTCCACCCGTACACCAGACTTTTGAAGGACATAATTTCGTGATCTGCTCTTTTGTGCCCCGTAAATATGATTACCATCCGCTATCAATTCCTGCTCCATATAACCACAGTAACGTGGATAGTGATGAGGTGCTCTACTATGTTGCTGGTGATTTCATGAGCCGCAAAAGTGTAGTAAAAGGACAAATCACCTTGCATCCCGGTGGTATTCCTCATGGTCCTCACCCCGGAACAGTGGAGAAATCCATCGGAAAAGAGAGAACCGATGAACTGGCGGTAATGATCGATCCTTTCCGTCCGCTCATGTTAACGGAGGACGCCATTGCTATAGAAGATGAAAGTTACCACAAGAGCTGGCAGATTAATATTGAATAAGCCGGTGAAATGAAAAAACTGAAAAACTAACGCGCTATTAATTAAAAAAACCATGTCAACACAAACATTTGCAGAAAAGATCTCCAAAGCGCAGGACTTTCTGCCAATTAACGGTACTGATCATATTGAATTGTATGTCGGCAATGCAAAGCAGGCTGCACATTTCTATAAAACTGCTTTTGGCTTCCAGTCACTGGCCTATGCCGGACCAGAAACGGGTCTGCGGGACAGGGCATCTTATGTATTGCAGCAGGGCAAGATCCGTTTGGTTTTAACAACGGCTTTGAAATCCGACAGTGACATTGCAGAACATGTAAAACTACATGGCGACGGGGTAAAAATCCTGGCATTATGGGTTGATGATGCTTATAGTGCTTTTGAAGAAACTACCCGCCGTGGAGCCCGGCCTTACCTGGAACCTGTAACGCAAACCGATGAATTTGGTGAAGCACGCCTGTCAGGAATATATACTTATGGGGAAACGGTGCATCTGTTTATTGAACGGAAGAATTATAAAGGGCCTTTTTTACCGGGTTACCGTGCCTGGAAAAGTGAATACCATCCGGCTGAAACTGGCTTGTTATATATTGACCACTGTGTTGGCAATGTGGGCTGGAACAGGATGAACCCTACCGTAAAATGGTATGAAGATGTGATGGGTTTTGTCAACATTCTTACTTTCGATGACAAGCAGATCAACACGGAATACTCTGCCTTGATGAGTAAGGTGATGAGCAACGGAAATGGTTTCTCTAAATTCCCGATCAACGAACCTGCTGAGGGGAAAAAGAAATCACAGATTGAGGAGTATTTGGAGTTTTATGAAGGTGAAGGCGTGCAGCATATTGCTTTGGCCTCCGACAATATTTTAGAAACCGTTACCGCCCTCAAATCAAGAGGGGTCGAATTTTTAAGTCCGCCGCCAGCAGCTTATTACAACATGATGCCCGAGCGTGTTGGACATATTGATGAAGAAATGAACAAAATAAAAGAACTGGGTATTTTGGTAGACCGTGATGAAGAGGGTTATCTGTTACAGATTTTCACTAAACCTGTAGAAGACCGGCCAACTTTATTCTTTGAAATCATACAAAGGAAAGGCGCTCAATCTTTTGGTGCGGGGAACTTTAAAGCACTTTTTGAATCACTGGAAAGAGAGCAGGACCTCAGGGGTAATTTGTAATATCAGTGTTTATTTACTTTTACTCAAGCAAAAACTCTATTTAATTAACTGATACAGAAAACCTTGGCAATTTAACTAAGCGAGCTGATGGGGAAATGGCATATCGGGTGTTCAGGATTTCATTATAAGCATTGGCGGGGGACCTTTTATCCCGAAAAACTAGCTGTAAAGAACTGGTTTAACTATTATATTGAGCATTTTGATACGCTGGAACTTAACGTTACTTTCTACCGTTTCCCACAACTTTCCGTCTTTCAGAACTGGTATGAAAAAAGTTCGCCGAATTTCCGTTTTGCAGTAAAGGCTCCCCGGTTAATTACACATTACAAAAAGTTCAATGACTGCGAGCGACTGCTGGATAATTTCTACAGCACCTTAGACCAGGGCTTAAAGGAAAAATGCGGCTGCTGCCTGTTCCAGTTACCTCCATCCTATCATTACACACCGGAAAGACTGGAAAAAATTACCGGCAGTCTTGATCCCGCCTTTCGCAACGTCACGGAGTTCAGACATGAAAGTTGGTGGCAGGAAGCTGTTTTCAGGGAACTATCACAACATCAAATCAGTTTTTGTGGCATGAGCCATCCTCAATTACCGTCAGCAATTATACAGAACAGTTCTTTGTTTTATTATCGTTTTCATGGAGAAAACCAACTTTACGCTTCGAAATATTCGGAAAAACAGTTACAGGATTTTGCAACAGAAGTAGCGGCAAATGAAGCTATTGATGAAGCTTACATTTTTTTTAATAACGACATCAACACCAATGCTGTTTACAATGCGAAATCGCTCCAGGAAATATTCCGAACCTTATCTCATAAAAAATAGCTATTTTCGAACCTTAAAAAAGAAAGCAAGGGAATGTTAGAGAAATTAATTCACGAGGCAAAACGCTTCATCGTTCATTTTAAAATGGCCTTCGAGTTATTTCAAAAGAATGATCCTTTACGTTTAGCCGGTGCTACTGCATTCTTTGCGAACTTCGCGCTACCCCCAATCCTGCTCATTCTCATACGCCTTTTCGGTTCATTTATTGACAAGAAAGTTCTGGCAAACCGTCTTTTCGAAAGGCTATCAAATCTAATTGACGATGCCAGCACAACGCAGGTAAAGGAAACCTTAACCAATATCCGCTCGATGGATCAGCATTGGTATGCCACGCTCATTAGTTTCGTCTTTTTTATATTCGTAGGCACCACACTCTTTGGCGTGATCAAAAATTCGTTGGACCAGATCTGGTCTATTGGCATAAAGGACCAGACCTCTTTCTTTTTTAAACTTAAATTAAGAGGCAGGTCAATGGTCATTATTATACTTGCCGGGATATTATTCTTCGTGGGTTTAATGACGGATAGCATGCAGGCGATCATCGGTTCTTATATTAATCCAACGGCACCTATTTTTGGCAAAGTTTTTCTGATGATCCTTAACCAGGTTTTATTTATTGCAATTGTAACGACCTGGTTCACTGTATTATTCAGGTTTTTAACAAATGGGAGACCTACATGGAGGAATGCAGTTCGGGGAGGGATTTTAACCGGGATATTCTTCACCATCGGGAAATTTATCCTGAGGTTCATGCTTCCACTTAGTAATATCGGGAACATTTATGGAGCCTCAGGATCTATTGTGCTGATTATGCTCTTTGTATTTTATTCTTCCTTTATTTTTTACTTCGGTGCTTGTTTTGTGAAAGTATTAAGTGATGCACATCAAACGCCAATCCGACCTATAAAAGGTGCATTTAATTATGAAATCAAAGAAGTCGTGTGATATAGCTATTAATTTACTTTCTCAACACCCTGCATTTCAAAAACAGCAAGCTGGTTAAGCATGTTGTAATGCAGTGTGCCGATTAAATTCACTTCACCATCTTTATTCTTGCCTTCTATACAAATATTCTGCTTCATCGTTTCCTGATTGCGCATGTTTATGCCAAACAAGATCAATTCTTCATCTTTAATATTGATATCCTCAACATTCATAGACAATTGTTTCAAAAGCACAGAGAAGCTGTTTCCATTTAGCAATAATTCCTTGATTTTCATAGCTTTTTATTGTTTTTTAATGGTCATGAAGCGATCATAAGCTTGATGAAGCGACCCTATCTTAGAGTAGCTTCAAAGCATATATTAATATAAAGAGTTAACGACTAATTTAGTTTAAAGTTATTCAATAACGATGCTAAAACAAAAGGGTAAACAGTTAATGTTCACCCTTTTGTTTTAAATGTTGATAACTTTTAATTAGAACAGTTTCCAAGCCAAGCCTAAAGTGAAAAGTTTCAATTTAGTGTCTGGATTTTCATGAACATTTGATAATCCAGTTTCATAACGCAAGTCTACACCCAAATTACCTATATCAACGCCAGCTCCAAATTGCCAGGCGATGTTCTGTCCTTTAAAGTCAAGCCTCGAGGCATTACCTACAGCCTCACCAAACTTCTGTTCATCATCCAGGATGAATGAAAACACAGGACCAGTATTTAAACGCAAACCTACCCCTGCTGCACCTAACTTTGTTCCAATCAATACGGGAACGTCAAGGCTGGTGAATTTAATATCGTTTTCAATATTGTTATCATCTGTAAACGTGGTGTTTTTTCCAGACAGGTACACTTCAGGCTGCAAATGGATGCCAGCGGCACCTATACGTGTCCAAAGACCTACATAATAACCAGCACGGTTGTCGCTGCTGAACGTATTCTGCGTGGAGAATTTTGAAAGATTGGCTCCTCCCTTAACACCTAATTGAAAAGAAGGCAGCAGTTGACTGAATGCTACAGTACTGAATAGCATCAAGAATGCAGATAAAAGTATTTTTTTCATAAAAATTTAATTAATAGACGTAAATATTTGTGTGATTTATCCTTGTAAAAATACGAATATTGTTTCATTCCGGATTTATGTCATTCCTATATTCCTTATGGTCAGTGAAAAGTAATTGGTAATGAGCCAAATATCTTTTGCCTTCTTCCAAAAACACCTTTAAAAACAATTAACGGCCTGCGTTATCTATGTTCTGCTGATCCTTTAGCTTTTCAACATTGTGCTTATCGCCAAAGTTTTGGGTTTTCTCCGCAAAATCCTCCAAAATACCACCAATTGTAGTTAAGTTATCTGCTACCCTCTGGTGCATTTCAGGTAGGTCCTTAGTTAGCCTCTTATCGTCCAATTCGATATTGTCTACTTCTATCTTTCCTATTTTTTTAATTATAGCTTGTTGAGAATGTTGTAAATCTTCCAACTCACGCACAATCTTTGCCATTAATTCAAACTTCTTTAAAGTATCCATATGCTTAGTTTTTAATATTTGATAATATTATCTGAATGTATACTACCAATTACTTTGCCAAGATGTTATTCATTTGTATATAATTTGTTTTTTGATGGTGATAATGTGATCAGGAGCTTATTTTTCACATTTTTAAAATTCTTAATTGTGTTCAAGAACTTGCAAGCCGGATTCATTCGTTTTTCTTAAGCTCCAAGCTGATGATGTTTGATAGGTATAGTTTGTTTATGATGGTGATCAAATTATCGTCAGCTATGGTTATCACTTTTGTAAGCTTCAGGCTGATGATGTTTGATTGATATAGTTAGTTTATGGTGGTGACGAAGTTATCATAAGCTATGGTTATCGCTTTTTGTAAACTGCAGGATGGTAATGGGTAATTGAATAATTACCACTTAAAAAAAATCTTACTTGGATTATTCAATTATAACTAATAATTTAGTTTATCATTAGCTTACTGATGCCTATGAATTTTATAAAAAAAGTTATCTTACTACTCCTGATCCTTAGCCCTGCATTTGCACTACATGCGCAAAACAAAAAGCAGTCGGGCGAACCAGACAAAGAGTTGTTGCTGGAATATTACCAAACGCAGCGTTATGCCGAAGCCGCAAAATACTTAGCACAGTATTACGATGAAGAAAATGCAGACGAGAAGGCCCTCACACAGTTAGGTTATGTTAATTTGATGGCCGGTAACCTGTCTGTAGCCGAAAATATATACCTTAAATTATATACACTGCAACCTAAAAGTCTTCCTGTATTGTTTAGCCTTGGCAATATACAGCTAAAAAGAGGTGTTGATGAGAAAGCGAGGAACTACTTCCAGGAAATTGTGGCCATAGACAGCACTAATTTCAACGCCTATAAGCAGTTGGCCAGTTTGAGTAATGCAGATTCTCTTGGTGCAAAGCTGAATTATTTAAAGAAAGCAAACCACCTTAATCCAACTGAAGCAGATGTGGTGGTGGAGCTTTGCCAAATTTATTTTAAAACGGGAATGCATCAAAAAGCCAGTGAAATATTGGAACCGGCAATAAAAGCAGATTCTGCCAACAGGCAATTGTTAAAAATGAAAATGCCCATCAGTATGGCTTCAAAAAAATACGGTGAGGCTATTCAAACCGGACAACAACTGTTGAGCTATGGAGACAGTTCCACTTTTGTATTGAGCAACTTAGCGAAAAGTTATTTCTTAATGCTTGATTATAAGAATGCCCTTAACTGCTTCCTTAAAGTCAAGGAAAGTGCTGAAGACACAGAAAGTCTGCTTTACAACATCGCTTTATGTTACCGGGGATTAAAAGATTACACACGAGCCGGTCAATACCTGGATCAGGCAATCAATGCAGGTGTATCTCCTAAAACAGCCTCCTACTATGGTTTGTTAGGAGACTCTTATGAAAATACTAATAAAAACCAGGAAGCCATAGCAGCTTATAAAAGAGGCTTGTTATTTGAAAATAATGGCAGTCTTTATTATAACATCGCACTGGTGTATGAAAAAAGGCTCAATGATAAAAAAAATGCCATTACTTACTACGACCTTTATTTGAAGAATTTCGACGGCATGGCTAAAAATACCAGGCTTGCCACTTTTATCAAAAATAAAATCGAGGATTTGAAAAGATAGCCTACCTGTTGATCAGGCGGGCTACATATTTACCGATGATATCAAATTCCAGGTTGACGCTATCGCCAACGTTTATTTCATGGAAGTTGGTATGTTCAAAAGTATAGGGAATGATAAATACGGAAAATTCATCAGCAGCGGAATTTACGACCGTTAAGCTCACGCCGTTTACGCAGGCTGAGCCTTTTTCAACCGTGACATTGCCGGCTGCAGCATCATATTTAAAGCGATATTCCCAGCTTCCATCCAGCTCTTCTCTTTTAACACATACCGCTGTCTGATCAACATGACCTTGCACAATATGTCCATCTAAACGGCCATTCATTTGCATACAACGTTCGAGGTTAATTTTACGACCCACATGGAGCTGATCTAGATTTGACTTTTCCAACGTTTCCTGAATCGCTGTAACCGTATGTGTACCCTCATTTACTTTCACGACAGTTAAACAAACCCCGTTATGGGCTACGCTTTGGTCGATTTTTAATTCATTACTGATGTCAGACTGAATGGTAAAATGAACATTAGTGCCCGCTGCTTCCCTGGCGGTAACCTGTCCAAGGGTCTCGATGATACCTGTAAACATATAGGGGTAGAATTTATTAAGTTATAATTGTGTTCTGTTTTTTCGCCAGTGCTGCTGTTGCTGAGCAACAGCTGTAACCGGACCTGCAATTGCAGGTTTTTGCTGCAAAGCCATGACCGCTGCTATTGCTGCAATAAATGCTTCATTTTCATGATTATTCTTCAGGCTATCGGCGTTAAAATATTTTTCCACAAAGTGTGTATCAAAATTACCTGAAGTGAACCCTTCATGCTGCATCACAAATTTACCGAATCCCAGGGTTGTTTGTATGCCTGTAATCTCATATTCGTCAATGGCCCTGATCATCCGGTCAATCGCTTCCCTGCGATCCTTACCGTAAGTAATTAATTTGGCGATCATCGGATCATAATAGATTGGAATTTCCATCCCTTCTTCAAAACCATCATCTACCCTTACTCCATTACCTTTAGGCGTACGATAGGTTTGTAAAGTACCAATATCAGGCAGAAAATTATTTATGGGATCTTCAGCATACACCCTTAATTCAATGGCATGACCATTAATTTTCAAATCCTCTTGCGTATAGGTTAATTTTTCCTTCCTGGCTATTTTGATCTGCTCTTTCACCAGGTCGATTCCAGTAATAAGTTCTGTAACAGGATGTTCTACCTGTAAGCGGGTATTCATTTCGAGGAAGAAGAAATCCAGGTTTTCATCCAGTATAAATTCAACAGTTCCCGCCCCGACATAATTTACAGCCCGGGCTACATCCACCGCACATTTACCCATTTTTGCCCTGATTTCCGCTGTTAATACGCTGGATGGTGCTTCTTCAATCACTTTTTGATGGCGCCGCTGGATCGAGCATTCTCTTTCAAAAAGGTGGACTATATGACCATGGGTATCGCCTAAAATCTGGATCTCAATGTGTCTGGGAGAAGGAACATACCTTTCGATAAACACAGAGCCATCGCCGAAAGCGGATGTCGCCTCACTCACTGCAAGATGCATCTGCTCCTCAAAATCATCAACCTGATTTACAACACGCATCCCCTTGCCACCGCCACCGGCAGCAGCTTTGATCAGAATAGGGAAGCCCACTTCTACTGCACGGCGTTTGGCCTCCTCAATATCAGTGATCGCCTCCTCTGTGCCGGGCACCATTGGAATGTTATACCTTAATGCGGCAGCCTTGGCAGCTAATTTATTCCCCATGATCTCCATTGCTTCAGGACCAGGACCAATAAAAATTAAACCAGCAGCCTGTACCAATTTAGCGAAGCCAGCATTTTCAGACAAAAACCCGTATCCAGGGTGAATGGCATCAGCACCAGTTTTTAAACAGGCATCAATGATGTGCTGTCCTACCAGGTAACTCTGGCTTGATGGTGCCGGCCCAATACAAACAGCTTCATCCGCATAGCGCACATGCAGGGCTTTACGATCTGCTTCTGAAAAAACAGCCACGGTTTTAATCCCCATTTCTTTGGCAGAACGCATAATGCGCAAGGCGATTTCGCCCCTGTTGGCTACTAAGATCTTCTTCATAAAGAATAATTGGTTTACTTATGACGGTTGCAAATTTATCAGCATTTCAATGGCCCGGTCAATCATTTGAGCAGAAACATCTAAATGCAACACAAATCTAATCGTTTTCGGTCCGGTAGGGCTGCATAAAAGTCCTTTTTTACCTAAAGCCTCAACAATGTGAGGTGCGCTATACGGCTCAGCTACTTCAAAGATCAAAATATTTGTTTCCACAGGCATCACGGATTTTACGTACCGTTGTTTTTCGAGCACCTGGGCAAGAACTTTTGCATGCTGATGATCGGTAGCCATTCTTTCAATATGATGATCCAGTGCATAAATGCCTGCAGCTGCCAGAAAACCAGCCTGCCGCATTCCTCCTCCAAAAACCTTCCTGATCCTCTTTGCTTTTTTGATGGTTTCCTTCGACCCCAGTAATACTGACCCTACCGGAGCGCCCAAACCTTTCGACAAACAGATAGAGATGCCATCAAAATACCTACCATAGCCAGCAGCTTTATCTCCGGTTGCCACTAAGGCATTAAATAACCGGGCTCCATCGAGGTGTAATTTTAAACCTTTGATATTACATAAAGTATGAATGGGTTCGATTTGATCGAGGGTGTAACAAGCTCCAGCACCTTTGTTGACCGTATTTTCCAATACAACCAGACTGGAATGCGGATAATGGATATTCTCTTCGTTGATCTCGCCTTCAATCATTTCAGCAGTTAATATTCCCCGGGGGCCATTTAATAACCGAACCGACGACTGGGAATGGAAAGCAATGCCTCCGCCTTCATAACGATAGACATGAGCCGTTTGGTCACAAATTACCTCGTCCATAGGCTGGGTAAAACATTTGATGGCAATTTGATTGGTCATTGTACCCGAAGGACAAAACAAACCGGCATCCATATCAAACATAGTAGCGAGTTTTTTTTCGAGTTCATCAACAGTGGGATCCTCACCATAAACATCATCGCCAACTTTGGCACTCATAATCGCATCCAGCATACCTGCAGTTGGTCTGGTTACTGTATCGCTTCTCAGATCTATATTCATATGTTAATTCAAAATACTTGTTTACAA
>Ga0182008_10003118_pt1 | contig 10147 bp, 10 predicted proteins | sample Sormic07211129_1_FD_120482 | JGI IMG/M metagenome (GOLD analysis project Ga0182008, IMG submission 120482) | Rhizosphere microbial communities from Sorghum bicolor, Mead, Nebraska, USA - 072115-129_1 metaG | ecosystem: Host-associated > Plants > Roots > Rhizosphere | place: USA: Nebraska...
AAGAAGGTAAACAAGCTGTTCGCCGCCGCTCGGACGGCGTCAAGCACGCCCTCGCGCAACCCGAAGTATGGGCGGATCTTTACCAAGCTCCGCCTGTCGGCCCGCTTCGCAACCACGATTCGAGCCCTGCCCGTCCGGGCCAACAGGTCGCAGTTGGCCTCGGCGAACGCCGCGTTGTCGTCGAAGCCGGCGTTCGGTGTGGGTCGGGTGCTCGTTGTCTGCCCGGGCGGCGCAGTTGGCGGGTGAGGCGTGTGAGAGGGCGCGCATTGATCGGTGCGCGCCGGTACCGTCATCGGTATGGACACGTCCTGGTGGCTGGCGCTCGCGGCGGTGGTACTGCTCGCGCTGGTCGCCACGCTCGTCGACGGGTGGGGGCGGGGACGGCGGCCCTCGGGACGGCGGTCACGGCCACCGGGCCGGGCGGGCGAGCGGCCGCGGCCCGCGGAGATCTGGTGGGCGAACGTGCCGTTCGAGGACGGGCCCAGCAGGAAGGACCGGCCCTGTCTGGTGCTGGTGGTGCACGGGGAACGGGCCACGGTCGCGAAGATCACCAGCAAGTTCCACGACGAGCGGACCGGGGTGATCCCGTTGCCCCCGGGGGCGGTGGGGGACGCCCAGGGGCGGGCCAGTTTCCTGGAGACCGACGAGTTGCGGGAAGTCCCGGTGTGGGAGTTCCGGCGGAGGGTGGGGGTGGTGGACCCGGTCCTCTGGGACCAGGTCCGTCACCTGGCCACATGACCGCCGGACATTGGCCCCCTGACCCCCCTGACCGCCGGGCGTCTGCCCCCTGACCCCTCTGACCCCCTGCCCCCTGACCTTCCGGCCGTCTGACCTTCCGGCCGCCTGACCTTCCGGCCGCCTGACCTTCCAGCCATCTGGCCGGGCAAGGGTCACGCCCAGAGTTGGCCCTGCAGCGTCTCGATCGCCTCTTCCGTTGTCGCCGCCGTGTACACGCCCGTGGACAGGTACTTCCAGCCTCCGTCCGCCACGACGAACACGATGTCGGCCGACTCGCCCGCCTTCGACGCCTTGTTGCCCACGCCGATCGCCGCGTGCAGGGCGGCGCCCGTGGAGACGCCCGCGAAGATGCCCTCCTGCTGGAGGAGTTCACGGGTGCGGGTGACGGCGTCCGCCGAGCCGACGGAGAAGCGGGTGGTGAGGACGGAGGCGTCGTAGAGCTCGGGCACGAAGCCCTCGTCGAGGTTGCGCAGGCCGTAGACCAGGTCGTCGTAGCGCGGTTCGGCGGCGACGATCCTGACGTCGGGCTTGTGCTCGCGCAGATAGCGGCCCACGCCCATCAGGGTGCCGGTGGTGCCCAGGCCGGCGACGAAGTGGGTGATCGAGGGGAGGTCGGCGAGGATCTCCGGGCCGGTGGTGGCGTAGTGCGCGCCCGCGTTGTCGGGGTTGCCGTACTGGTAGAGCATCACCCAGTCGGGGTGCTCGGCGGAGAGCTCCTTGGCCACCCGTACGGCGGTGTTGGAGCCGCCCGCGGCCGGGGAGGGGATGATCTCGGCGCCCCACATGCCGAGCAGGTCCCGGCGTTCCTGCGAGGTGTTCTCGGGCATCACGCACACCATTCGGTAGCCCTTGAGCTTCGCGGCCATGGCGAGGGAGATGCCGGTGTTGCCGGACGTCGGCTCCAGGATCGTGCAGCCGGGGGTCAGACGGCCGTCCTTCTCCGCCTGCTCGATCATGTAAAGGGCGGGGCGGTCCTTGACCGAGCCGGTGGGGTTGCGGTCCTCCAGCTTGGCCCAGATGCGGACGTCGGCGGACGGCGAGAGCCGCGGCAGGCGCACCAGAGGGGTGTTGCCCACCGCGGCCAGCGGGGAGTCGTAACGCATCGACGATCAGGCCATGCCGCCGGCCACGGCCGGCAGGATCGTGACGTTGTCGCCGTCGGCGACCTTGGTGTTGATGCCCTCCAGGAAGCGGACGTCCTCGTCGTTCAGGTACACGTTGACGAAGCGGCGCAGCTCGCCGTTGTCCACGATGCGGGCCTGGATGCCCGCATGCCGGGTCTCGAGGTCGGAGAAGAGCGCGGCGAGGGTGTCCCCGGTGCCCTCCACCGCCTTCTGGCCGTCGGTGTAGGTGCGGAGGATGGTGGGGATGCGGACCTCGATGGCCATGGTTGCGGGCTCCTGTCGGAAGGTGTCTGGTCTGTGGGCGCGCGGCGGCGCGGAGTGCGGGTGGTGCTCGGAGTGCCGCGGCTCACGGCCGTACGGCGGCAGGGCAGCGTCAACAGATGGCGCTGTTGAGCCTGCACAGGTCGACGTGCAGCCGCGCCACGAGCAGCACGCTCGGCGTCTTGTCGCTCACGTCATGGGAAACCATGGGGTCATCGTATCGATTCCCGGTCCGGGTCTCGGAGTGTGATCTCGCATGCTGGATGAATTCTGACCGAACTGCGAGATCAGTAGGCCTCCACCACCGTGACCTCCTCCTCCGTCACCTCGCCCGCCACGATGCGGAACGAGCGGAACTGGAAGTCGCCGAGGCCGTCGGTGTCCGCCGTCGACACGAGGACGTAGTGGGCGCCGGGCTCGTTGGCGTAGGAGATGTCGGTGCGGGACGGGTAGGCCTCGGTCGCCGTGTGGGAGTGGTAGATGACCACCGGCTCCTCGTCGCGGTCGTCCATCTCGCGGTAGAGCTTGAGCAGATCGCCGGAGTCGAACTCGTAGAACGTCGGCGACATGGCCGCGTTCAGCATGGGGACGAAGCGCTCGGGGCGGTCCGATCCGGCCGGGCCGGCGACGACCCCGCACGCCTCGTCGGGGTGGTCCTTGCGCGCGTGCGCGACGATCTGGTCGACGAGGGCCTGGGTGATGGTCAGCATGCTGGCCAGGATAAGCAGGAGGGCCGTCCCGTACCGAGTGGTGGTACGGGACGGCCCACATGGTGAGCTCGGAAGGTCAGCCGACGTTCTCCAGGGACGGGTCCCGGCGCCCGGTGACCTCGGGGTTGCGCGCCTTCAGGACCGCCCAGCCGATGCCCAGCGCCACCGCCCAGCCCGCCATCACGTACAGGCAGATCCGGGAGTCGGCGTCGTAGGCGATGGTGCCCGTGACGAAGAGCAGGAACACGATGGCGATCCAGCTGCACACCGCGCCGCCCGGTGCCGGGAAGGGGGAGGCGGGCAGGCGGCCGGCGTTCACCGCGCGGCGGTACAGGACATGGCTGACCAGGATCATCAGCCAGGTCCAGATGCCGGCGGCGGTGCCCACCGAGGTGACATAGCCGAAGGCCTTCTCCGGGACGACGTAGTTGAGGAGGACTCCGATGCCCATGAAGAGGACCGAGACGGTGATGGCGAAGGCCGGGGCCTTGGTGGAGGAGAGCTTCTCGAAGCGCCGCGGGGCCTCGCCGTTGGCGGCCAGGTTGCGCAGCATCCGGCCGGTCGAGTACATGCCGGAGTTGCACGAGGACAGGGCCGCGGTGAGGACGACGAAGTTGACGATGCCGGCGCCGGCCGGGATGCCGATCTTCGCGAAGGCCTCGACGAAGGGCGAGACGCCGGGGGCGAACTCGGTCCACTTCACCACGCACAGGATCACGGTGAGCGCGCCGACGTAGAAGAGGGCGATGCGCCAGGGGAGGGTGTTGATGGCCCTGGGGAGGGTCTTCTCGGGGTCCTCCGACTCGCCCGCCGTGACGCCGACCAGCTCGACCGCGAGGTAGGCGAACATGACGCCCTGGAGGGTCATCAGGGTGGAGCCGATGCCCTTCGGGAAGAAGCCGTCGAACTGGTAGAGGTTGGAGACCGAGGCGGTGTCGCCGGCGGAGCTGAAGCCGAAGGTCAGCACGCCCAGACCGATGACGATCATGCCGATCAGGGCGGTGACCTTGACCATGGAGAACCAGAACTCGAGCTCTCCGAAGACCTTGACCGAGATCAGGTTGACCCCGAACAGGACCACCAGGAAGACCAGGGCGGTCACCCACTGGGGGATGTCCGGGAACCAGTAGTGGACGTAGATCGCGGCGGCCGTGAGTTCGGCCATTCCGGTGACGACCCACATCAGCCAGTACGTCCAGCCGGTGAAGTAGCCGAAGAACGGGCCGAGGAACTCGCGGGAGTACTCGGCGAAGGAGCCCGAGACCGGGCGGTACAGGAGCAGTTCGCCGAGCGCCCGCATGATGAAGAAGACGATGGCGCCGGCGAGGGCGTACATCAGGATGAGGCTGGGGCCGGCCTTGGCGATGTTCGCCCCGGCGCCCAGGAAGAGGCCGACGCCGACGGCGCCGCCGATCGCGATCATCTGGACCTGGCGGCTGCCGAGTCCGCGCTCGTAGCCCTCTTCGGGAGTCTGTTCCGTCGTGTCGACCTGAGCGGAGGTCATGTGTCGATGTGCCTTTCTCCACGTGCCGGCCGAGGCCCTCGTAGGCACCGGACCGGGTGTCAATCCCCCCGGATTGATGGAGCTGTCGCCTGGCCGGCGGTGACCGGCTGCTGGCACACGCCCGAGTGGACAGGGGTGGCGTTCACCGGGCGGTCGTGAAGATTTATCACGGCCGCCATGCCGACCAGCCGGGAGAAATGTGACCGACTGCACGAGAAGAAGGGGTCACAAGGCAGAGAAAGAGGACACAACGGACTTGATCAGTAACATGATCGTTATCCGGATTTGAGTGTTATCTGAGGGTTTATGGCGTAAGGGTCGAGACGAGCGTCTCCTGGAGCCCGCCCAGCCACAGGTACGCCATCACCATCGGCTTGCGGGGGTCCTCGTCCGGGAGCCCGAAGAGGTGGTCGGTGTCGTCCTCGTCGGTGATCTCCAGCCGGGAGCCGATCGCGAGGCGCAGGTCGTTGAGGGAGCCCAGCCACTGGCGGGACTCCTCGACGGACAGCTTGAGGACCGCCCCGCCGTCCAGCGCGGGGGTCAGCGCGTCCAGGGTGCGGACCACGGACAGGGCGTTCTCCCGCTTTCCGGCCCGCAGGTCGTTCTCGGTGTAGCGGCGGAACTCGCTGGAGTACGCGCGCCGCTCCTCGGCGGCGGCCGGGGAGTCGGGGGCCTTCTCGGGGTCGCTGTAGGCGTCGGGGAACAGCCGCCTGAGGACCGGGTCCTCGGGGGGCTCGCTCGGCCCTTCGGCGAAGAGTTCGGCGAGCGGGTCGTCGGGGGCGTCCTCGCCCGGGCCCGGCCCGATGAGCTCCAGGAGCTGGACGGCCAGCGACCGGATGATGGAGATCTCGACGTCGTCGAGCGCGACGGCCGCGCCGCCGCCGGGGAGCGGTTCGAAGTGTCCTGGCATCGGGTTGAGTCGCTACTTCCGGTCCTGCTGGAGGGTGGCCCACAAACCGTAGCCGTGCATCGCCTGCACGTCGCGCTCCATCTCCTCGCGGGTTCCGCTGGAGACGACCGCTCGGCCCTTGTGGTGGACGTCGAGCATGAGCTTGGTGGCCTTGTCCTTCGTGTACCCGAAGTACGACTGGAACACGTAGGTCACGTAGCTCATCAGGTTGACCGGGTCGTTGTGGACGATCGTGACCCACGGGACGTCGGGCTCGGGTACGGCGAAGACCTCCTCCGCCGACTCGGTGCGTTCGATCTCCAGGGGTGCGGGTGACGTCACAGGGCCCATGCTGCCACGGCCCCCACAAATCGTCACACTGACGCGAAGGCGGTGTAGCATGCTTGCCATGCTGCATAGATCGGGGGACGACCCCCGAACCCCCGGCCGACCTGGGGACACCCGGAGAGTCATAGCTAGGAGAGCTGTCGTGGACGTAGCGGACCTTGGGCTGCCGGTGGACGTTCCCTCGACGGCGCTCTTCACGGATCAGTACGAGCTGACGATGCTGCAGGCCGCGCTGAAGGCGGGCACCGCCGAGCGGCGGTCGGTCTTCGAGGTCTTCACCCGGCGGCTGCCCGAGGGGCGGCGCTACGGCGTCGTCGCGGGCACCGGGCGGGTCCTGGACGCCGTGGAGAACTTCCGCTTCGACGCGGGCGTCCTCGGCTTCCTGCGCGAGCGGGGCATCGTCGACGAGGCGACCCTGGAGTGGCTCGCCGGCTACCGGTTCTCCGGTGACATCTGGGGCTACCCCGAGGGCGAGGTGTACTTCCCGGGCTCGCCGGTCATGCGGGTGGAGGGGTCGTTCGCCGAGTGCGTGCTGCTGGAGACGGTGATCCTGTCGATCCTCAACCACGACTCCGCGATCGCCGCGGCCGCCTCCCGGATGTCCTCGGCCGCCGGCCGGCGGCCGCTGATCGAGATGGGTGCCCGGCGCACCCATGAGCTCGCGGCGGTCGCCGCCTCCCGGGCCGCCTATGTCGGCGGCTTCGGCTCCACCTCGAACCTCGCGGCCGGCTTCCGCTACAACATCCCCACCGTCGGCACCTCCGCCCACGCCTTCACCCTGCTGCACGACCGCGAGCGGGACGCCTTCCAGGCCCAGGTCGACTCGCTGGGCCGGGGCACCACCCTGCTCGTGGACACCTACGACGTCACCGAGGCCGTCCGGATGGCCGTCGAGGTCGCGGGGCCCGAGCTGGGCGCGGTGCGCATCGACTCCGGCGACCTGCTGCTGGTGGCCCATCGGGTGCGCCAGCAGCTCGACGAGCTCGGCGCCACCGGGACGAAGGTCATCGTCACCTCGGACCTCGACGAGTACGCCATCGCCTCGCTGGCGGCGGCGCCCGTGGACGCGTACGGCGTCGGCACCCAGCTGGTGACGGGGTCCGGGCACCCGACCTGCTCGATGGTCTACAAGCTGGTCGCGCGGGCCGAGTCGGCCGATCCGAAGGCGCCGCTGGTGCCGGTGGCGAAGAAGTCCAGCGGCGGCAAGTCGTCCGTCGGCGGACGCAAGTGGGCCGCGCGGCGGCTGGACGCGGACGGGGTCGCGGAGGCCGAGGTCGTCGGCCTCGGGGCCGTGCCGGTCGAGCTCGCCGACCGGCAGTTGCTGGTGCAGCTGGTCAAGGGCGGCGACGTCGTGGCCCGCGAGCCCCTGGACGTCGTGCGCGACCGCCACAGCGCCGCCCGGGCCAATCTGCCGCTGTCCGCGACCCAGCTGTCACGCGGCGAACCGGTCCTTCCGACGGAGTACGTCACGGGGCGCTCGGGTAGCTAATGCGGGTACGCCCTCCCGCACGGCCGCCGGAATGCCTAGGCTTTTCAGTTCACCCACCGTCGAAGGACACCCACCGTCGAAGGACACCCACATGCGCCGCGCCTTGATCGTCGTAGACGTCCAGAACGACTTCTGCGAGGGGGGCAGCCTCGCCGTGGCCGGGGGTGCCGACGTCGCCGCCGCCGTCACCGAGCTGATCGGTCAGGCGGCGGGCTCCGGCTACCAGCACGTGGTGGCCACCCGCGACCACCACATCGCGCCCGGCGGCCACTTCGCCGACAACCCCGACTTCCGGCACTCCTGGCCCGCGCACTGCGTCGCCGGCACCGAGGGCGTCGGCTTCCACCCGAACTTCGCCCCCGCCGTGGCCTCGGGCGCGATCGACGCCGTCTTCGACAAGGGGGCGTACGCGGCCGCCTACAGCGGCTTCGAGGGCGCCGACGAGAACGGGGTGAAGCTGGCCGACTGGCTGCGCGCCCGGCAGGTCGTCGAGGTGGACGTGGTCGGCATCGCCACCGACCACTGTGTGCGGGCCACGGCGCTGGACGCGGCGCGCGAGGGCTTCCGTACGCACGTTCTGCTGGACCTGACGGCCGGGGTGGCCGAGGAGACCACCGAGCGGGCGCTGGAGGAGCTGCGGGCGGCGGGCGTGGAGCTGACCGGCAAGCCGGTGGTGGCCTGAGCCGGCCCCGCTTCCCCGGCCCTGAGCCCTACGGCTGCCGTACCGCCTCCGGGCGGCGCAGCAGGGCCCTGATCGGGTGCCAGAGCTCGGTCACGATGACACCGTTGTCGGGGGCGGTACGCCATATCAGGCCGTCGGGGTGGTGCAGCACCGCGGTGATCTCGTCCGGGGTCGGCGGGGCGCCGTTGCCCCGCAGGTAGATCGCGCGCATGCCCAGGTTGCGCAGCCTGGTCAGGGCGCGCGCCCGGTTCTGAGCGTGCACGAGCACCCGTACGCCCGTACCTTCGGCGATGGGGCTGGGCAGGTTCAGCGCCACCACCACACTGCCGGTCGGCAGCTTGCAGAAACCTCCTGCGGCCATGCAGGTCACACCCCCGTGCGCGTCGGTGTCGATGGGTCCGTCACTGGGTCCGTCACTGGGACTGTCAATAAGAACAGCACAGGACGCACCTAAACACGATCGGCGGCGACCCGCCAGGGGGTCACCGCCGATACGTCTCTGACCTGCGTAAATGCCGACTACTTCGTCGCGGGGCCCACCTCGAGCCTGATCGTCGAGCCGTCGAGGGCCTCCTGGACGATCCTGATCTTGGTGTTGGTGTCAGTGACCTTGACGCCCGCCGCCGGGTTCGACGCGTCGTAGTAGGTGTGGCTGTGGTCGTCGAAGACCGGCACCCCGGGCGCCCACTTGATCTTCGTCGGGACATCCGCCTTGTGGAGGGTGATGCCGTCCGTCGGGAAGAAGCTGAACGGCGAGTCGTAGGCCTGGACGCGGTTGCGCATCAGCGTGCCGTCGGACCACTTCAGCGGTGTCGGGTGCGAGTCGACCGGGAGGATCAGACCGGTGCCGGGGTGGACGCTGGTGTTGTCGTCCGCCTCGGAGAGGTCCCACTTCCAGATCAACAGGCCGTTCTGGTACGGGTAGTGCTCCACCCAGTCCGGACGGGTCGTCGAGAAGCCGAAGTTGTACGGGCCGACCTTCAGGGTCCTGTCGTACGACACGTACTGGCGGTTCTCGGCGATGTAGTACTGCTGGTAGTCCTTGGTGAAGGACGCGCCGATGCGGGAGAAGCCGCTCGCGGTCCAACTCGCGTCCGCGGACTCGGCGTTGTCGGAGAAGACCGCCGTACCGTCGGCGGTGACGGTGATCTCGTCGGCCGCGAAGCCCTTGAGGGCCACCCCGCCGTCGGTCTGGTAGCGGAACCGGAGCTGGATCTTCTGGCCGGCGTAGGCGTTCAGCGGGTACGACAGCCTGGTGTACGCGTCGACCGAGCCGGTGAGCGCCGGCTTGTCGCTGCCGTCGCGCGGGATGGCGGCGCCGTTCACCGTGCCGTCCAGGGCGGTCCAGTTGGCGCCGCCGTCGGTGGACACCTCGGTGTAGAGGTAGTCGTAGCCCGACTCGATGTCGTACCAGCCGTCGAGCGAGAGCGCGGCCGACGACCTGCCGGTGAGGTCGACCTCACGGGTCAGCGTGTTCTTGAGGTTGTCGCCGCTGCCGCTCCACCACTGGGTCGAGCCCTGCGCCGGGGAGACCACCTCGGTGGTGACCGCCTTGTCGGGCAGGGTGACCACCAGGGCCTGCTTGTCCTTGGTGTTGTACTCGGCGACGCCCAGCTTGTGCTTCGACCTGGTCGCGGCCTTCGCCGTGTCGTAGTCGAGCCAGCCCAGCTGGAGCTTGTCCCAGGCGTTCATGTCGCCCGGCAGGTCGCCGATGGCCTGCTTGCCGGTGCCGAGCCAGGAGCCGGAGGACATCAGGGTCCAGAAACCGGTGGAGTTCTCGCCGCCGTTGGTGTCGTACTCGTCCGGCAGGCCGAGGTCGTGGCCGTACTCGTGGGCGTAGACGCCCAGGCCGCCGTTCTCCGGCTGCATGGTGTAGTCGCCGACCCAGATGCCGGTGTCGCCGACCTGGGTACCGCCGAGCTTGTTGTCGGCGGGGCCGGTCGCGCCGGCGTCGGAGCCGAAGGCGTACCAGCGGTGCGCCCAGATCGCGTCGGTGCCCTGGGCGCCGCCGCCCGCGGACTCGTCCTCGCCGGCGTGCACGATCTGGAAGTGGTCGACATAGCCGTCGGGCTCGTTGAAGTCGCCGTCGCCGTCGTAGTCGTAGCGGTCCCACTGGTCGTACTGGGCGAGGTCCGCCTTGATGTCGGCGTCGGACTCGCCGGCCGCCTTCTGGCCGGCGACCCAGGCGGTCAGGCCGTCGCGCACCAGGTTCCAGACGCTGGAGCAGATGGTGGAGCCGCAGGCGTTGTTGCCGTAACGGGCCTCGTTGTAGGGGACCTTGACCCAGTCGGTGACCTCGCCCTCGACCGAGTAGCGCCCCGAGGACTGCTTCTCGTAGTACTTCTTCAGCGACTCGGTGTTCTTGCCGGTCCCGAAGTACAGGTCCTGGAAGTGCTGCTGGT
>Ga0182008_10003124_pt1 | contig 10132 bp, 5 predicted proteins | sample Sormic07211129_1_FD_120482 | JGI IMG/M metagenome (GOLD analysis project Ga0182008, IMG submission 120482) | Rhizosphere microbial communities from Sorghum bicolor, Mead, Nebraska, USA - 072115-129_1 metaG | ecosystem: Host-associated > Plants > Roots > Rhizosphere | place: USA: Nebraska...
GCCTTGATGGTTTTATTAGTACTTTTAGAAGGCTGGTCAGAAACTTCCAGGCTTATTTCAGTAATGTAACCATTCTGTTTTGTCACACCTGTTAACCTCAGGTTTCTCATCACATTAAGTTTACCCTCTTTAATCATGTCAGCATAAACTTTATCTGCCACATGTGGTTCAAAAGTCCATTGTTCTAATTTCCCGTAATGAGTACCTAATTTTCGATAGAACTCGCGTGCTAATCCGGTGATAGCGAATTTATTACCAATATCTGTTGCACCAAGACCACCGGTGGTTAAACCGCCTACATAATTACCGGGTTCAATAACGACCACCGTTTTTCCCATTTTTTTTGCTGTGTAAGCTGCAATGATGCCAGCAGAACTTCCACCATACACAACAACATCAACTGGTTTAATTTCTTCGGCTTTCAGGTTTAAATGAATAAACATTATGCTTACTGCCAGGAGCAGCATTTTGTACTTTTTCATAATTATCGGTTTTTAAGGTTTGTTAATATCTGTTCTATTTACTTTTTGGATCTATTTTATAAGCTATGCCTGCCATTTCCCATTGGTTAAAAAAGAATGGCAGGGCTTTTAGAAAGTCAGGATAGGATTTTCTTTCCTTTGCGGTCCAACCGGTTTCGGCATATGCTGCCAGCCTCGGGAATACCAACTCATACAAACTTTTTTCCGTTGGAATCCATTCACTCCACATGTGGCAAGAAGAACCCAAAATTCTACCTTCAGCCGCTTTGTCTAATCCAGCAGGCACAGGTTCAAAACTATAAGCAGCTTTTAAAGACAAACCAGTATAATTTAAATAAGTGGAACTATGGTAAGAATTCACCACATAATATCCTTTTGAAAGCGCATCTTTCATCAGATTGAAATCACCTTTCCAAAAATCTACAATAGTGTTTGGTGCCAATTCACGCTTAACTGCAAAATCAGCATCAGCAGTTTCATTGTGAATTTTGATACCGAGGATTTCATTCCACCCCATCATTTGGCGGCCTTTGCTTTCCAGGTAATGAGATACCTTATTGGTAAACCATATTTGTAAATCTGCCGGAGATGTCAATCCATTATCTTTTCTAAAAGCACTGATTTCCGGAGAATTCTTCCAATGCTCATATTTAACTTCATCACCACCAATATGAATCACTTTTGAAGGAAAAAGAATCATCACTTCATCGAGGACGTCAGTTACAAATTGCCATACTTTAGGATCTGAAACTTTAAATACGTCTGGCTGATTAGCGAAACTATAGGGCACTTTAATGGGCTTATTTATACTGCCTAACCAAGGATAAGCAGCAATAGCAGCACTGGTATGTCCGGGCATATCAATTTCGGGGAGCACAGTGATATGCCTTTCTGCAGCATATTTCACAATCTCTTTTATATCCTTTTGCGTATAGAAACCTGCATGGGGTTGGCCATCATAAAAACCTCCTCTTTTACCATCGATTTTAATTTCAGAAGAGTCGCGCTTGCTGCCAATTTTCGTTAATAATGGATATTTCTTAATTTCAATTCTCCAGCCTGTATTGTCGGTCAGGTGCCAGTGAAAAACGTTCATTTTCAAAAAGGCCATTTGATCAAGGATCTGTTTCACAACAGTTTTCCCCCTAAAAAAACGTGCCTCATCAAGCATAAATTCACGCCAGGAGAGTCGGGGCTGATCCTCAATTTCTGCGCAGGGGATTGATATTACATTACCCTTTTTTTTAATTAATTGTCTGAGGGTCTGAATACCGTGAAATATTCCTTTACGGTGAGAAGCAATAATAGTTACCTTATTGCCCTCAACATGGAGACGGTAACTTTCAGGGTCAGAAAATTCTTGATGATTTTTATCAATAACCAGGCTGATTTGAGAAGACGTATCCCTTGTCTTTTTAAGTATTAAGCCATAAGCCGATTTTATATATTCTTGTAAAAGCTTCGTTTCATTAAGCAACAGGTGATCAGATAAAATTCGTGTGTGTTTTGACAAGGTAAATGCTCCAGTATTTTCCTTTATGCGCAAAGGCTTTGGAATAATATCAAGCGCAAATGCATGCTTGTTAAAACAAACAAACACAAGGAAAACAACTACGTAGAAAAAGTAATTTTTAACATCTTTCAATTGCATTGTATGGTATTTAATTAATAAATATTAAACAGGCTGATCAACATGGTGTGCTGATTCAGCCTGTCATTTTGCACAGTGGTAAATTCTTATTCAACTGTGATTTCAAATTCTTTAACTACGTTGGTCGATATTTGATTACGACTGTTTATCCCTACAAACACTACTTTATAAGTGCCACGCGCATTATATTTGATTTCATATTTTTCAGGCATTACAGCTATAATGTCTTTAATGGAAACAGGATAATCTCTAACAATTGCATCGGTATAAATTGGTTTACTAACCACCCAATTTTCGTTATCACCTGAATTAATGGCTGGTGCATTGGTAAACAAACCCCCAACAGTAACCCAGGCATATGCATTACTGGAAACGCTTACTGTTTTCCACCCTAAATTTGTAGTTGTTCCCAAAGCCAGACTTGTACCGTCCGGCAGGTTATTTGACAAGTTAAACACGGTTACAGTCCACCTTGGTTGTACTGCTGTTGTGCTATTGGGAGATTTCACTTTCAAAGCCAGGTATAAAGGCTTATCCTTAACGGTTAAATTAGTCAGGTCTACGTTTACACCAAGAGGTACTGACACACCTGTATTAGCAGTAGGAATAGTAAATCTATCCGAGATATCCGTCCATTTTGCATTCACTACGCTGGCAGAATCTCTTAAGGGGTTAAGATCAGTTGTAGCTAATATCGTCAGTGATTTTTGTGAGTTGGTATTTCTCAGATTGGCATTCATGCTTAGTAACACGTTGCCTTCCGCACGCATACGATCTTTGTTTTCGTATTTACGCCCTGCTTCACCTGTATACACACTCAGGTAATCGGTATATCCACTGAATTTGAATTTTACAGTATCACCTAATTTGTAAGTTAATTTTTCCAGTTTGGTATCAAAAGTAGGATCCTGCACTTCATTTTTATCGCAAGAACTGAAAAGCAGCAATGCGAAAGTGCTTATATATAATATTCTTTTCATAATTACCAGCCTGGATTTTGAGTTAATAATCTATTTAAGGTTAAATCGTTAGAAGGGATAGGCATAAATTTATTACGCTCCGTGATGTTCCCTGAAGCCCTGTAAGCAGTGCTGCTTGCTCCATTGTTCCTGGCGTAATTGTTATATTCTTGCATTTTAGTTACAAATAAGCCCCAACGAATTAAATCCATTCTTCTTTGGCCTTCAAAACAAAGTTCTCTTGAACGCTCATTAACAATAAAATCAAAAAAGTCGCTTTTATTTAACGCAGGTTGTAAATCAGCATCATTCAAACTTGAAGTAATTACCGTCGCAGTTGCATTGGTAGTACCACCAGTTATAGTTATAGTAGGGGCACTTTGATAAAACCTACCTCTGGTAACCACATTTACAGCAGTTACTCTTCCAGTTGTAGCAGAAAATACAGCTGTGGCAGTTGCCTGTTCTGTAGCACCACCACCAGCAATAGTAACTACAGGAGGGCGTGCAGCAGTAAACCCAGCACCACCTGAAATTAAAGTAATAGTTTTTACCACATTACCATTTAAGGTTTTTCCATAAGCTCTCTGACGTACCATGTTAACCGCATTATAAGCACTGTCTGTTGGACCACCATTCAATTCATTTGCGGCTTCAGCATACATTAAAAGCACATCTGAATACCTTAGCAGGGTTACATTCATGCCATTGGTTTTAGTTTTTGGCGTCACTGTTTCATATTCCCTTCTCCATTTACCAACATTCATTAACCAAGGATTAGTTACTGGAGTATGTTTAGCGGTAGTTGCAGTTCCCCAGGTATAATTAGCACAGTTCCAGTCGCGCCTCAAATCGAGGGTAGGACGAATCGTTGCTGTTGATGAAGGATCAATTACTTCATAAGAATTAAATAGATTTTTGGTCACATTAACCCTTGCAGAAGAATAGCCTTTACTCTCATCTAAACAATAGATTCCAATAAAATTCCCTGTAGACTGATTAGTTTCATCTGTTATTTCGGTACCATTTCCCCAGAATTCCACTTCCCAAATACTTTCTTTCACATCGTACTGATCCTTGGCAAGTTTGATGAAAACATCAGAATAATCAGGATTTAGAGCGTGTTCCTGAGAAGCAATCACTTTATAAGCCCATGCTTTTGCATCTTTGTATTTAGCGATATCAAGTAATGGTGCACCTGCCATTTGCAGGCAAACTCTTGCCAGTATTCCCTGTACAGTACTTTTGCTTACTTTACCACTATGGCCAAGTTTTGTACTGGTTTGTGTTTGAAGTAGACTTTCTGCCTCGGTCATATCTTTTAAGATTTGGGCATACACGTCTTTTAATGGTGTTCTTGCAATACTTACATCAGTAACTGAAGCTGTTGGAGTAGTGATTAATGGCACGTCCCCGAAATTTGAAGCCAGGAGGAAATAATAATAACCACGTAAGAACAGAGCTTCACCTTTGATGATATTTCTTTTTTCTTCAGACATATCAGGTTTATCTATACTGGCCAGCAAAGTATTTGCACGAGAAACTCCTGAGTACAAGGCGCCCCAAAAAGCACTTATTTCGGGCGAAGATGCGGTATATTCATAAAAGGAATAAGCCAGGCCCCCGCTGGAAAGCCATAAATTAAAGGTCTCCTCATCGGTTTGAGAATTCCAGGCATAAAGCATGTCAGTTTTATATAATGGCTTAGTCCCCAAAACATCATAAACCCCATTGAGCCCAAACTGGAGCTCCTCCGCAGTTTTATAATAATTTTCAGGAGAAAGAAAGTCTGATGGTTTAGTCTCGAGTACTTTCTTACATGAAGTAGAAACTAAAACGAGTGCTATAATAATTAATAAATTGAGATTTTTCATGATCGATATTTTGAACATTACAAGGAAACATTTAACCCAAATGTGATAGTTCTGGCGCGTGGATAGGCGGCATAATCAAATCCCTGGGTAAGATTTGAGAAACCTACAGACACCTCAGGATCGGGACCCGAATAGTTTGTCCAGGTAATTAAATTTTGAGCAGAGCTATAAATCCTTAAGCTTGTGATACCTAGTTGTTTTGCAAAAGCAGGAGAAATATTGTATCCAAATGATACCGTTTTTAGCCTAACATAGGAACCGTCTTCCACAATCCTTGAAGAGTAATTATTCGGTCCGGCTCCTCCTACAACAGGAATTACACTATCCTGATTTTCAATTGACCATCTATCGGCATAAGTAGCAAATTGGTTAAGACTTCTTCGGGAACTACCTTCAAAAATAAGGCGGTTCGCATTAATCAAATCATTACCATAAGACCACTGGAATAGCACATTTAAATCGAAGCCTTTATAACTAAAGTTATTTGAAAATCCACCGGTATGAATGGGTAAACCACGGCCAATGATGGTATAATCACTTGTGGTAATGTTACCATCATCATTTAAATCTTTATACTTTACATGTCCGGGTTGTATCACAGCCCTGGTATTACCGTTAGTTGGAATATTACTTTTTAATACATAGGTACCAGTACCCGAAACCTCAAAATCTTCCACCTGGTAAAGTCCGTCCCAGACTAAACCAAAAAGCTGTCCTAGTGGCTGACCAACCATAGAGATGTGAGAATACACACCGTTAAAGCCATCATCAAAGCGTACACGTCTTGCTAAAGCGTTTTGATTTTCTGCTAACGACAACACCTCGTTTTGGTTAAAACTGATATTGAAATTAGATGACCAGTTGAAATCTTTTGTATTTATATTTACAGTGTTCAGACTGATCTCTAACCCTCTGTTTTGCATTTTCCCAATATTCTTATAAGCTGAACTGATACCGGTAGTCAATGGAAGGTCGGCATTCAACAATAAATTATCAGTAACTTTTTCATACACGTCTACCGATAAAGCAATTCTTTCCTTGAAAAGTCCGATATCTATCCCTGCATCAGCCTGGGCAGTTGTTTCCCATTCCAACAAAGGGTTGCCAATACCAGTAATAGAAGTTCCTTTACCGGGAGTACTATTATTATAAGAGTAACCACCTGCATTTATAAAGCCTAAACGGGTTAAGTAATCAAAGTCGCCAATACGGTTATTTCCAGTTAAACCATAGCTTAGTCTCAGTTTTAAATTACTGACCGCATTGAGTTTTTTAATAAATGGCTCTTCACTGGCCACCCAGGCAAAAGCTCCGGAAGGAAAATATCCCCATTGGTTACCCGGGGCAAATTTAGAAGAACCATCAGACCTGATGGAAGTGGTGAACATATACCTATTTTTGAAATAATAGTTCGCACGACCAAGATAAGAGGCAAGGCCATAGCTAGAACCACCAGATGATCCAATCTGGGTTTCTGCTTCATCCAAACCGTCAACCCCCAGCTCTTGATTAGGCACCAGACTTGCAGAGAAACCACTTCTTTGCCAATTAGAAGTTTGCAACGTATAACCAGCAACAACATTTATTCTATGGTTTTTATTAAAAGTCGTTTTGTAGGTTAGCGTATTTTCATTTAACAAATTGGTATTAGTGGTATTATATAATGATCCATTTACACGTCTTGTGGTATTGCTACCCGAGCTGGTTAATGAGTTATTAAAGGATTCATAATTTGTGAACCTGTTATTTACAGCTCCGGTTACTCTTAACTTCAGGTTTTTAGAAAAGGCATATTCCCCGTATACATTAGCAATTAAACCCGATATTATAGTTTTTCTGATCTCATTTTTAGCGGAGATAACAGGGTTTACCCTATAGTCATCTCCGGTTGTTACAGGGTCAAACAACTCATCCTGAAGGTTCAGGTCAACACTTCCTGTAACCGGCCTGTATCCCCAGACAGCATACATGTGACTTAAAGTTGAATTAAAACTACCGCCTTCTGGAATTTGTATGGTACCGAAGGTTTGACTTTGGCTATAGTTAAGGTTTGTTCCAACTTTTAGTTTAGCATTTACGTTTTGATCTAAAGTCACCCTACCCTGGTAACGTTTCAACCCTGAATTGATGATAATTCCTTCAAGGTTGCGCATATTTCCAGAAATGGAATATAAAGTTTTATCTGTACCACCTCTTAAGGAAAGGTCATAATTCTGGACAGCCGCTGTTCTGAAATATTGATCCTGGAGATCCAGGCCCTTCATATTACGATAAGATTCAAGCGTATTACCATTGGGATCATATGCTGGATCAGTTTCTGGAAGCTCTGCAGGCGTATAGGTAATCATCGATGTATTGAGTGTTTGTCCTGCAGTTTGTTCTAACTGAACCTTAACAAATTCATAAGGATCTAACATCTTCATTCGGTTTGTATTTTTCTGCAAACCGTAATAGCCGTTAAAATTGATAACCGGATCCCCCTTTTTACCTTTTTTAGTGGTGATAATGATGACCCCATTTGCACCCCTGGATCCATAAATCGCGGTGGACGATGCATCCTTTAAGATGTCAATAGATTCAATATCATTGGGATTGATGTTATTATTATCTGCATCTTCCAATGGAAAGCCATCTATGACATATAATGGAGAATTATCCTGGGTAATTGATCCGGGACCACGGATCACAATATTACTTACAGCACCCGGTTGTCCATCAGAACCTGCTACGGTTACACCTGCTACCCGGCCGGCTAATGCTTCATCGAAAGAAGTGACCGGAGCTTTGGCAAAATCAACGATGTTAACGGAAGCAACAGCACCAGTTAAATCCTTTCTATTTACAGAACCATAACCAATCTCTACAACCTGAAGGTTATGCACAGCCTCAGTAAGTTTAACATTGATTACTTTCCGTTTGTTTAAGGGTACTTCTTGCGTTGTATAACCCAGGAATGAAAATACCAACGTCGCATCGGCATTGGCTGTCTTTAAAGAGAATAAACCTTCGTTATTTGTAAAAGCAGTAATGGTACTCCCTTTAACTTTTACGGTTACTCCTGGCAGAGGCGCATTCGTATCATCCACAACCTTCCCGGTAATGACAACATCTATCACCGAACTGCTGGCAATGGGTTTGATCACTATGGTATTAGCTATAATCTGAAAGGTAAATGGCTGACCGGAAAAGCACTGCTTTAAACTTTCTTCCAAAGAAGCATTGTTCAAATTTACGCTTACGGGTTTTGCAGCTGCCATATATTCCGCATCATAAAAGATGGAATAGCTGCTTTGCTTTTTTATTTCTTTTAATACCTTTTCTATTGACGAGTTTTTAACAGCGATATTTATTTGTGAAAATGCGCTGGCACTGGCATGCAGTGAAGCCACTGTTAAAATAATTGCGATCAACTTCATAATTATATATTTAATCCTGAAAGAGTTATTGATTGCTTTTAAGCGTTTTATAAGGCATAGCATTTGCATGCTATGAACACTAAAATTCATACATTTGTAATTAAGTGGTTAGATAATAAGTTGATTTAATGCTGATCTTTATTGTCTTTACTATAATGCCGGGTTCGTTGCAAGCGTCCCGGCTTTGTAAAAAATTTTAAGTAATTGTTACTTCATCATAATTTTCCTTCCTTCTATTTTAAAGTGTAAATTACTGGTGAGTTCAATCATGGCTAACACCTCAGACAGTTTCACATTTCTGGATATGGTACCATTGAATCTTTTATTTGGGATAATGTTTCTATCAACATCTACATCATACCAGCGTTCCAACTGGCGCATAATTTCTTTTAAATCAGTATTATTAAAGTGGAATTGACCATCTTTCCATGCGATCAAGGATTCGGCATCAACATTCGACTTCAATAATATTTCCTCCTTTGCAACAGCAGAATTTACTATAGCCTGCTCTCCTGGTTTTATAATGAGACTCGCCTTTCCCCGTTTAACCTTCACGCTCCCTTCGACAAGGGTAATGGTGTTGGCAAATTCATTCTCATAAGCATTTACATTGAAATGAGTCCCTAAAACTTCTACAGTTGTGTTACCGGTTAATACTTTAAACTTCTTCCTGGATTTAGCTACTTCAAAATATCCCTCCCCATTAATTTCAACCGTACGATCATTATCAGAAAAGGAGACAGGAAAACGTAAAGATGAGGCTGCATTTAGCCAAACCTTACTTCCATCGGGCAGAATGATTTTATATTGCCCGCCACGCGGGGTGCTTATGGTATTAAAGTCATTTATACTTTTTAGGCCAGGTGTTTGTTCGGATACCTTATAAACTAAATTACCATGTGTATCATTGGTTATTTCAATACCTGTTTCCTTTGAGATATTGCCAACTGATTTGTTGAGCTGTATGGTGGAACCATCAGATAAAGTCAAGGTAGCTCTATTCGAACCCGCAACGATAACAGGAGGAGAAGCGCTTACAAATTCTTTATGTCTATTTTCTCTGAGATAGAAGATCATTCCCAAGCTTGCAATCAAGATAATAGAGACAGCCACCGCAAGACGTTGCCACAAGATGATCTTTTGATTTTTAGGCTGAATAAAATTCATCCGTTGTCTCAGGCCATTGAGGTCATGCAAAAGTTCCTCCTCTGTTAAGTCAAAACCTTGATCAGCCCCATACATCATCCACTTCTCCACCAAAATGATTTCTTCAACGGAAGCCTTGCCTTCTTTATACCTTAATAAAATTTCTTCTGCAATTTCTTTATCCATAGCTGTAAGGCACTATCCTTAATTACAACTATAACAGTTAACTCGGACTCAAGGGTTAGTGGGTTTTAAGAATTTTTTTTTATCAGAAAAACAGGTAAAATAAAGCACCGAGTCTCATCTTTAAAATCTTCAAAGCTCCATGCATATGGCTTTTTACAGTTTCTTCGGAAATGGCCAACTGTTCAGCAATTTCCTTGCGTGTAAGATTGGTCTTACGACTCATTTCAAAAACAGTGCGCATGCGCGGATGAAGGCAGGCAATTTCATTCTCTATAAATGCTGCCAATTCGTTGTGCCTTATCAAATGGTCTGTGTTATCATTTCTTTGCAATTGATCTGCATAACTTCTGAAAGAATCTATGTACTTGACTGCAATTTTTTGCCGGGTAATGATATTTATGATTCTGTTCCTTAAAGC
>Ga0182008_10003127_pt1 | contig 10128 bp, 10 predicted proteins | sample Sormic07211129_1_FD_120482 | JGI IMG/M metagenome (GOLD analysis project Ga0182008, IMG submission 120482) | Rhizosphere microbial communities from Sorghum bicolor, Mead, Nebraska, USA - 072115-129_1 metaG | ecosystem: Host-associated > Plants > Roots > Rhizosphere | place: USA: Nebraska...
GAACCTGATCGATCACGATCTCCTGGCCTACGTCCGCAGCAATCTGTTCTACTTTAATTTTTTCGCCGGAAGCAACGCGATACTGCTTGCCGCCGGTTTTTATGACCGCGTACATGATGACCTCTTGATGAAGATGGCTCCGCGGCGAATTCCGCAGAGCCCAAGATTCTAGCACGGCCTCCTCCAGAGGGCCAGCGCGCCCCGGCAAGCCTTCCCGACGCTCTCTATAATTTGGCTTCGCACCTGCGGCACGCGCCGCTCGTCCTTCACTTCCAGCAGCGCTCCGGCGCGTCATCGTGTTGCCCAGCCCCGCCGCAGACTCTTCCCCGACGACCTCCGTTCTGGCACTGATCGCAGGCGACATGGTCGAAGTCGATCGCGTGATTGCACGCCGCCTCGATACCGGGGTGCCGCTGGTCAGCCACGTGTCGCAGTACATCATCTCCGCCGGCGGCAAGCGGCTGCGCCCGGCCCTGCTGCTGCTGATGGCCGGCGCGCTGGGCTACCGCGGCGAGCAGCGCTTCAACCTGGCGGCGGTGGTGGAGTTCATCCACACCGCGACCCTGCTGCACGACGACGTGGTCGACGAGTCCACGCTGCGGCGCGGCCGGCCGACCGCCAACGAATCCTTCGGCAACCCGGCCAGCGTGCTGGTCGGCGACTTCCTCTACTCGCGCGCCTTCCAGATGATGCTGGACGCCGACAACATGCGCGTGATGCAGATCCTGGCCGAGGCGACCAACATCATCGCCGAGGGCGAGGTGCTGCAGCTCATGAACATGCACGACGCCACGCTGGACGAGTCGGCCTACCTGCGCGTGATCCGCTCCAAGACCGCCAAGCTGTTCGAGGCCAGCACCCGGCTGGCCGCGGTGCTGGCCGGCGCCGACGCCGCCACCGAGGAAGCCTGCGCCTCCTACGGCCAGGCGCTGGGCACCGCCTTCCAGGTCATCGACGACGTGCTGGACTACGAAGGCGATGCCAGCGAGACCGGCAAGAACGTCGGCGACGACCTGCGCGAAGGCAAGACCACGCTGCCGCTGATCCTCGCCATGCAGCGCGCCGCGCCCGCGCAGAGCGCGCTGGTGCGCAACGCCATCGAGACCGGCGACACCACGCAGCTGCCCCACATCGTGGCCATCGTGCGCGAAACGGGTGCGCTCGAAGCCACCCGCGCGGCCGCCGCGGCCGAGGCGCAACGCGCAATCGATGCATTAAGTGGTTTTTCTGCGAATTCGCACGTCGAAGGTTTGCTACAATTAGCGGCTCAGTTGCTTGAGCGACGCGCCTAGACCCTCACGGAAGTGAGAACCCAGGACGACTTCTCATTTCTTGCAACCACCATCGGGGTGTAGCTTAGCCTGGTAGAGCGCTACGTTCGGGACGTAGAGGCCGGAGGTTCGAATCCTCTCACCCCGACCAGCCTTTTGAGGCTGTAATACACAATGCCGCGCCGTCATTCGACGGGCAGCCGTTTACAGTCCCAAGGCGATCAGCGATGATCGTGAAGCAATTTTTCACGCTTTTTACATCCGCTGATGGCCGCTGCAGATCCCATTGCCAAAGATAGCGCCTCCGTTGCCCTCCCGGGCCTCGCACGAGCGCTGATCTCCGCCGGCAAGCTGCCCGCCAGGACCGCCGAAGAAATCTACCAGCGCTCGCTCTCGGGGCGCTCCAGCTTCATCGCCGAGCTCACCGGCACCGGGGCGGTCTCCGCGGCCGATCTCGCACACACCTTGTCCAGCGCCTTCGGCGCCCCCTTGCTCGACCTCGACGCCATCGATCCGCAGCGCCTGCCCAAGGACCTGCTCGATGCGAAGCTGTGCCAGGCCTACCGGATCGTGGTGCTCAGCAAGCGCAACAACCGGCTGATCGTCGCCACGGCCGATCCCTCCGACCAGCAGGCCGTCGAGAAGATCAAGTTCGCCTCGCAGATGGGGGTCGACTGGGTCATCGCCGAGTACGACAAGCTCTCGCGCATGGTCGAGCAGGCCGCGGTCACCGCGGCCGAGACCATCGACGGCATCGTCGGCGCCGAGTTCGAGTTCGACGAGGCCTCGATCGACTCGCCCAGCGAAAGCGCCGAACAGGCGGTGGCCGAGGTCGAGGACGCGCCGGTGGTGCGCTTCCTGCACAAGATGCTGCTCGACGCCTTCGCGATGCGCGCCTCGGACATCCACTTCGAGCCCTACGAGCACCAGTACCGCGTGCGCTTTCGCATCGATGGCGAACTGCGCGAGATCGCGAGCCCGCCGCCGGTCATCAAGGACAAGCTGGCCTCGCGCATCAAGGTGATCTCCAAGCTCGACATCTCGGAAAAGCGGGTGCCGCAGGACGGCAAGATGAAGCTCAAGATCGGCCCCGACCGGGTGATCGATTTCCGCGTGAGCACGCTGCCGACGCTGTTCGGCGAGAAGATCGTGATCCGGATCCTGGACCCGAGCAGCGCCAAGCTGGGCATCGATGCGCTGGGCTACGACGCGGTCGAGAAGGAGCGCCTGCTGACCGCCATCGGCCGGCCCTACGGCATGGTGCTGGTCACCGGCCCCACGGGCTCGGGCAAGACGGTCTCGCTCTACACCTGCCTCAACCTGCTCAACAAGCCCGGCGTGAACATCGCGACCGCGGAAGACCCGTCGGAAATCAACCTGCCGGGCGTGAACCAGGTCAACGTCAACGAGAAGGCCGGCCTGACCTTCGCCGCCGCGCTGCGCGCCTTCCTGCGGCAGGATCCCGACATCATCATGGTCGGCGAGATCCGCGACCTGGAAACCGCCGACATCTCGATCAAGGCCGCGCAGACCGGCCACCTGGTGCTCTCGACGCTGCACACCAACGATGCCCCCACCACGCTGACGCGCATGCGCAACATGGGCATCGCGCCCTTCAACATCGCGTCGAGCGTGATCCTGATCACGGCCCAGCGCCTCGCGCGCCGGCTGTGCACCGTGTGCCGCGAACCGTCGGAGGTGCCGCGCGAGGCGCTGCTCGACGCTGGCTTCAAGGACGCCGACATCGACGGCAGCTGGAAGCCCTACCGCGCCGTCGGCTGTTCGGCCTGCAACGGTGGCTACAAGGGACGGGTGGGCATCTACCAGGTCATGCCGGTGTCCGAGGAGATCCAGAAGATCATCCTGCGCGACGGCAGTGCGATGGAGATCGCCAGGCAATCCGAGGCCGAGGGCGTGCGTTCGCTGCGCCAGTCGGGCCTGAAGAAGGTGATGCAGGGACTGACCTCGCTCGAGGAAGTGCTCGCGGTCACGAACGAATAGCATTGTTGAGAAGCGGAACCCCCATGGCAACGGCAACATCCACCCCACGCGGACACAAGGAATTCGTGTACGAATGGGAAGGCAAGGATCGCAACGGCAAGCAGGTGCGGGGCGAGCTGCGCGCGGCCGGCACCAACCAGGTCCAGGCCGCGCTGCGGCGCCAGGGCGTGCTGCTGACCAAGGTGAAGAAGCGGCGCATGCGCTCGGGCAAGGCCATCAAGCCCAAGGACATCGCGATCTTCACGCGCCAGCTGGCGACCATGATGAAGGCCGGCGTGCCGCTGCTGCAGGCCTTCGACATCGTCGGGCGCGGCAACGCGAACGCCAGCGTGGCCAAGCTGCTCAACGACATCCGCAGCGACGTCGAGACCGGCACCTCGCTGTCGGCCGCCTTCCGCAAGTTCCCGAAGTACTTCGACAACCTCTACTGCAACCTGGTCGAAGCCGGTGAAGCGGCGGGCATCCTGGAGGAGCTGCTGGACCGGCTCGCCACCTACATGGAGAAGACCGAGGCCATCAAGTCGAAGATCAAGTCGGCGCTGATGTACCCGATGTCGGTGGTGGTGGTCGCGTTCGTCGTGGTGGCCATCATCATGATCTTCGTGATCCCGGCCTTCAAGGAAGTGTTCAGTTCCTTCGGCGCCGACCTGCCGGCCCCGACGCTGATCGTGATGGGCATCAGCGAGGTCTTCGTCGCCTACTGGTGGCTGATCTTCGGCGTGATCGGCGGCGGCATCTACTTCTTCCTGCAGGCCTGGAAGCGCAACGAGAAAGTGCAGCGCGTGATGGACCGGCTGCTGCTGCGCCTGCCGATCTTCGGCACGCTGATCGACAAGTCCTGCGTCGCGCGCTGGACCCGCACGCTGGCGACCATGTTCGCGGCCGGCGTGCCGCTGGTCGAGGCACTCGACTCGGTGGGCGGCGCCTCGGGCAATTCGGTGTACGCCGATGCCACGGTCAAGATCCAGCAGGAGGTCTCGACCGGCACCAGCCTGACGACCGCCATGACCAATGCCAACGTGTTCCCCTCGATGGTGCTGCAGATGGCCGCCATCGGCGAGGAGTCCGGCTCGATCGACCACATGCTCGGCAAGGCCGCCGACTTCTACGAGGCCGAGGTCGACGACATGGTCGCGGGCCTGTCCAGCCTGATGGAACCCATCATCATCGTGTTTCTCGGCACGATCATCGGCGGCATCGTGGTCTCGATGTACCTGCCCATCTTCAAATTGGGCCAGGTCGTCTGATGTTCGTTTCGCAAGGTGTGGACGCCGCGTTGGCCGGCGTGCTCGGGCTGCTGATCGGCAGTTTTCTCAACGTGGTGATCTACCGCCTGCCCAAGATGCTCGAGCGGCAGTGGGTCTCGGATTGCGCCGGCCTCGACGGCAGCGAACCCGGTGCGGGCGAGCCCTTCAACCTGATGGTGCCGCGTTCGCGCTGCCAGCAGTGCGGCCACGAGATCCGCTGGTACGAGAACGTGCCGCTGCTGAGCTACGTCCTGCTGCTGCGTGGGCGTTGCGCCTCCTGCAAGACGCCCATCGGGCTGCGCTATCCGCTGGTCGAGCTCGCGACCGGCCTGCTCTTCGCCTGGTGCGTCTGGCGCGCGCCCGGCCAATGGGCGGCGCTGGCCTGGTGCGGCTTCTCGGCCGCGCTGCTGGCACTGGCGCTGATCGACTGGGACACCACGCTGCTGCCCGACGACATCACCCTCCCCCTGCTGTGGGCCGGGCTGCTGGCCTCGTTGCTGGGGCTGACCGGCGTGGCCTTGAACGCCGCCGTGCTGGGTGCCGCCGCCGGCTACCTCTCGCTGTGGAGCGTCTACTGGCTGTTCAAGCTCGCCACCGGCAAGGAAGGCATGGGCTACGGCGACTTCAAGCTCTTCGCGGCCTTCGGCGCCTGGTTCGGCTGGCAGGCGCTGGTGCCGATCGTGCTCATGGCCTCGGTGATCGGCGTGATCGTCGGCCTGGCGCTCAAGTTCAACAACGGGCTGCGCGAAGGCGGCTACGTGCCCTTCGGCCCCTTCCTCGCCGGCGCCGGATTCACCGCCATGTTCTTCGGCCCCGACGCGATCCTGCGCGCGGTCGGCCTGGGTTGAGGCCATGCGCATCGGCCTGACCGGCGGCATCGGCAGCGGCAAGAGCACGGTCGCGGCCCTGCTGGTGCAGTGCGGCGCGGTGCTCGTCGACACCGACGCCATCGCGCGCGCCATCGCCCAGCCCGGCGGCGCCGCCATGCCAGCGATCGAGGCCGCCTTCGGCCCCGGGGTGCTCGCTGCCGACGGCGGCCTGGACCGCGCCCGCATGCGCGCGATCGTGTTCAGCGACACCGGTGCGCGCAAGCGGCTCGAAGCGATCCTGCACCCGCTGATCGGCCTCGAGACCGAGCGCCAGGCGGCGACCGCCGCCGGCGCGCCGATCGTCTTCGACGTGCCGCTGCTGGTCGAATCGAAGCGCTGGCGCGGCATCGTGGACCGGGTGCTGGTGGTCGACGCGCGCGAAGCCACGCAGCTGCAGCGCGTGGTGGCGCGTTCCGGCTGGACGCCCGAGGCGGTGCAGGCCGTGATTGCGCAACAGGCGCCGCGCAGCGCACGGCGGGCCGCGGCCGACGCGGTGATCCACAACGACGGGCTCGATCTGCAGCAGCTGGCGCGGCAAGTGCAGCAGCTGTGGGCGCACTGGATCGCCAAATGAAGCAAGAGGACACATCCGGCATGCCATGCGGCGGCTATGATCCCTCGACAGGAAACGATACACCCGCGTGATTCTTTACGAGTACCCCTTCAACGAGCGCATCCGGACCTACCTCCGGCTGGAGCATCTGTTCCGCCGGCTGGGCGAGCTGGTCCCCTCGGACTCCGCCCTCTCCCATCACTACGCCCTCGTCACGATCTTCGAGATCATGGACGTGGCTGCGCGCGCCGACCTCAAGGCCGACGTGCTGCGTGACCTCGACAAGCACAAGAACGTCTTCAACAGCTACCGCGGCAATCCGGCGATCTCGGAAGCGGTGCTCGACCAGGTGGTCGGCCAGCTCGAACGCAACTTCGCCACGCTCCACACCCTGCCCGGCAAGGCCGGCCAGGCGCTGACGGAGAACGAGTGGCTGATGAGCATCCGCAGCCGCGCCGGCATTCCCGGAGGCACCTGCGAGTTCGACCTGCCGGCCTACCATGCCTGGCAGAACCGGCCGGCACCGCTGCGCCGCGCGGACCTGGAGCGCTGGTCGGCGACGCTGTCGCCGCTGGCCGAAGCGATCTACCTGCTGCTCAAGCTGCTGCGCGATGCCGATGTGCCCTACAAGGTCATGGCGGCCGGCGGCCAGTTCCAGCAGAATCTGCCGCAGGGCCGGAGTTTCCAGTTGCTGCGCCTGCGCATCGACCCGCGGCTGGGCGTGATCCCCGAGATCAGCGGCAACCGCCTGATGGTCTCGGTGCGGCTCATGCGCCACGAAGCCGACGATCGCCTGCATCCCAGCACCCAGGACACCCCTTTCGAATTGACGCTCTGCGCGTGAGCCGCGCGCGGACGAACCGGCCTGGACGCCCTCCGCGAGCGCCAGGCGCAGGAGAAACACGATGAGCACCCGAAGCACGCCCACCGGCGAACGCATCGTCCGCTGCCCCGGCTGCGGCGAAGACAGCATCTACGGCCCCAGCAACGCCTACCGTCCCTTCTGCAGCGCGCGCTGCAAGGGCGTGGACCTGGGCGCCTGGGCCAGCGAGGAATTCCGCGTGCCGACCGAGGCCCCGCCGGACGAAGCCTCCTTCGGCGATCCGCGCCTGCAGTGAGCTCGGGCGCCGCCTAGGCGGCGCGCTCTTCGCTGAGCCACTGCAGCACCGGCAGCGCGCCCGGCAGCACCGGGCTCACGTCCAGCGGCAGTTGCTGCCAGCGCATGGCCTGGCCTTCGCGCATCTCGAAGTCGCCGGACCACGCGCGCACCTTGCACCAGTGCAGCCGCACCAGCGCATGCGGGTAGTCGTGCTCGGTGACCTTCCAGACCTCGGCGCCCGCGATGGTGATGCCGAGCTCTTCTTCCAGCTCGCGGCGCAGCGCCTCTTCGACCGTCTCGCCGGCCTCGATCTTGCCGCCCGGGAACTCCCAGTAGCCCGCGTAGGGCTTGCCTTCGGGGCGCGTCGACAGCAGCAGGGCTTCGTCGGCGCCGATCAGGATGCCGACCGCGACCTCGGTGTGCTTGCGCCCGGTCATGCTCTTCCCGCGTAGTCGCGCGCGAACTGGTAGGCCACGCGGCCGCTGCGCGAGCCGCGCTCCAGCGCCCAGACCAGCGCCTCGGGGCGCGCGGCCTCGATCGCCGCCGCGTCGACACCGAAGGACGACAGCCACTGCGCCGTGATCGCCAGGTATTCGCTCTGGCTGAAGGGGTAGAAGCTGACCCAGAGGCCGAAGCGCTCCGACAGCGAGATCTTCTCCTCGATCACCTCGCCGGGATGGACTTCGCCGTCCTCGGTGTGGGTGTAGCTCAGGTTGTCCTTCATGTACTCGGGCAGCAGATGGCGCCGGTTGCTGGTCGCGTAGATCAGCACGTTGGGCGTCGAGGCGGCCACCGAGCCGTCGAGGATGGACTTGAGCGCCTTGTAGCCGGGCTCGCCCTCGTCGAAGCTCAGGTCGTCGCTGAAGACGATGAACTTCTCGGGCCGGTTCGCCACCACCTCGACGATGTCGGGCAGGTCGGTCAGCTCGGCCTTGTCGACCTCGATCAGGCGCAGGCCCTGCGGTGCATAGGCCTGCAGGCAGGCGCGGATCAGCGAGGACTTGCCGGTGCCGCGGGCGCCGGTCAGCAGCACGTTGTTGGCCGGCTTGCCCTCGACGAACTGGCGCGTGTTGCGCTCGATCTTCTCCTTCTGGACGTCGATCTCCTTGAGCGCGTCGAGCGGCATCTTGGCCACATGGCGCACCGGCTCCAGCACGCCATGGCCCGTGCTGCGGCGGCGGTAGCGCCAGGCGATCGCGGCGTCCCAGTCGGCGGGCGCCTGCAGCGGCTGCGGGAGGATCGATTCGATGCGGGCGATCAGGTGCTCGGCGCGCTCGATCAGCTTGTCAAACTTGTCGTTCATGGTTCTGTCGGCAGAGGGGCAGGAAGACGGAGCGACGCGCCCCGCGCGCCGCCCACGGCGGATCAGGACCGGTAGTCGGCGTTGATCGAGACGTAGTCGTGGCTCAGGTCGCAGGTCCAGACCGTGTCGACGGCCGTGCCGCGGCCCAGGCCGATGCGCACCGTGATCTCGCTCTGCTTCATCACGCGCTGGCCGTCCTCTTCGCGGTAGGCCGGGTTGCGGCCGCCCTTGACCGCCACGTGCACCTCGTCGAGGTAGAGGTCGATGCCGGTCTGCTCGAGGTCGTCGATGCCGGCGTAGCCCACGGCCGCCAGGATGCGCCCGAGGTTCGGGTCGCTGGCGAAGAAGGCCGTCTTGACCAGCGGCGAATGCGCCACCGCATAGGCCACCTGGCGGCATTCCGCGCTGTCGCGGCCGCCTTCGACGCGGATCTCGATGAACTTGGTCGCGCCCTCGCCGTCGCGCACGATGGCCTGGGCCAGCAGGCGCGCCACCTCCTGCATCGCGGCGAACAGCGCCCGGCCGTCGGCCGAGTCGAGCGAATCGATGCGCGCGTGCGCGGCCTTCTGCGTGGCGATCACGACGAAGGAATCGTTGGTCGAGGTGTCGCCGTCGATGGTCACGCGGTTGAAGGAGGCGTCGGCCAGGGCCTTGGCCAGCGGCTGGATCAGCGCCGGGTCGATCTGCGCGTCGGTCGCCATGAAGCCGAGCATGGTCGCCATGTTCGGCCGGATCATGCCCGCGCCCTTGCTGATGCCGGTCACGGTCACGGTCGCGCCGCCGATCTGCACCTGGCGGCTGAAGGCCTTGGGCAAGGTGTCGGTGGTCATGATGCCTTCAGCCGCGCGCGCCCAATGGTCGGGCGAGGCGTCGGCGATCGCGGCGGGCAGGCCGGCCTCGATGCGGTCGACCGGCAGCGGCTCCATGATCACGCCGGTCGAGAAGGGCAGGATCTGCTCGGGGGCGATGTTCAGTTCGCGGGCCAGCGCCACGCAGCTCTGGTGCGTGCGCGCCAGGCCGTCCTGGCCGGTGCCGGCGTTGGCGTTGCCGGTGTTGATCAGCATCGCGCGGATGCCGTAGTTCTTCGCCAGGTGCTCGCGGCAGACCTGGACCGGCGCGGCGCAGAAGCGGTTCTGGGTGAACACGCCGGCCACGGCCGCGCCTTCGTCGATCAGCACGACCGTCAGGTCCTTGCGGTTCGCCTTGCGCACGCCGGCTTCGGCCACGCCGATGCGCACGCCAGGCACCGCATGCAGCATGGCCGGATTGGGAGGGGTGAGGTTCACGGGCATGGCATCGTCTTCAAAAAAGGAAACAACAGGAGCGGATCAGGTCAGCTTGCCGTGGCACTGCTTGAACTTCTTGCCGCTGCCACAGGGGCAGGGGTCGTTGCGGCCGACGCGCGCGAAGGCCGCGGCTTCGGCGCTCAGGCCCCCACCCGCTGCGGCCGCCGCGGCCGCACGGCGCGTGCTCTCCTCGTCGACCCGCGCCTCGACCTCGCCCGTTTCGGTGGGCGCGGTGTAGGTGATGTTCGAGATCGCCTCGGCGCGGCTCTCCATCGTCTCTGCGGCCTCTTCGAGCTGTTCGCCCGACTGCACGCGCACCGTCATCAGCTGGCGCGTGACGGCGTTCTTGACCGAGTCGAGCAGCTGGCCGAAGAGTTCGAAGGCTTCGCGCTTGTATTCCTGCTTGGGCTGCTTCTGCGCATAGCCGCGCAGGTGGATGCCCTGGCGCAGGTAGTCGAGCGAGGCCAGGTGTTCGCGCCAGTGGGTGTCGATGCTCTGC
>Ga0182008_10003129_pt1 | contig 10119 bp, 9 predicted proteins | sample Sormic07211129_1_FD_120482 | JGI IMG/M metagenome (GOLD analysis project Ga0182008, IMG submission 120482) | Rhizosphere microbial communities from Sorghum bicolor, Mead, Nebraska, USA - 072115-129_1 metaG | ecosystem: Host-associated > Plants > Roots > Rhizosphere | place: USA: Nebraska...
CTCGCAGGTCACGCTCACCGCACTCTCTTACCAAGCCCTCCACCCTACGATGCCCGCTACTGACCGACTGTCATGGTTGCACCGCGGAGCTGACTACCACCCTCAGCCCTACGAACAGTTGGCCGCCTACTACCGTCAACTCGGCCATGACGACGACGCGCGGACAGTGCTCTTGGCCCGACATCGACAACGGCGGCGTAGCTTGCCAAGGCTTGCCCAACTGTGGGGCTACATCGAAGACGCCACTACTGGATACGGCTACAGACCAGGGCGCGCGCTCCTGTGGCTGCTGGCACTTATCACTACCGCTGCCATCGCCTTCGCCGAGGCGCCGCCCCAGCCCGCCCAATCCAACGGGCCGCCCTTCCAGCCGGTAATCTTCGCACTCGACCTCATTCTCCCCGTCCTCGACCTTGGTCAGGAAAAGGCGTTCACCCCTGTCGACGGCACTACCTGGATCGCCTGGCTCAGCTCCCTTTCAGGCTGGCTGCTCGGCACCACCGTCATCACTAGCCTCACCCGTCGCCTCACCCGTTCCTAGTAGTGCTTCGTTACGTCTATGCGTTTGCGCTGATCAAGAGCATGTTGGGGGTGTGGACACGCATGAAGTGAACCGATTACGGGCCGGGTTGGGGCTGTTCGTGGAGGATGTGTTTGCCTCGGTGCCGCGCAAGGATCAGCGGGCCAGGGGTGAGTGCTATCTGCGGGGGCTGATGCTGGACGGCCGGCGCAAGTCGATCCAGCCGATGGCCCAGAGGCTGCCGGACGGGAACATGCAGGCCTTGCAGCAGTTCGTCAATCAGTCACCGTGGCAGTGGGAGCCGGTGCGGCGGCGGATCGCCGAGCGGCTGGTCCAGGTGGTCAGGCCCGAGGTGTGGGTCATCGACGATGTGTCGTTTCCCAAGTGCGGCAGGGCGTCGGTCGGGGTGGCCCGCCAGTACTGCGGTGCGCTGGGCAAGCGGGCCAATTGCCAGGTCGCCGTCAGCGTGCACGCGGCCACCGACACCGCCTCCTGCCCGCTGGAGTGGGAGTTGTTTTTGCCCGAGGAATGGGCCCACGACCTCCCGCGGCGCAAGGCCGCGGGCGTGCCCGACGAGGTCGGGCATGTCACCAAGCCTCGTCTGGCCCTGGGGCTGCTGGAGAAGCTGGCGGACTGGCTGCCATCGGTGCCGGTGCTCGTGGCCGACTGTGGCTATGGCCGCAGCGTCTCCTTCCGCCTGGCCCTTGAGGAACGCGGCTGGTCCTACGTCATGGCCGTCGAGCCGAAGGAGATCGCCCGTCCGGCCGGTGCCGTCCCGCATCTGCCGCCCTACCAGGGGCTGGGGCCGCCCACGTTGCCCCGCTACCGCGAGCCGGCCCGCCCCCTGCGGGACCTGGTCGATGCCGGCACCCGCTTCGAAACCGTCACCTGGCGCCAGGGCAGCAAAGGCGCGATGACCTCACGCTTTGCGGTACTCCAGGTGCGGCCGTCGGGCAAGGAAGCCACCCGCACCGCGCAGGAAGGTGCCGGTGGACGCGGCCGGTGGGACGGGGTGCTGCCGCTGCGGACCCTGCTGGTCGAACAGCCCGATACCGCGGACGAGCCCACCGGCTACTGGATGACCAACCTGCCTGCCACCACCCCCGTCACGGACCTGGTGCGCTACGCGAAGATGCGCTGGCGCATCGAGCACGACTACCGCGAACTCAAACACGGCCTGGGCCTGGACCACTTCGAAGGCCGCACCTGGCGCGGCTGGCACCACCACGTCACCCTCGTCACCGCCGCCCAGGCCTTCCTCACCCTGCGGCGCTACGACCCAAAAGCCCGCACCGCAGCCTGAGCCTCTACCAAGTCCTCGACGCGTTACAGGACCTGCTGCGGTGCTGGGACGGCACCTGCACCACCTGCGGCCGCCCCCTCACCACAGACAGAAACAGACCCAGAACCTAACGAAGCACTACTAGACGCTCAGCACACGATCTTGTGCCGACGCCCGGTTACAGATCGGGGCGGCTCCGGAGAACACCAAGTTGGACGCGGGCCGCAGCTGAGCCAACGCCGTTCTTGATCAGCCATCGCTGACCGGGCTGCTCACCGAAGTGTCCTGAGCTTCCTCTCCAAGATCCGCCACCTCTCCCTCACCAGCGTCGACATCAGCGCCCCCGAGGTCGGCCGCCGCGTCACCCGCGCCCTGCTCGACCGCATCGCCGATCCGAAACCGGAGGCCGTCGAGTACATGGTGACGCCGACGCTGGAGGTCCGTGGCTCGACCGGACCCGCGCCAATGAAACGGCATCCAAGTCAGCAACGAACGAGCTTGCCGCCTGCGCAACAACCCGCCTGACACCCATCACGAGGGTCCTCAGCGTGAGAGCGAGCTGGACTGCCCCTACCCCGGTGCGTTCGAACAGTCGCGTTGCTGCGGTCTACCAGTCCCCTGACCTGCACTTATGTGCTATAGCGGCAAAAGCACGGCGAATTCGACCCGGATTCGACCCCACGGCTCCGATACACGGCTAGAACCATGCCTGATCAGCGGTGATGCAACTTTTGCCGCTGTACCAACGAATAACAGAAACTGAATCACCACAAGTGCCCCGATAGGGATCAACTTCATAAGTCGACAGCACTGGAGTGGACACACAGCCCGCCGATGTAGGCACGACGCCACGTGATGGCCCGAGCCCATCACGGCGCAGCCCCACGAAGGATTCCACGCTCTGAACAGGCCTTTCACCGATTCCCTTCCGCGAGACGGAAGAGGTATTGCGGCGCAGCAGCGCGCTTCCGGACGATGCCACCACAGCAGACAGACGGGAGCCGCAACGATGCCTCACATGACCGCCTTCGCCAGGAACCAGTGGTACGTCGCCGCCTACAGCCACGAGGTCGGCCGCGAGGAGCTTCTCGGCCGTACCGTGCTCGGCGAGCCGCTCGTCTTCTACCGGACCGAGGAGGACGGCACCCCGGTCGCCCTGGCCGACCGCTGTGTGCACCGCCGGTTCCCGCTCCACGAGAAGCCCAGCCGGCTCGACGGCGACAAACTGGTGTGCGGATACCACGGGTTCACGTACGACACGACCGGTACGTGCGTGTATGTGCCGGGGCAGAAGCGCGTACCCCGCACCGCCCGGGTCGCCTCCTACCCCGTGGTCGAGCAGGACTCCCTGGTGTGGGTGTGGATCGGTGACCCCGCGCTCGCCGACGCCGACACCATCCCCCGGGCCAGGCACCTCGACTCCCCCGGCTGGGTCACCGTCCGCGGTATGGAACCGATCGACGCCGACTACGGACTGCTCGTCGACAACCTCCTCGACCTCTCCCACGAGACCTATCTCCACGGCGGCTACATCGGCACCCCCGAGGTCGCCGAGACGCCGATCACCACCGAGGTCGACGAGGGCGCGGGCATGGTCCGGGTCAGTCGGCACATGGACGACGCCGAGTGCCCGCCGTTCTACGCCAAGTCCACCGGCATAGCGGGCCGGATCACCCGCTGGCAGGACATCGAGTACCACGCGCCGTGCCTGTACCTGCTGCACAGCCGGATCGCCCCGGTGGGTGTGCTGCCGGAGGCGGACGGCAGCGACCCCAACGCCTTCCACACCGAGATCACGTACGCGATCACTCCGTCCACCGACGGGCACGTGTACGACTTCTGGATGGTCTCCCGTGACTGGGCCATCGAGAACGACGAGGTCACCGCGTTCCTGCGGGGCAACAACCACACCGTGGTGATGCAGGACGTCGACGCGCTCAACCTGCTGCAGCGCACGCTCGGCACCGAGCGCAGCGGGTACCAGGAGCTCAGCATCAACATCGACACCGGCGGCCTGGCCGCGCGCCGTATCCTCGCCCGGCTGGTCGAGGAGGGCGACAAGCCGGTGGAGAAGGTCCTGTGAGCAGCAGCCCCACCGGCGAGATCTACCGCATCGACTGGCTGCCGGGCACGGACGTCCTGCACGGCACCTGTCACTGCGGTGCCGAGCACGCCGCGCAGGACCCGGTCGAGATGTGGGAGTGGATGCTCGCCCACCCCGAAGGACACCAGCCGCGAGGGCACGAGTCTCAAGGAACCAGCTCATGACCGTGTACGAAGCCGAACTCGTCGTGGACCGCAGGGAGTTCGCCGCCGACGGCGTGCTCGCCCTCACCCTGCGCCATCCGCTCGGCGAGGAGCTGCCCCGGTGGGAGCCGGGTGCCCATGTCGATGTGGTGCTGGGGCCGGGGCTGGAGCGCCAGTACTCGTTGTGCGGGGATCCGGCGGACCGGTCGGCGTGGCGGATCGCGGTGCTGCGGGAGCCGGACGGGCGGGGTGGATCCGCCCATGTGCACGAGCAGTTGGGGCAGGGCGACAAGGTGCGGGTGCGCGGGCCGCGCAACCACTTCCGGCTGGAGAGCGCGCCCCGGTACCGGTTCATCGCGGGCGGGATCGGGATCACGCCGATCCTGCCGATGCTCGCCGCGGCGGAGGCGGCGGGCGCCGAGTGGACGCTGCTGTACGGGGGCCGGACACGTGACTCCATCGCCTTCACCGAGGAGTTGGGGCGCTACGGGGACCGGGTGACCGTCTGCCCGCAGGACGAGACGGGGCTGCTGGACCTCGCCTCCGTGCTGGACGACCTGCCGGAGGGCGCACTCGTGTACTGCTGCGGTCCCGGGCCGCTGCTGGACGCCGTCGAGGCGCGCTGCCCGGGTGAGCGGCTGCGGGTCGAGCGGTTCACGCCGAAGGAGCAACTGGGCGGGGAGAACACGGAGTTCGAGGTCGAGCTGGCGCAGAGCGGCCGGACGGTCACCGTGGCGCCGGACGTCTCGGTGCTCGACGCGGTGCGCGGCGCCGGTGTCGAGGTGCTGTTCTCCTGCACCGAGGGCACCTGCGGCACCTGTGAGACCGATGTGCTGGAGGGCACCCCGGACCACCGGGACTCGGTGCTCAGCGCCGAGGAGCAGGAGAGCGGGGAGACGATGATGATCTGTGTGTCCCGCTGTCTGGGGAGGCGGCTCGTGCTGGACCTGTGATCCTCAGGTCGACTCGACCGAGTTGCGGCCCGCCGGTACGGCGATGGTGACGGCCGCGACCACCCCGCCGCCCCGGCCGCCGGCTCCACCCTCCCGCTTGGCGTGCTCGCGCACTACTGTGCGCCCTGCGCACAACCTGTCGGAACACCGTTGCACGTTGTCTGTACAGGAGGAGCCATGCGTCGTCCGTCAGCCGACCTCAACGCCCTGCCGCCGTGAGGGGGTTGAGCACCGCGCTCGGCGCGGCCGGCCTCGCGGTCTTCCTCGCCCTGGGCGAGGCGGTGCCGCGGCTCGGCGTCGTCAAGAAGGCCTACTTCCCGCCGACCAGCCGTATCGCCTCGGCCCTGTGGGACGAGCTGCGGGACGGCGCGTTCTGGTCGGCGCTCGGTGACACCCTCACCGGCTGGGCGATCGGCCTCGCGATCGCGGTCGGCGCCGGTGTCGTCGTCGGCGTGCTCGTCTCGGTCGTGCCGTATCTGCGCGAGGCGACGGCCTCGACGATCGAGTTCCTGCGCCCGATCCCCTCGGTCGCCCTGATCCCGCTCGCCGTGCTGCTGTACGGCACCCAGCTGAAGTCGGTGCTGCTGCTCGTCGTGTACGCCTCCTTCTGGCAGGTGCTGATCCAGACCCTGTACGGCGTCCAGGACGTCGACCCGGTCGCCGAGGAGACGGCCCGCTCGTACGGTCTCGGCGCCTGGGCGCGGGTGCGGCATGTGCTGTGGCCGACCGCGCTGCCGTATGTCATGAGGGGCGTCCGGCTCGCCGCCGCCGTGGCGCTGATCCTCGCCATCACCGCCGAACTCGTCATCGGCGCACCGGGGTTGGGGCAGCGCATTGCCGTCGCCCAGAGCTCGCAGGCGGTGCCCGACGTGTACGCGCTGATCGTGGTCGCCGGGCTGCTGGGGCTGATCGTCAACGTGGGCGCCCGTACGGTGGAGCGGCGGGCGCTGGCCTGGCACCAGTCGGTGCGCGGGAAGGTGGCGGTGTGAGGCGCCTGCTGCTCCGGGTGTTCTACGTCGTCGCCCTGCCGATCGTGCTGGTCGCGGTGTGGTGGGCCGCGTCGGACGGCAGCACCAACCCCTTCTGGCCGCCGCTGCGCACGATCCTGAAGACCTTCCCGGACGTCTGGACGGGTGAACGTCTGCGCGCGGACGTCCTCCCGAGCCTCTGGCGCCTGGCGGCCGGCTACGCGCTCGCGGCGGTCGCCGGTATCGCGATCGGCACGGTCGTCGGCTCCTACCGGCGGGTGCGGGCGGTCTGCGAGCCGGTCCTGGAGTTCCTGCGCGCGATCCCGCCGCCCGTCCTCGTCCCGGTCATCATGCTGTTCGCGGGCATCGGCGACACCATGAGGATCGTCGTGATCGCCAGCGGCTGCGTCTGGCCGGTGCTCCTCAACACGGTCGAGGGCGTGCGCGCGGTCGACCCGGTGATGCTGGAAACCGCCCGCTCCTACGGCATCACGGGCATGGCCCGGCTGCGCGACCTGGTCCTGCGCTCGGCGAGCCCGCAGATCTTCGCCGGTCTGCGCCAGGCTCTGTCCATCGGCATCATCCTGATGGTCATCAGCGAGATGTTCGCGGCGGGCGACGGCATCGGCTTCACCATCGTCCAGTTCCAGCGCAGCTTCGCGATCCCCGACATGTGGACCGGCATCCTGGTCCTCGGCCTGCTCGGCTTCCTGCTCTCCGCCGCCTTCCGGCTGGTCGAACGGCGGGTCCTGGCCTGGTACCACGGCCTGCGCGCGTCCACCCGGCGGTCCCCGTGAACATCGTGAAAGGGCGGTCCATGCACGCGCTCGACGTATCCGGCCTGTAGAAGGTCTACGAGGGTTCCGGCCGCCGCGTCGAGGCCGTACGGGATCTCACCTTCACCGTGGAGACGGGTGAACTCCTCTGTCTCGTGGGCCCCTCGGGCTGCGGCAAGACGACGCTGCTGAAGTGCGTGGGAGGACTGCTCGCCCCGACGGCGGGCCGGATCACGCTCTCCGGTAAGCCGGTGAGCGGGCCGCCGCCCGGGATGGCGTTCGTGTTCCAGGAGTACGGGCGGAGTCTGTTCCCGTGGATGCGGGTCGGTGAGAACGTCGAACTCCCCTTGAGACAGAAGGGTTTGAGCAGGACGCGGCGCAGGGAACTTGTCGCGGACGCTCTGGAGTCGGTGGCTCTCTCGGACGCGGTCGCGGCCTACCCGTGGCAGCTGTCCGGCGGGATGCAGCAGCGCGTGGCCATCGCCCGCGCACTCGCCTACGAGCCCCAAGTGCTCCTGATGGACGAGCCGTTCGCGGCGGTCGACGCCCAGACCCGCGCCGATCTGGAGGACCTGGTACGGCGGCTGTGGCGCGAGCGCGGCATGACGATCCTGTTCGTCACCCACGACATCGACGAGGCCGTGTACCTCGGCGAGCGGGTCCTCGTCCTGTCCGCCTCCCCCACCGTCGTACAGGAGCAGCTCACCGTCGATCTCCCCGCCGAACGCGACCAGTTGCACACCCGGGTGGACCCGCGCTTCGCCGAGCTGCGCACACATGTGTACCAGCAGATCCAGGCGGCGAAGCGCGGGGTCCCGCAGGACGGTGTCACGACGTCAGATACGCCTCCACCTCGCTGAACTGTCCCGCGGGCCAGCCGGTGTTGGCGCTGACGGAGAGCCGCAGATATCGCAGGCCGGTACTGGCGGGCAGGGAGACGGTCGCGGTGTTGCCGGTCGCCGGGTCGAAGCGGTAGTCACCGGCCCCGACGACGGTCGAGTACGCGGTCCCGTCGGTGCTGCCGAGCACGGTGATGGTCTGCGTGCGCGGGCCCCACGCCGTCGACGGCGGCAGCTTCAGCACCAGGCGCCGGACCGCGTAGGAGGCACCGAGGTCGACCGTCCAGGACTGCGGGAAGGCGTTGTCGGTGGACTCCCAGTAGCTGTTCGCGTCGCCGTCGACGGCCTTGCCGGGCGTGTAGACGTCCTGGGAGCCGGTCGCGGTGGCCGGGCGCCCCTTGGCGAGGTTGCGGTTCGGGTCGGGGTCGGGGTTGCCCTGGCCGGGCTGGGGCCAGGTCGAGCAGTCCGACCAGGTGCCGCTCCAGCCGGAGTTGCCGCCGCCGTCGGTGAGGGTGAAGGTGCCGGAACTCGCCGGGTAGGGGCAGTTGTAGACGCCGGTGGCGCCGACGCCCGTCGCCGTGACGTGGCGGAAGGTGGCCGCGCCCTGGGCCTCGGCCTGGACGACCACGGTCCCGGTGTTGCGCACGGTCGCGCCGTCCACGGTGACGTTCCTGACCGGGTGGCCCTGTCCGCCGCCCGACACGAACTCGAAGGCGCTGTAGGGGCTGTCGGTGATGGTGGTGTTGGTGATGTTCACGGTGGCGTTGACGGCGCTGTCGTAGGAGTCGACCCGCAACGCGCCCATGGGATGGTTCCAGTTGGGGTTCATCGCCGGTGCGCACGAGGGTGTTGCCGTCGACCGTGATCGTGCCGGCGAGCGGGGAGAAGGGGTCGAGGAACTTCTGGTTGGAGATCGCGATGCCGCTGCCGAGGGCGTTGGTGTCGGAGACCAGGTTGTTCCGCACGGCGATGTCGGTGCCGCCGTAGATCGCGATGCCGTTGGCGAGGTTCGGCTGCGAGATGGTGTTGTTCTCGAAGCTGGAACCGGTGTCGGGCGAGTACAGCGACCACATGGCGAGGGAGTCGTCGCCCTGGTTGCGCAGGAAGTTGTTGCGGACGCGGACTCCGCGCGCGTTGCCGTTGAGGTTGAGGCCGTCGGCGGTGGTGTCGAGGATGCGGTTGTTCTCGACGACGAGGTTGTCGTTGTCGCCCATCAGCCAGAGGCCGACCTTCAGGTGCTGGATCCACATGCCGGAGACCGAACTGTTCGGCCCCAGCGCGCCGTTGACGAAGTTGTCCGGGTTGGAGTCGACGCGTTCGGTGACCTCTCCCATGACGGCGAAGTCCTTGATGTGGACGCCTCCGGACGAGCTGGACTGGTCGATGAAGCGGGAGGTGTGCACGACCGAGTACCAGCTGCCCGCGCCTTGCAGGGTGACGTTCTGGACGCCGCTGAGGGACGAGGACAGCCGGTAGTCGCCCGGCGGGATCCAGACCACCCCCCCTGGGCGGCGGAGATCGCGTCCCGGAAGGCCTGGGTGGAGTCGCCGTTGCCGCTGGGGTCGGCGCCTTTGGAGGTGACCGAGACCGAGAGGACGGTGCCGCCCATGTTGGCCCAAGTCGCCACGATGACGAGCGAGATGAGCGCGGTGTCGGCGCCGTTGGACCAGTTCGAGGTGGGCAGGTGGAGGGCGCGGAGCCTCTCGTCGGCGAGGCCGGTCCCGGGGTCGTAGAACCACTTCCACAGCAGGGCGCTGACCACCGGCGGGATCATCACCGGCAGATACACGACCACGCGGAAGAATGCCTTGGCGTGCCTCAACTCGTTGAGGACCAGGGCCAGTACGAAGGGGATCGCGAAGCCGATCAGCAGGGCGAGCAGGGTGAAGGTGAGCGTGTTGCGCCAGGCGGCGGCGAACTCGGGGTCGGGCCAGACGCGCGTGAAGTTGGCGGTGCCGACCCACTCGGGCGGTGAGCCCGGCGTGTACTTCTGGAAGGCGATCACGACGGCGCGGATCGCCGGGTACCAGGAGAAGAGCGCGAAGCAGATCAGACCGCCGAGGAGGAAGCCGTAGGCGCGGGCCTGGTCGGCGAGGCGGCGCCGCCTCCGGTCCCCTGCCCGGGGCGGCGCCGGGATCGGGGGGACGTCGGCCGTCTCGACCGCCGTCCGCTCGGCCGTCTTCGTCATGGCCGTCAGTCCCGGGCCAGGATGCCGTCGATCTTGCCGGAGGCGTCCTTGAGCAGCTGGTCGATGTCGGCGTCCTTCTTGGTGAGGACGGCGGAGACGGCCGAGTCGAGGACGGAGTAGATCTGCTGGGCGTCCGGGGGTTCGATCTTCATCTGGAGGCTCTGGTTGCCTTCGAGGAAGGCCTGGTAGTTCTCGACCGGGACATTGGCGTTGGCCTTCTTGACCTGCTGGTCGGTGGCGTCGGCGGCGCCGGTGAACAGGCGCGGCTCGGGCAGGCCGACGGGCGCGTTCGCCTTCTTGGCGCGGGCGTAGTCGCCGAGGAAGCCCTTGCCGGGGGTGAGGAACA
>Ga0182008_10003130_pt1 | contig 10119 bp, 9 predicted proteins | sample Sormic07211129_1_FD_120482 | JGI IMG/M metagenome (GOLD analysis project Ga0182008, IMG submission 120482) | Rhizosphere microbial communities from Sorghum bicolor, Mead, Nebraska, USA - 072115-129_1 metaG | ecosystem: Host-associated > Plants > Roots > Rhizosphere | place: USA: Nebraska...
CCGCGTCAGGATCGGGCCTTATAGGATCGTTCGCCCATTTCGTCAAGTCCGCTTGCGTGAATCGCTCGACGCCCAAAGCCTTCACACGCTGATGAACTCTCTTCAAATACTCAATGGTGACAGCATCGGCGGGGAACCATCCCACGATCGGTCCCCACTCGGTGGTCATGTTTGAGATGGAAAAACGCTCATCCATCGACAGCGAAACCACGCCGGGCCCACTGAACTCGACAGCAGCGTTCAAGACCTCATCATGGTTGTAGAGGCCGCACAGGGTGATAATGACGTCTTTACCGGTTGCGCCTTCTGGCAGCTCGCCTTCGAGCACAACCTGCACGCTGCGCGGGATCTGCCACCAGAATTCCCCAGTTGCCCAAACGGCGGCGGCATCGGTGCGAACAATTGGCGTACCCACGGCCCCGAGCGCACCGTACATGTTCGAGTGCGAATCAGAAGCAACCACAAAGGTTCCAGGCACGACGTAACCGCGTTCCACCATGATCTGGTGCCCGATTCCCGACCCCGCCGGATAGAAATCAATCCCCTGCTCTTTCGCAAACGCCTCGATCGCTCGATACTTCTTCAGGTTCGATTCATGCTGGTTTTGGATGTCGTGGTCGAGTGCAAACACCATCTGGTGCGGATTACGCACTTTCTTCGCGCCGATTCCTTTGAACTTCGACATCACCGCCGAGGTGTTGTCATGCGTCATGCATCGGTGCGGACGAATCGACAGGAAATCTCCGGCGCGCAGTGGCCGATTCGGCCCCTCCGTCATATGTTTCTGCGCAATCTTTTCAGTAACTGTCTGGCCCATACATCACCTCTCTAGACGCGACTCACCTTTAAACAGCCGAACCCAACCCTTAGCTCTTTGCGCTCTTCGCATACTTCTTGACGCCCTCTTCCCTTCCATTCCTAGCGCCCTTTGCGGCTTTTCTTCGCGCTCTTTGCGGTAGAGGTTTTCGATCGCGTTTTCTTCACATCCGCCTTCATCAAGGCCATCAACTTTGAAACCGATCCGAGTTTCTCCAGGCTCCAGATTGCATCTTTCAGCTTCTTCTGTGCCTTCGCAGAAAGCACGCCTTCCGCCAGTGCCGCGTATTTCTCTTCAATCTCCGCATCGGTAAGTGGGTTTCGCGGGTCTCCCTTCGGATAATCGAGTTGCTTGGAAAGCGTTCGACCGTCCGCAGTTGTGATATTGATGACGACGCGCTGCAGCGCCGGAAACACCTTCTCGATCTCGGGATCCGCAACAACTTCGACTTTCTTCAGTTGTGCCCGAATCGTCGGATCCATGATTTTCGCCATCTCGAACTGCGCTGGCGTGACCTGGCGATCGACCAAAGCCGCGGCGATGACATATGGCAACGAGTGGTCTGCAGTTTCCTTCGTGTGCGGATCGTACTTGCTCGGATCGGAAAGGATGTCCGCCGCCCTTGCCAGCGAGCGGATTTGAATTTTTGTGACGTTGTCCGGTCGCAGGTCGTTCTCTTTGACGAGGTCCAGCACCGCTGAGATAGGCGTGTGTGTGAGCGCTTCGGTTGGGAAAAACTTCATCCCGCATTGCGTAATCCGCCACGAGTCTCCAAGCCCATCCGTCAAAATATTCAGTTTCCACTCCGGGCCGAGACAATGGACTAGCCCTTCCTTACCGTCAATGACGTGCTCCGGCCCTGTGTATCCCTTTTCCGCCAGGAGCGCGGCGAACACACCACTCTGGGTAGCCATGGGATCAACCGTGTTCTTGATCATCGTCAGTTTGCCCGACACCGCCGCGCCGAGTGTGCAGTGCCGACTCGCCGAAATCCCAACGGCATGCTGAATTTTTTCCCACGACAATCGAAGCCCGCGCCCCGCGACGAACGGCGACACGAAAGCTGTCAACGTTGCGTGATGCCAACCTCGTTCTCGAATCCCTGGGAACGCGGCCTCGCAAAATCGCATTTCGTACTCGTGGCCGAGCACGAAACCGACAATCAATTCTTTTCCGCCGCTCTTTGCACGCTCACATGCCGCCATGGCTGCTGGGAAAATGTCGGATGGGTGCGAAGGATCTTGCTTCCAATAGATGTCGTTGTAATCCATGCAGCGGATCATCAACGCGTTCGCAAGCGAAGCCGATATCGCATCCATCTTCTTGCCGGTTCCGATCACCGTTGCCGGACCGCGGCCCGCGATTTCGTTCAGGACATCCAGCGCGATCTTCACATCATGTTGCTGATATCCGCCCAATGCACACCCAACGGAATCGAGCAGGTATCGCTTGGCTTGATAAACAGCTTCTTCCGAAAGATGTTTGTAATCGAGAGCAGCGGCCCAACGGGCCATTTTTGCAGTAATGGTTTCTTTGGACGTGGCAGTCTGTGCGCTGGACAAGAGCAACTCCTATGAGAACGAATCTCGATGCAACTACTTCTTAAGACCTTTCTTCTTCTGAAACCTGACACCAGTTACATGGCATCCCTCACTTGGCGCCGGTTTTCACATTCTTCGGGTTCTTGAATGGCAGGAACGCCATAAAATCCGCATGATGGACGATGTAAGCTTCAGTGGTTCGCTTTACTAGATCGCCTTCAGCGGCATGTGCGGCAATAATGTGGCACACTGCATCGGGCACACCGCACTCGAGGGCCAATGCAACACCCGTAAAAGGATGCCGCAATGCTTCTCCACGCTCGCTTTGCTGGCTTTTCCCGTCTGGACCGAGTTCGTATTCGAGAAGCTTGCCGACATCCGCGAGGATCGCACCCGCAATCACAACGTCGAAGTTAATTGGCAGCGATCGTCCCATGAATTCCTGCATAGCTTGCGCGCTTTGCCGGGCAATGTGCACCACGCAACGCTTGTGCTCCATGAATGTGATCGGGCAGTTCGGAACGAGGAGGGTGAATGGAATGCGATTCAGATCTTCTGGCTTCAACGGACTGCGCTCAAGCGCTTTGATCCAAGTTTGAGTGACTTGATCTCGGAGTTTTGGGTTTTCGATCCACTGGATTTCGGGCCAGAGCTTCTCTACGGCTGCACGCATCGGCGGCGCCTCCACTCAGAAAACCTATCAGCTTATCGCGGAGACGAACTTACCGTCGAGGTACCTGTGACCCCCAGTTCTGCTCCACCATCTATCTGAGCATTGGCCGTTCTCGAACGAAAAGGAAGGTTGTCACATCGTCATGTGATGGAGATAGCAGCGGCGTCGCTGCGCGGACGGAGTTTTTCACGGCTCCGTCCACCGCGCAGAGTTAAAGGGATCAATAATGCGACCCGCCGAACGTGTACCCCAGCGAGACCCCGTATCGAATCATCTTGCCCGAAGTGAATTCGACGTTGTTATTCACCAGGTAAAAGTGTCCCTCAGGCCGGATGAAAACATTGGGGGTGACGTAAAGTCGTAGTCCCGCGCTGAAGTGTCCCATGAAATGAGTGCTGGTCGTGTAGTTTGTGCAGCTGACGAAATTGCAAGTGTAGAAATTGTTATAGAAGCGTACGCTCTCCGCGCCGATGCCTGCTTGAAACTCACCCTTCACCCGATCATTCAATTTCGGAACCCACATTCCATTAAAGTCCCAGAAAATTGGGCGGTACGGTTGATAGCCCGCATAGAGTGATTGGCTGGCTCGCCACGAGATTTCCCCACCCACTCCGAACTGATCCTTAGCAAATAAATGTCCTCCGCTGAACGAAAGGTACGTTCCACCATTTAATGGCTGAGGACCAAAAATGAACGCCGGCGCCGTCGTGTCAGTAGATGTCAAAGTACTGGCACCGAACGCTACATCTGTTTGCGCCATTGCCGATGTACCGAAGAAAATGACAGCACAAGCCGCGAGCACTACAAAGCTTTTCACTAAACTACCCGACCTTTCTTCTGCAAAAGTTATCAACAAGTATTTCGATGACACATCATTTATTCTATGCCGACACAATCACCTACACTCCGTAAACAATTGCAAATGTTCTCCAAGAAACGAAGAAAGCTCAACCAGCATCTAAACCCGGTGCGCTCACGAAAGTTTCGGCGATTTTGCGTTTCATGTGCCCTGTTTGCACTCGCGTGCTCTTTTCAGTTGGATGCTCAAACAGCTTCGGGTCCGCCTCTGTCCATCACCACGGAATCTTTGCCCGAGGCCTATACGGGTGTCGAATACCGCGTACAACTCACCGCGACCGGCGGCATTCCTCCTTATAAATGGACGATCGCAACTGGCAATCTCCCGCAAGGCTTGACCTTGGATCCTGCGACAGGCCTCATCAGCGGGTTCGCATCCAACCCGGAAGAGAGCCATTTCACGATCCAAGCCACCGATTCGAATCAGCCCTCGCATTCCATAAATAAGGAGCTGACGCTTCCCGCGATGGCTCCGCTGGTTTTCGAGTGGGCTCAACCTCCCCATGTGGAGAACAATCGGATCGATGGAGTCGTCCGTGTTTCGAACGGGTCGCGAAGTGATTATGACCTCACGGTAATCGTGGTTGGCATCAACGAAAGTGGACGCGCTACCGCACTCGGCTATCAGCGTTTTGCACTCAAGGCCAAGTCAACTGGCCCCGATATTCCGTTCGGCACCACCTTGCCGGATGGCTCTTACATGGTGCACGCCGATGCCGTTGCCGAAATTGCCGACAAGAAGCTCATCATCAAGCAGATGCTGCACACGCCTGCGCCTTTGAAAGTCGCAGTCAATCCGTGAGTGGAAGCGCGAATCGTTCGCATCTAATCGAGCGCCTTGTGGAAACGGAAAATACTTACTGTCAGCAGCACAATCCCGAGGCTCAACATCGCAGCCATTTGGGGCCACAGTATGTCTAAACCTATTCCTTTCAAATAAACGCTACGAAGAATAATCAGAAAGTACCGAAGCGGGTCGAGGTAGGTCAGAGTCTGCAGCCACTTGGGCATCGTACTAATCGGAAAACCGAATCCTGAAAACGTAATCGCCGGCATGATGAAAAAGAACGATGTCACCATGGCCTGTTGCTGCGTCGATGAGACCGTTGAAATCAGCAGTCCCACTCCCAACTGACACAACAAGAATGCAACCGCTCCGGTTACGAGCACCAGGATTGATCCGCGAAAAGGTACGCGAAACCACAAAGTTCCGATCGTCGCGATCAGGCCCACATCGAACAATCCAATCAGGAAAAACGGCAGTGTCTTGCCGAGAATAAATTCTGAGGGTCGAATCGGTGTCACCATGATCTGCTCAAGAGTCCCAATCTCACGCTCGCGGACGACTGCGAAGGCAGTGAGCGTCGTCACTAGCACCAATGTCAGACTTCCGATAACCCCCGGAACAAAAAACCACCTGCTCGTAAAGCTCTCGTTGTACCAGGGACGCGCTTCAAGTTGAATGTCCGGCGCTCGTTGCAGGAGTGCCGGCGAGAGTCGACTGATTCGGTCACGTTGATATTCCCCCGCAAAACTTTGCGCGATCTGGTTCGCATATCCGCTGGCAATCAGAGCAGTGTTGGAGTTCGTACCATCCACAATGAGCTGAAGCGGCGCAGTGTGCCCCGCCTGCAACAGCTCGGCGAAGCCTGGAGGAATATGCAGCGCTACGGTGGCTTTACCGCGATCAAGCGAATCGACAATCTGCTCTCGATTGTCGAGATACCGCTGAATGTCGAAGTAAGGAGTTGCGGCAAACCTCGACACTAGCTCGCGGCTTTCCTGCGAATGATCCAAATCAAGCACAACCGTTGGAACGTGGCGGATATCGTAGGTCGCGGCATAGCCGAAGACGAGCATCTGGATGATAGGCGGCCCAAATAGCAAGAAGCGCGTCCGCTTGTCGCGGAACACTTGGATAAACTCCTTGATCAACATTTGCTTGAGCCGGGCCAGCATCGTTACACCAGCCTCTTGTGGAACGCGCGTGTTGCAATCGCTGCTAACGCAAGCGCAAAAAACGCAAGCGGAATCAATTCCGCGAACAGCATCGTGGTCGGCGTCCCCTTGAGGAAGATCTTCTTGAGTGCGGAAACGTAATACCGCGCTGGGAGCACACGCGTGATGTATTGGATGACTGTGGGCATCTGTTCAATCGCGAACAGAAAGCCCGATAGTAGAAAAGCCGGCAGAAAAGTAGCGATAAGCGCAATCTGGCTCGCCGCCAATTGATTTTTTGCAATCACCGAGATAAAAAAGCCGAGCGAAAGCACCACGATCAGGAACATCGCCGAGCAAACCAGCAACGTTAGGAAGCTCCCGCGAAACGGCACTTTGAACCAGTAGAGCGCGATCGCGGTGCATACTCCAACATCGAACATCCCGATGACGAAGTACGGCACCAACTTCCCTAACATGATCTCCAGAGGCGTTACGGGAGTTGAGATCAACTGCTCCATCGTTCCGCGTTCCCACTCACGCGCAATGGTGAGTGAAGTGAGAAAAGCTCCGATGACGGACATCACGAGCGCAAGCACTCCCGGAACTATGAATGCGCTGCTCTCTAAGTCCTCGTTGTACCAGGTGCGCGCCTCCACATTAAGCGGCGCACCTGAGTAATTCGCGCCTCTATCGCGCAACCACTCCACCCGGACATCTTGCGAGTACCCGGCAATCACTGCTTCGCTGTAGTTGACCGCAACATTTGCCGTGTTGTCATCCGTGGCATCAACAATAGCCTGCACGCTCACGCGTTGCCCTGAGCGCAGGAGGTCTGAAAAGTCCGGCGGGATAACCAATCCTAACTTGGCGTGCCCGTCATCGATCGCACGAACGAGTTCCGGATAGCTGCTCACGCCGCGTTTTAGATCGAAGTACTGGCTGGACTGGAAACGCTTGAGGAGGTCCTGGCTTTCCTTGCTGCCGTCGCGATCAAACACATAGAGCGGGACGTGTTTCAGGTCCAGGCTCACTCCGTAGCCGAACAGCAACACGAGGATCACTGGCATGATGATGACGATGATCAAGCTTCGCGTATCTCGTCGGATCTGAACGATCTCCTTGACTGCAACTGCTGCGAAACGTCGCCAGTTCATGCGCGCACCTCGACTCTGCGCGCTTGAGCGCTCTCCGTGGTAAGTGAGACAAAAACGTCTTCCAGCGTAGGACGGATCTTCTCGATGTGTTTTACTTCAATGTTTTTGTTTTGTAGATATTCCCGGATCGACGGCACAACCTTGTCTGCTTCGCGCACAACCAGGTGCATCGCGTTTCCAAAAACGGCAGCATCCAGTACTCCCGGAGCAGTTTGCAGCGCCTCAACCGCCGGCCCCAGCGGCTCCGCTTCTACCAGGAGCAACTCCCCCTTCATGTATTTTTGCTTGAGTTCTGTGGGCGTTCCCAGCGCGACCATCTTGCCGCGATAAATCATGGCGAGCCGATTGCAATATTCCGCCTCTTCCATGTAATGCGTGGTCACGAACACTGTCACGCCGTCGTGCGACATCGAATGAATCAGTTCCCAGAACTGTCGCCTTGAAATCGGATCTACGCCGGAAGTCGGTTCGTCCAGAAAGATGATTTTTGGCCGATGCAATACAGCACATCCAAGAGCAAGGCGCTGCTTCCATCCTCCTGGCAGAGTTCCCGTGATCAGCGACTCCTGTCCTTTCAGGTTCGCCATTTCAAGCGCCCACTCGATGCGCTCTTTCACTTCACCTTCCGGAACGCTGTATAGCCCCGCAAAAAGCCGCAGATTTTCGATCACTTTCAGATCGTTGTAGAGAGAAAACTTCTGTGACATGTATCCGATGTTTTGTCGCACTTTTTCCGGCTGCCTCGCGACCTCGTATCCCGCAACAATCGCCGTTCCTGATGTCGGTGTGAGCAGCCCGCAAAGCATTCGGATCGTGGTCGATTTTCCCGCTCCGTTGGGACCCAGAAATCCAAAGATTTCTCCAGTACGAGTCTCAAGCGAAATGTGATCGACTGCCACGAAGTCGCCGAATCGCTTGACCAGGTCCTTGATCACCACCGAGTTGGAATCGGACTTCAAACTGCACCCTTTTTCTCACCCGAGACTGCATCGACAAACAGGTCTTCGATACTTGGCTCCACACCACGCATTTCAGTGAAAGGAGTAGTGCCCGAACGCAGGCGGGCCGTGAACTCGGGGATTCGACGGTTGACGTCATCCACTAGCACGTGGATCCCGTCTCCGGTCATCACCATCGTCGAAACGCCATCGACCCCCCGTAACGCTTCATACACTTTTCGCGGATTAGTCGACGTGATCGCCAGCACGCCTTTTCCGAGGCGGCTTTTCAGGTTCGCTGGAGTGTCACAAAAAAGTAATTTCCCTTGATTCATCAGCGCGACGCGATGACAGCGCTCCGCTTCGTCGAGATAGGCCGTTGACGTAAGAATGGCCACGCCTTCCGAAATCAAGTCGTACAGAATTTTCCAGAAGTCGCGTCGCGAGACTGGATCAACTCCTGTGGTCGGCTCGTCAAGCAAAATCACCTTGGGCCGATGGATCAACGCACACACAAGCCCGAGCTTTTGTTTCATCCCGCCGGACAACTTGCCTGCCAGGCGTTCGCGGAACTCACTCATTCCCGCGGCATCCAACAATTGCGCAGAACGTGTTGTTCGCTCTTGGCTGTCTACACCAAACAAGTCCGCGTAGAAACGGATGTTCTCGTCCACCGTGAGGTCTTCGTACAAACCGAAGCGCTGTGGCATGTAACTCAGGTGGCGCTTGGCTCCTTCCGGATCGTCTACAACATTTGACCCAGCTACCGTCGCCGAACCTGAATCCGGCGGCATCACTCCTGCAAGCATCCGCAGCGTCGTTGTTTTTCCAGCGCCATCGGGTCCGACCAATCCGAAAATTTCCCCGGCCTGTACATCAAAACTCAGGTCATCGACAGCGCGAACGCCAGGAAAACTTCGAGTGAGGTGCGAAACCAGGATGGCAGGTTCTTTCTCGTCATTCATTGCTGCGCCGTCGGTTCCGATACGTTGCCCAGCGCGATGTGAGCATCCGCTGGCATGCCCGGCTTCAGTTCATGATTTGGATTTTCGACATCGATCTTGATTCGATAAACGAGCGTCACTCGTTCTTTGAAGGTCTGCACGCTCTTCGGCGTGAATTCTGCTTTATCCGCGATGAAGGAGATCCGGCCACGATAAGACTTACCGGGATACGTATCGGTTCGGATTGCAGCTTCTTGGCCAAGGCGGATACGGCCCAGGTCAGTTTCCGGCACATACGCGCGCAACCACACGTGGTCGAGATCAGTGAGCGTCACAACGGGTGTTCCAGCAGACACCACCTCTCCCAGTTCCGCCTGCCGGACTGAAATCACGCCCGCATAGGGTGCGGTTAGTGTCGTGTATTGCAGGTTAATCCGCGATAATCCAAGGTTCTCGCGCGCCGCTTTTACATTCGCTTTGGCGATTGCAACTTCTTCCTTGCGGCTACCTTCCCGCGTCTCGCTCAATTTTTGCTTCGCTGACTGATATTGTGCTTCCGCGCGTTTTAGGGCCGTATCGGCATTGTCCCGGTCCTGGGCAGAGATGGCATCACGGCCAAACAAACGTTGTGCGCGCTCGAAATCAATCTTGCGCTGCTGCAAATTCGCTTCCGCATCTACTACCGATTGCTCCGCCGCCTTGATATCTTGTTCGCGGCCACCCGCCGTTGCCAACTCTAGATTCGACTGCCGCACGCGCACATTCGCTTCGTCGATGTTGACTTTCTGTCTGTAGTCCGCATTGTCTAACTTGGCCAGCAGAGCACCCGCCGCGACGGATTGCCCTTCTTGAATCGGCAACTCGACGATGCGCCCCGGAACCTTAAAGCTCACCAGGCTGTCATGCGCCTCAATATTTCCGGACAAAACAAGTTCATTCGGATCGGCGGGCTTCTTGGTGAATCTCGGATACAGAAAGATCCCGGCGACGACCATCAACGTAATCACTACAACAAGTAGGATTGGCTTCTTCATGAAGTTGAACCTCTAGAGACCGATTACGTATCGGCGTCTGAGCTCATGGTTTTTTCAAATAGTTACTGATCCCTTGTTCCGTCCCGCCCAATGCTCTCGCCAGCGCAAAACGTGCGTCTGTGTGGCCCGAGACGGCAACGATGTAATTCTCCTGCGCTCTCGCCAGCGCGTCCTGCGCTGTCACAACTTCCACGTTATTAGCTACGCCGGACTGGAAAC
>Ga0182008_10003132_pt1 | contig 10117 bp, 9 predicted proteins | sample Sormic07211129_1_FD_120482 | JGI IMG/M metagenome (GOLD analysis project Ga0182008, IMG submission 120482) | Rhizosphere microbial communities from Sorghum bicolor, Mead, Nebraska, USA - 072115-129_1 metaG | ecosystem: Host-associated > Plants > Roots > Rhizosphere | place: USA: Nebraska...
GCGTTCGGATTGATCTACTTCTGCATCCAGAGCGGTGTTTACGCGATTAACTTCTGGCTGCCGTCGATCATCAAGAACCTGGGGTTCAGCGATAACCTGGTGATCGGCTGGCTCAGTGCTATCCCCTACCTGCTGGCGGCGTTATTCATGCTGCTGGTGGGCCGTTCCGCCGACTTGCGCAAGGAGCGTCGCTGGCACTTGGTGGTGCCGATGTTGATGGGCGCAATCGGCCTGGTAATCGCGGTGAACTTCGCCACCACGCCGGCGATTGCGATCCTCGGCCTGACCATCGCCACCATGGGTGCGTTGACCGGCCTGCCGATGTTCTGGCCGGTGCCCACCGCCATGCTCAGTGCGGGCGCGGCGGCAGGCGGCCTGGCATTGATCAATTCAATGGGCCAGATGGCCGGCTTCCTCAGCCCGTATATCGTGGGTTTTGTGAAGGATGCCACCGGATCCACGGATGTGGCGCTGTACCTGCTGGCGGCGGTGATTGTCGCCGGCAGCGTGTTGGCGTTGCGGATGACGCGTACCCTTAAGGGCTAAGCGGCCTGCGTCAATAAGTGATTTTCGAATCGGGTGCTACGGGTTTCCCCTCCAGCACTCGCTTCTGGTCATCCGTCAGTGGTCTTTGTTCGGTGGGTTGCCGGCCTTGAATCGTGCCGATAATCGACTCGATGAGGGCGTTGGCCCCTAGGAACGGTGTAGGGTGATTCACTGTTGACATGGGCTCTCTCCAGAAAATGAACGTGAAGGGCTGCTCGGCTCGAGCAGCCCTCATGGGCTATGTGGTCTGCCGGACAATTTCGTTCAATCACCTTTCTCAACAAGCTACAGCGTACCGCCGCCGTCGATATCGATCACAGCACCGGTCATAAACCCATTCTCCATCGCCAACACATAGACCTGTGCTACTTCTTCAGCCTGTCCCACTCGCCCTACCGGCACCCCCTCTCCCACCTTGGCGAACATCGCCAGACGTTGTTCTTCAGACAACCCCGCATACGCTGGCGTATCAATCACGCCCGGGCTGATCACATTGACCCGACGCGGGGCCAGTTCTTTGGCCAACTGTTTGCCCAGAGCTTCGGTCGCCGCGTTGATCCCAGTCTTGATGAACTGGCCCGGCGCCAATTTACGTCCCAGTTGCCCAGAGGTCAGGCTGATGCTGCCGTGCTTATCCAGGAATGGCAGCGCCAGTTGGATCGCCCGTAACGAGCCCCAGAGTTTCACGTTGAAGTTGTCCTGAGCCTCGGTCAGATCGGTTTCGATCAAGGTCTTGGCACGCACGGTTGGACCTGAGGTGTAGACCAGGTGGTCGAACCGCCCCACGCGTTCGAACAATTGTTGCAAAGACCCTGGATCGGTGACGTTCACCGGTTCGCTGCGCAGGCCGTTTACCACGCCGCTGGTCAAGCGCCGCCCGGCCAGCACCACCTGCGCCCCGCGCGCAGCAGCGGCCTTGGCCACGGCCGCGCCGATTCCGCTGCTGCCGCCAATCACGATGACGGTTTTGCCGTTGAGGGAAGAAGTCATGGGGAAATTCCTGATTGAGAAAGTGAGGGTTCATCTTCCCAGCTTGGCAATCGACGAAAAATCCCGGTAAAACGACAAGATCTTTAAAGGATTTTTACAAATGAGCTCGACCCTCGACCTTGAAGTCTTCGCGCGCACCGCCGACACCGGCAGCCTGTCTGCCGCCGCCCGCGGCCTCGGCTTGACCCCGGCTGCCGCGAGTATCGCCCTCAAGCGCCTGGAAACCCGCCTGGGCATTCGCCTGCTGGCGCGCTCGACCCGCAGCATGCGCTTGACCGAAGAAGGTCGGCGCTACCTGGAGAGCGTGCGCGTCGCACTGGAGGCGCTGTCCGAGGGCGAGCAGGCGATCAAGCAGCAGGGCCAGAGCCTCAGTGGCCTGCTGCAACTGGCGGCGCCCTCGGACTTCGGGCGCAATGTACTGCTGGGCTGGCTGGATGCGTTCAAGCTCGAACACCCGAATATCCGCCTGCAATTGCTGCTCAACGACAGCAATGCCGACCTGTTCCGCGACACCGTGGACATTGCCCTGCGCTTTGGTGTCCCCCGGGACTCCAGCCTGGTGGCGCTGCCGGTGGTGCCCGACCACCACCGCATCCCCTGCGCCAGCCCGGATTACCTGGCGCGCCACGGCACGCCACGGGCTCCAGCCGACCTGGCACAACACAACGCGCTGCGCTACATGCGTCGGGGCCGTGCCAACAACACCTGGTATTTCCGTCAGGGCGCGGTGTTGCAGGAGGTCGAAGTGTCCGGGGACTACTTGAGCGATGACGGCGAAATCGTGCGGCGCTGGGCATTGGCCGGTCACGGCATCGCCTACAAGGCCAACCTGGATATTGCCCAGGACATCAAGGCCGGTCGGCTGGTGCCGTTGCTGCCTGACTGGCAAGGCGAACCGACGCCCTTCAACCTGATGTGCCCGCACCGGCTGCAGGTGTCGGAACGGGTGAAGGTGCTGCACCGTTTCCTGCAGCAGCGTTGTCAGGTGCTGCTGAGTCCATGAAGAAACGCGTGCAGGGCTTGTCCCAGAGCGGCCGAGTCTGGTATTGCATGGGACACGTTTCCCTGCCTTGAGGAGTTTTCCATGATTTACCGCACATTGGGCCAGTCCGGGTTGAAGGTCAGCGCCTTGACCCTGGGCACCATGATGTTTGGCGAACAGACCAACACCGAGGACTCGCTGCGCATCATCGACAAGGCCTGGGACCAGGGCATCAATTTTATCGACACGGCGGACGTCTACACCGGCGGACGTTCCGAGGAAATCGTCGGCGAAGCCATCGTGCGCAATCGCCAGGATTGGGTGGTGGCGTCCAAGGTTGGCATCGGCCCGGTGGACGGTTTGCCCAACCGCAGCGGCTTGAGCCGCAAACGTATTTTCAACGCACTGGAAGCCAGCCTGACCCGGCTCGATACCGATTACCTGGACATCTACTACCTGCACCGCGAAGACCACAACACCCCGCTGGAAGTGACGGTATCGGCGATCGGCGACCTGATCCGCCAGGGCAAGATCCGCTACTGGGGCTTGTCGAACTATCGCGGCTGGCGCATTGCCGAGGTGATTCGCGTGGTCGAACGCCTGGGTGTGGACAAGCCGATCATCAGCCAGCCGCTGTACAACATCGTCAACCGTCAGGCCGAAGTCGAGCAGCTCACTGCCGCAGCCGCCTACGGCCTGGGCGTGGTGCCTTACAGCCCATTGGCCCGTGGCGTGCTCAGTGGCAAATACGCGCCGGACGTCACCCCCGAGGCCGGCAGCCGTGCGGCACGCCAGGACAAGCGCATCCTGGAAACCGAATGGCGCGTGGAATCGCTGCGCATCGCCCAGCAGATCCAGCAGTACACCCAAGGGCGTGGTGTGGGGATCGTGGAGTTTGCGATTGCCTGGGTATTGAACAATTCGGCGGTGAGCTCGGCGATTGTCGGGCCGCGCACCGAAGCGCAATGGGATGCCTACCTCGGGGCGTTGGGCGTGGAGATAACGGCGGAGGATGAAGCGTTCATCGATTCGCTGGTGACGCCGGGGCATTCGTCGACGCCAGGGTTCAATGACGTCGGGCACTTCGTGTCGGGGCGCGTGGCGCGCTTAAGCCGGTAACCCTGTTATTGAGCAGAACACAGTATTGTGGCGAGCGGGCTTGCCCCGCGTTGGAGTGCGAAGCGCTCCCAGTTTTTTGGGGCTGCTACGCAACCCAACGCGGGGCAAGCCCGCTCGCCACAGTTAGCCCGCTCCCGCAGCCAACTAACGCGAAAATTTGCTGAAAAACGCCCCAAAACAGCGCACCCCTCTCCTGCTAAAAGCACCATAATCCCCTCCTGAAATTTCCCCTCTTTCGTATCAATGGTTTTTCGCGAGGACAGCGTGTCTAAAGGTGTGGTGTTATCGGTCTTGGCCTCGGTGTTGTTTGCCGTGATGTATTACTTCACGTCACTGCTCACGCCTTTGAGCGGCCTGGAAATTTTCGGCTGGCGCATGTTGCTCACCGTGCCGTGCATGACGGTGTTCATGATCGTCAGCGGCGAATGGCGACGGGTGTGGGAGCTGCTGCGGATGTTGGCGGCCCGACCTGCCTTGATCGCGGGCGTGCTGGTGTCTTCGGCTTTGCTGGGCGTGCAGTTGTGGTTATTCATGTGGGCACCGCTGAATGGACGCAGCCTGGATGTGTCGGTGGGGTACTTCCTGTTGCCGCTGACCATGGTCCTGACTGGCCGCCTGGTGTGGGGTGAACAGCTGTCGTACTTACAACAGATCGCCGTCTGTTTCGCCGGCCTTGGGGTGCTCAACGAGCTGTACCAGGCCGGTGGTTTTTCCTGGGCCACGCTGGTGGTGATCATCGGCTACCCGGTCTATTTCATCGTGCGCAAGTACCTCAAGACCGACCATTTGGGTGGGCTCTGGCTGGACATGGCGTTGATGCTGCCGGTGGCCTGGTGGTTTGTGCAAAGCGGCGAGCAAGGCTTTGCGGTGCTGAATGCGCACCCCAAGCTGTACGCGCTGATTCCGACGCTGGGCCTGATCAGCGCGTCAGCACTGGTGAGCTACATCATCGCCAGCCGCCTGCTGGCGTTCAGCCTGTTCGGGCTGCTCAGCTACGTTGAGCCCGTGCTACTGCTGGGAGTGGCGTTGATCCTGGGTGAAGGGATCAAGGGCGGCGAATGGTTGACCTACATCCCGATCTGGCTGGCGGTGATGGTGCTGGTGTTTGAAGGGTTCAAGCACTTGGTACGCCAGCGTAAAGCCTGATCGGCAGACAGCAAAAAGCCCGGCCAGGTTACCCATGGCCGGGCTTTTTCGTGTGCGTTAGTCGGTGGTCAACACCCCACGACGCACCTGGTCGCGTTCGATCGACTCGAACAGCGCCTTGAAGTTACCCTCGCCAAACCCATCATCGCCCTTGCGCTGGATGAACTCGAAGAACACCGGCCCCATCAGGGTTTCCGAGAAGATCTGCAGCAGCAGGCGCTTGTCGCCTTCAACCGAGGAACCGTCAAGCAGAATGCCGCGTGCCTGCAGTTGATCCACCGGCTCGCCATGGTTCGGCAAGCGGCCTTCGAGCATTTCGTAATAGGTGTCCGGCGGCGCTGTCATGAAGCGCATGCCGATCTTCTTCAACGCGTCCCAGGTCTTGACCAGGTCGTCGGTGAGGAACGCCACGTGCTGGATGCCCTCGCCGTTGAACTGCATCAGGAACTCTTCGATCTGGCCGGCGCCCTTGGACGACTCTTCGTTCAGTGGGATGCGGATCATGCCATCCGGCGCGCTCATGGCCTTGGACGTCAGGCCGGTGTACTCGCCCTTGATATCGAAGTAACGCGCTTCACGGAAATTGAACAGCTTCTCGTAGAAGTTCGCCCAATAGACCATGCGGCCGCGATACACGTTGTGGGTCAGATGGTCGATGACCTTCAGCCCCGCACCCACTGGGTTGCGCTCCACGCCTTCGAGGTAGACGAAGTCGATGTCGTAGATCGAGCTGCCTTCGCCGAAACGGTCGATCAGGTACAGCGGCGCGCCGCCGATACCCTTGATGGCTGGCAGGTTCAGCTCCATCGGGCCGGTTTCGATGTGGATCGGCTGGGCGCCCAGTTCCAGCGCGCGGTTGTAGGCTTTTTGCGAGTCCTTGACGCGGAACGCCATGCCGCACACCGACGGGCCGTGTTCGGCAGCGAAGTAGGAAGCGATGCTGTTGGGTTCGTTATTGAGGATCAGGTTGATCTCGCCCTGGCGATACAGGTGCACGTTCTTGGAACGGTGGGTCGCGACCTTGGTGAAGCCCATGATCTCGAAGATCGGCTCCAGGGTGCCTGGCGTCGGCGACGCGAATTCGATGAATTCAAAGCCCATCAGGCCCATTGGGTTTTCGTATAGATCTGCCATGATTTGGCGCCTCATCATTCTTGTGTTTTGAAGGTTTCAATTGCCAGCAAGGATGGGGAGCACGGGCGGCGCACAGGAAAGACCTCGCACACTGCGGGCGAGGAAGTCACCAAAGATGAGGGGGGAGCCGAGTAGCTTCATGATGTCATCGGTCTCTGACGGCTTAGGCTTGCGTGAGCACAAGTCCATATTCTTGTATGCGTAAATCGATTCTACACAGCGTAACCGCGTTTGTCCGTACTCTTATCAAATCCCCATTACCCGCACCCGTGCAAGGGGTTTATTGCACAGGTATATGCCCGCCAGGATGATCGCACCGCCCATCAGCATGGGCAGGGTGAACGGCTCGTCCAGCAGCACGGCGCCACAGATCACCGCCGTCAGCGGATTGAGCGCGATGAATACACCACTGCGGGTCGCGCCAATACGCCGGATGCCATCGTAATAGCCGATATACGCCAGGGCCGAGCCCAGCACCCCGAGGTAGAGCAAGCTGTACAACTGCGGCAGGTGGATAGCACTGAGCGCAACCAGAGTCAGCCGCCCGCTCAACAGCGTGGTGAGCATAAGCATCAGCGTTCCCAGCAACACCGACCAGGTGACGGTCTGCAAAGGCCCCAGGCGCTGGTTAAGCGCGCGTGCGCCCAGCGAATAGAGGCCCCACCCCGCCACGCAGCCGGCGATCAGCAGATCGCCGCGCCAGGCGTTGGTCGCCCCCTGCAGCCCCTGTGGGTCGCGGTTGATGATGACAACCGCCGCGCCCGCCAGGCACAACCCGATCCCCAGTGCCTTGCCAAGCCCGAGGCGTTCCTTGAATAACAGCCAGGATGTCAGACCAATCACCGCAGGGTTCAAGGCGACGATCAGCGATGCCCGCGAGGCGCCGATGTACTGCAAGCCGTAGAAGAAGCACAGGTTGTAGAAAAAGATGCCGAAAAATCCCAGCAATGCCAGTCGCCCCAACTGCGGCAGGTTTGGACGGGCCAGGGGAATGCGCGCAAACGCCATGAACAGCAGCAGCGCTGCGCTGGCCAGCATAAAACGCAGGCTGGCCGCCAGCAGCGGGTCGATGGCACCGGACAAATAGCGCCCGGCGACGAAGGTGCCGCCCCAGATCATGGAGACGGCAGCGAGCTTCAGATAGGTCAAACAATCGGTGGAAGGTTTCATGGTGGTATTGCTCTGGTGCTGAACGAGTTAGCCTAGTGTTTGCCTGATACTTGATCATCGTAAAATGAGTAAATACTCATGACCCTGACTCAACTTGAAATTTTCTCCCTGGTCGCTGAGCTGCAAGGCTTTACCCATGCCGCCAACCGCCTGGGTATCAGCCAATCGGCGGTGTCGCATGCCATCAAGGGTCTGGAGCAGGAACTGGGGGTGGAGCTGTTCCGTCGTCATCAAGCCCATGTGGCGTTGACCGATATTGGCGAACAATTGTTGTTGCGCGCCCGCACCATGCTCGGCCTGGCCAACACCCTCGAACAGGAGGCCGCCGATGCCCGGGGCTTGAAGCGCGGCACGCTGCGCATCGGCTCCTTCGGGCCAACGTCGTCCAATCGGCTGTTGCCGCAGATCCTTCGGCCGTTTCGCCAGGCCTACCCCGACATTGAGGTGCATGTCGATGAAGGCCCGGACCGCCAGGTCATCCAATGGCTGGATGAGCGGCGCATCGACGTGGGTTTCGTGGTGCTGGAGCAAGAGCGATTCGACACCTTCACGCTGTTCACCGATCAGATGGTCGCGCTGTTGCCGGCCAACCACCCCCTGGTCGCACACCCTGCCCTGCGCCTTGAGGACCTCTGCGAGGCGCCCTTCATCCTGACCGAGGCCGGCTCGTCGGAGCTGGTCTCGCGCCTGTTCGCCGGTGCCCGGTTGACCCCGAAGGTGCGTTACCGTTGTGCGCAGTTGCTCAGCACGCTGGAAGCGGTGAGCCGTGGCGATGGCGTCAGCGTGGTGGCCCAGGGTTCCCTGCCGGTCACGGCAGACCCGCGTTATGTGGCACGTCCACTGGCACCGGCCATTACCCGTTCGATTGGACTGGCGGTGCTGGACCGCCGCCAGGCGTCACCCGCTACCCTGGCGTTTATTCGCGTGGCACAAGGCCTGGACTATGGGCATGTCCCGCCGCTATAGCGGTTGGCGATGATGGCGCAGCGCGCCGTTGTCATCCACGGTACTGAAGCGCAGGCTGGCAGCGCCGGACGGCAACTTCAGGATCGCGTCGAAGGACAGGCGGGTGGCGGACCGTGGGGCGATCAGTAGATATGGCGCGTGCCGTTGATGATCACACCGGCATCTACCGTCGCCGGTCCACCGTGCAGCAGCACTGCCAGTAGCAGTCCCAGATAACGCCCGCAAGGCTGCCTACTGACCGAACGGGTAGGTATCCCGAGCTTAATGCGGCGACTGCAACTATCATCGAGTCATGTCCGACCCGCCGTACTGACGCCTCTCTCACCTCGTACCAGGCTTTTACCCCATGCCCCTGACCGTCCAAGGCCCGCGCAGCCGTGCCACCCGTAACCTGATCAGCGTATTTTGCGCCATGGTGCCCGTTGCATTGGGCGTGGCGATCCTCCATTGGCAGGCCGAACGCACCCTTGAACAAAGCACCGCCCAGACCGCGCAGGAAGCTGTGCGCCAATTCGACTTGATGCTCGATAACACCGCCCTCGCCGCCCAGGCGTTGCTGCCACTGGCAGGTCAACCCTGTGATAACGGCGCGCAGCTGGCATTGCGCGAGCAGGTCACGCGCCGTCCATTCGTGCGGGCGACCACCTTGTCCTGGCAGAGAAACATCTACTGCAGCTCGCTGTTTGGTGACCAATACGCGTCACCGGTCAATCCGGATGATTATGTAGACGGCAAGTTGTGGTTGATGGATGGCAATCCGGTGACGCCGGATACCGCTCTGCTGGTGTACCGGCTGGTCGAGGGTGACAAGGCCGCATTTGCGTCGATCGACGGCTACCACCTGACCAACGCCTTGCGCCTGATCAGTCGTTACGCCGACCTGGTGCTGCAAGTCGGGCCCCATTGGCTGGGGGCCGATGGAAAAGTGCATGACACCGCGGTGCCGCTATTTGCCGTGGCGCACCATCATCTTGCATCCTCGCGTTATCACTACAGCGTCGACGCAGGCATGCCGGCTGGCGAAGTCTGGCGCTACATGCAGGCTCGATACCCGGCGTTGTTCAGCCTGCTGGTGTTCTTTGGCGTGCTGGCTGGGGCGCTGGCGCATTGGCTGCAAAAACGCTCTTCGGCCCCCACCCATGAACTGTATCGGGCATTGGCCGCCAACGAATTCATTCCGTACTTCCAGCCCGTGGTGCGCGGTGATACCCGTGAATGGGCAGGCTGCGAGGTGCTGATGCGCTGGCAACACCCTAAGGAAGGGCTGGTGCGACCCGATCTGTTTATCCCCCTGGCCGAGCATTCGGGCCTGATCGTGCCGATGACTCGTGCTCTCCTGCGCCAGACCGCCGCGCAACTGGCGCCCCATGCCACGCGTTTCAGCCCGGGATTCCATGTTGGTGTGAACATCACTGCACGCCACTGCCAGGACCTGGCACTGGTGGAGGACTGCCGTGAGTTTCTCGCCGCCTTTCCCGTGGGCCAGGTGACCCTGGTGCTGGAGTTGACCGAACGCGAGTTGATCGAACCTACCGAGATTACCCGCCGCTTGTTCGACGCCTTGCATCAATTGGGAGTGATGATTGCCATTGACGATTTCGGCACCGGCCATTCCAGCCTGGGCTATTTACGCAACTTCAATGTGGACTACTTGAAGATTGACCAGAGTTTTGTCGCCATGATCGGTGCAGATGCACTATCGGGACATATTCTGGACAGCATCATAGAGCTGTCGGGCAAGCTCGACTTGGGCATCGTTGCAGAAGGTGTGGAGACACGCGAACAGTGTGATTACCTGGCCGCTCAAGGGGTGGACTTCCTGCAAGGCTACCTGTTTGGAAAGCCTTTACCCTGTGATGAATTTATTAAATCGCTGGAGCGTCATTGAATAGCCATGCACTACCTGTACTGAAATAGTTGGGTCTAGAGAAAAGACATGATTTACTCGTGGCGCATTAACTACTACAATTTTTCCTGCCTGTGCAGAACTCGCGAGACGACTTCTTTCCTGGGTCGCCTTAAAGCGCTTGGCTTATAGCTTTGTCTGCAGTTGATATCAGCCAA
>Ga0182008_10003133_pt1 | contig 10117 bp, 10 predicted proteins | sample Sormic07211129_1_FD_120482 | JGI IMG/M metagenome (GOLD analysis project Ga0182008, IMG submission 120482) | Rhizosphere microbial communities from Sorghum bicolor, Mead, Nebraska, USA - 072115-129_1 metaG | ecosystem: Host-associated > Plants > Roots > Rhizosphere | place: USA: Nebraska...
GGACTACTCATTGACGCCTCTCGGTCGAAGCCTGGCTGAGGCGATCGTTCCGCTGTGTACGTGGGGAACGGAGAACATGGTGGAGATGGCTGGCATCTTTGCTAAGCGTGATGCCTTGGCATAACCGGGTGGTGAAGAACTAGCGCCTTATCCGCCGCTTGCAACAGCGTGGCTCGGCAAGGTGAGATGACTAGCGGCACATGGATCGGGCCAGGGCGGTTGATAGCCCCGCTTTAAATGCCGGGCCGTCCGAATAATCGAAACTGATGACTCCGGATTCTTCGTCGTCCTGACGGATGGGGCGTGAAGCGCTAGCGGTATCGGTGCGGCGGCCGGCTCCCATCCGGCCAGCGTGGTCGCGGCTCCCGCTGTCGAGGCTGACAGTGCCAGGACCACCAGAACAACACACAAGAGAAGCCGCCTGGTATCTGCTTTCAACGTTCACCTCGAGCGTTTTCGCTCACGACAAGACCATCCGTCCACATGTTCTTCGCTCTACTGATTGATTCGAAGTGGATCAACGATCTTGATCGACGACTTGATTCGCAGTCCACATGCGCCAGCTTGTCCAGCCAACCACCAGTGACAATGTCGCCACGACGAGTGGTGGCAAGGCGTGCACATATTCCCCGTGGACAATAACGGTCGCGAGGGCGCCAAGCATGACGGCACAGCCGAGGGCCGAACCCAAGAGGCGACTCGGCACCCGGACGAGCAGGATGGCAGCACCGAGTTCCAGCGATCCAGTCACGAAATGGAACCAGCGTGGGTAGCCCCATCTCAGGTATTCCTCGTAGATGGGCGCAGGAGCCAAGAGGTTGCTCACTGAGCCCACGACGAAGAATGCGGCAAGAACGAAGGGCAAGATTCGGCGCCAGGAGATTTTCGACATGTGTCTGGCCTTGCGGTTAGATCGAGAGCTTACCCGCGACTCTATGCGGAAATAGCCTTCCGGGCCGCGGAAAAAACATCGCGGGCAGGCGTCGCACCCGGAACGTGCTCCGTACCCTCGACCCCGAGATCTGTCCCCCCGGCGTTGACGAAGTCATACATGGTTTCGGCCAAGCCAGACTGGCCCTTCGGAACGCCAAACTGCTCGAACGTGTCTGGCCAGGCTGCCCGCGGGACAGAAACGGCCTTTACGTCGATCTTCATAACATCGCCCAATTGCGCCGCGACTTCATCCGCACTAACCATCGAACCGAGTTCGATGATCCGATGCCCCGGCCAGGCCGGTCCGCTCAGAAGCGTGGCGATCTCAGCGCCGATATCGTTGGTCGCGACCATGGCCGACTTCCTGCTCGTCGGGTTGTGGAAGACGGGCAGCGTGCCGCCCTGGGCGACGTGCAAGCCGTAAAGGAAGTTTTCGAGGAATTCGCCGGCCCGGACATAGGCGACCGGCAATGGCAGGTCACGAAAACCCTGCTCCAGAAGCGAAAGGGCCGTGATCAGCCCCATCCCGCTGGCTCCGTTCGCGCCCATCGATGAAAGCGCGACGACTCGCGGCACCGGCGCTTTGCCGAGCGCTTCGACATAGCTTGAGATGACGGCCTTGGCTTCCTTGAAGTCCGGTGAGGGCGTCCAGATGGGAGGCAACATGACAAACGCGCCATCGACACCCTCGAGCGCCCGCTCGATCGAGGCTGCATCGTTCCAGTCGCCGCTGACCAGTTCGACGCCTTGGTCGGCCCAGTTTGCCGCCTTCGCGCGGTCTCGGACGAGGGCGCGTACTTTCTTGCCTTGCGCCAGCAAATGCGTTGCCGTGGCGCCGCCAACTTTTCCCGTAATTCCCATCACCAAAAACATGCGCGTACTCCAGCAGTCAGTTCGATGATCCCACGGTATCTCGTGCGCTATTATTCGGATATATGGCGCATTCGGAACGGGCTGTGTAGAAGAACTTAACAATCGCTCGAACCCATTTGGATGGCTTGGTCATGTTTTTGACCGTGGCGGAACACCGGGGCTTTCGTGCCGCGGCACGGCAGCTTGGAGTCACGCCGTCTGCGGTCAGTCAGGCCATACGCGGTCTGGAGGAACGGGTTGGCGCACCGCTCTTCTCCCGCACGACACGAAGCGTCGGCCTGACCGAAGCGGGCGAACGCTTGCTTGCCCATGCCCGCCCCGCGGTCGACATGCTCACGGCGGGATTGGACGCCGCGAGTGGCTTGGGTGGCGAGATTACGGGCCGGCTGCGCATCAATATGCCCAGGCCGATCTTGCCGCTGCTGGTGAATCGCTTGCTGCCCGACTTTCTCGACGCCCACCCCAACGTCGAACTCGAACTGGTGGGTGAGGACCGTCCGATAGACATCGTCGAGGAAGGTTTCGACGCGGGGATACGTCTCGGAAACTTCGTCCAGGTCGATATGGTCGCGGTCTGGCTGACGCCACCGGAACGCTTCGTCGTCGTCGGCGCCCCGGCGCTATTTCTGAAGTACGGCCGGCCGGCGTCGCCATCCGATCTGCAAGGCTTCCGTTGCATATTGCTCCGTCAGTCCGTGCGAGCCCTCGATCACTGGCAATTCGTTGTCGACGGTGAACGCATCACGGTGGGCGTCGAGGGGCCGCTCGTGAGCAACGACATCGAAGCCTGCATTCGCTCGGCGTTGAGAGGTGTCGGGCTCTTTCAGGTTCCGCAATCGCTCGTGATGTCGCATCTTGAAAGTGGGAATCTGCAGACCGTGCTCGAACCTTATTGTGAAGAGGTCCCGGGTTTTTCCCTTTACTACCCGAGCCGACATCAGTCACTGCCGAAACTTCGTGCCTTTGTGGATTTCGCCATACCGCGGATGCGCAGGGAGTTCAGGCCGGGTGATTACTTGCCGAATCCCGTGTCTTAGTGTCGCCTCCCCGTCACCTCGGCGTCTGTCGGCGCCTGCGTGGGGTGTGTCGGTTGCCCAATTAGCTACCTTGAGCGCCGGTGACCATTCGGCCCTGGGGCCATGGAGGACTAGGCCGGCAAAGTCGGCGGGCAGTGTGACCACCTCGCTTCGCGATTTGCTCCAACCCTGATGCGCTGAACTGGTTATGCAGGCGGCAGGCGCCCACCAGCCACCATATGGACTAGCTAAGTCTATATTTCGATGACTTATTAGTTGCCCAACAGCACACCCGTATCCCTTCTAGTATCCCCCTCCGCCCGGTGCAAGTTCGCCCAGTTGCAAGCGATCGGAAAAGTGGTAAGATTTTCTTACCGACGTAAGAATTGAGGGTGGCTATGAACGCTGAAACTATCGAGGCAAAGCTAATCAAGGTTCTCGAAGGGATACAGGCCGCTAGTGGAGAGGCGTGTCCCCTCCTCGTCGGTGAGACAAAGCCTCTTGAGGATCTCCCGCAATTTGACAGCAAAGTTTGGCCGGTCGCGATCGGCATCGTCGCCGCTGAATTGTCCATTGACGTGCCAGATGACGTGAACATCTTTCGAAAAAAGGACAGTGACGAGGCTCTTACGATTACTGAAATCGTCGCACGTCTCCTCGCGATGACTGAGGCCACTGATAAGAACATCGAGATTGCGGCGACGAAATGAGCGATTCCAGTGAAAAGTACTCGTCGCTCGGCGGCCGCCTCCGCGAGGCAAGAATGCTCGCCGGACTCTCACAGGGACAGGTTGCCCGGCTGCTGGGTATGCATCGGCCGACGATCTCGGAAATCGAGGCGGGAAACAGAAAGGTGACAGCCGTCGAGCTGACAACGTTCGCTGAAACCTACGACGTCACAACTGCGTGGCTCCTCGAAGAGGTGCCTGACCAGCTCGATGTTTCTGACCCTCGCCTACAGCTCGCGGCACGTGAGTTAGGGAAGCTCAAGTCGGAAGACCTAGATCGACTCCTGCGGTTGCTTGCGTCGATGCGTGAGCCCGACGCAAACGAGGAGCAGAAGTGATGGTAGCGAAGCCATCGATCAGCCCGTCTTCGGATAGGAAGAGCCTCACGATGCGCGGCATGCAGGCGGCAATTGCAGCGAGGGTCGCGGCTGGTCGTGATCAGAAAAGCCCGATCTGCGTATATTCCATTTGCGAGTCAAACAACGTCACGGTTCGATTCAACGACATCAGCATGGAGGGCATGTATGACCGCATACCTGTCCCGCGAATCCATGTCTCGGCGCTCCGTCCAGTCGCCCGACGAAACTTCACGTGCGCGCACGAACTCGGCCACCACTTATTCGGCCACGGCTCCACGATCGACGAACTGCGTAACGAAGAGGCCAGCGAGGGGAAAATGCCGGACGAGATCCTCGCCGATGCATTTGCCGCGTTTCTCCTTATGCCGACCTTGGGTATTCGGGAAGCTTTCAATCGAAGAAGCCTCAGCCCTGAGAAAGCTTCTCCGCTTGAGCTCTACGCAATTGCATGCAACTTTGGAGTCGGCCAATCCACCCTTGTAAATCACCTCGCGTATTCAGTGGGAGCCATCTCCGTGCGAAGGCGCGACCTACTTGGGAGGACGACACCAAAAGCAATGAGGACGTTCCTTCTAGATGACGAAGTCCCGGAGCATCTAACTTACGTCGACGAGTTCTGGAATTCTCCAACGCTGGACGCTGAAGAGGGTTCGCTGATCTTCCTGCCACGCCGTGCGGTCTTTGATACGGATTATCTCGTTCCAGTAAAGGAGGCGCGTGGCGGAGTAGTCCTACGTGCAGTTCGCGCAGGCATTTCGCGCGTCGCCATCCCGGGAACCGAATGGGCTACGTACGTTCGCATCGCGCGGCACCGGTACGTGGGACTCGCGAAGTACCGCCACCTAGAGGATTCAGCGGATGAGTAGTCGCTTAACGAAACGTTCTCAAATGCCGTTTTTGATTGATGACACCAACCTTTCACGAGCATGGGCGCGCGCATTTCTTTATGCGCTGGATCACTCGGGAAATTCTATCGCTCCATTGATCATAAGTATTTCTAGCTTTCCAGACGCGGCCCCGGAAGAGGACGCCGGAATTCGAGACGAGCTTGATAGAGTGCTTGCGTCCGAGGGGCACTCGTCGATCAGCGACGTTGCCTACACGATCTTTCCTCAGCGCCTATGGAAGATGTCCGGGGGGGACAGAAATAAGTTGTTTAGTTACTACCGCATGGCATTCCCGCGCTATCAGGCGATGAACCGTCGAAACAATAGAAGAGGCTTGTACTTCGAGCGCATGGTTAGTTACGGTCGGGGACCGGAGGACGGCAACCAGCTGGAATGGATTCTTAGCCGCTTTCACTCCAGGAAGGGCGTCCGTAAGTCGATGTTTCAAGCGAGTGTCTTTGATCCGGAGCGGGATCACGTAGCCGACGCGCAGCTCCAGTTTCCGTGTATGCAGCACGTCACCTTCGAACCAACCCATGACGGCCTAATAGTGAATGCGTTCTATGCAACGCAGCAGTTGTTCGTCAAGGCATATGGTAACTACTTGGGCCTGTGTCAACTCGGTGCATTCATGGCGCATGAGATGCAAATGCCGCTCGCTAGAGTCAACGTCGTTATCGGCGTCGAAAAGCTTGAAAAGATCAGCAAGTCCAATGCGTCCCTGATGCCATTGATCGAAGCCGCTCGAAAGTGTGTCGAACAGCCCGATACCGAGAACAATGTTGACTAAGAAAAATGTACACGCTCCGGTGTCTTTGACGAGCGGCGTGGCGTCAGCTCCGGTAGCGCAACACCTTTTACCAGTAAAAGTTACCGAGGTCTACGACAGCTACTGGAAGTTCGCTGTTGAGCGCCAGAACGTTTTTTTCAGACGGTTGGAGGGCGAGCCGGAGCCGTGGACACTCGATCCCGTTATATCGGTGCATAAGTTCACGAACGCGTATCGCGCGTCGGATAGGGTGAGCCAGTACCTGATCAGGCATGTGATATATCGAGAAGATCTATCCGCAGAACCGGCCGAGGTCATTTTTCGAATACTCCTGTTCAAGCTTTTTAATAAGATCGAGACGTGGGAGCTTTTGGAGCACACGATCGGCGAGATCTCGTGGCGCAAATACGACTTTGCGCGATACGACGGTGTTCTGCGAGAGGCAATGCGCGCTGGCGGAAGGATCTACTCGGCGGCCTACATAATGCCGCCCGGCGGGAACGCCTTTGGCTTCGCCGCGAAACACCAGAACCACCTGAAACTGCTAGAGAGGATGATGGCCGATGAACTGCCTCGTCAACTTGCCGAGATGTCTCGTATGCAGGACGCTTTCGAATTGCTGCGGAGCTACCCGACGATCGGTGACTTTCTGGCCTACCAGTTTGTGACTGATATCAATTACAGCGAGGCGACACGCTTTTCAGAAAGTGAGTTCGTTGTTCCGGGGCCAGGCGCTCGCGACGGGTTGCGGAAGTGTTTCTCCGACACGGCGGGACTAAACGAAGCCGAGCTTATCCGTCTGGTAATGGACCGTCAGGAGCGAGAGTTTGAGAGGCTTGGTCTTAACTTTAGGTCGCTGTGGTCCCGCCCGCTTCAGCTCATCGACTGCCAAAACCTTTTTTGCGAAGTAGATAAGTTTGCGCGGGTCGCGCACCCATCGATTGCAGGCATCAGTGGCCGAGTAAGAATAAAACAAAAATTCACGAAGACCGGTCCGCTGCCATTGCCTTGGTATCCGCCGAAGTGGGAATTGAACGGACGTATAAGCGAGGCAATGGGATTTGAGCGGCCCCAAACCACCGACCTCATAGCCGGGGACGGATCTCAACGTAAGCTCCAACTTGGAAAATCAAATGGATCTCGATCAATTTCAGGCAGAAGCAAAGAACACGGATAAGATGCGCGGGCAAAGGGACTCGGTGGAGGCCATTGTGATTCCTCTCCTCGGGCTTGCTGGTGAGGCTGGAGAGTTGCTCAGCGAATATAAAAAACATCTTCGTGACGGAAACTCCCATCTCCTGTTCAAGGATCGAGTCAAGGAGGAGCTTGGGGATTTGCTGTGGTACGTTTCGACGGTTGCAGAAAGGTTCGATCTATCGCTTAACGACGTAGCGGAAGCGAATCTGCGTAAAACCCATGATCGGTGGGCTGCTAAGCCGAGCAAGCGCTCATTCGATGCCGCGTTCGACGAGGCCGAGCGCCTTCCGAGGCAGATGCTGATTGAGCTCAAGGACGTGGTGATCGACGGGAAGCATAGGCTGCGTATGCATATGAACGGTGAGCAGCTGGGTGATGATCTGACGGATAACTCAGATGATCAGGACGGATACCGTTTCCATGACGTATTCCATCTTTCATACGTTGCGGTCCTCGGATGGTCTCCAGTACTGCGGAAGCTGTTAAAAAGGAAGCGTAAGAGCGAACCGGCGATTGACGAAGTTCAAGACGGCGGTCGTGCTCAAGTCATCGACGAGGGTATTTCGGCCTTGGTCTTTGAGTATGCGAAACAGCACAACTGGCTTGAAAGGGTCAGTGAGGTTGACTACCAACTCTTGCGCACAATTAAGGGCCTGACGTCATTCCTTGAGGTCAGCGAACGAAGTGCGGCGGAGTGGCAATCTGCGATTCTGCAGGGGTTCGCGGTATGGCGCGCAGTGGTTAAAAACTGTGGCGGACAAATCTCGGTGGATCAGGATGCGCTGTCAATAACGTATGTCGGAGCTCCGCAGATGGTGTGCGATCCGATGCCGGGAGTTTGTACCCACCACGCAGGGGCAGAGTCCTAGTGGGCGCTTCACCGATAGCGCATGGTGTTGACCTCGTGGAGGTCCGGACCTTTTCAGGGTTGTTTGAAGGGGACGCGGCAATTCATTTAAGCCGATATTTCACGCCCGGCGAGTTGGTATCAATCGGCATCGACAGCCGCAGTGCAGATCGAATGTCAGGAAGATTTGCGATCAAAGAAGCAGTTTTGAAAGCCCTTGGAACAGGCTGGGGAGACTCGATCGGGTTCAAAGATATCGAGATTGTGACGTCCGAGATTGGTGCGCCGAGCGTCGTTCTCCACCGTCGTCTTCATGCCATCGCGACAGAGCTTGGTATTACCCGATGGTTGGTTAGCTCCGCTCATGCTGGTGGCTTCGTCATGGCGAGCGTTATCGGTGTCTAACGCGAAATTTCTAAGCGAGCGCCGAATTCTAGCATTGAGTTCTTCACTCGAACCTACTTTGCGCCTAACAAATGTTTGGGTATCTCGTAGGGATTTCCATCGCGCACCTTTTTAAGCAGTGCCACAGCTGCGTCTGAATATTTTCGCGCTCTGCTTGCTTCTGCTTGTCCTACCTTGATGTTCACGTGATATAGGTTGTCAGAGGCCTTCATATCGAATCCGGTCTCTGCCTTGACGCGATCAATCAGCTTGTTCGTCTGCGTCCAATATTTGAATCCCAGCTCCTTCGCTAACATTGCGGAGGTATATGGGTGATTCGCGTTGACGGCAGCGGGATCACCTAAGTTCGTGACTCCGAATAAGTTCCCGAAGACTTCCTCATTCGAGATTGCGTGCTCAAGCGATTCGTAGTTAACCTGTACGTTCTTGGTTGGAATGTCAGTGCGGATCAGATTGAGCATTCTATGAGCTAGAGCGCGCAGCGCCTTCAAGTCCACTTTTTCCATCGTGCCGCCCGCGCCGAATGCGCGGTAGACCCATTCAAAAGAATTCGCGATGATGCATTTGATCCGAACGGTCACGTCGTCTCCTACTTCGATGACGTGTTCGCGGACGGGGTAGCTATCGGCAGACTGGTTCGGGTCCCACTGGAGTATATAGATGTTGGGGATCATCTCCGACGATTGCCTGAACATCCTACTGATGTCATGCAATACGTTTCGGATATTAGGGTCGCTGGCGCTGTACCCCACGAAGAGAAGCGGATGTTCTGCGAAATAGGTCAGGAGTTTCGCGCTGAGATATTTTTTGTTCTCATCGAACGCCTCGTAATCTTCTTTCGTGAACACGATGCTCTCGGGTTCACTGATCGACCCATGTATCTTAAAAATCTCGCCAACTACGAGCGCGGATTGCCTGAACAGGTTTTGCCCGACGATCACTTCATAGTTGGGGAAAAGGGGCTCTAAGAGGTCGTCGTAATTGGTCGTTATGACAGCATGAGCGCCCATCATCGTTAGAGCCGTGAGCTCCACCTTGAGTTCGGGGCTCGCGGTTTCCACAGACAGGTGCCTCAGACGCTCGGCAGCGGCATATTTGATGAACGCATCTCTGGGGACGCCTTCGGCATACAGCTCGTCAGGAAAGCGCTTCCTTCCGTCGTCGGTCCATGCCCACTCGAAGTACTGCCCCGCAAAGACAGAGCCGATGGTCGGGAGATCGTTGTCGTATTTCTGTTGGTAATACGCAAAGCCGCGATCAATGAGCGGGCATTCATTCGCCATTTCCGTAAGGAGTTCAGCCCACGTTGGTCCCGATGCGTACCGCAGAGCGAAACCGCTGCCAACAAAAAGGATAGGCTGGCTCTGTAGCTGCTTTAGCGTCGCCGCGATGTCAGCTGTGATTTCCCGCTGGTACTGACTGTAATCAGGCATGGCGTTCCTTGGGCCCATTGTGGTGTGCGGTCGATTCAGTGCCGGCAGAGCATCGCATAGCTGGCGGGCTCCGAGCGACGAGTCAAAATGTATACATATTGATAGGCAAGGTGGTCGCCTAGGCGCGCGTCAAAATCTCCTTCGGTCATACCAAACATTTCATTGCGGAGCGTCTGGCGAAGCGGACCTGCGCTCGGCCCCTGGGGGATTTGCACGCCGCTTCTCCCGAAGGCGGGCTTGGAGCGGCCTTCGATGGGATTCCCATACTCTGTGCACTTGCCTCCGACTATGGAAATCCGTCCAACAGCCTCCGAATTAGTCCCATTGCCCCCGCCCCCCTAACTCCCTACATTGGTGCAATGCATGCACCCAACCAGGCGGAACTGCTGACCCTGCTGTCCACCGGCCTAGCCATCGTAGGCCCGGACAGCCGCGTCCAATGGCTCAACCCCGCCCTCGGCGAGGTCCTGGACGTCGGCCCAAGAACCGCCGTCGGCCAGGAACTGACCACCCTGATGCGCGAGCCCAGCCTGGCCTCGCAACTCACCCGCACCCTCTCCGAACGCCGCGCCTTCAACCTCCGCGGAGTCACCTTCGGCGTGGCGCGGGGCCGCGAAGTCACCGCCGACCTGACCATGCAGCCGATCGACGAGGATCGAGTCCTCGTCGA
>Ga0182008_10003136_pt1 | contig 10113 bp, 10 predicted proteins | sample Sormic07211129_1_FD_120482 | JGI IMG/M metagenome (GOLD analysis project Ga0182008, IMG submission 120482) | Rhizosphere microbial communities from Sorghum bicolor, Mead, Nebraska, USA - 072115-129_1 metaG | ecosystem: Host-associated > Plants > Roots > Rhizosphere | place: USA: Nebraska...
TCAAAAGATAGAATGGTACCTGAGAAGTTAAGTCTTGTGCTTTTTAAGGTCGATAAGAATATACCATATGACATCACTGTGCTAAGACTGGAAATAGTTAGGCTTCCTGATAAACAATATGGTATATGGCAGATGTAGAAAACTCAGCTGGTGGCTAAATCTAAAGATCCTCCTTATTTTCTTTGATTTTGGGCTTACTTTTCTATGGTCAATCTTTTCGGACATATTAATGGGTTTTTGATATTGAACTCATCTGGAAAGCAGTTAGATATATTGCTCTAGATTTTCTGGCTCCTTTACATATAGCTCAGATCATGTCTAATTCATGCTAGTGAGATTTGAAGATCTAAGGAAGCATTTTTGTATTGGATATATTTGAAACAGGATTTGTCGTTAAGAGATGTAGATGAAAATGAAGATATAGAGACAAGTTGCAAAGAGCTTGATGATAATCAAAAGCCAGAGAATAAAGAATGCGCTTCTTACTGCTCTGGCTGATGAAGAAATGGTCAAAATTATGAATTGCGTTATGAATCAGTCGAAATCTTTTAACGATATTACAGCAGAGAATAGAGATATTCCGCATACGACGGCTTTTAGAAAAACCAAATGGCTTCTTAACAACGAATTTCTTATAGTTGACAAAATCATAATCACGCCAGCTGGAAAGAAATTCAGTTTGTATCATAGTACGTTGAAGGCAATCAACGTTAAGTATGAAAATAATAATGTTATTGTAGAGGCAGATCAAAACTTCGATATTCCAAAAAAGTGGGTAGCGAACTTTTTTTCATTAGATTGAGCAATGAATTATACAGTACCCTCGAATACATATCACCTTGAGAGAAAACGATGATATACAATTATGAGATACCTATTATTGTAGATTGCAAACACTCAAGACAGGCTGCAACGATATTGACAACATCAACCAAATGCAAGGAATATTGTGCTGAAAAAAGGAAGGTTATTGAACGAATGAAACTTGAGACTATTTATTGCCCCTTTTTTAGGTAGCCAAAACGAGTGTACGTGGTCGCTCAGTGAAGGTGTGTACGATTCCATAAAATCCTTAGTCAATTCTTGATTATAAATACGACTTTGTTGCTTCTTCTCATGTGTTGACGGTGTGAAAGCCATAAAATGCTTGCTTTCCAATAGTTTCGAAACCGAAACCGATAAACTAAAACCCCTCAAGTACATTTCATCAGAACTCATGAAATCTGAAGATATTGAAATTTTTTTGGTACCAGAATCCTTGAAGTCGCAATTAAAGGTAGTAGGTACTTTCTAACAGCATCGATTCCTATCGTGATCTCGATAATTAGCCTAATAAAAGGTCTTAAATAATTGATTCAGATTCGGCTGTTGGAGGAAAAAAGGTTCCCTTTCTAACATTTTTGATATTCTGCAAGTGTTATGAAATGCGCTAATAATCATGGCAATCTATCATCATATGGAAAGCAACGACTTGCTTGACGCTTTAAAATTAGCAGCATTTGATCTGTCAACAGATCGGACAAAGAGGTTGGCAGCAGTAACGGGAAACATGACAATGTTCTATGTATGTGTTAATTCGTTGCACTTTGGGTGCGGTCAAGACATGATATTATATGCGCAGATGACATCAACAAGATGATATAAAACCTTATTTTCATGTAATCTTTATCCATTATGAATGAATACGATACACGTCAAAAGGCAAGTTGTAGTAGTGGGATTGACTATTTTGACAATGGCAATCGGCATCCTGTCAATAACAGGATCAGACATCAATCAAGCGGCATACGCAGCATCAAGTCATTACCAGATAGGATATAATGACGCCTGCAATGGAGTAGTTCTAGATAACCATCTACACCAACTTACATCTGACTATCTAGATGGTTATGCTGCTGGTGCTGCTGCTTGTCATGGTAATGGCAATGGCGGGACTTCAGGATCGACATCTAATGGCATGTCGCAAAGTTCTAACCTTAATCCTTAATGCCGCGCCTTCTGCGCCGGTGCAAATGGCCAGGGTCAAAGTAGATAAGATAAGAATGGTTCCATTATGCAGTTATTTTCGATATCATTTTTGATTTTCGGCTGATCTTGTATATATAAATACTCCATAATTGCAAGGATCTTATCCTGACTTGTTAAATTTTTTCTCTTTGTGTCGCCTGTTAATTCAATTCTGGAGCTAGATTATTATGATACTGTTAATCCTTTAACAAAGTCCTGTTAGCCTAAACTTTCTGTGTCAGTTACCATCAAATTCTTGAAAATCCCATTCTATCTAGGCTAATAAGTCCTGCCTAGCACTTTATAAAATTCATTGCCAATCTTATTTTAATCGTACTGTTGAGATGACTAGTACTATTAATGGCATGATAGTTTGATATATGTGATACTATTAATTGTCATCATTCACCACTTACTTGATCTTTTTCTTTTTCTTGTAGTTGCATAAAACGCAGCTCTTCCTGCCGCCTTTATCAGTTGTTTTTGTATACGTTTTTGTTTCTTTTGTTGATGCTGCTCTTGTTCTTGTTTTTGTTGCTCTTGGTGTATACCCGCGTTTATGCCAGTTGTACTCCTGTAAATAGTGCAGCTGGATTGTCCTTCTTCCCGTTCCTCTTCTGCATCTCCTTTTTCTAAAGATAAATAATCTGTTGCTGGTGTTGTCGCTGTTGCTGCTTCTTTAGTAGGAATGTTATGGTCACGTAATGTCTCAAAGTCTACTTCATGCTTCGTTTATAACTGCCAAAATCAAGTCTCGTATCTGAGACTGCATTTTGATAAATTGCTTTTCCATAGCTGCCAATTTATCTTCTTTTACCTTCTCTTTCCCAAGAGTTTCAGAAAAAGCATGATTTGTTAACTCATCCTACATTTGGCACAGAACTTTGCATCCTATATGTTAGACTCATTACAATTAGGGCACTGCTTCGGCCTCAGTAATGCATCTTTGTCTTTTTTAGCCGTATTAGTCTCTAAGTCATATGACTCTAGCAATTCCTCGCTTGACTCATTCCCAAAATAGTGAGTGTATTTTAGGTGCATATTCGAGCCAGGAGTCCAACCGGCATGCTGGTCAAATGTATGAAACTTGAGTATTGTACTTTTCTCAGTTAACGAGCTATGTCTTCTTACATATGGATTCCAGGGTTTTTGCAATAAGCCAGAAATCTTTTCATTGTCTTCCTTCGGTACTTTTGGATCATTCAGCAGAGAGGGGAAGAATTGTAGTTTGTAGTTTCTATAAACTGCTACATTTAGTGAAGATGATGCTAATCTATTCCCAAAGTTTCTACTATGTCTATCCAATGTAGGTATAAGGTATGTATTTTTATTATTTCTCTGTGGGTGTGAGTCAATCCAATCCTTTATGTATGGCACAGAGGAGAATAAGGGAATATGCCTGGTACCCGTTTTACCATTAACCGGTACTTCTGCATACTGCTGCGTTCCGTTTGTCTTGAATATAACATCTTTTATCCTCAAATTTAATATTTCAGAAGGTCTTGCAGACAAGTCTCTTGACATTGTATGATAGCATTTGTCTCTCTTGCTAGGACATTATTTTAGAAATATAAAATCGTCTTCTTCAGTCCATAAATCTGTAGGCTTGTATATTGATTTTTCTTTTCTTTTGAATTGAGGTATATGTCAAATTATATAGTTCTCGTATTTTGTATTACAATTGATAAACGTCTACATCATTAAAGTATATAATAACATAAGCTTGTTCGTTAAGAATCAGCCGTCAGCTCAATCAATTAATTCACAACTTCAAGAACTATGTGTTCAGTATTCAAAAAAAACTAGCCAGATATTCAAGCTTTCTATACCACCATATGAATTGAAAGCAATTTTTCTGGTTTGCCTAACCAAAGTCTTGTCATTGAAAATACTATCTACTTATGTTACTTATTTGCCTAATGAAATTGTTATTAGTTATTTATTGTAATATACAATAATAAAATGTCAAACGAAGCAGATGATGATAACAGTTATTCATCAAAAAATCCAATAGCAATAGCAGGACTAAGTCTTGCTTTATCTTATGAGAACGCAGCCGTTGATAGATTGGATAAGAGAATTTCTGAAAGCATAGTACCAGAAGTCAAAGAGAAGATAAAACGTCATCTTGAACAGACCAAAGAGCAGCAAGAAAGGCTAAAAGAGAGAATTAGAACATTGGGAGGAGGAACGGAGCCAATATCTGAGAAAGGTCAATTGCCTATACCCCAACCGCCGCACAAGCTAAAGATGATGATTGAAAGCAGCAGCTCAGAGAAAGAAAAAGAAGTTTGGGAATCGTTAAACGATCTGATAATAGAAAGAGCAGAGGCCATTATGTACAAAGGTGGAATTCAAGCACTAGAGTTGCTCAAGGCAGATAAGAAGACCATTAAAGCATTAGAGAAGAATTTGAAGGAAGAACAAACTTTCGGGGATTGGCTGGAGAAGAATAATCCAAGGATAGCAAAAAGACTATTGACAAAACAAATACACAAGAAAACGCATGGAAAGAAGAGGAAAATTACGCAGAGAAATGAAGAACAAGAAGTATCAGTCACAGCTGCATAACAGTATGATACTGTTCTTTTTATTAGACATACTAAACATGGAGAAATCATGAAAGTGCAGAGAATGTAGCTGAATTGTCTTCAATTATCATAGCAGATATGACATTTGTTACTCCCAATGATGTGCCTATTCTTCGTTCATGTCAGCCAAGTATATTAAAACTAATAGTGTCAAAGGAAGGACCAAAACACACAAGAAAAAAGATTACCATCATCAGATCTATGTGGTAAGAGTAATGTCCACCTATTATTGGGGTAGCTACACGGTGGGTGCCATCCTTTACTGCGAGGTTTCACCTTTTCCTATGAGCGGATCATTGATATATACTGTTCAAGAGAACTGTAACTTTCTGCAAATACTATCAGCAAGTCAGAAGTCAATAAAATATGCCCGTGTTCTTCGCAATAATTCAGGAGGGGAGTCTATTTCTTGTTCAATATTACATATTTTTGAAATTTCTTCATTTCCTATGTATTGTAGGATGTGATCGTTGGTACCTGTCCTTATCTATTGTGTTTGTTTCAAATACGGCGTATTTTGGTGTTATCAGTGAATATGAAACTTATGATCCTACAAAACTGATAATCGAAGATTCGAGATCAGATTGGACCACGCCTTGATTTTTGGCATTTTAATAAAACGAAATAGCAGGGGGCTCCAACAAATTCTTGGACTGGAACTCCAGCAGTAGGCTGAAGAGCAATGGGAAATTAAAGCTGTAGAAGAATATTTGGTGGCCAAATTAGACGCTAACCTTATATCCAGAAATCGGATAAACTACTAGATCGATATTATGTCACACGCTACTGATAGTGGTCATGAGAATACTTCGACAACACAAAATCTACCACAAGTGATGATCAGAAATACTCTTCCAGAAGATATTCCAAAAGTAGTTGGCTTACAAAAAGAATCGTTTCCATTTCTTGCGAGATACGGCAACATCTGGCATCCTGAAGAGCTTCAAAGCCATCTTCGAATTTTTCCTCAAGGACAGTTTGTTGCTGTTGAGCCCGATGGTACCTTGGTTGGTTCTGCAAGTACGCTTATAGTTTCACTTGATCCTGAGTATGCCGAGCACACATGGAAGGAAATCACAGCAGATGGTATATTTACAAACCACAATCCTGAAGGCGACAGCCTGTATGGGGCAGATATCTCCACTCATCCAAAATACAGACATGAAGGCATAGGTAAGATGTTGTATAATACAAGGAAGCAATTAGTAACGAAACTGAACTTGCGAAGAATGATAGGAGGAGGCAGGTTGTTTAACTACTGCGAATTTGCAGGTAGGATGTCTGCGTTAGAATACGCGCAAAGAGTAGTTAAGGGAGAGTTAAGAGATCCTGTTCTCTCTTTTGAGTTGGATAACGAATTTAAATTTATCAAAATTCTTCCCAATTATCTAGATGATGTACGTTCTTTGAACAACGCTAGTTTTATAGAATGGCTCAATCCAAATAGAAAATAAGGTATCTAACTCTTACTTCCAAATGCATCACGAATGAAAGCCTCGAAAGGCAAAGTGGAATGATAAAATAGTGGATAACGTTTACATCTGGGTGGCTGACCTATTCTAGAACAGTGCAATTATCCAGAAATAAGTATCGGATTGGAATAGTGTGGGTCTATTGTACCAGAATAAAAATGCATCCACATCAACAATCATACAGACACCAGTGTTGTCAAAATATTTTGTATGTTGTATTAGCTTAGGATTCTTAGAAATGTCTCATGCTTACTATAGTTTTTAACCAAGAATACGCTTCCTTAGAACCAACAATTACGAGAGCCGTCTTTTTCACATTTGATTATATTTAAGCTATATATGCTGTTACGAAAAAAACTACGACTAATGATTTTTCTCGGATCGAGTATAATAATATATTGAGTCATAACCGCTTCTAACCTGTTTATAGCATATACTGCAAGATATGGCTAATATCATGACGATCACCATCAACAATTTTTTTTATCATCAGTCAAACGCTGGTCATCATCCTGCTACTTTTCAATCAAAAATGACATAAAGTTATCATAAGATTTTCAGGATTTTCTCTTTATACATGTCGACAACTTTTCTGTTCTTACATACTTGTATTATAATAGCTTCCGGCCTTAACAATATGCCTTTGAACGATACTAGTTAATTTCCTTGGAGACACTGGTTTTTGCACAAAATCATCTACCATGATTGATCCTAAAGCCGAGGACCTCTCATTATTATTAAACTCAAATGCAGACATGAGCAAAGCTTTGATTGTAGGATTTATTTGCCTAATCCTTCTTATGAATTCAAATCCGGTCATCCCCGGCATCCTTATATCAGAGAGAACAAGCACGAAATTGTTGTAGTTTAACTTGAAATGCTCTAATGCCTCTAATGGATTAGTAAAAGCATAAACATGACTAACTCCTCCTTCTGCTTCTAGTGATCGTTTAATTACGCGAAGGATATCCAGTTCGTCGTCAACAACTAATACAGACTTTTGATCTAACCGCATACTCTAAACAGTTAACAGTTATTATCTTATAGTACTATTTAAGGAGCCATTTTTGCAATATCATTGAGTTAGGCACTATGGTGAATGACAAGGGATACATATTGTATAGTAGTAGTGTTGGCTCTGATTGTTGTCCTAAATTATCTTGAAGTTTCTCATCCGTTATGATAATTTTATTACGTTCCTACCCCTTATACTGAAATTCGAACTTCCTATAAAGAATATCTTAGTTATACTCTACTTCTTGGCTCGGGTAAGGTGGGAAGGAAGGAAGACGAAGCGACTCGATTTTGCCCAATAAATTAGTATCTAATCTCCTTCCTTTTCAAAAAAAGGTCTGAATTGAACATCAAAACCTGGGGAATTGTTTGCAAATTGCTTTATTGTAATCATGTTGCATATTCTATCTTGCAACCTTGAATGTTCAAACAATCTCTTTTTACAAATAGGACATATGGCTTTGTGACTCATTCACAATAATAAAACGATGATATAATAAAAGAGAGATACATTAGTTTGAGCAAATAAGTTAGCAACATACTTATCTTTTATGACCTATCTGATTAATATTCATGCAACCATTACCAGGCAACTTTATGTTCCAGCCAACAGTAGACCACATGATACCGTCTTCTAGCACGTGTTAAGTAGATTATTTGAAGTATCAATGTGCATTTTGCTTTAGAATATAAAGTAAACCCATAACTTCCGTACTAGGTATCATGTCGGTATTCTCACCTCACTAATTGCACTATCTTGGGGACAATTATTGCAACTTCGTACAGGTCATTGCTAAAGGTATGTATTAACAACGGTGAAACAAAGAAAACAACATCGTACGAAGTAAAACAACAAGTAAGGCTAAGTCTGCTTCTCCTTCAAAAAGAACATCAACAATAAGAAGGGGACAGAGAAATAATCTTCCACTTCAGGAAAAGGAAAACAAATTACTCCAAAGCAAAAACTAATTTTATACTTAAATGAATCTTTATCGATCGAAAATATAGGAGTACGAAGGCTGCAATCACGAATAAAGCAGACAACAGTAGAAAGTTCAAAACAGCGACTATCTTCACTTGGAAGAGACAATGGAACAACAAGATAGATTAAGACTAACCAAAATTCTATTGACATCTATTCTGTAATGTCAATTGAAATGTAATTTGATTATTGATGTAAATCAATCGTTTCCCTCAGACACCTTTTTGGCATGTCTGGATTTCAGAAAACTAAGAGTGTTCTTTATTCCAGTGTTTGACAAACCTCTGCTTGTTGTCTTCTATTTTGGAACACAGATGGAGAGTAAAGTAAAGCGAAAACTTGTCGCCAATTTTACCGCATTCTCCGCAGCTATATGTGTAAGACCTTGTGAAACCATGTGCTTCCCCTACGACGCATTTTGGAGGGTAAATGATTTCAAACCACCATCGTAGCCATGTAATTGACATAGGAAAAGGTAGTTTCTGCTGCTCTCCTAGCCGTTTTGCCCAGTTAGGTGAGATATCGCTCAGAGTTAATGTTTCCTGTTGTTGTCTGGTCTTTTCAAAAGCAATTTGCTTTTGTGCCATTATATTATAATGCTTCTCCTAATATTTCAAAATTGCGAGTATTAGGCGATTTCCCCATATTGTCATTTCAACGTTAAGATTCCGTGGATTATGATCAAATCTTTCAAACATCATTATCAAGAAAAAGGATTGCGAATTCAGCAAAACTTCATATAGCATTATACCAGTAGATGTAGCATGAACAGTGAAAGACTAAAGCCATTAAAAGTCGAGGCTATTTCGAATGGCTCCAAGCGGCTTATAGATGCTTTAAAGGTAACTACAACTAATACTAAATTCATCAGTCTGTCGTCTCCTGTGCAAATAGCAGTTTTAACAATACTTCGACGAGATCTCGTACCTTTGACTCTACCAGCAAATACCTTAAAGTATGGCCTACCAACGATCTTCCATTCCAAGCATGGCAGCAAGAAATCAATCAATGTTCATAAGGCTATAGCAAGATATATGTTAGAACGCTTTAAAGAAATGTCAATGTGGTCAGATGGTCGTCAGATCTCCGTCAAATGGTCGTCAGATCTCCGTCAAATGGTCGTCAGATCTCCGTCAAATGGTCGTCAGATCTCCGTCAAACGACCCTCCATGCTCATTTTAAGCTTATTTCTTTTTTATTTCAGGCTTTACTAATATTGTTTGGTAGATAAGAAATGGGATCAAAGATACCAAGGGAAATAAGCCTCGAAGTTATCAGAAAGTGGCTTGAAGGTAAGACCAGAGATCTGATTGCCTATGAATCAGAGATAGGAGCTGGTTCTGTAAGCGAGATAGTCAAGGAATATAGAAGAGGCGACTTGGATGCTGACTTGCTGAGAGAGGTTGCTTTGAACCTCGAAAACAGTGGGTTGGATATACAGTCATTCGCACCATTGGTTAGGCTAAGACAAGTGCTTGAACAAAAGCAGTGGCTTCAAGGTGTAAGACCAGGACAACAACAACAAGAAGAAGAAGAACAGAATGATGATGATGATGACAATGATATTGACAGCCTTTTAGAAAAGAAGATGGAATCCTTTATTGTGAGCATCGAAGTTTTTTGCTTTAAACACAATCTACCATTAAGGCAGTTTTTTGACCTTGTTTATAACCTGTATCTGGCAGCAGAAGAATTTGACATCCCTCTTGAGAGCTTCCCTAGCTATATTGAGGAGCTGAAGGCTCGTATAGAGAATTTATTAGAACAAATAAGGTACTTTGAGTCAGAAAAGCAAATTGCACTGGAAAGGTCTCAGACAACAGAAAGGTCACTTGAATAATTCAATAGAAACAGGTCTATGTTTGATGAAAACCAGAAATTAAAACAGGAATTAGAACAGGTAACAAAAGAAAGAGACAAATACAAAATGGAGCTGGATCATAAAAGAATTTGGAAACGAAAAGAAGAAGAATATGAGTGGTCAATTCCCATACCAGAGCTGGATAAAGCCAACAAAGATCTGGGCTTTACAACAGGTCCGTATTCA
>Ga0182008_10003139_pt1 | contig 10106 bp, 9 predicted proteins | sample Sormic07211129_1_FD_120482 | JGI IMG/M metagenome (GOLD analysis project Ga0182008, IMG submission 120482) | Rhizosphere microbial communities from Sorghum bicolor, Mead, Nebraska, USA - 072115-129_1 metaG | ecosystem: Host-associated > Plants > Roots > Rhizosphere | place: USA: Nebraska...
CAAGGGACGGCGGTGCGCGCGGAGGTGCCGGGCCTCGCGCCGCTGAGCATCTTCTTTTGAGCTTTGTTCGAAGCCGTCACAGGAAATCCACATGTCCCCATCGAAGATCGAGGTCGTCGTCCAGGCACTGACCCGTGCCCGCCGCGACAGCACCCTGGCGCTCGCCGCGTCGCTGGCCGACGCGCTGGGCGACGCTGGCGATGCCTATGCGGTGCAGCAGCGGGTGGCCGAAGAACTCGGCTGGTTCGCGACCTCGCCGCCGCGCCACTGGAAGGCCGGCGGCGCGTCTCGCGACGCTGAATTGACCTGCGCGCCACTGCCGCCCGAGGGCGTGTGGCCGAGTCCGGCCCGCGCCGGCGGGCGGCCGTTCCACCTTCGCGGGATCGAGGCCGAAATCGCCCTGCGGCTCGGGCGCGAGGTCGACCAGGCACTGGCATCGACGCTGGATGCGCGCAGCGCGCCGGCCCTGGTCGACGCGATGGCCGTCTCGATAGAAATCGTCGATTCGCGTTGGCGGGAGGCCCTCGATGCGCCGGCGCTTTTCAAGCTGGCCGACCTGCAGTCGCACGGTGCGCTGGTGCTCGGCGACTGGGTCCCGTTCGTCGCGCGCGACTGGGCTGCCCAGGCCTGCACGGTCCGCATCGGCTCGCAAGCGACAGTCGAGCGCCGCGGCACCCACTCGCTCGGCGACCCCGCGTACCTGCTGCCCGCGTGGCTGCGCCACGCCACCCGCAACGGTGGCCGCGTGGCAGCCGGCACGGTGGTCACCACCGGCACCTGGGTCGGCATCCTGAACGCGGCCGAGGGCGACCTCGTCAGCGCTGAATTCCCCGGCATCGGCCGTGCGTCGGTGCAGTTGTAGAACCCTGAAGAAGTCAAAGGACAGAGACTCCATGATCGCTCTAGACAACCATCCCAGCGGCCGCCATTTCCTGCAGATCCCCGGGCCCAGCCCGGTGCCCGATCGCATCCTGCGCGCCATCAGCCTGCCGACCATCGACCATCGGGGGCCCGAGTTCGCGACCCTCGGCAAGAAGGTGATCGCCGGGCTGCAGCAGGTCTTCCAGACCGAGCATCCGGTGGTGATCTATCCGGCGTCGGGCACCGGCGCCTGGGAGGCGGCGCTGGTCAACGTGGCCAGTCCCGGCGACAGCCTGCTGATGTACGAGACCGGCCACTTCGCCAGCCTGTGGCAGAAGATGGCGCAGCGGCTGGGCCTGGAGCCCGAGTTCCTCGCGCTGCCGGGCATCGACGAGACCGGGCTGCCGCGCAGCTGGCGCCATGGCGTGCAGGCCGACCTGATCGAGGAGCGCCTGCGCAAGGACGGCGCGCACCGCATCAAGGCCGTGTGCGTGGTGCACAACGAGACGTCCACCGGCGTCACTTCCGACATCGCCGCGGTTCGCCGTGCGATCGACGCGGCGGGCCATCCGGCCCTGCTGATGGTCGACACCATCTCCGGTCTCGCGAGTGCCGACTACCGCCATGACGCCTGGGGCGTCGATGTCACCGTCAGCGGCTCGCAGAAGGGGCTGATGCTGCCGCCGGGCATCAGCTTCAATGCGTTGTCGCCCAAGGCCATCGAGGCCGCCAGGACCGCGCGGCTGCCCAAGGCCTTCTGGGCCTGGGACGAGATCGTCGAGATGAACAAGGGCGGCTACTGGCCTTATACGCCTAGCACGAATCTTCTCTACGGACTCAGCGAGGCGCTCGACATGGTGCTCGCGCAGGGCCTGCCCGCGGTGTTCGCGCGCCACCAGCGCTGGGGCGAGGGCGTTCGCACCGCCGTGCGCGCCTGGGGCCTGCCGACGCAATGCGCGGACGAGCGCGTGCATTCGCCGGTGCTGACCGGCGTCATCACGCCGCAGGGCGTCGACGCCGATGCGCTGCGCAGGCTCATCCACGAGCGCTTCGATCTGTCGCTCGGCGCCGGGCTGGGCAAGCTCAAGGGCCGCATGTTCCGCATCGGCCACCTGGGCGACTGCAACGACCTGACCTTGATGGCGGCGCTGACCGGCGTCGAGATGGGGCTCAAGCTGGCCGGCGTTCCGCTGGCCGGCAGCGGCGTGCTGGCGGCCATGGCGTTCTTTGCTGAAACACCGCTCGCCGATGTCGCGAGTCGGCCGATCGAGTAGGTGTTTTCACTAGAGTCGACATTCATTGTCGACAACAATGTTGACATCATTTTCGGCCGGTTCTAAAGTCCGCCCCACAGCCTCGGTGGTGCATGGGCCCGACCCGCCCCGACTCGCGGCTGCAAGCTCGCCAGCTTGCCGGGTGCTTCCCTGCAGGCTGGCATCCGTGCCACGCAAGGAGACAAGACCGATGCCACCCACCATGACGGCCGGCGCCACGGCGACCGCCGCAGCACCCGACACCGCCCTCCAGCCCTCCAAGGTCCGCTGGAAGATCTTCCTGATGATGTTGTTCCTCATCTCGATCAACTACATCGACCGGGCTTCGCTGTCCGTGGCGATGCCGCTGATCGCGAAGGAGTTCGACATCGGGCCGGCCGTGCAGGGCCTGCTGCTCAGTTCCTTCTTCTGGACCTATGCGCTGATGCAGATTCCGGGCGGCATGCTGGCCGACCGCTTCGGTCCGCGCGTCGTCATTGCCGGCGCGACGCTGGGCTGGGGCTTCTTCCAGGCCATCGCCGCTTTCTGCACCGGCTGGGTTCCGCTGCTGCTGACGCGCCTGGGCCTGGGTGCGGCGGAAGCGCCGATCTACCCGGCGGGCGGCAAGCTCAACGGCATCTGGATGACACAGAACGAGCGCGGCCGCGGCGCGACCCTGCTCGATGGCGGCGCGCCGCTCGGTGCCGCGCTTGGCGCGATCCTGATCTCGGGCCTGATCGCGGTGCTCGGCTCGTGGCGGCTGGCCTTCGTGATCGCCGGTGTCGGCACTGTCGTCGCCGGCCTGTTCGCCTGGAGCTACATCCGCAACCACCCGCGCGAACATCCCGGCGTCAACGAGGCCGAGGCGAAGTACATCGAGGCCAGCCACGCCCAGGACGCCGCCAGCGAGCCGCCAGGCGCCAGTGGCCGCCTGCTCGACTTCCTGCGCTTCCGTTCGGTCTGGGGCATGTTCTTCGGCTGGATGTGCTTCAACGCGCTCTTCTACGGCCTGCTCACCTGGATGCCGAACTACCTCTCCAAGGTCCACGGCTTCGACATCAAGCAGATGGGCGGGGCGGTGTTCATCATGTTCTTCTCGGGCTTCGTCGGCGAGATGTTCGGCGGCTGGCTGGCCGACAAATGGAAGGCGGCCGGCGCCTCGAACACGAAGGTCCTGCGCACGCTGTTCGGCATCTCCTCGGTCATCGCGACCCTCGCGATCTACATGGTCTCGCAGATCACGGACCCGGTGGTGGTCGTCATCCTGCTGTCGGTCACCTTGTTCTTCCTGCGCTGGTGCGGCCTGTTCTGGTGCGTGCCGTCGATCCTCGGGCGCCGGGCGCATGTCGGCTTCCTCGGCGGCACGATGAACCTGGGCGGCAACGTCGCGGGCATCGGCGTGCCGATCGTGGTCGGCCTGATCGTGCAGGCGACCGGCTCGTACTTCATGGCGCTGATGCTGTTCGCCGCGGCCGGCGCAGGTCTCTTCGTCTGCTCCACGCTGCTGATCGACTACAGCAAGAAGTTGCCCGTCTAGTTCACTTTTCGAGATCCGCGAGATGTCCCAGCAAAAACGAATCGGCGTGTTGACGCCTTCTTCCAACACGGCGCTCGAGCCGCTGACCAGCGCGATGGTCGCCGGCGTGCCGGGCGTCTCGGCCCACTTCTCGCGCTTCCGCGTGACCGAGATCTCGATGGGCGACAAGTCGCAGAACCAGTTCGACGAGCGCACCATCCTCGACGCCGCGCAGCTGCTGGCCGATGCCAAGGTCGACGTGATCTGCTGGAGCGGCACCTCCGCCAGCTGGCTCGGCTTCGACCGCGACCGTGCGCTGTGCGCCCGCATCACCGAGCTGACCGGCATCCCGGCGACGACGTCGGTGCTGGCGCTCAACGAGCTGCTCGCGGCGCAGGGGGCGCGCACGCTCGGCCTGGTTTCGCCCTACGTCGAGGACGTGCAGCGGCGCATCGTCGCCAACTACGCGGCGCTCGACATCGAATGCGTCGCCGAACGCCACCTGGACCTGACGGTGAACTTCTCGTTCGCCGAGGTCGCGCCCGATACCTTGCGCACGATGATCCGCGAGGTCGCGCAGCGCAAGCCCGACGCCATCACGGTGATGTGCACCAACCTCCACGGCGCGCCCCTGGCCGCCGAGATGGAGCGCGAGCTCGGCATCCCCGTCTACGACTCGGTGGCGACCGTGGTCTGGAAGGCACTGAAGCTCGCCGGCGTCGATCCGCGCGCGGTCAAGAGCTGGGGAGGGCTGTTCGCATGAGCACCAACGCCTTCGACCTGGTCGTGCGCAACGCGCGTGTGGCCACCGCCAGCGACACCTTCGATGCCGACATCGGCATCGTGGGCGGCCGTATCGTGCAACTGGGACTGGGCTTGCCGCCGGGGCGCCGCGAGATCGACGCCGCCGGGGCCTTCGTCACGCCCGGCGGCGTCGATGCCCACTGCCATCTGGACCAGCCCATGGAAGCGCCCGTGCGCATGGCGGACGACTTCGACACCGGCACCCGCGCGGCCGCCTGCGGCGGCACGACCACGGTGATTCCCTTCGCGGCGCAGCAAAAAGGCCAGTCGCTGCGCGCCGCGGTGCGCGACTATCACGAGCGGGCCGAAGGGCGGGCGCACGTCGACCATGCCTTTCACCTGATCGTCAGCGACCCCACCGAGGAGGTGCTGAAGAACGAGCTGCCGCAGCTGATCGCCGAAGGCTACACCTCGTTCAAGATCTACATGACCTACGACGACCTCAAGCTGAACGACGGCCAGATACTGGACGTGCTGGACGTCGCGCGCAGCCACGATGCGATGGCGATGATCCACGCCGAGAACGCCGACTGCATCGAGTGGCTGACCCGGCGGCTGGAGGCCAGCGGCCGGACCGCGCCGCGCTTCCATGCGCATTCGCGGCCGATGCTGGTCGAACGCGAGGCGACCCATCGCGCGATCGCGCTGTCGGAACTCGTCGACGTGCCGATCATGATCGTCCACGTCTCGGGCAAGGAGGCCGTCGAGCAGATCCGCTGGGCGCGCTCGCATGGCCTGCACGTGTTCGCCGAGACCTGCCCGCAGTACCTCTTCCTCACGGCGGAGGACCTCGGCATCGACGACAGCTACGGTGGCGCGCGCTGCGTCTGCAGCCCGCCGCCGCGCAACAAGGACAACCAGCAGGTCATCTGGAACGGCCTGGCCGACGGCTTGTTCACGATCTTCTCGTCCGACCACGCGCCGTTCCGCTACGACGCGCCCGAAGGCAAGAAGCCGGGCGGCAAGGAGGTCGAGTTCCGCCACATCCCCAACGGCATTCCGGGCATCGAGACGCGCCTGCCGCTCTTGTTCTCGCACGGCGTGCTCGATGGGCGGATCACGATCAACCGCTTCGTCGAGCTCACGTCGACGAATCCCGCCAAGGCCTACGGCCTGCACCCGCGCAAGGGCACCATCGCGATCGGCGCCGATGCCGACCTGGTGGTCTGGGGCGCGACGCCCCGGCAGGTCCGCAACGCCGACCTGCACCATGCCGTGGACTACACGCCCTACGAAGGCATCGACGTGAAGGCCTGGCCCGCCCTCACGCTGGCGCGCGGCGAGGTCGTGTGGGACGGACAGACATTCCATCCGCGCGCCGGCCGCGGAGAGTTCCTGCGCCGCGGCCGGCCCACGCTGCTGCCGCAGGCGCCACAGCGAGGCACGCCATGAAGATCCTGCTGATCAATCCCAACACCTCCCAGAGCGTCTCCGACCTGATCGAGGCCGAGGCCCGCCGCGCCGCCGCGCCGGGCACGCAGGTGAGCGTGCTCACCGCGCCCTTCGGCGTCGCCTATATCGAGACCCGCTTCGAGTCGCTGATCGGCGCCTACGCGGCCGCCACGCTGGCGGCCGAGCATTGCGACCGCCACGATGCGATCGTGGTCGCGGCCTTCGGCGACCCGGGCATCGACGGCCTGCGCGAAGTGCTGGACATCCCGGTGGTCGGCCTCACCGAGGCGGCGCTGATGAGCGCCTGCCTGCTCGGCAAGCGCTTCTCGATCGTGGCGATCTCGCACCGCATCACCGCGTGGTACCGCGAATGCGTCGCCGCCAACGGCCTGAGCGACCGGTTGGCCAGCATCCGGAACCTGGACGACCCGCTGAAGGACATCGGCCGCGTGCAGGAAGACCACACCGCGCGCCTGGAGGCCCTGTGCCTGTCGGCCGTGCAGGACGACGGCGCCGACGTGATCATCATCGCCGGTGCGCCGCTGGCGGGCCTGGCGCGATCCATCCGGGAGCGCATTCCCGTGCCCGTGGTCGATGGCGTGTCGAGCGCCGTGTGCCATGCGCAGACCCTGGTTTCGCTGGGCACGCTGCCGGCGCGGCAGGGCAGCTTCGCGCCGCCGCCGATCAAGCCGAACCACGGCCTGCCGGAGGGCATCGCGCGCCTGCTCGCCCGCGACCGCACGCAGCGATGAGGCCTCGCCGATGCGGCGCGGGCACGCGGTCCGTGCGTCGTCGCTAAGATCGAAAGCCATGCCAAAGAAACTGAGTCCACCCAAGGAAGCCAGCGGCGCCGCCCGCGAGCAGAGCGTCGACGCCATTGCCGAGAAGATCTCCACGGCGATCCTCGAACACCGGCTCGCGCCGGGCACCAAGCTCGGCGAAGACCGGCTGGCCAACATCTTCGGCACCAGCCGCGCCAAGGTGCGCGAGGTGCTGGCCCGCCTGGCGCACGAACAGATCGTCGAGCTGGTGCCGCAGCGCGGCGCGCATGTCGCCAAGCCCACCATCGAGCAGGCGCGCGATGTCTTCGAGGCGCGCCGCCTGATCGAGCCCGGCGTGCTGCGCCGGCTGGTCGGCACCATCGACGACTTCAAGATGCAGCGCCTGCGCCGGCACCTCGAGCTGGAAGCCGACGCGCGCCAGCGCAACGACGCGCGCGCGGTGGTCCGGTTGTCGGGCGAGTTCCATTTGCTGCTGGCCGAGCTCGCCGGCAATTCGGCGCTGGCACGCACGATGCGCGAGCTGTCGACGCTGACCTGCCTGATCATCTCGCTGTACGACGCGCCCACCGCGACCAGCTGCCGCGCCGACGAGCACGAGGAGATCGTGGAAGCGATCAAGCGCAACGATGCGAAGCGGGCCGAAACACTGATGCTTCATCACCTGGATCACATCCAGGAAAGCCTCAAGCTCGATGCGGGCAGCGACGAGGCCGATCTGGAGAGCATTCTCGGCGCGTAGCGCCCACTCGGCCTGCCGTCAAAACCTGTAGGAAGCGAAGACGCCGTAGGTCGTTTGCGTTCTGTCTTCGGTGATCGGGCTGTTTTCGGCGTCGCCTTGCAGCCAGGCGACGGAGACGCTCGCGCCAAGGCCCCACTGGGCGGTCAATTGGTACTGGGCGCCGACCGAGAAGCGCACCGTATTGAGGCCGCCTCCCGCCCGGTACGGCGCCACGCCGGCGATCAGGCTCTGCGGGGCGCTGATGCCGTAGAAGGTCTGGGTGTACTTGCCGTTGGCCCAGGTGACACCGGGCCCGGCCGTCAGGACCAGCCTGTCGTTGACCAGGTACCTGCCTTCGAGGTCGAGGGCGATCCGGGTGCCTTGGTCGTTGCCCCCGATGTCGGAAAGCAGGAAGCCCCGGACCGTCAGCCAGTCGTAGGTATAGGAGGCGAACACGCTGCCGAGTGCGGTCTCGGGGATGTCGCCCCAGCCGCGGAGGATCGGCGCGTCGGACTCCTTGCGCGGCTTGGTCAGTTCGCCGCCCAAGGCGATCCCGAAGCGCCAGGCGTCATCCTGGATGATGTTGAAGCCGACACCGAATGGAAAGCCGGCCCCCGGCGTGCCGCCGATGAAGTAGCGTCCATAGTTGGCGGTGACCAGCGGCACAGCCACCGTCTGCGTGTCGCCGCTGCCAGGATACCTGGGGCGGTTGAAGACGCCGAGCCCGGCCGAAAACCGCCAGCTGTCATCGGCCGCCTGTTCCAGCCGGGCCTGGGCCATCGCGTCGTGGGTCGTGAGCAGGGCGGCGAGCGTTGCACCGGCAAGAATGAAGTGAGCGCCGATTTTGCGGCTGAGGAACATGGAGCGTTTCTGGAGCATGACGAAGAAGTGTGGAGGAGCTGGCTTGGCAAAGCGTAGGGGGCAATTCGTTTTTTGTCACGCAGCTCGCGAAACGATTGCGGTCGGGCCCGGGAGGCTCCCGGTCCGTTCAGGTCCCGCCCAACTCGGACCGAATCACGACGGCGAGCGCTTCCGCCGCGGGCGACAACGACCGGCCGCGCTTGGTGACCAGGGAGAGGTCTCGGGAAACCAGGGGCTCGTGGAGGCGCTTCACGACGAGGCCCTTGTGACGTGAGGCGCGGGCGTACGCTGTCGGCATGATCGAGGGCCCGGCGCCTGCCTCGGTCATCCACAAGGCGGTCGAGAAGAACGTGACTTCGTTCGCGACATCGAGCATGACACCCGCGTGCGCCGCCGCGCCATCGATCATCTGACGAATTCCATATCCTGGCCTGACGGTGATGACAGGCACGCCGTCGAGGTTCGACCATCGCAGACGGGTCCGGGCCGCGAGAGGATCGTCCTTGCGGCAGACGAGGGCCAAGGTGTCGCCCATGATTCGCTCGGTGTCGACATCGGCTGCCGCGCGTTCCGGAGCCCCGAGCCCGAGGTCCACGTGCTCGCCCACGATGCGAGAGACGAACTGGTCCGGAGCGCAGTCGTCCACCACGACGCGGATCTCGGGATGCAATTTGCCGAAGCGCCGCACCACGGCCGGAAGCAGGATCTCTCCGAGGGTCGGCGTGATGGCGAGCGACACCCGGCCGCGCCGAAGCTGCCCCAGGTCTCGAAGACCAGCCCCCAGCGAGTCGACATCACGGAGAACCCGTTCGGCCACCGAAATCGCTTCCATCGCCGCCTGTGTCGAGCGGAGCGATCGGGTCGTGCGATCGAACAGTCGCGTGCCCAGGCCCTCCTCGAGCTGGCGGATCAGCACGCTCACGGCGGACTGGGTGAGCGAAAGCTGTTCGGCCGCGGCACTGAGCTTTCCCAGATGGAACACGGCGCGAAAGGCCCGCAGCTGCCGGATGCTCGGGCTGAACTTGCTCGGTTGATTCATACGATTTCATCATATCTGATTCGTTTAATTTCGATTTACTTAAGAATGCCGGCGGTGTGCAATCCGGTCCGAAGGAGACACCTGATGAGAACGAAGATTCGAATGCTTGTGGCGGCGGCATTGGCCGCCGGGATCGCGGTGGCCGCCCTGGCCCAGCCAGCCGCCGAGAAGTACCCGCGGCAACCCATCCGGATGGTGGTGACCTTTCCGCCCGGTGGCAGTTCCGACGCTGTCGTGCGCATGCTGCTGCCGCGCCTGAACGAGTCGCTCGGCCAGCCCGTGATCGTCGACAACCGGCCGGGCGCGGGCGGAAACATCGGGACGAGCGTGATCGCGAAGGCGCCGCCCGATGGCTACACGATGGGCGTCGTGGCGGCCGGGGCGTTGTCCGCCAACAGCAGCCTGTATGCCCAGATGCCCTTCGACGTCCAGAAGGACCTTCGGCCGGTCAGCATGCTGGCTTCCATTCCGTTCGTGTTGGTCGGCAACCCCGCGGTGCCCGCGAAGACGTTGAAGGACCTCATTGCCAGGGCCAAGGCACATCCCGGACAACTCTCGGTCGCGCATGGCGGCAACGGTACCGCGATGCATCTGTCGATCGCGCTCTTCAGCCAGATGGCCGGCGTCAAGCTGGTGGAGGTGCCCTACAAGGGATCGGGCCCGGCCGCCCTCGACGCCATCGGCGGGCAGGTCGATCTGGCGATGGTCGACCTGCCTTCGGCGCTGCAGCAGATCAGGGCCGGCAAGCTCACCGCCTACGCCGTGACCACTCCGAACCGCCTGTCGCAGCTGCCCGAGGTACCCACGATGTCGGAGGCCGGCGTGCCCGGATACGACTCGACGGGCTGGTTCGGTGTCGTCGCGCCCGCCGCCACGCCGA
>Ga0182008_10003140_pt1 | contig 10105 bp, 10 predicted proteins | sample Sormic07211129_1_FD_120482 | JGI IMG/M metagenome (GOLD analysis project Ga0182008, IMG submission 120482) | Rhizosphere microbial communities from Sorghum bicolor, Mead, Nebraska, USA - 072115-129_1 metaG | ecosystem: Host-associated > Plants > Roots > Rhizosphere | place: USA: Nebraska...
AACGGATCCGCCGGCGGCAGCCAGATGCTGGCGTACGTTCCCGCGGCGAGCGAAGCGCATTCGGAGAGGCGCGGCTCGTTCCTCCGGCAAACCCCAGATGTTCATATGTGAGCGGTCACATGGGCGGCTCGAAGGAGCTAGGATCGCGGCGTGGGGCTCGAGCTGACCGGCAGAAACGCCCTCGTCACGGGGACGTCGCGAGGAATCGGGCCTGCAATCGCCGCCGGCCTGGCCGCGAAAGGCGCCCGGGTCCTGTGCCACGCGCGCCGCGAGGAGCCGGCCCGCGCACTGGCCGAGGAGCTCGGCGGCGTCCCGATCGTCGGCGAGCTCTCGACCGAGGAGGGGATCGCGTCGATCGCCGAGCAGACAACGGCCGCCGCCGCCGAGCTGCACGTCCTCGTTCACAATGCTGCGGTCAACCCGCGCGGCCGCGAGCCGTTCGACGAGGTCGACCGCGACGTCTTCGAGGCGGTCATGCGCGTGAACGTCATGGCGCCGCTCTTCCTCACGCAGGCGCTGCTCGGCCCGCTCCGGGCAGCCGGCAGCGCGCGCGTCGTCGTCCTGTCCTCCGAGTCCGGCCAACTCGCCGGAGGGCTGCCCGGCCACGGGCTGAGCTACGGCGTGTCGAAGGCTGCCGTGAACGCCGTGACGGCAATTGCGGCGGCAGCGTTGCGGGCCGACGGGATCCTCGTCAACACCATGCATCCGGGCTGGGTCAAGACCGACATGGGCGGGCCGGGCGCCGAGCTCACCCCGGAGCAAGGCGCGGACACGGCCGTCTACCTTGCAACGCTGCCCGACGACGGACCGAGCGGCCGCTTCTTCTACGAGCGCAAAGAGATCGCATGGTGATCGAGAGCCTGCTCGGCCCTCTGCGCGCGCCGGGCACACCGCCGGTGCACCAAGTCGGCATCGTCGTCGCCAGCTGCAACGACGCGGTCGAGCGCTACTCGGCGATGTTCGGCTACCGGGAGTGGCGACGCGACACGTTCGGTCCCGACGACGTCGAGCGGATGACGCTGCGCGGCGTCGACGCGGGCTACTCGATGCGGCTTGCCTTCGCGGGCACTGCGCCCGAGCTCGAGCTCATCGAGCCGGCCGGCGGCAACAGCCTGTACAGCGAGTGGCTCGCGGAGCGCGGCGAAGGGCTGCATCATCTCGCGGTCATCGTCAGCTCGCTCGACGAGTCGATCGCGGCGCTGGAGCAGGCGGGCTTCGCCAACGTGCAGTCCGGGCACGGCTTCAAGCCCGCGGGCACCGGCGGCTACGCGTACTTCGACACCACCGCGGCGCTCGGGTTCATCCTCGAGTGCGTCGAGATCTGACGATTCTGCGCTGCGTCGCGAACCCCGGCTGCATACTCGGCGAGGGGCCGGTGTGGGACGCGCGGTCGCAGTCCGTGTACTGGGTCGACATCCTCGGCTGCCGGATCCACCGCTACGACGGCGAGGGCAGCGAATCCTGGAGCACGCCAGAGCAGGTCGCGTTCGTCGCGCCGGAGCTCGACGGCACCCTCCTCGCCGGCTTCGCGTCCGGCCTGCACCGGGTCGCGTTGAGCGCCGACGGAACCGTGCGTGCCGAGCGGATCGACCGGGTCGCCGCCGGCGATCGCTTCAACGACGCGACGCGCGACACCCGAGGTCGACTCTGGGCGTGCACGCTCACCACCTACTACAGGTACGACGAGCGCCTCGTGCGTCACGAGATCGACCGCGGCTACCTCGTCGCGAACGGCCCCGCTCTCAGCCCCGACGAGCGGCTCGTGTACACCGTCGAGACCCGTGGGCACTCGCGGCGGCCCAGGGGAATCTTCGTCTCCCGCCTCACGGGGCACGACGAGCTGGCCGGTCAGCAGCTGCTCGTCGAGTGGGCGCCGCGCACATCCCAGCCGGACGGGATCGTGACGGACGCCGACGGGTGCCTCTGGGTCGGCGAGTTCGAGGGCAACGTCGTGCGTCGCTTCAGCCCCGAGGGCGAGGAGCTCGCGGCGTGGCCGCTGCCCGCGTGGAACCCGACGAAGCCGGCGCTCGGCGACGGCGTCGTGTACGTGACGAGCGCACGCTACGGCGTGGACGACGAGCAGCTCGCGCGGTACCCGGACACGGGCGGCCTGATCGAGATCAGCGGGATAGGCTCGGCGTCGTGAAGATCGCAGCCGTCGAGCCGCTGGTCGTCGACGTCGGATCGCGCAACTGGCTGTTCGTCGTCGTCGACACGGACGAGGGCGTCCGCGGCATCGGCGAGGGGAGCCTGCCGGGGCACCCGCTCGCGGTCGCCGCCGCCGTCGAGGAATACCGCTCGTACCTCGTCGGCGAGGACGCCGCGCGCATCCAGCACCTGTGGCAGCGGATGTACCGGCAGCCGTTCTTCCGCAGCGGCGCCGTCACGCTCTCGGCGATGAGCGCGATCGAGCAGGCGCTCTGGGACATCAAGGGGAAGGTGGCGGGCCTGCCCGTGTACGAGCTCCTCGGCGGCCGCTGCCACGACCGGATCAAGCTCTACGCGAACGGCCCGTCCGGCTCGACCGTCGAGGAGTACGCCGACAGTGGCCGGACGCTCGTCGCGCAGGGGTACACCGCGCTCAAGACGGGTGCGACGGTCCCCGTCCGCCCCGTGCAGGGCGACGCATTCCTCCGTGAGGTCGCGACCAGCTTCGAGGCGCTGCGCGGTGCGGTCGGCGACGACGTCGAGATCGCCTTCGACGCGCACGGCCGATTCTCACCCGCCATGGCGATCAAGCTCGCGCGCGTCCTCGAGCCGTACAACGTGTGGTTCCTCGAGGAGCCGGCGCTGCCGGAGAACGCAAAAGGGCTCCAGCAGGTCGCGCGCGCGACGGCGATCCCGGTGGCGACGGGTGAGCGCCTGTTCACGAAGTGGGCGTTCCGAGAGGTGCTCGAGCTCGGCGCGGCAGCGCTGCTGCAGCCCGACCTCTCGCACTGCGGCGGGGTGCTGGAGGCGCGGGCGATCGCCGCGATGGCGGAGGTCTACTTCTGCGGATTCGCGCCGCACAACCCGCTCGGGCCGGTCAACACGATCGTGTCCGCCCATGTCGGCATGGCCTCGCCGAACTTCGTCGCGCTCGAGCTGTGCCTGTATCCGCCGGCGTGGACGCGCGGCCTGCTGGCGGAGCCGCTTGCGATCGCCGACGGCTGGCTCGAGCTGTCGAACCGTCCCGGCTGGGGTGTCGAGCTCGACGTCGAGCTCTGCCGGGCGCACCCGTACCGGCCCTACACACTGCCGATCCTCGAGCATCCGAGCGGCGCGATCGCGGACTGGTGAGGCGTGCCCGAGAAGCTGCGCATCGGGTTCGTCGGCGCGGGATTCATGGGCCAGCTCGCGCACATCCGAAGCTACGCGCGCCTCACGGACGAGTGCGAGCTCGTCGCGCTGGCAGAGCCGCGCCGCCGAACGGCCGAGCAAGTCGCCGAGCGGTACGGCATCGACCGCGTCTACCGCGACCACCGTGAGCTGGTCGAGGCCGAAGCGCTCGACGGCATCGTCGCCTCGCAGCACTTCACGCACCACGCTGCCCTCCTCCCCGATCTCTATCCGGCGGTCCGGCACCTGTTCACCGAGAAGCCCCTCGCACTCGCTCCGGCGACCGCGGACCGCCTCGTCGCGCTCGCGCGGGCGGCAGGGTGCACGCACATGGTCGGATATCACCGCCGGTCCGACCCTGCGACCCGCGAGGCGAAGCGCGTCGTCGACGAGTGGAAGTCGAGCGGCGAGCTCGGCCCCTTGCGATACGTGCGCATCTGCTATCCGTCGGGCGACTGGATCGACAACGCGCAGACTGCGCTGATCGACGCCGGCGACGAGCGGCCGGCGCTCGCCGGCGAGGAGCAGCCGCCCGACTTCGTCACGGACGACGAGTCGCGGTACGCGCTCTGGTCCGGCGCGAACGAGCTCGTCCATCCGCTCAACCTCCTTCGCCACCTCCTCGGCGAGCGGTACCGGCTCGAGCGCGCGCACGTCAGCGGCCGGCTCTACGCGTTCGAGAGCGAGTCCGGCGTGCCCGCGGCGATCGAGATGACGCCCTACCGGACGACGACGGGCTGGGACGAGGAGGCGCTCGTCGCGTTCGACCGCGGCTGCGTCCGCCTGCGGCCCGCCCCGTCGCTCGCGGACGGCCGGGCGGGCACGCTCGAAATCCGCCGCGACGCCGACCGGTCGTCGGCCACGCTTGCCCCGCTCGATCCGATGGAGGCGCAGGCCGCGGACTTCCTGCGCGTCTGCCGCGGCGAGGCCGATCCGCCGACCGATGCCGCCGAGGCGGCGGAGGACCTTCACCTCGTTGTGGAAACGGTGCGCGCCAGGCTGACCGATCCGCGCGCGCGAGAGCTCCTGCGCGTCGAGCGCGACGCGCAGGCTCGGGTGTGGCAGGAGCGGCTCAGCTCGCTGAGCCGCTAGCCCAGACCAGGCCGCGCGTGCACAGCTCGAGCGCCGGCTCCTGTTCGAGCACGCTCCTACGATGGCCGAGCGAGCAGTAGAAGACGCGGCCGCGGCCGTGCCTGCGCGTCCACGCCACGGGCATATCGACGTCACCGTTCGGGACGTGCGGGCCGTCGGCAACCGGGAAGCGCGTGACGGCGAGGACGTGATTCGCCGGATCGACGTGCATGTAGTACTGCTCGGAGCGGACGGGGAAGTCGTCGAGGCCACGCGTGATGACGTGCTCGCGATCGACGAAGCGAACTGCGTACTCGACGTCGTCGCCGCCCGGATGCGCGACCCACTGCCCGCCGGTCATGAACTGGTAGTCGGTCGCCTGGCGAAAGCTGTCGCACATGCCGCCGTGACAGCCGCCGATGCCGACGCCGCCCTCCACCGCGGCGAGTAGCCCGGCGAGCTGGTCGTCCTCGATCGTGCCCATCGACCAGACAGGCACGATCAGGCTGAGCCCGGCGAGCAGTCCGCGGTCGCGGAAGACGTCGAGCGAATCCGAGAGCGCGACGTCGAATCCCTCCCCGCGCAGCGCGGAAGCGAGCAGCTGCGCGACCGACTCGGGCTCGTGCCCGTCCCAGCCGCCCCAGACGATCAGCGCCTTCACGCGCCGGCGTGAAGCGCGATCGCCTCTCCGGTCTCCGGGTCGAAGAAGTGACAGAGACGCGGATCAAGACCGACCTTGATCGTGCGCCGCTCCCGCGGCGTCCCGGTCGCGACGAGCCGGGCGGTGAAGATCGCGCGCTCGTCCGCGAGCAGTGCGGCGTGCTCCTCTCCGGACTGCGCGCGCACGAGGTCGTCGGACTCGACCGCTGCGATCTCGAGCGGGAAGAAGACGAGCTCCTCCGCACCGAGGTTCTCCTGCACGGCCACGTCCCCCTCGATCGCCCAACCGCCGGAGGCGCCGTTCGTGAGCTCGGTCAGATGCTCGGGGCGGACGCCGAGGATGACGCTCGAGGGCAAGCGTCGGGCGTCCGGCCCGAGCTCCGAGAGCGGGAACGAGAAGTCGCCCAGGCGCAGCGCGCCGCCCGCGACCTTGCCCTCGGCGAGGTTCATCGACGGTGACCCGATGAAGGCAGCGACGAACAGGTTGGCCGGCGACCAGTAGAGACGCTGCGGCGTGTCCACCTGTTGGATCTGGCCCTTGTTCATCACCGCGGCCCGCTGGCCGAGCGTCATCGCCTCAACCTGGTCGTGCGTGACGTACACGGTCGTGACCCCGAGTTGCGCGTGCAATTGCGCGAGGTCGGCGCGGACTCGCACACGCAGCTTCGCGTCGAGGTTCGAGAGCGGCTCGTCCATCAGGTACACCGCGGGGCGGCGTGCGATCGCACGGCCCATTGCGACGCGCTGCCGCTGGCCGCCCGAGAGCGCGAGCGGACGCCGATCCAGGAGCTCTTCGAGCCCGAGCAGCCGCGCCGCGTTGGCGATGCGCGCGCCGATCTCCTGGCGCGGCGTGCGCCGTACCTTGAGACCGAACGCGATGTTGTTGCGCACGCTCATGTGCGGATAGAGCGCGTAGTTCTGGAAGACCATCGCAATGTCTCGATCCTTCGGCGAGACGTCGGTGACGTCACGGTCGCCGATGAAGACCGCGCCGTCGGTCACGTCCTCGAGCCCGCCGATGCAGCGGAGCAACGTCGTCTTGCCGCAGCCGGACGGTCCGACGAGGACCACGAACTCCCCGTCCTCGATCGTCAGGTTGACGCCGTCGACGGCACGCACGCCGTTCGGGAAGACCTTGACGACGTCCTGGAGCACGATGCCGCTCATCGAGTCACCCCTTCAGTCCGGTTGTGACGATGCCGCGCGCGAGCTTCTTCTGGAGCGCGAAGAACAGCAGCACGACCGGCAGCGTGAAGAGCATTGCGCCCGCGAGCGTGACCGGAATGTACGCGAACGACCCGGTCGCGTTCGTATAGCCGCCGGCGATCTTCGGGCCGAGCGTCGTCTGGTTGTCGTAGAGGAGGAGCGCCGGGAAGATGTAGTCGCCCCAGACCCACGTGAACATGACGATCGTCCCGGCCGCGAGCACGGCGCCTGAGTTCGGCAGGTAGATCCACAGGAAGATGCGCAGGCTTCCGCAGCCGTCGATCGCCGCCGCGTCGTGCAGTTCGGAGGGGAAGTTCGCATAGAACTGGCGGAAGAGGAAGATGAGGAACGGCACGCCGCCGAGCCCCCACAGGAACCACGGCCAGTACGTGTTCACCATGTGCACGTGGGCGAAGACGACGAACTGCGGAATGAAGGTGATGACGAAGGGGACGAGTGTCGTCGCGAGCACGCACATGAACAGCACGTTCCGCCCCCGCGCCCGGTGACGCGCGAAGCCGTAGCCGGCGAGCGCGCTCGTGAACACGACGGGAACCGTGTAGATGATGCTCAGCACGACCGTGTTCTTCAGGTAGTGGGCGAACGGCAGGAGTCCCGACCACGCAAGCCGGTAGTTGCTCCAGTGGAGCGGATGCGGGATCAGCGATCCCAGAAGACCTGCATTCGGATCACGGAGCGACTCGAGGACGCCCCACGCGATCGGCGCGATGAAGACGACGACGAGGAACAGGAGCAGCGCGTAGATCGCGACGCGGCCGCTCGTCCGGCGCAACGTCCACGGTCGGCGGCGACCCGCGCGCCGGCGGTGGAGGAGGGCGAGGCTACTCATTGCTGTACTGCTCGCTTCCGTAGTAGACCCAGAAGCGGCCGCTGAAGAAGAGCGCGGCCGTGATGAGCATCAGGGCCAGGACGAAGATCCAGATCATGGCGGCGCCGTAGCCGTAGTCGCCGTAGACGAAGATCTCCTGCAGCGCCTGGACGTTGAAGAGCTGGTTGGGCGGCGGAACGGAGGCTCCGAGGCCTCCGGTGGTGTTCGGCGCGAGCAGCAGCGGCTGCGCCACGACCTGGGCCGCCCCGATCAGGCTGAAGATCAGCTGGAACATGATCACCGGCGTCAGGAGCGGGAGCGTGACCTTGCGAAACACGGCGAAGCGGCTCGCGCCGTCGATGCGCGCCGCCTCGTACAGCTCCTCGGGGATGCTCTGCAGCCCGGCGAGGAAGATCAGCATCCCGACGCCGGCACTGCCCCACAACACGAGGGCAAGCAGCGTCGCCCGCGGATGGCCGACGAGCCAGTCGATCGAGCTCGAGCCGCCGAGCGCCCCGATGATCCGGTTGACGAGGCCGCCGTCCTGCGCCGTGATCGCCTTCCAGATGTACGCGGTCGCGACGATCGGGATGATCGCGGGCAGGTAGAACAGCGTCCGCCAGAGCCCGAGGGCCTTGATGCGCGAGTTGAGCAGGAGCGCGAGCCCGAGCTGGATGGCGAGCGTCGCCGGGACGACGATGAGCGTGAAGACACCCGTGCGGATGAGCGACTGCCAGAACTCCGGATCGTGGAAGGCGCGCCTGTAGTTCGCGAAGCCGACGTACCGGAGCGAGGTGTGGAGGTTGAAGCCGTTGAAGTTCGACAGCGAGATCGCGAAGCCGAGCGCGAGCGGGAGGATCGACAGGAAGATGAACCCGAGCAGCCACGGCGAGATGAAGCCGTAGAAGGCGAGCGTCTCTCGTCTCCGGAGTGACGCTCGCCTTCGTCGGGTCGATGCTGCGTGCGGTTCAGCGACGGACTGCTGTGCTGTCGCCACCGGTCTCGTGGGGCTGCCTCAGCCGTTCTTCCCGGCCGCGATCGCCCGGTTGGTGTCGGACTCGACCGTGCTCATGAACTTCTTGAACGACATCTGCCCCGACAGCGCCGACGGGAGGTTCTTGACGTACGACTGCGCAACCGCGGTGAGGTCGTTCAGGCCGATCAGGTTCGGGTTGAACTGCAGCGTGACGTTCGACCGCGGCAGCTCGTGGATGAGGGTCTTGTACGCGTTCCGCTGGAAGGCGTTGGTCTGCGGGATCCGGTCGAACAGCGACTTCTGAGCCGGGACGCCCCAGCCGATGCCGGCGCGGTCGCGCGCGGGCTTGCCGCCCATGTACCACTCGAACACGGTCCAGGCCTCGTCCGGGTGCTTCGTCGCCTCGGCCATCACCCAGCCCGTGGCGGTGATGGTCGGGTCGATGTGCTTGCCGTGCTTCCAGCGCGGCGCGGTCAGCAGGCGCGTGTTCGCGACGGCGCCCTTGTCGCTCGAGACCTGCCCGCTGAACCAGAAGCCGTACTGCGTCATCGAGCACGTGCCCTTGTTGAACGCGGCGCCCGACCAGCCGTCGGGATCCGGGTTCTCGGGCCCGAGGTCCATCTTCTGCTGCGAATAGCGGAAGAAGTACTGGAAGATCTGCATCGCCGCCGGGTTCGACGTGAGGTTCATCTTCGAGAAGTCCGCCGAGTAGAGCGGCTTCGCGCCTTCCGAGGCGAGGATCGTCATGACGACGCGGTCGATCCAGCCGAGGCTGTTCGCGACGTCGAGGACCCACTTCGCCTTCTTCGCCTTCTTGATCTTGACGGCGATATTCCAGAGGTCGTCGTACGTCCACGCATCGGTCGGTCCCGGGATGTCGACCTTCAGGCCCTTGAGGACGTCCGTGCGGACGAAGACGGTCATGTCCGGAGACCAGTCCTTCACCATCCCGTACCGCGGTCCCTTCCCGACCGTCTTCCCGTCGAACCGGTAGTAGTCGTTCGCGGGCGTGAGGTCGGCCGGGTGGATCAGGTCGCTCTGCGCGAAGTACGTGTCGAGGTTCTTGATCTGCCCCCGCTTCGCGAACTGCGGCACGAGCGGAGCCTGCACCCTGAACAGGTCCGGCGGTGTCCCGGCGGCCATCATCGCCTGGAAGCGCGGCCCGTCGGTGACGATCCACTGGATGTTGATGTTCGGGTTCTTGTTCTGGAAGTCGGCGATGTCCTGGTTCGAGATCTCGCCGTTGTTCGTCATCAGCGTGACGGTCGTCGCGGCGAGACGCCGACGCGGGATGGCCCGTGCCAACTCGGGGCTCCAGAGCGTGCCGGCCGCCAGCGACCCGGCTACACCGGCAGCTCCCCCGAGGAGTTTGCGGCGCGAGAGGCGCGTCTCTTCGATGTCATACGCCATGCTCTTCGATCCTTTCCGAGTTGCTTCGCGGCCTTCAGCGCTTCCTGTCTGCGACGCCTCCTTCGTCCCATACGTGGCTTGACCCGGACGGTTTGTGACCGTTAACATAACCATGTGACAGACCGTCTGTCAAGATGACTCGTCACATGGCCGCACCGACCCCGAAGCGGCCGACGATCCGCGACGTCGCCGCGCTCGCCGGCGTCTCCCACCAGACCGTCTCCCGCGTGATCAACGGGGACGACACCGTGCGCCCGCAGACGCGGGCCCGCGTCCTGCAGACGATCGAGCAGATCGACTACCGGGTTCGCCGCGTCACTCCCACGCGCACGCACTGCATCGGGATGGTGACGACCGATGTCTCCGACCATTCGTTTGCAGAGGCGGTGGCCGGGGCCGAGAAGGAGGCCCGGCGCCGCGGCTACTACCTCATGGTCGCAAGCGTCGAGGAGTCCTCGGAGGAGGACGACAGCGGCTACCTGCGACTGCTGCTCGAGCGGCGGATCGAAGGGCTCATCCTCGCGCGCGCACACACCCCGTCCGAGCAACTGCTCGCGGCGATCGCGAACGGCGTCCCCGTCGTCACGATCGGCCCGCGCGTCGGCGAGCATAGCGCCGTCGACGTCGACAACGTC